>Ga0070741_10017775_pt1 | contig 11631 bp, 11 predicted proteins | sample Coa_R1_4_FD_66440 | JGI IMG/M metagenome (GOLD analysis project Ga0070741, IMG submission 66440) | Surface soil microbial communities from Centralia Pennsylvania, which are recovering from an underground coalmine fire - Coalmine... | ecosystem: Environmental > Terrestrial > Soil > Unclassified ...
TCGCCGCGTGGGCGCGCTGGCTCTGCCGCAACATCCAGGGCACGCGGCGGCAAGTCGTCTACAAGGGCACGGGCTTGCAAAATCTCTGGCGCACGCTGGTGACGGCCATCTGCTGTGCCTTCATCATCCCGATTCCGTGGATGTACCGTTGGATGTTGCGCTGGCAGTTGTCGCAGACCGAGTTGGTCGAGCACATCTGAGTCTTGTTGTTCGGCGCATGATCTCTTCGGAAAACCGCTACGCACTTTTCCGGATCATGCGCGGCGCTCGCGCACCGAGCCTTCCTGCGCGACGGAGGCGACCAGCGTGCCGTCCGGCTTGAAGATCAGGCCGCGCGTCAGTCCGCGGCCGCCCTGCGCGCTCGGCGAATCCTGGGCGTAGAGCAGCCATTCGTCGGCGCGGAACGGGCGGTGAAACCACATCGCGTGGTCGAGGCTCGCCGGCATCATGCGCTTGTCGAACAGCGTGCGGCCGTAGCGCGCCATGACGGCATCGAGCAGCGAGAAATCCGAGGCATAGGCCAGCGCGCACATATGCAGCGCCGGATCGTCCGGCAGCTTCGCTGCGGTGCGAATCCAGACATGGATGCGGCCGTCGTCGATCCTCTCACCGAAATAGCGGCCGAGCTCGCACGGGCGCAGCTCGATCGGGCGATCGGACTCGTAGTAACGGCGGATGAAGTCCGGCATCTCGCGAAACATCGGTTGCTTGGAGACTTCCTCGGCGGTGAGTTTCTCCGGCGGCGGCACGTCGGGCATCTTCTCCTGGTGATCGAACGCGCCCTGCTCCTCGGCGTGGAACGACACCATGATCGAGAAGATGGCATTGCCGTGCTGGATCGCGGTGACGCGGCGGGTCGAATAGCTCTTGCCGTCGCGCAGCCGCTCGACCTGGTAGATGATCGGGATCTGCGGATCGCCGGGCAGGATGAAGTAGCAATGGATCGAGTGCGGCAGCCGGCCCTCGACGGTGCGGCAGGCCGCGACCATCGCCTGTCCGATCACCTGGCCGCCGAATACGCGCTGCCAGCTCGTCTTCGGGCTGTTGCCGCGGAACAGGTTCACCTCGAGCGGTTCGAGGTCGAGGATGGACAACAGGTCGATCAGGCTTTTGGACATATGATGCTTTCAACGTGACATCGTCATTCCGGGGCGCGCGTCGGCGCGAACCCGGAATCTCGTTCCCCGATCTCAAGATTCCGGGTTCGAGGCTTCGCCTCGCCCCGGAATGACGATCTTGGGGCTTGTTTCACACGCCTCTTTCGCCCAGCTATAGTGTGAGCGCAAGCGTATGAGTAAGCAGGTTTCCATGTCGGCACAGCGAAGCATCGTCATCTGCGGGGGCGCATTTGCGGGGCTGGCGCTGGCCGTGGCGCTGCGCCAGGGGCTCGGTGCGGAGACACCCGTCATCGTCGCCGATCCGGCGCTCAGCTTCCGCCCGAGCCGCGATCCGCGCGCGACCGCGATCGTTGCCGCCTGCCGCCGCCTGTTCGAGACACTCGGTGCATGGAAAAGCATCGCCGATAGCGCGCAGCCGATTCTCGACATGGTGGTCACCGATTCCAGGCTGGAAGATGCCACCCGTCCGGTGTTTCTCACCTTTGCGGGCGACGTCGAGCCCGGCGAGCCCTTTGCACATATGGTTGAAAATCGCCACCTGATCGACGCGCTGGTGGCGCGCGCGGAAGGAGAAGGCGTCGACCTGCGCGCGACCGCGGTCACGTCATATGACTCGCGCGCCGATGGCATCGACGTGACGCTTGCGGACGGCAGCCGCATCGAAGCGAGCCTGCTGGTCGCGGCCGACGGCGCGCGCTCGAAGCTGCGCCAGCGTGCCGGCATCGCCACCCATGGCTGGGACTACGACCAGTCCGGCATCGTCGTCACCGTCGGCCATGAGCGCGACCATCAGGGCCGCGCCGAAGAGCACTTCCTGCCTGCCGGTCCGTTCGCGATCCTGCCGCTCACGGGAAAGCGCTCGTCGCTGGTCTGGACGGAGAGGCGTTCCGAAGCCGCGCGTATCACCGCGCTTGGTGAGCAGGAATTTCACGGCGAGCTCGAGCAGCGCTTCGGCCTGCATCTCGGCGAGGTGAAGGCGCTGGACAAGGCGCGGGCGTTTCCGCTGTCCTATTTCGTCGCGCGCTCGTTCGTCGCGGAACGAATGGCGCTGGTCGGCGACGCCGCGCATGTGATCCATCCGATCGCGGGCCAGGGCCTCAATCTCGGCTTGAAGGATGTTGCCGCTCTGGCCGAGGTCGTGGTCGATGCCGCGCGGCTCGGCATGGATATCGGGCAGGCCGACGTGCTCGAACGCTATCAGCGCTGGCGGCGGTTCGACACCATGGCGATGGGGCTTGCCACCAACTCGTTGAACTTCCTGTTCTCCAACAAATCCACGCTGCTGCGCACGGTGCGGGACATCGGGCTCGGCCTGGTCGATCGCGCGCCGCCGCTGAAGAGCATGTTCATTCGCCAGGCGGCGGGCCTGTCGGGCGAGGTGCCGCGGCTGCTGAAGGGCGAGGCGCTGTAAAGCCGCTCGTCATTGCGAGCGAAGCGAAGCAATCCATCGCGCCGCAAGCTGAGATGTGGATTGCTTCGTCGCTTCGCTCCTCGCAATGACGAGAGTCTCAGCGCGGACCCTTCGCCAAGGTGAAATCCGCGACCGCATCGATCATGTCGGCGTCGAGCGGCCGCTCCGGCTGATTATAGGCGGCGAGGTCGTCCGCCTCGTCTGACACGTCGACCAGGACGTGGTTCATCTCCGGCAGCCACAACGTCTTCGCCGCGAACGCCGCCGTCGTCAGCGCAAGGAAGTCCAGGCGCGCGAGCTGGCTGTCCTTATCCCCGGCCACGATCAGGATCGGCTCCTCGATCTTCTGCAGGGGTGGAATCGGATCCTCGGTGAAGGCGGAGGCGATGCCGGGCTGCAGCGACGGCGGGATCGCAAGCCCCGGCGGCATCGGGTCGACGATCTCGCCGGCCATGATGGCGTCGATGGCCTTTGCCGCGCCTGCAAATCTATCCGGCGGAAGCTTCTTCTGGAGCTGCGCCTTGAGCAGATCGCCCTGCTTGCGCGCGGCGACCGCCAGCAGCACGAGCTTGTCGACGGGAATGCGGCGCGCGGTCAAAATCCCGACGAGGCCGCCCTCGCTATGGCCGATCACGACGACCTTGGAGAATTTGCCGCCGGCGCGCAGATGGGCCACCAGCGCCGCGGCATCATCGACATAGTCCTTGAAGCGAAAATCCTCCGGCTTGCCGAATTCTTCTCTCCAGCCTCCGGCGCCGCGCTTGTCATAGCGCAGCGTCGCAATCCCGCGCGCGACCAGCGCGTCGGAGAGTTTCTTCAGGGTGGCCGGCTTGACCTGCGGTCCATTGCCGTCGTGATCGGTCGAGCCGGAGCCCGCGATCAGCAGCGCGACCGGCGGCTGATCGGCTCCCGATGGCGTCGACAGCCATGCATCGATCGCGCCGACGCGAATCTTCGTCTCGCCGGCGACGGCAGCACCGGCGAAAGCCGTGATGACCAGAAAGAATGTGAGTGCCGCCTCGACCGCTCGCATCACTCGATCTTGCGCGCTTCCTCGGGCAGCATGATCGGGATGCCGTCGCGGATGGGATAAGCGAGCTTGGCCGACCGCGAGATCAGTTCCTGCTTGCCCGAATCGAATTCGAGCGGGCCCTTGGTCAGCGGGCAGACCAGGATTTCCAGCAGCTTCGGATCGACGGTGCTTTCGGGACGTTCGGGCGCGGCGTTCATCGGTCTCTCTTTCGGCTGGCGGCGGCGCAGCCTTAGCATATCCTGGCTTGCGATCATAACGTGGCAATCCGCACCAGTTCCGCCAGCACAGCCTCGCGTTCAGCCCTTTGCAATGGCTTGTCCGTCAGCGCGTAGCCGAGAAACGCCCAATAGACGATCTGCGCGCGCGCCTGAGCGACCTCGCGCGCCACGCCGCGGGCGCGGATCAGGCCTTCGGCGTATTCGAGCCGCCTTTGGTCGATCGCCTGCACGGCTTTGCCCGCCAGTGAATCGAACGTCGCCCAGCTCCGCACCGCGCGTTCCAGCGCCAGCTTTTCCGAGAACACGCGTCGCAACAACACGATGAGCGGATCGGCGTCGGCGGAGGCGGCCTCGACATGGGCGATGATCGCTTCGGCCGCGACCTCGCGCCATCGTTTCAGGATGGCGGCGTGGAAGGCGCCGAGCGAGGCGAAGTGCCAGTAAAAGCTGCCGCGCGAGACGCCCATCGCCCGCGACAAGGGCTCGACCTTCAGCGCCGAAAAGCCCTGGGTCGCAAGGGTCTTGAGACCCTTGTCGAGCCAGTCCTGCGCGGAAAGTTGATCGGTCATGACGCCGCCACCATACACTGGTGTATTGACAGGCGCCAGCGTCCGGACTACCTCCATACAGTACTGTATGGAGCCGTCCGATGCGTGACATCCTGTTGCAGGCCGCCGGCGTCGTTGCGATCATCGCCGCGCTCATTCACGGCGTGCTCTCGGAAACAAGAATTTTTCCGCGCGTGACCATCGAGCCGCAGCGCTTGCGCGCGCTGTTCCGCCTGGTCTGGCAGGTTCCGACGGTGGCATGGATCGCCGGAGGCGTGCTCCTGATCGCCACGCCTTCGATGCAATCCGAGGCGGCCCGGCACTGGATCGTCGTCACGTTCGCAGCCGTGCTTGCGTTCAGCGCGCTCGGCAACGCCGTCGGCACGCGCGGCAAGCATTTCGGCTGGATGGTACTCGGCGTCGCCGCGGCGATGGCGGTCGCGGGATATTAGCGAACGGAGAAAGTCATGGACGATCGTATCCGAGTGAGCATCGACAACGGTGTTGCCGATGTCCGTCTGAACCGTCCGGACAAGTGAACGCGCTCGATCCGGCGATGTTCCACGCGATCGCCGATACCGGGGCGCAGCTCAGGAACGATCGCAGCGTCCGCGTCGCGGTCCTCTCCGGCGAAGGCCGTGCGTTCTGTGCAGGGCTCGACGTCGAGCGCCTGGCGGCGGCCGCTCACGGGCAGCGGGTCCTGCCCTCCGCCGATCTCGGCCGGCGAACCCACGGCATCGCCAACCTGGCGCAACATCTGGTGTGGCTCTGGCGGGAGCTTCCCGTGCCGGTGATCGCAGCGGTCCATGGCGTCGCGTTCGGTGGCGGTTTCCAGCTCGCGCTCGGCGCCGACATCCGCTATGTCGCGCCCGGCACGCGGCTCGCGATCATCGAGACCAAATGGGGCGTGGTGCCGGATATGGCGGGAACGCAGCTCATGCGCCATCTCGCCCGCGAGGACATCGTCCGCGAACTCACCTACACCGCACGAATCTTTTCTGCCGAGGAAGCCTTCGCCTACGGTTTTGCCACGAGGGTCATGGCCGACCCGCATGCGGCGGCGTTGCTCACGGCAAGCGAGATTGCGAACCGCAGTCCGGATGCGATCCGCGCCGCCAAGCGGTTGCTCAATCTTGCGGTCTCCTGCGATGCGGCGACCGGGCTTGCCGCCGAGACTGCCGAACAGGGGGCGCTGCTCGGAACCGCCAATCATGTCGAAGCGGTCAGGGCCAATCTCGAAAACCGCGCGCCGCAATGGAGTGTTGCGTGACCGCCAATGCGGGACCTGGTCCGCGCCGCGCAGGCCAGCCTCGCGCCCGAAACGCGCGATCGTGGGCGGCCTGAGCGCGACACCGTCGTCACTGCAGCGGCGGATCGCCGCTGGTGCGTTTCTTGGCGAGGTCCATCTCGGTCACGGCAACCAGGATTTCCGCCCGCGTCTTGAGGTCGGGCGCCTCCAGCATCGCCTGCTTTTCGGCCGGGCCATAGGGCGACATCATCGCCAGCGCATTGACCAGCGCCTCGTTGGGCGCGCTCTCCACGCCTTCCCAATCCACCTTGAGGTTGTTGGCTTTCAGGAAATCGGTCAGCACTTTCAGCAGCGCCTCGCGGTTGACGGCGTCCTCGCCCTTGCGCGCGGTAAAGTCGTCGGCGAAGGCGAAGAAGTCCACCTTGCACTGGCGGTAGGGCGTCAGCACGGTCAATTCCTCGACCACCTTGAAGCGGGAAATCCCGGTCAGTTCGAGGATGTAGCGACCATCGCCGGTTTCGGCGAGCTGGGTGATGCGCCCGGCGCAGCCGACGCGGAACAGTTTGGGCCGCTCGTCATCCTGCGAATGCGCGACGTCGGGCTGGATCATCCCGATCAGCCGGTGGCCGTCGCGGAAGGCGTCGTCGATCATGGCGAGATAACGCGGCTCGAAAATGTTGAGCGGCATCTGGCCGCGCGGCAATAGCAGCGCGCCGGGCAGCGGAAACACCGGAATCAGTTCCGGAAGCTCGCTCGGTCCGCGATATTCGGCATTGATCGGCATCAGCGCTCAAAGCCTTCACGGTCAGGCGCGCAACAAGACGCGCGCTTACGAGAACAGGATGGTCGACAACCGCTTGCGCCCCTCGACGGTGGCCTCATCTGCCCCGCCCCAGGCCTCGAAGAACTGCACCAGTTGCTTGCGTGCGCCGTCATCGTTCCATTTGCGATCGCGCCTGACGATCTCGAGCAACTGGCCGGTGGCCTCGCCGCGTTTGCCGGCGGCATTCAGCGCGGTCGCAAGATCGAATCGGGCCTGATGGTCGAGCGGGTTTGCGGCGACTTTCTGTTCCAGCTCGGCGATCGGGCCGAGCGACTTGGCCTGTTCGGCGAGGTCGATCGCGGCCTGCACCGCCTTGACCGCGGCGTCGTTGCGCCTGGATTCGGGCACCATCGCGAGCGTCTGCTTCGCCTGCTCGACCGCGCCGGTCGAGACGTAGCATTTCGCAAGCCCCGCCAGTGCTGCGATGTTGGTGGCGTCGAACGACAGCGCTTCCGCATAGACCTGCGCGGCCGACGCGGCGTCGCCCTCGGTGAGCAGCGTCTCGGCTTCTTTCAGGATCTCGGCGACATTCGGCTCGCCCGCGGCCGGCACGCCCTTGGTGAGCTTCTCGATGAAGGCGTTGACCTGGCTCTCGGGAACCGCGCCCATGAAGCCATCGGCGGGCTGGCCGTTGATGAAAGCGATCACGGCCGGAATCGACTGGATCCCCATCTGGCCGGGAATCGCCGGATGCTGGTCGATGTTCATCTTGACCAGCTTGACCCTGCCCTTGGCGTTGCGGACGGCCTTTTCGAGGATAGGCGTCAGCTGGCGGCATGGGCCGCACCACTCCGCCCAGAAGTCGATCAGCACCGGCTGACGCTTCGATTCCTCGATGACGTCCTTCACGAAGGTCTGGGTGGTGGTTTCCTTGATCAGATCGGGCGCCGCCGGCGGCGACGCTCCGTTACCCTGCTCCATGATCGTCACGGGATTCCTCGATTGTTTCTGGAAAAGCGGCCTGTTCTAGCACGCCGCGGGCGGCATTTCAGACCCCATAGGTGGCGGCTTTGGCGGGAATTTCAATCCGCTCAAGGGGTCGCCGGTCGATCGGAGATCGGGTGGCGGCATGGTCCTGCGGACGCCGATGATGCCTCCAGATTGAGGAACCCCCGGCCATGACTACCGCCTATTACAGCACCATCTTTCGCAAGCCCGCCGCACACGTCTGGAAAATCGTCCGGGATTTCAACAATTACCCGGTCTGGGTCGATGGCGCCGGCGAAAGCCGAATCGAAGATGGCAAGAGCGGCGATACCGTCGGCGCGGTGCGCAGTGTGCACTATGGCGGCCGGCACATCCGCCAGCGGCTGCTCGCGCTGTCGGATGTCGAGCGGTCGCAAACCTATGAGTTCTGCGGCGCCGCCTCGCTGCCCCTCACCGGCTTCAAGGCCACCTTGCGCATCACGCCTGTTATCGACGGCGATGGCGCCTTCATCGAATGGTGGGCCGATTTCGATTGCGAGGAGGACCGGCGCGACGAGCTCTCCGCCACGCTGCGCGACTGGTTTGCCAAATGGCTCGGATCGCTGCGGACCGCTTCCGGCAGTACGTGGGATGCGGAAGACGGTACGCCGTGGCGCCCGTCGGTGCACGGTTCGGGGCCCATCCGGCGGCTTTGGCCTTGATATCGGGAGATTTTAACGGTTCCGGGCGGTCTTACGGCTGTTGCAATCGCACGGCGCATTTGGCATAGGTCTGGCGTTGTCGGCGAGCAATCACCGACACGGATGCGGGTGTAGCTCAGTGGTAGAGCACGACCTTGCCAAGGTCGGGGTCGAGGGTTCGAGCCCCTTCGCCCGCTCCAGTTTTCTTCGCAACTCCCAAAAGCAATTGGAAATCCACCGCCGTCCGGCGGGTGCGTTAGTTTGACACTCTGTGAAGCAGCTCGCTTTCCGCAGCGGAGACACGTGTCATTGTCCAAAACCTGAGATTGCGTGCGTCCAGCGATACGCCGGAGGCTGCCCATGAGCCGAAACATCGTTCTGTTGTCCGACGGCACCGGCAATTCATCGGCGAAGGTCTGGCGCACCAATGTCTGGCGCACCTTCGAGGCGCTCGATCTGTCCGGCAGCGACCAGGTCGCATTCTACGACGATGGCGTCGGCACATCGTCGTTCAAACCATGGGCCATTCTTGGCGGCGCGTTCGGGCTCGGGCTGAAACGCAACGTCATCGACATCTACAAATTCGCCTGCCGCAACTATCGCAGCGACGACGATCGGATCTTCGGCTTCGGCTTCAGCCGCGGTGCCTTTACCATCCGCGTCGTCGGGGGGCTCATCCTCAACCAGGGCCTCGTCACCGCTGCCAATGAGGCGGAGCTCGACGACAAGGCCCGCGCGGCCTATCGCCAGTACCGGCGCGAGCGCTACCACACCGTGTTTGGCGTCGAGAGCTTCTTTCGGGCGATCCGCGACCTTTTTGTTCACGACAAATACGACAAGAGCGAAAATCGGCCGGTGCCGAAAATCCATTTCGTCGGCGTGTGGGACACGGTGGCGGCTTACGGCGCGCCGCTTGACGAGATGACGCGCGGGGTCAGCCGCTATCTGTGGCCGCTCGAGCTTCCCACCCACACGCTTCCGCGCGATCGGGTGACGCGCGCCTGTCACGCGCTGGCGCTGGACGAGGAACGAACCACCTTCCATCCCGAGCTGTGGAACGAGGGCGACATACCTGCCGCAGAGCCCGATCCGGCCAAGGAGCGTTTCATCAAGGACGAGCAGCTCAGCCAGGTCTGGTTCGCAGGCGTGCATTCCAACGTCGGCGGCGGCTATCCCGACGACGCACTCGCCTACATTCCCTTTGTCTGGATGATCACCGAGGCGCAACGCTGCGGCCTGAAGTTCAAGTCGGACGCGGTCAAGCCGCCGGCGCCGGTAGCGGACCCCGACACGTTCAAGAACGCGATCTCCAAACGCGACAAGGACGGCCGCATCTACGATCCGCGCGCGGGGCTCGGAGCGTATTACCGCTACGGGCCGCGCAAGCTGGAGCTGCTGTGCAACGCCAACTACGGCAAGAGGAAGAACGAAGACGACACGGTCGTCATCGCGCGGCCGAAAATCCACGCATCCGCTTTCTGCCGCATCGACAATCGCGCCCACGCCTATGCGCCGGTCGGTCTGCCCCGGGTTTACGACGTCGTCCGCGAAGACGATGGCGCGATCCTGACGCCATCGCAGTTCGGTCTCGAACAGGACGACGAGGCCAAGGCGCGCGGCGATGCGCAGGAGCATGTCTGGAACGAAATCTGGAAACGCCGCATCGTCTATTTCGCCACCGTCGGCGCCACCTTGTGGCTGCTGGTGTTTCCGCTGATCAGCGCCGCCAGGCGCGAAGACGAATTCACGAGTCCGATTCGCTGGGTGTCGGACCTCATCCGCATCGTGGGCGCCTTCCTGCCTGGATTTGCCAAGCCGTGGGTCGACGGCTATGCGCGCGCGCCGGGCTCATTCATCCTGCTCGCGCTGCTGGCGGGCGGCCTGATGTGGTGGGGAATGCGCATCGCTTCGCGCATCTCCGTCTGCATGGGCACGATCTGGCGCGGCGTTCCCAACGCGCCGTCGGGGCTGCCGACGAATTTCATCTATCGGCTGCGCAGCAGCCGCCCTTACGTCGCCTTCCACGAGAAGCTCAAATATCAGTTGGCCCCCGCCTTCTTCGCGCTGATGTTCGTCTATCTCGGGCTCTGCCTTGCGAGCCACCTGCTCTACAACGTGCAGGACGTCGCCGGCTTCACCTGCACCGAAAGCGCAACGACGAAGACCCTGGACGACAAGAACAAGAGTCTCGCGTCCATCACCTTCAATACTTCCGACTTCTGCAAGCCGACCGGAATCATGGTCGAGAAGGGCGCGAAGTACCTCGTGCAGATCAAGCCGGTGCACGACTGGACCGACGGCGGGATTCCCGTGCCGCTGGGCGGTTTTTCCGCCGCCGACCCGCCGTCCTGGTATCACCGGATATTGCTGGCCATGGTCGTGCCGCTGCGGCGTGAAACGACCCAGGACTGGTTTCATGTCGTGCTGCGCTATGGCCGCGTCGGCGGCGAGGAGGATTTCATCGAGCCCGATCCGGACGACTCTAACCTGGAAGCTATGATCAAGCCGAAGCGCAGCGGCGAGGTGTTCGTCTTCGTCAACGACGCCGTGATCGGCATTCCCGGCCTGTACGATTTGTTCTATCGGGGGAACAACGGGTCGGCGACGCTGACGATCACGCGGAAATAGCGTCAGCCAACGATGCGATGACGTTGGCGTGTGGAAGCGCGCCCACGCTTGATGTGTACCCGCGCCTTGCTCGCGTTCGCGCTCGCCGCATAATACGCTGCAGTGCGTTAGACACAAAATCGTCTCAATCGGACGCGACCTGCGAAAAATTCTTCTCAATTTGATTTCGCTTGCTTCGCTCCGCCTTTCGCAGCGCTTCTCTCCCGCTTGGGATGTGCTAACATTTTGAGGTCTGATCCTCTCAGACCTCAAGTCTCTCGACACGTCCATAATAATAACGCGGCCGCACCGGCTGCTTCAGGGGAGTGACGCGATGAAATCGGCTTTCCATCGATGCGTTCTTGCGCTCGCGACAATCGGTATTGTCGCCGGCGCAGGACTGGCCAATGCACAGCAGGCGGACAAGAACCGCCCGCTGAAGAAATATGAGTCCGGCACCAAGGAGTTCTGGACCCATCCACCGGACGACTGGTTCCTCGGCGACGAGACCGAGGCGCAGAAGGGACTCGCACCGCCGTCAGGTCCGCCAACCGGCGCTTCCGATGCGGAGCTCGCCGCGCTCGTCAAGAAGATCAAGCTGCCGCCGGGCTTCAAGATCGAGGTCTGGGCCTCCGGCGTGCTCGCCGCGCGCCAGATGGCTTGGGGCGACAAGGGCACGCTGTTCGTCGGCTCGTTCGGCCTCGGCAACGTCTATGCCATCAAGGACAATGGCGGGAAGAAGGAGGTCAAGACCATCCTCAAGGGGCTCAACATGCCCACCGGTCTCGCCTTCAAGGACGGCGCGCTCTATGTCATCGCCGTCGACAAGCTGATCAGGTACGACAACGCCGAAGCGAATCTCGACAATCTCGGCTCCGGCAAGGTGGTGTATGACGACATGCCGTCCTATGCGGCGCATGGCTGGAAATACATTGCCGTCGACAAGGACGGCTGGTTCTACATTCCGTTCGGACCGCCCTTCAACATCGGCATTCCCCCGACCAGCGTCTCGCAGAT
>Ga0070741_10017776_pt1 | contig 11631 bp, 11 predicted proteins | sample Coa_R1_4_FD_66440 | JGI IMG/M metagenome (GOLD analysis project Ga0070741, IMG submission 66440) | Surface soil microbial communities from Centralia Pennsylvania, which are recovering from an underground coalmine fire - Coalmine... | ecosystem: Environmental > Terrestrial > Soil > Unclassified ...
CGGCGCATACTCGCTTCCTCGTTCTGCTGAAAAAAGGAGAGTCTCTGGCATGCAACAGGCACTCAGCGGCATTCGTGTTGTTGACCTGACCCATTACATCGCCGGCCCATACTGTACGAAGTTATTAGCCGACTATGGTGCACAGGTTGTGAAGATCGAACGTCCTGGAGTCGGGGACGGCGCACGGACTTTGCCGCCGTTCTTCGCCAACATGCCTGGCGTGGAACGGAGTGGGCTCTTCTGTTTTCTGAACACGAACAAGCGGGGTATAACGCTTGACCTCAAGCAAGACCGGGGGCGGGAAGTTGTACTCCGGCTCGCTCAGAATGCGGACGTGCTGGTAGAAAATTTTCGCCCGGGAGTAATGGATCGTTTGGGACTCTCACGCTCGGATTTGGAAAAAGCTAATCCACGTTTAGTGACGGTGTCACTCAGCAATTTCGGTTCTTCCGGACCCTACCGCGATTACCAAATGACTGACGGCGTCGCGTATGCCTTAGGAGTGTGGACCTATCCGATGGGTGAACTAGGCCGTCCGCCTGTGCAGCCCGGCGGGGCATTCGGGCAGTACATGGCCGGTCTCTATGCCGCCATTGGTGCATTACAAGCGGTTCGCCATCGCAATGAAACTGGGCAAGGTCAGTCGGTCGAGGTTTCGATTCAAGAAGCCTTAGTCGCAACCACGCTGTATGACTTCGTCGCATTTTCGTACGCCGGCTTCCTGCGCAAGCGTTCCGGTCGCCAGTTTCACCTCGGTTATCCCAACCTCGTGACGTTGCCGTGCGCGGATGGGTATGTCGGCTTCCATGCCGGATTGCCACAACATATTCACCATCTGTTAGAGCTAGCCGGGCGTCCAGATCTTGCGGCTGAGCCGCGGTTTAATAGCCTGGCTACGATCGGGGCCCAGGCGCAAGAACTACACGGGGTCTTAGAGCCGTGGTTAAAGACGCGGGGGAAGTGGGAAGTGTTTCACACCGCCCAGAAACGCGGCATTCCGACGTCGCCAATTCCGACGCCTGATGAAGTTGTGAACTGGCCGCATCTCAAAGAGCGACAGGCGTTTATTGAAGTCGAACATCCCGAAGGTGGAAGGGTAACAATTCCCGGCCCACCATTCCGCGAGCAAGGCAAACTGCCGTGGCCGTTGCGCCGCGCGCCACTGCTCGGAGAACATACGGAAGAGGTGCTGTGTGGGCAGCTCGGATACAGTAAAGAAGACCTAGTGCAAATGCGCAGTGCGGGAATCGTGTGAGGGGAAAAGGCTTAAGGCCGTAGACTGTAGGCTTAAGGGAGATGAAGCGTAGGTCGGGCCGTGCCCGCCAGTGAGAAACGGCAGGCTATGCCTGCCCCACAGGAGAACGTGATCATGACCAAGCCACTCCGTATCGTTGACCTCACTAACGGTTGGGCAGGGCCGCTGGCAACGTGCCTGATGGCTGATTTTGGTGCCGAAGTAATCAAAGTCGAATCGCCGTCGCACATGGACTGGTGGCGCGGCGCGGGTCTGCAAGGCTCTGCGGACGGACCGAAACTGTACGAGCAGTCGCCGACCTTCAACACCGTCAATCGTAATAAATACGGCATAGCTCTCGAATTAACTCATCCGCGCGGGCGGGAATTGTTCCGGGAATTAGTTCGAGTCAGTGATGTGCTCGTTGCGAACTATCCGCTGCGCAGTCTCCGCAAGCTCGGCATCGATTTTCAAGCGTTATCTGCCGTTAATCCGAAGTTGGTAATGGTGACCTTGCCGGCATTCGGCGGTAGCGGTCCCGACAGTGAATATGTCGGCTTCGGCTGCACGACCGAGGCGATGGCAGGAATTACCGGCGTGAGCGGTTATGTCGACGGGCAGCCGCAGATGTTGAGTAATGCGATTGGTGATCCCGGTACTGCGCTCAACGCGTGCTTTGCCACGCTCGTTGGCCTGTTCGAGCGTGACCGCCGCGGAGCCGGTGTTGCTGTTGATCTTTCTCACGTGGAAGGGCTCCTGCCGATGAACGCTGAGGCGCTCCTTGACTACACGATCAACGGCGTTGTGCAGGGCCGACGGGACAACCGTCACCCGACGATGGCCCCGCATGGCTGTTATCCGTGTAAGGGCGATGACGAGTGGCTAATGATTACTATCGCCTCTGACGTACAATGGGAGAAGTTTTGTCAGGTGTTAGGAAATCCGGCGTGGGCCCGGCGTGAACAGTTTGCGACGGCTGCGGGAAGAAAAGCGGCGGAAGATGAACTTGATCGGCACATTGCTGAATGGACCAAAACGCACGACCACTACGAGGCGATGGAGTTATTACAAAATGTCGGTGTAGCCGCCGGTGCAGTAATCTCCGGTTCGGAGGTGTTAAGCGACGCACATCTGGCCGCGCGGGAATTCCTGCTGCCCATCGACAAAGCTGAGGCTGGAACGCACCTCTATCCCGGATTCATTCCGCGTTTTTCTCCGAAGGCTTCCACTCTAGAGCGCCCCGCGCCGTGCTTTGGCGAACACAATGACTATGTCTTTGGGACGATTCTTGGGCTACCTGCGCAAGAAGTGGAGACGCTGATGAAGGAGCGGATCATCAGCAACGCGCCGATTTTTCCGGCGTGAGGACGTTAAAGGCGCACTCCGCGTGTCCTGTCATTGCGAGCAATGCGAAGCAATCTCTTTTCTAGATACAGATTGCTTCGTCACTAGTGCTTCGCTCAGAGACAAAAGCTTCAACCCCTACCGGACACGTGTGGCAGCCCGTCATTTAAAAATTAATTGAACTCATCGTTCCCATTCTTTCCTTACCACTCCCGAGCCCCTAATCCCTAACCCCTTTCTCTTTCTCATACTCAATCGGTGACTTCGAGAAGTCCCACGCCTGGATCTTCTTTGGAACAATCTTCGTGAAAACGCGTCCGAGGTTGTCTTTGAAAATCTGGCTGTCCTCGATGCCTTGTTGAGCAAACATGCCGCGAAAGGCTTCGCGGGTCACCCCGAGTGCGCCGTCGCGTTCAAACAATCCGTAGCGGTTCGAGAGCATCATCACTGCTTGTTCTGGTGTGTGCTCGCCTTTCCAGGGGCCGGCCTCGATAGTCACTTTTTGCCCCGAGCCGACTTCTGTCATTTGTGCGTCCCCAAAGATGAGCACGGCTTTGGCAAGGTTACTACGCATGCCCATCAAGGGACGGTCGTCCATATCGATGACGACCGAGCAGCGGGGATTGTGCTTCAAGTTCTTACACGACTGACGGTTACGCGTCAGTGAAACGTAGAAACACTCTCCGTCCCAGTAATACCAAAGTGGAGCGATATGTGGATAACCGTCTACTCCATGCGTCGCCAGACGGGCAATCCAACGACCAGAAAGGAATTCATCAATTTCGTCCTTGGTCATTGCTACCTGTGGATGCCACGCCAACACGCCGCTGACTTTCATGACTCTCTCCTTACTGGCCAAGATTCTTTCTCTTATCACGGCAGCGGTGCGGCTTGACAGAGGGAAGGGAGAATTAGTAGTCAGTAACGTCAAAGTAGTCAGTAGTCAGCATTCAGTAGTCAGAAGAAAAGGCTAGAGGCGAAGGCCATAGGCTGCAGGGCATGGAGATAAGGCCCTTCGGCTTGAGACCGTTCCTAGACTGATAACTGATAGCTGATGACTGACAACTGTCCGTAGGAGGGAACCGTGCAACTCATGCGCGAGGGGTATCATGAGCAACTATTTCTGCTCACGGACGGGCGAGGGGAAACGATCGTTCGTAAGCAGGCAAAGCCAAGACCCGGCGGAACGTTGCTGACAGAAATTGCTTGGCTGGAAGAATTACCCTCACGTTGTCGCCAGCACTTTCCTCGCGTCCTCCGCTCTCACAAACAGATGAATGGTGAACCGATTTTCTATGAGATGCCGTATTTTGGGCCGGAGTGGGCATTGTTGTCCGACCTAATTTTGCGCGGTGCAATTGACCGCCTCAGCGCGTTGAGACTGATTGGGCGGGTAATGCAAGTGATGTTCGACGGTATCTTTCCCGTGTGCTACCCAAAAGAAACCGCCGCGTATCCTGACGCTCTCATTGCCCTTCTCGAACAGTGCCTCCTCCGTATTCCTGAACTCCCGACGTTTCGTAGGTTCATCTTTTCTGACGTGATGCTAGTGAACGGTGCGGAATGCCGGAACGTATTCGCCCTGTTAGAAGAGATCAAAGCGAACTCCTGGTTACAAGCGACTTTGTGCCCCTCGGTCGTGCGAAAAGTGCACGGTGATCTTTACCCAGAAAACGTGCTTGTTCACCTCCCGAGTTTGCGACGACCTGTGCCACGGGTGATGATTCTTGACCCCATCGCCGCGATTGGCTTGGACCGCGGCGATTTTGCGATGGACGTTGCCAAGTGTACAAGCTGGCTATCGGCTGAGTTGTTAGCACTACGTCTGGGGCTTTTTACCATTCAAAAGGAACGTAGTCCGTCACCGTCTTTCACTATAACGTTGCGCATGGAAGATGAGCAATTGCGTGCATTGAGTGACGGCCTCTTATTACGAGAATTTCTCCAGCTCTTCGGTCCAACTTCATGGTCGCGCACCCTTTGCGGCGAGGACCCGCAGTGGCAGCGGCGGGTCAGTTTCTATGAGGCACTCTATGCCTTGAGTATGGTTCCGTTCGTTCCGAGTTGGCAAAGCCTCGCGCGGTTTTTGGTCGGTATTCGACATCTGGACGACTTTGTATCAGTCGTAAGTACGGCGCAATCACAACTGAGCGGCAGGGTGAGTGAAGCTCGTCCTGCCGCCGAACTGACGACTGATTACTGAGAACTGGAAACTATTCGGAGGAATCCATGCGTTTCGGTTTTTTCGATCAACTGCCGTGTGCAGACTCACAGTCAGAGCGACAGCGATATGAGGACATCTTGGCGCAGATTGAGCTAGGCGACGCCGTTGGTTTCGATACCGTCTGGCTCGGGGAACTCCACTTTGGCCGACGCTCGTCGTTGCTTGCCTCGCCCCTGATGGTGCTCGCGGCTGCTGCGCAGCGCGCCAAGCGGATTCGGTTAGGTACTGCGGTGACGCTCCTCCCACTGCATAGTCCGGTAAAAATTGCCGAAGAGGCGGCGACCGCTGATATATTGAGTGGCGGCCGCCTGGAGCTAGGAGTGGGGCGTGGGACGGCGCCTATTCACTACACCGGTTATAACGTGCCACAAGAGGAAAGCCGAGAGCGCTTTGAAGAGGCGCTCGACGTGATGCTCAAAGCCTGGACTGAAGATCGTCTCACCTACAGCGGCAAATATTTCCAGGCCCGGGACCTGGCTATTGTCCCCAAACCGCTGCAAAAGCCTTACCCGCCGATTCGCTTAGCCGCGAATAGTCCGGACACCTTTGCTATTGCCGGGCAACTCGGCCTACCGATTTTTGCTTCACCGTTGATCAATCCGCCGGCGAAGTTACGAGAGTTCCTGGGTGTGCATCGTCAGACGCTCAAGTCTGGAGTGAAGCAGGATGTTGCGTTGATGTTCTCAGTCCATGTTTCCGAGAGCCGTGCGCAAGCACGGCGCGAATGCGAAGCCAGTTTGAAAAACTTCTTTCAAGCCGCAGGAGAACGTCTGAAACCACTCGGTGAGACGACGGTCAAGAGCTACGAAGCGTTTCATGAAGCGGCGAAAAAACTAGAACGCGCGACGTACGAGAGTGTGGACCGCATGAGTGTGTTCGGTGACCCTGATTACTGCGTAGAACGTGTTCGTGCGCTACGTGATGAATTTCAAATGGACGAGTTTATCGGTTACTTCAACCAGGGCGGACTAGTCGATCATGCCGTCGTTAAACGTTCGATGGAGTTATTTGCGAAGGAAGTCATTCCACGATGTCGCTGAGGACGAACTATGTCCGGCGCACTCTATAATTCAGAATCTCACAATCACCTTGTCGCTAAACTCGCGCACAAACTCACTGAACGCGTCTGTTGCGGGGATGAAGGCCACCTGTTTTACTCCGGCGCGCTCAAGGGCACGGAGGCGTTCCACTAACTCTTCCGGCGAGGCGGTCATCGTTGTCGCCCGCACGACCCCGGGAGTCACAAATCGTTCCTCTTCAGGTTGCAGATACAATCCGTGCCCGTCATGCAGTGTAAGGTAATAGCGGTCTCCGAGGCGCCGCTTCTGTTCATCAATGAATGTTTGATAGTGGGAGAAAGCTGACCGAATCGCGTCCGGTGCCGCCGTCGGGTTCTGCACCCGCTCATAGAGCGCGTGCATGGCCAGCATGGCCCACGGACCGGCCGCCTTCTTCACTCGTGGTGAATCGTATCCTTCGCCGGGACGTAAGAGACAGGCTGTAGTCAGGAGAGTCGTGTACAGAGTGTTGGGGTCTTTGCCGGCTTTCTCTGCCCCGCGCCGTACCTGCGACCAGGTTTGCTGCCAGCCTTCTAGCGAATTGGTCCGCGAGGTAATAAAGCCGTCTCCGATCTCTCCGGCGAGCGTCATCGCTTGCGGTGCGTTGGCGGCAACGTGAACGGGAACCGAATCGTGCGTGTTCATGAACCCCTGCTGTTGGTGGAAGAAGCGAATGATCCGTCGATCGTGACCATATTGATACTCGACTTCTTCTCCCCGTAAGAGGCGCCGAATAACCCGCACATGATCACGCAAGTCCCGCAACGGACGTGGTGCCATGCCCATTGCCCGCCAGGCACTGTTGCCCGTACCGATGCCGAGGATGACACGACCAGGAGCGAGTTGATTCAACGTAGCGATAGAGTTGGCGACGACTGGAGCAATGCGGGTGCCCACCACCGCAACGCCCGTCCCGAGTTTGACCCGTTTCGTCTGCTGCGCGATGAGGCCAAGGCAGAGGTACGGATCACCAGCCATCATTTGCGTATCGCTCACCCACGCGTGCGAAAAGCCGCACTCTTCGGCGAGCTTTGCATCTTGGGCACACGTATTCGGTTTGGCCAACACGCATACGCCGAAGTCCATATGTCCCCTCCCGGGTGTTGATATAGTCCGCCCCTAACGACTTGCGCCAGGGAAGTCAATAAGGTAAGCAGCGCTCAGCAGTATTGAAGATAAGTGAGCAACACAGATGGTGAAGTACTCACGTGCAGGAGATTGGGACTCGGAACTAGTCGACGAGGTCGAAACGCGCGCGTATCGAGCCGGGCTCATCGCCGGAGCGGTAACACTGGTGGCGGCGCTCGGGGCAGTGAAAGATCTGTACGCGCTGTGGAAACCCAGCGGCCGTGGGCAACTCGTGCTTGGGTTTTTAATGCTGCGTTACACGCGGTTAGAGCGGGTATGGTTTGGTTATCGTTTCACCGGGCGGGCGGCGCTACTGGCGACGATTCCTCATTTGCTCATTTACGCTGCGGTGGCCTACGGGCTGGTCACACGCCGTGGTTGGGGGTGGTACCTCGTGTTTGCGTATGTCCTCTACATTCCACTGTCGGAGGCCACCTTTGCATTTTTGTACCCGCTGGGCTGGCTGACCGGTCACCCGTATGACCAATCCGTCGTGCGGGCGGAGTGGTTTTTTGTCGCGGTGAGTTTGCCGTTGGAATTATTGACCGCGGGACTTTTGTGGCGGTACCGGGATTTATTTGTGCGGTGACACAGAGAGGAGTCGCACTCCCGGACCCGATTCGCCGGAGTGAGTGGATTTTTTTGGCGATTAGCTTTCCGCTCGAACTCTTGGCGATCAGTTTATTATGGTGGTATCGTGGTGTGTTTGTGCGTTGAAAGGAGAAGAGGAGTGCCTGGCTATCGGGATAAGTTTATTACCGTTAACCGCCTGCGACTGCATTATCTGGATTGGGGAAGCGAGGGGAAACCGCCGTTGGTTCTCCTGCATGGTGGCTCAGCTTATGCGCACTGGTGGGATTTTGTCGCGCCGACGCTCGCTGAGGACTATCACGTGTTTGCCCTTGATCAACGAGGGCACGGCGACAGTGATCACACGGACCCACCCGCCTATAGTACGCGTCACTACGTGAGTGATCTGCGTGCGTTCATGCTCGCTCTCGGCTTACACAAGCCCGTACTGATGGGGCACTCAATGGGCGGACATAACTCGGTCATTTATGCCACACAACATGCACAAGACTTGAGCGCGCTTATCCTTGTGGATACCGACGCGGCGTACCCCGAAGCTGCGGTCGAGTTTCTGCGTAAGCTCGGCGAGAAACCGGCAAAGGAATTTGATTCGTTTGCTGTGGCAGTGAGCCGCTTCCGGGTCTTACCATCTGAGTCGTTGATGTCGACAGAAAGACTCCACTACGTTGCGTCGTTCGCGTTCAAAGAACGGTCAGACGGGAAATGGGTATCCAAACTTGACCGTAACACGCTGTTTCGTGAGCCAGTTGACGGACTACCGTTACTTGGACAGATCACGTGCCCGACGTTGGTCGTTCGCGCCGAAAACACCCCTCTCTTATCAGATCGGAAAATCGAGCGGCTTGTGAGCGGTCTCCCGAATGGCCGCTGGGCGGAAGTAAAAAATACCTATCATCATGTGATGCTTGACAACCCGGAGGGATTGGTGGACGCGGTGCGGGAGTTTCTCGGGAGAAGGCTGTAGACTGAAGGCTTTAGGCCGTAGGGAGAAAAAATCAAAAGGGGCAAGTTAAACAGACCTCCGCCTTTCTCGTCTTGTCTTTTATCCTTTACCTGTTTTCCCGTTTCCCCGTTTCTCTATTTCGCCCTTTTTCGTTGACAGTACTATTAAAGACGACGCCCGCGGCGCCGATGCTTGAACGGAGCAGGAGTAGTACTCTCGTCCTCAGTTTCAACAATGGCGAGCAAGGCGATGAACAAACGACATTCTGTCTGCCATTTATTATTTGCCGGTCTGATGAGTCTGGGCCTCAGCCAGGAACGTGCGATCTCCAGTGAACGTGTAACTAGAACGACACCAGCTCAGACAGTTCAGATGCAAACCCATCGAGCTCAGCGTAACAGTGAAACGCTTATACCTGACTCAGGCAGTCCTAGTAATATTGAGGGAGCTTCCCACTCATCACGGTCCACTGATAAAGCAGTGTTGTTTGGTGACGATAGCTGCCGTCCGGAAGAGATTGAAACTCGTCCGTGTCAGTAACCGCTCGTTAGATATCCTCCGGCTGTCTGTCCCTCACTCTACCGCTCCGGTCGGACACTCTAGGGGAGATTCGCGTAATCGCTTGCCCTCTTCCTAGAGCAGAGCAGTATAGCGCTTCTTTCCTACTCCGTAAAAAATCAAGCCCCTACAGAGTCACGGAACAAGAAGTCCAGAGTTGCACTTGGGTAAACAGGTACGTTACAAAATAAGGGGAGATCAATCCGTTAGCGAGGATGGGGAGGACGTTGTTCTTTGCCATTGTACCCTGCACTGTTGTTCAAGTTCTGGGCTTGCTTACCGATTGACGGAGGACGGGGGGATGTGGCGGGAATATGAGGTAAACATGCCTAGACGAACACGACTCTTTCTAGTTTTAACTTCCCGTCCTCGCCACTGCCATAAGCAAACGGCAATGGCGATATTCGTCGTGCTGGTCAGCGTTGGCGCAGGGTGGGCACAGGGGAGGATTTATTCATGGACCGACAAGAATGGCGTCGTTCATTTCTCTGATTCGGTTACCTCGCCCCAAGACTTCGGCAAAGCGAAGACGCTCGCACCCACACCCTCTCGCCAGGACCAGAAAACAAAGAGTGAAGAGATTCCTCTAGTGACCTTTAATGACCACCCGTCCCAGAAGTTTGTCCGCGCCCAGCTTGAGGGAAGTCGCGGGACCCGCGACGTCTTGATGCTGGTCGATACAGGCGCGCAGGTTTCTCTTGTTGATCAACAGACGGCGCAAGAGCTCGAATTAGAACGTCTCGAAGAAGCAACTCTCCGCGGAGTCAACGGCGTCACTCAGAGTTGGGTTGGTCGATTACCGACCCTCCGCCTCGGGGAAGAAGAAGTAAAAGACGTTCGTGTCCTCGTCGGGCCACAACCAGGGCTCGTGCTGCTTGGCATGGACATCCTCGATCGCCTCAACCTGTCGGTCGGACCGCAGAGCTTACATCGGCGATAAGAGGAAAATGAAGCCTTGATTTGTTAGTGTTCTCTTCGTTTTCCTTTCTTCATTTTTAATTCTTCGTTCTTCATTCTCTTCGTATTCTACCGGGTCTTGCCTGAGAACCCGGCTTGCCGGTAAGATGCCGCCCACTTCCACATGCCGGGATGGCGGAATTGGCAGACGCACCGGACTCAAAATCCGGCGCCCCATAAAGGCGTGCGAGTTCGAGTCTCGCTCCCGGCATAAGTTCACATCGACTTCTATTGACCTGCTTATCTCCGATCAATAAACACCCGCTCTTTACCGATCCAGATCGCTGACCTGGGAAAATCAATGAATTTCGCCTCGTCCTCCACCGCCAGTTCCATCGCTCGTTTGCCTTCCGGTGTATTGCCGAGTGTCGCGAAGTCAGCGCGATCAAACCACGCTTCAGCATGGCCAGTGTACGGCGCGACGGCGGTTCCACGTGCGGCGCGTAATTGCGGTTCGACTGCGTCGGCGTAGTAGTGGACCTGCAGATATCGTTTCATGCGCATACCCGTCGACATGCCGCGAATGAGTGGCCCGTGATTGGTGCGCCAGTACAGCTGCGCGTCGTCGAGAGTCTGGTGGGAGTGGTGACGCAGGCAGAAGAAGAGCTTCACTAGCGTGCTCTGCTCGCGGGCGATGATCTCTTCTGACGGATTGACCTGCGGATACTCGTAGGTGAACCATAGCGGTGAGTTTGGGAGGTCGATAAACTTTTTCTCGTCTTCAAGCAGTTCTTTGCCTGCGGCTTGTCCTGCCGCATTTCCAAAGCTGGAAGCCATTGCCTCACGGGTTGTCCACCACAATTCGGCAACGCCATCATAAGGTTTCTCCATCGAGCCGCGCGCTCCGGCAAGTTGATCGTTAATGGGGTCGTCCAAGGTATGAAGTTGAATATAACGCTGGATGTTCAGTGTCGTGGAATGCTTGGCCACCATTGGCCCGTGTACGTCGCGCCAGTATTGTTGAAATTCAGCGAGTGACATGCCTGATTTGCGCCGTAGAACAAAGACTAAGCGAATCATGGTTCCCCCTTATCGCTCCTAGCCAAAAGTGTCGCCGTCATAGGAGAAATCGTTCTGCGTTGCAAGTCATGCCGAAAGGTGATGTCCAACCCCCGCTCTGACGTCCACGTAAGTACTTGAAAAACCCCACATTCTGATTTTCCGGCCTTTGCTTTTTGGAGAAATTAAAGTTTCTCCTCGGCCCGCCGATATCTATCAGTGGGGGTCCAAAAAACTAAAGTAAAAATCTGATCACCGAATTGCCCGACAGAGGACGAACTGTGAACGGTACGAAGTTAAGCTCCCTACGTTGGCTTCCGCTGTTAATCGGCGGAAGTACCGCGCTCGTTGCCCTGTTAGTCTGGTGGGCGCTCAAGGCGCAGGAGCAAACTCACATTCAGCGCATGGTGGCGGAAAAAGCGGCGAGTATCAAAAATGAAGTGACGGCGCAGATGCAGGCCCGCATACTCGCGCTAGTCGATATCGCGAGACGATGGGAAGAGGCTGACCGGCTCCCCCAGGACGCGTGGGAATTTGAAGCGGAACTGAACCTCAAGCACTTCCCAGGCTACCATGCGATTGCGTGGGCAGACGC
>Ga0070741_10017777_pt1 | contig 11630 bp, 11 predicted proteins | sample Coa_R1_4_FD_66440 | JGI IMG/M metagenome (GOLD analysis project Ga0070741, IMG submission 66440) | Surface soil microbial communities from Centralia Pennsylvania, which are recovering from an underground coalmine fire - Coalmine... | ecosystem: Environmental > Terrestrial > Soil > Unclassified ...
CGCTTCGGCCAGGAGATGGTGCGGGAGCTGCGCGCCGCCGAAGTGGATGGGGTGATCCTCACCTCGGCCTGAGGGTCCTGCTCGCGCGGCGGTGCCGCGCTGGCCAAGGAGCTGGAGTCGGCTGGGATTCCGGTAGCCTACATCACGACCCTCGACGCTCTGGCGCACTCGGTGGGCGCCACCCGCATCATCCGCGGCAAGGCGATCGTCAACGTGACCGGCGACCCCACGCTGCGGCCGGACGACGAGCGCCAGTACCGCAAGGCGCTGATCCGCCAGGCGCTGCAGGCGCTGGAAACCCCTGTGGAGGGGCCGACGATCCTGGGTTGACCCCTCACCCCCCTACCCCCCTCTCCCACAAGGGGCGAGGGGGAGGACGCGGGACGCGGGGATACGAGGCGCTGCACTGCCCGCCTCTCCCACCAGGGGCGAGGGGGAGGACGAGGACCGGAGCAGTGCCGGCCGTCCTGCTCCCCTCCCCCCTGGTGGGGGAGGGGCTGGGGGTGAGGGGGAAAAGGAGAGCGATTATGCGTTGCGCGACTCGGCACCTGGCTCGCTCGCTCGCGTGGAGCGTCGCGCTCGTGGCGCTCGTGGCGGCCTGCGCGCCGGCTCAGCAGCCCTCGCCAGCCGCGCCCAAGACAGGCCAGAACGCCCCGGCGGCGCCGGCTGGCCAGAGCGCGGCGCCGGCCGCGCAGTCTGCACCGCAGGGCAGCGCCTCGGCGCAGGGGAGCGGGCCGAGTGAGTGGGTCGTCGCCATCTCCGAGGAGGCGGCGTCGATCGATCCGGCCGTCGGCACCGCCGCGGCCGCCTCGACGCTGGCGCAGCTCCACATCTTCGACCCGCTCACCGTCTACGAGGGCCCGAGCATGAAGCTCACCGGCCGACTCGCGGAGTCGTGGCGGCTGATCGACGACAATACCTGGGAGTTCAAGCTGCGCCAGGGCGTGAAGTTCCACAACGGCGACCCCTTCACCGCCGAGGACGTGCGCTACTCGTTCGGGCTGTACAAAGACGAGAAGTCGGCACGCCGCCACAACCTGGAGGCGGTGACTGGTCTGGAGATCATCGATCCGTACACCATCCGCCTGAACACGTCCGGGCCCAACCCGGGCCTGCTCGCCAACCTGGCCTCCCTGCCGATCATGCCTAAGGAGGCGCGCGAGCAGGCCGGCCCCGACGCCTTCGGCCAGAACCCCATCGGTAGCGGCCCCTACCGCGTCGTCGAGTTCGTCCGCGGGCAGCGGCTCGTGCTGGAGGCGTTCAAGGACTACTGGCGCGGCCAGCCGAAGCCCGAGCGGCTGGTCCTGCGGCCGATCACCGATCCGTCGACCCGCGTCGCGGAGCTGAAGGCCGGCGGCGTGCAGATCGTCGCCGAGCCGCCGGTTGCCCAGCTCAAGGAGCTGCAGGGCGGCGGCACCGAGGTCCTATCGCTCAAGGGCGCGCGGCTGATCATGATGCCCTTCAACTCGACCACCAAACCGTTCGACGACGTGCGAGTCCGCCAGGCCGTGAACTACGCCGTCGACCGCCAGGCGATCCTCAACCAGGTTCTCGAGGGCCACGGCGAGCTGCTGCACGGACCATTCGCCTCGGCCTGGATGGGCTACGATCCGAACCTGCAGCCCTACGCCTACGATCCGCAAAAGGCCAGGCAGCTCCTGGCCGAGGCCGGCTATCCGAACGGCTTCGAGACGACGTTCAGCATCAGCAACGGCGCCTTCCTGAAGGACCGCGAGATCGGCGAGGTGGTAGCGAGCCAGCTCGGCCAGGTCGGCATCAAGGTGCAGCTCGTGCCGACCGAGCGCGCGAAGCTGCAGGAGGACTGGCTGAACGGCACCTTCCGCGGCATCACCTCGACCGCCTGGGGCACGACCGCGGAGCCGGACGCGATGATCGCCTGGGCGCTGTACAAGCGCAAGGGGTTCAAGCCCGACGCGCAGCTCGATGGACTGATCGAACAGAGCCGCCGCACGGTGGACCCGGCCCAGCGGACCGAAGTGCTCAAGCAGCTCGGCCACTACCTCCACGACCAGGCCTACTGGCTGTTCATCCACGCCCAGGACGAGTTCTACGCCCGCCGCGCCGACGTCCCCTGGACCCCCTACCCCAACGGCCAGAGCTTCGCCAACATGGCGTACTACGTGCCGTTCGACCGGTAAGCACGGGGCTCAACATGCCGGTCCGCAGGCATATTTATCTCCGAGAGCTAGAGGCACGGCTTCTGGCCGAAGAGTCTCAACGCAGCGGGCTTTCGGTCAGCGAACTCATCCGGCTTGCGATCCGACAATGCTACCGGGGCCGCGAGCCAAAGCTTCCCTGGGACGAAGTCTTCGCGCATCCACTCAAGGTTGGGTCCGCTGGGGACGATCCGCCAGTCGGAGACTCGCTGTTCGACCACCGGTGGGACGAGCTTGCCGATCGAGTCCTGGGGAAGCAAAAGCCGTGAAGCGGGTGGGCTTGAGCGAGCTGCCGGCCTGAGGTGGTTGGGACGAGGTCAGGGTGCGGCGCGGGCGGTCAGCTCGTCGTTCGCCGCGGCGGCGTCGACGGCGGCGGCGCGACGCGCGTAGGTGAGGGCCTCGGTATAGAAGGTGTCAGGAGTCAGGCCCGTGCCAGCGCGGAAGGCCGCTTCGAAGGGCTGGCCGTCGCGCTGGGCCTGCAGCACGGCCAGCGCGGCGCCGGCTCCCCGACGCTCCGCGATCAGCGCGGCGGCATAGTAGGCCTCGCCGTAGACCAGCTCGGCGTCGCGGGCCTGGGCGCTCGCCCAGTCGGAGAAGCGCTCCAGGCCGCGCAGGCTCAGGAGGGCATCGTTCGACGCGGCGTCGGCGACCGCGCGCCCGCGGTGGCCGAGCCGGTATCGCGTGCTGGTCGGCGCCACGTCGCGCAGCAGCACGCTGGCCACCTGTTCGGCGTTCCCCTCGATGAGCCAGGCGGGCGCCGCGGTGAACACGTCGTCCAGGCCGGCCGTGGTCTGGGCCAGGTGTACCGCCTCGTGAGTGAGGTCCCAGAGCAGTTCCAGGTTACTCACCGCGACGTGGACGTATTGCTGCCAGGTCGTTTCGCCGCTCAGCCGCACGCCCTGGCGCAGGGCGCGGCTCAGGCCCGGCCCGCGGTAGGGACCGCCCAGGTAGCGCTCGAGGTCCCACTCGGACTTGTAGATCACGAGCTGCAGGGGCCCCGTATAGGCCAGCCCCGTGACCCTGGCGACGCCGTCGAGCTGGGCGTTGAGCAGCCGCGCCAGGCTGAGCGCGGCGGCCGGCGTCACGCCGTTACTGCTCTGGAAACGGATCTCGCGGTTGCCGAGGCTGAAAACCTGGAAGCCGTCGCCCGCGTCGCGCGCCGGTGGTGGCGCCTCCACGGGCGGCAGTGCGGCCAGCAGCTCCAGCCCGATGCGCGCTGCCCGCGCGTTGACCGGATCGGGTAGGGACTGCACCGCCCGGAAGTAGCCCGCGGCCTCGGCGAACTGCCCGCGCCCGAGCAGTACGCGCCCGATCACGAGGTGTGCGGCGCCGACGTTCTCCGGGGGCAGGTTGGGCAGCGCGAGCGCCTGCAGGGCATCGGCCATCGCCTCCGCGTAGTTGCCCAGCTCGTAGTGGACGAGCGCGCGTAGCGTCCGGCCGCTGGCATCCTCGCCGATGCGGCTCAGGGCGTAGTCGAGGTCCTGGAGCGCGAGTCGCGGCTGGGCCGTGAAGTAGTAAGACATGGCGCGGATGAGTCGTGAGGTAAGCTGGTCTGGCTCGCGCTCGATGAGCTGGGTGGTCCGCGCGATCGCCTCGTCGTACCGCCCGGCGCGGGCGCTCTCGACGGCGGCGCCATACTCCGGGCCGGGGAGAGTCTGCGGGGGCGCTTGCGCGAGGGGAACGGGCGCGACGCTAACGGCGAGCAGAGCCGCGGCGAGCAAGATGGAGAGCACTCGGCGCACCTCGTGGGCGACTTACCGTCCCCCATCATCTATATCGGACGGGGCTCTGTCAAGTTTAGCGGCCGGTTAGAGGCCGCTCGCTAGGCGGGCGGCTGCGTTTCTTCCTCGAGCCACTGGAGATAGGGCGGCCAGCCGGCCAGGAGGGGCAGCGCGATGATCTCCGGCACCGTGTAGCTGTGGAGGGCACGCACCCGCGCCGCCAGCGCGTCGAGGCGGCCGTGGCAGGTCTTGACGACCAGCAGGATCTCACTGGCTTCCTCGAGCTGCCCCTGCCAGCGATAGACCGACTCGACCGGCAGCAGGTTTACGCAGGCCGCCAGCCGCTCCTCGACGAGCGCCCGCGCCAGCGTGCGGGCCTCCTCGGCCGAGGGCGCGGTGACGTAGACGACGACGGCGTCGGTCGGCTCTTGCATGTCCGTCTCCTTCCTCGCTAGTCGGCGGGACGCTGCGTCGCAGCGCGTGGTGTGGCGCGGGGCGGTGGTTCCCCCGCGTCGCTGGCCGCCATGACGCGCACGTGCTCGGCTGCTCGCCCGCCGGGCAGGAGCCGCACGACAGCGATGCCCACGAAGGCCACCAGCGCGATCAGGAGAAAGACGCCCTGCACCGACTGCTCGAGCGCCGCGCGCAGCAGCGCCTCCGCACTCGGCGGGAGCGCCGCGCGCTCGACCGGATCGAGGAGCTGGGCCACGGCGGTAAGCTGCGCCGCGCCCCGCGCCGGGCGCTCGCCCGGGCCGGCCGTCTCGGCCAGGCCGCCGGGGCCGAAGGCCACCGACCCGCTCAGCAGCCCCATGAGCTGCGCATTCAGCACCACGCCGAGGACGGCCATGCCGACGGCTCCGCCGATCGTCCGAGCGAAGACGTTCGTAGCCGTCGCCACCCCGCGCTGCGACCAGTCGACGGCGTTTTGGATGGCAATGATCAGGGGCCCGACGGTGAAGCCGAGGCCGAACCCACACGGCCCGGCGACGAGGGCGAAGACGAGGATCGGCACGTCGCCGCCCAGGCGGCTGACGGCGAACGCCGACGCGGTGAGCACGGACATCCCCACGAACACGGTCAGGCGGTAGCCGTAGCGCAGGAGGCAGCGGCCGGACAGGAAGCTGGCCGCCAGCCAGCAAACGTCCAGGGGCAAGATGGCCAGGCCCGCCTGCATCGGAGTGCCGCCCAGGACGCCCTGGACGAACAGCGCCACGTGCGACGACATACCCAGGATGGCGAGGCCGGCGATGAAGGTCAGCGCCGAGCCCGCGCTCACCACCGGCAGGCGGAACAGCGCGAGCGGCAGCAGCGGCTCGGGCACGCGTGCCTCCCACCAGAGGAAGAAGACCAGCAGGCCCGCGGCAGCGAGCAGCATCGGCCCGGCGCCGAGCGGGCTGCCGGCCCCGACCCCGCCGAGCTCGAACAGGCCCAGCAGGAAGGCGCTAACGCCCAGGGACAGCGCCACGGCGCCGAGCCAGTCGATCTGGTGGCGGCGGCGCTCGACCGTCTCGTGCAGCGACGCGGCCATCAGCAGCGCCGAGGCGATCCCCAGCGGCAGGTTGACCCAGAACACCCAGCGCCAGCCCAGGCCGGCCACCAGGAAGCCGCCGACCGGCGGGCCGATCAGGCTGGAGAGTCCCCACATGCTGCTGAACAGCCCCTGGATCTTCGCGCGCTGCTCTAGCGGGAACAGGTCTCCGGCCAGGGTCGTGGCCACCGGCTGGATCGCGCCCGCGCCGATGCCCTGCACGAAGCGGAACAGGATGAGCTGCTCCATGCTGCTGGCCAGGCCGCAGAGCAGCGAGCCGACCAGGAACACGCCCACCCCGAACAGGTAGACCGGTTTGCGGCCGTAGAGGTCGGCCAGCTTGCCGTACAGCGGGGTCGTCACGGTCATCGCGAGCAGGTAGGCCGAGAAGACCCAGCTATACAGCGCCAGTCCGCCCAGGGCGCCGGTGATGCTCGGCGCCGCCGTGGTCACGATCGCCGTGGACATGGCCGTGAGGAAGATCGCGCTCAGCATGGCCACGACGACCAGCGTGCGCTCGCCCGGTGCCTTCACTCGCCTACCTCGCCCGCAGGTAGTGCTCGCGCGGGGTGCGCAGAGGGCTTGCCCGGGCAAGCACCGCGCATCGATTATCCAGGGGTCAGGCGCGCACGCGCTTGAGCTCGAGGAAGTTGGGGTGGTCCATCAGCCAGCGCACGCGGTCCCACAGCTCGCCGGCCGCCTCGCCCTCGGGCACGTCGTCGATCACCGGGCCGAACAGCGGCTTGACGCCGTCCACGACCAGGGTCGGCACGCCGAAGCCGCCGGTCGCGGCGATGCTCGCGTGCTCCTCGCGCACCTCCTGCTCGGTGCTCTCGTCCGCGAGCGCCGCGGCGAGCAGGCCGCGGTCCAGGCCGGCCTCGTCCAGCGCCGCCGCGATCATCCCCTCGTCGTCGAGCGTCTCGTTGCGCTCGTGCTTGGCGCGGCCGATGGCCAGGTACAGGCGGTCGACGGCCTCCTGGCCGCCCTGGCGGCGGGCCAGCGCCATCGTGCGGAAGGGCTTCCAGCTCTGCAGGTGGCCCGGCCTCGGCTCGTTGCCGGCGGCACGGTTGACCAGGTCGAGCGACAGGAACTTCCATTGGATGTCGATCGGGCGGACCTTCGCCGCCTCGCGGATCCAGAGCGAGGTGCGCCAGGCCCAGGGGCAGATGGGGTCGAAGTAGAACTGCACTTCCTGCGCCTTGCCGTTCGTAGCCATGTACACTCCTTCAGGGGCTGCCGAGCAGGCTGGGGACGACTGCCGCGGCGTCGGCGTCGGCCGTGGCGCGTCCACTCGCGATCAGGGTGGCGAGCGGCAGCCGGCCGTAGACGAGCAAGCCGAGATCGCCGGGGCTGATGGTCACGGACGGGGCGTCAGCGCCGTCCGGCGTGGCCCGCAGCGCCTCGCCGTCGGCCTCCACCAGCCAGGCGCGCGGTGGCTGCTCGCGGGTAACGAGCCGCAGCCGGCCCCGGCCGCGCGCGCCGCGGGTGTAGAGCACCGGCAGGTTGACCTCGAGCATGGTCGGCAGGAAGTAGCCTACCGTGGCGTCGTCGGGCGGCGTGGCGCGGCCGAGCGAGGCCTGGACGTCCCAGCGGTGGAAGACGACCTCGGCCAGGCGGTGGGGCACGAACCAGCGGGCCGGCCGCAGGCCGTGGTTGTGGAAGGCCAGGATCTCGAGCTGGGCGGCGTCGAGGCGGTCGAACAGCCTCTCGAAGTAGTCGGTGTTCGCCTCCAGGACCGCGATCATGCGCTCGGGGCCTTCGGCGGCCAGCCGCGCGGTGGCCGCCATCCGCTCCTCCCGCGTCGACGGCGATGTTCGCTCGCCGGCGAGCCCGCGCTCGACGCAGGCGCAGTGGAACTCGGCGCCGCTGGTCACGTGTGCCACCAGCGTGGCGACGTCCCAGGGCGGGCAGTTGGACGGCCGCGCCCAGTCCGCCGGCTGCAGCGCGCGGAGGTCGGTGAGCAGGGCTTCGGACTCGGCGCGCAGCAGGCGAAGGCCGTCGGCGACCCAGGGATCGGCGCTCATCGGCACGCCTCCCGCGGGAAGGTGATGCGCTCGCGGCCCGTGGTGATACGTTGACATAGGCCCGAGCGGAAGTAGTCTAGCACAGCGGGTCAGCGAATTTGGGACGGCAAGCGAGCCGCACGCGGGCCGAGTGGCGAGCCGCGCCAGGGCGCGCCTGGCTGTTCACCTACGGCCTGCTCCGCGAGCCGGGCGCCCTGCAGGCGGTACTGGGCTACCTGCCGCCCGGCGGCACGACGGCCCACGTCGAGGGCTACTGGCGGCGGACGAGCCCGGACGGCTACTACTACCTCGTGCCCGCCTCCGTCCCGGCGCGCGTCCTGGGCATCCTCTGGCAGGTGACGCCATCCGACCTGCGGCGGCTGGACGCCTTCGAGGTGGTCGATCCCGACGACCCCGGCAGCCCGGCCGGGGAGTACCGGCGCCTGCGGGACGTGGCTTACCTGCCAGCCGGTGCCGTGCGGTGCTGGCTGTACGTCGGGGGCACGCTCGCGGCGTCGCTATAATGGCGGCGCGAGCCCATCTCGGGTCGGGCCAACCGGATCCACGCTGGCCGGGCCGGGGATCGGCCGCATCATCGCACCGGGAGCTGCCATGCCTCTCCTCATCGGCGATCTCCAACTACCGGCGATCGACGCCCACACACACATGGGGCGGCGCCTCGGCCCCCTGGGCCATGGCGTCGCCAGCTTCCTTGGCGCCGAGCTGGTCAAGGACCTGGACGAGGTCGGGCTCGATCGTGCCGTCGCCTTCCCGCTCGGGGCTCCCTATACCGACTACTCGGAGTCGAACCGCATCATTGCCGAAGAAGTCGCCAAGTACCCCGACCGCATCATCGGCTTCTGTCGCATCAACCCCAACTTCGGGCCGGCGGCGACGGAAGCCGCGCTGGACCACTGCCTGGGCACGCTGAAGCTAAGCGGGATCAAGCTGCACCCGGAGATCGAGTTCTTCGATCCCAACGACGAGACCCTGATGGAGCCGGTCTACGCCGCCGCTCGCCGCTACCGCGTGCCGCTGATCTTCCACACCGGCATGTCCAGCAAGGCGGCGCCGACGGTGATCGGCGAGCTGGCGGCGCGCCACCGAGACGTGCCCGTGATCCTGGGACACATGGGAGTGTCCGAGTACGTCAAGCAGGCGGTCGTCGTCGCCCGCCAGAACGAGAACGTCTACCTGGAAACGTCGGTCGTCGGCTGGATGCCCCTGCTGCTCGAGGCCTTCGGGGGGGTCGGCACGACCAAGATCCTCTACGGCTCCGACCATCCGTACAACCCGCTGCCGATGGAAGTGGAGAAGATCGCCCGGCACGTCGCGCGCGCGGCCAGGCTGACGGAAGCCGACCTGCGCAAGGTGTTCAGCGAGAACCTGAAGGCGGTGCTGCCCGCGGCCGGTTAGGCCATCAGGACGACTTTCGGCGTCTGCCTCCTGGCAGCGCTCGATCCGTCTCCCTACAATGAGCGCCACCGTCCAGACTTACTCACGATCGAGAGACCGGGCCGGCTGCCGCGCATCAGTGGGCTCAGGGGAGGTAGAGAATGGCGCTTGCGGTTCGTCGGCTCGGCGTGTTGCTGGTCGTTGCCCTGCTGGGGCTGGCTTGCGCGCCGGCGCGTCCACCCACCACGTCACCCGGAGCGCCGGCTCAGGGCGGGGCGGTGGCCCAACCGGCGGTCGCGGCACCGACCGCGGCCGGCGGGCTGGCGCCCCAGGATCCGCCCCTCAATCCGCCGGTGACCGTGCGCGTCGGCGTGGTCGGCTCGGCTTCCGACGCTGGGGTGTTCATCGCTCAGGAGAAGGGCTACTTCCGCGAGCAAGGGCTCGACATCGATCTCAATCAGTTCCAGGCGCTCCAGCAGCAAGTCCCCCTGCTCGGCTCCGGCCAGCTCGACGTCGGCGGAGGCGGGCTCAACGCCGGCCTGTTCAACGCCGTCGCGCAGGACGTGCCGCTGCGGATCGTGGCCGACAAGGGCAGCCTGCACCCCGGCTTTCGCTGGCAGGGCTTCGTCGTGCGCAAGGATCTGGTGGACAGCGGGACCTTCGGCGGCTGCCCGAGCTTCAAGGGGATGCGGGTGGCGAATGCCGCGGACGGCAACAACGCCCAGATCCAGCTCGAGCGGCTGCTCCAGGAGTGCGGGCTGGGCCTGGCCGACATCGAGCTGATCGTGATGGGCTACCCGGACATGCTCACGGCGTTCAAAAACGGGGCGATCGACGCCTCGCACATGCTGGAGCCGAATATCACGCGCCTGGCGAGCGACGGTCTCGCCATCCTCTACAAGAGCAGCGACGAGGTGTACCCCGACGAGCAGGCAGCGGTGCTGCTCTACGGCCCGCAGTTCATCGCCGATCAGCGGCCCGCGGCCCAACGCTTCATGCTCGCCTACGTCAAGGCGCTCCGCGACTACTGGGAGGCATTCACGCGCGGGACGGGCCGTACGGAGGTCATCGACATTCTAGCCCGCACGACCTCGCTGAAAGATCCGGCCCTCATCGACCGCATTGGCCCAACGGGCCTCAACCCCGACGGCTACGTGAGCCTGCCGACGCTGGCTCAGGACGTCGACTGGTGGGTAGCTCACGGCTACGTGAAAACCCGCGTCGACGTGACGCAGGTCGTCGACCACTCGTTCGTCGACTACGCGATCGAGCGGCTCGGGCGCTACCCGGGTCGTTGAGCGAGAAGGGAGCGTGGGGGCAACCCGCTGGGCTCGGGCGACCCGACGCGGCATTGGCGTAGTCGCGGACGGCGCAGATATCGCCCCGCGCCGCCCGGCGGCTCTAGCGGCCTGGTCAGGCGGTATGCTGTCTACGCCTCGGGCCGGTCGGTGCAGCCGGGTGGGGCCTGGTACACAGGGAGGTCAGGCATGTCAGGGACGGCGGGATCAGTAGACCGCGTGCCCGCGGTGGGGATCCAGCTCGCGCCCACGCCGGAGCAGGAGGCGCTGCGCGAGCGAATCGCCGGCTTCGTGCGCGACGAGGTGCTGCCCCACGAGGCCGAGCACCACGCGCCCGGCGGCGTTTCCTGGGAGCGCGTGCAGGACCTGCGGGCCCGAGCGCGGGCAGCGGGCGTCTACGGGCCGCACCTCGAGCCGGAGTTCGGCGGGCTCGGGCTCGACTGGCGCGGGGTGGCGATCGCCTTCGAGGAGGCGGGGACCAGCCTGCTCGGCCCGCTCGCCCTCAACGGCGCGGCCCCCGACGAGGGCAACATGAACCTGCTCGCCCGCATCGCGCGACCCGACCAGCGCGAGCGCTATCTGCGACCGCTCGCCGAGGGGCGGGTCCGCTCCTGCTTCGCCATGACCGAGCCCGCCCCGGGCGCCGGCTCCGACCCGTCGATGCTCCTGACTCGCGCCGAGCGCGCGGCCGGCGGCTGGTCGATCAGCGGCCGCAAGTGGTACATCACCGGCGCGATCGGCGCGGCGTTCGCCATCGTGATGGCGCGCACCTCCGACGACCCCGATCCCCGCCGCGGCGCCACGATGTTCCTGGTCGACGCCGGCGCCCCGGGCTTCACGATCGTGCGGCACGTCGACTCGCTCGACCAGGCCTCCTTCTTCGGCGGCCACGCCGAGGTGGTCTTCGAGGACTGCCGCGTGGCCGAAGACGCCGTGCTGGGCGAGGTGGACCAGGGCTTCGAGTACGCCCAGGTGCGGCTGGCTCCGGCGCGGCTGACGCACTGCATGCGCTGGCTGGGCATCGCGCGGCGCGCGCTGGACATCGCCACGGCCCGCGCGCTGGAGCGCACCAGTGGCGGCAAGACCCTCGGCGAGCACCAGATGGTCCAGGCCATGCTGGCCGACTCGGCCATCGACCTCCACGCCGCCCGGCTGATGATCTGGCAGGCGGCCTGGCTGCTCGACACGGGCCACTCGGCGCGCGAGGAGACCTCGATGGCCAAGGTCTTCGTGGCCGAAGCCGTCGGCCGCGTCGTAGATCGGGCGGTCCAGATCTGCGGCGCGCTCGGCGTGAGCGTCGACCTGCCGCTGGGCCTGTACTACCGCGAGGTGCGCCCCTTCCGCATCTACGACGGAGCCAGCGAGGTACACCGCGCGACGATCGCGCGGCGGATGCTGCGCCGTGCGGCCGCACGGCCGCGCGGCGAGCGCTGAGGAGGTGCCACCGTGGCCGAGCCGCCTCCTGAACGGCCCACCGCTTCCGCGGAACCGGACGCGGAGCTGGTCGA
>Ga0070741_10017778_pt1 | contig 11630 bp, 11 predicted proteins | sample Coa_R1_4_FD_66440 | JGI IMG/M metagenome (GOLD analysis project Ga0070741, IMG submission 66440) | Surface soil microbial communities from Centralia Pennsylvania, which are recovering from an underground coalmine fire - Coalmine... | ecosystem: Environmental > Terrestrial > Soil > Unclassified ...
TACCTCCAGCAGCTCGCGCTCCTTCATTCTGGTCGCACGAGCTGCCGGTCCGCGGACGTCCTCATACCTCCAGCAGCTCGCGCTCCGTCATTCTGGTCGCACGAGCTGCCGGTCCGCGGACGTCCTCATACCTCCAGCAGCTCGCGCTCCTTGTGCCCCAGGAGCTCGTCGATCTCGGCGATCACGTCGTGGGTGTGCTTCTCGAGGTCCTTCTCCACCCGCTCGAGCTCGTCGCGGGAGATGTCGCCGTCCTTCTCGAGCGCTTCGAGGTCGTGGCGGGCCTGCCGGCGGACGTTGCGGACGGCGACCCGGCCCTCCTCGGCGCGGTGCTTCACGACCTTGACCAGCTCCTTGCGCCGGTCCTCGGTGAGCTGGGGGAAGACGAGCCGGATGACGGTGCCGTCGTTGCTCGGATTGATCCCGAGGTCGCTGCCCTGGATCGCCTTCTCGATCGCCTTGATCGACGCCTTGTCGTACGGCGAGATGACGAGCACGCGCGGCTCCGGAACGGTGAACCCGGCGAGCTGTTGCAGCGGGACCTCGCTGCCGTAGTAGTCGACCTTGAGCTTCTCGACCAGGCCCGGCGTCGCCCGCCCCGTCCGCACCGCACCGAACTCGTCCTTCAGGTGCGACACCGCCTTGCGCATCTTGTCGCGGCACTCCTCGACGATCATGTCCCGCATCGCCGCACCTTCGTCGCTCATCGTCTCTCCCCCAGATACCTCACGCCGAGCTGACCAGCGTGCCGATCGGCTCGCCGACGAGCGCCCGGTGGATGTTCCCCGGTGCGGTCACGTCGAAGACGATGATCGGCAGGCGGTTGTCCATACAGAACGTGATGGCAGTCGAGTCCATCACCTCGAGCCGCCGGTTCAGCACCTCGAAGTGGCTGACCTCGGTGAGCTTGACCGCGTCCGGGTCGCGCCGCGGGTCGGCGCTGTAGACGCCGTCGACACCGGAGTGCGTCCCCTTCAGGACCGCTTCGGCGCCGATCTCGGCTCCCCGCAGCGCGGCGGTGGTGTCGGTCGTGAAGTAGGGGTTGCCGGTGCCGGCGGCGAACACGACGATCCGGCCCTTCTCGAGGTGCCGGATCGCCCGCAGCGGCACGAACGGCTCGGCGACCTGCGCCATCGTGATCGCAGTCTGGACCCGCGTGGGCTGGCCGACGGCTTCCAGCGCGTCCTGCAGCGCGAGCGCGTTGATCACGGTGGCGAGCATGCCCATGTAGTCGGCGCGGGCCCGGTCCATGCCGCGGGTCTCGCCGCTCATCCCCCGCCAGAAGTTCCCGCCGCCGACGACGACCGCGATCTCGACGCCCAGCTCGACGCGGGCCGCGTGGATCTCCTCGGCCAGGCGGTGGACCACGCCGGCGTCGATGCCGAAACCGGTCGTCTGGTCGGCGAACGCCTCACCCGAGAGCTTCAGCACGACTCGGCGATAGCGGCTCTCGGGCATCAGGACTCCTGACCGGCTCGACTCAGTCCGTCTGTCTGCTCGCGTTCGGGACGCTCACTACTCCTCGCCGATCTTGACGCGCGCGAATCGGCGGACGCCGGCACCGCTGCCGAGGCTCTCGACCAGCTTGCCGACGGTCGTCTTCGGATCGCGAACGAACGGCTGCTCGAGCAGGACGACGTCCTTGAAGAACCCGTTGAGCCGGCCTTCCACGATCTTGGGGAGCGCGTTCTCGGGCTTGCCCTCGTTGCGGCTCAGCTCCTCGAAGACCTCGCGTTCCTTCGCGACGACGTCCTCGGGCACGTCGTCACGGGTCAGGTAGCGCGGCGCGGCCGAGGCGATGTGCAGCGCGAGGTCATGTGCCACCTCCTGGGCCCGGGCGTCGCCGGGGTCGACGCCGCCCAGTTCGACGAGGACACCGATCGTGCCCCGGCCGTTCTGCACGTGCTTGTACCCGTCGAGGACGCCATCGGTGGACTCGAACACGACCACGCGACCGAGCGCGACGTTCTCACCCAGCCGGGCGGCGAGCTGGGTCACGTGCTCGCCCACGGGCTCGCCGTTGATCCGCAGCTCCGCGAGCTCCTCCTTGCCCTCGTCGAGCGCGAGGCGCGTGAGCGCGGCAACGGTGGCGGTGAAGTCCGCGCCCTTGGCGACGAAGTCGGTCTCGGCCGTGAGCTCGACCATGGCACCCACACCGCCCTCGACGAGGACGTCGATCGCGCCGTCGGTCGCGTTGCGCTCGTCGCGCTTCGAGCCCGACAGACCCTTCTTGCGCAGCCACTCCTGGGCCGCCTGCATGTCGCCGTCGGTCTCGGTGAGCGCCTTCTTGCAGTCCATCATCCCGGCGCCGGTCGCCCTCCGCAGTGCGGCGACGTCGGCGGCGCTGAAGTCAGCCATCGCTGCTCGACTCTCCGGTCTCCGTGTTCGTGTCGGCCCCCACCGCGGCGGTCGCCTCGGCCGGGTCGTTGCCCTTCGCTTCCTTCTCGGCCTGCTTCGCCGCGAGCAGCCGCGCCTCGCGCTCACGCTGGGCCGCCGCGGCGGCGTTTCGCGCCCGCTGCTGCTCCTCCGCCTTGCGCTTGGCCTCCTCGGGGTCGACCGGCTTCGGTGCGGGCGCCGCCGGCTCCTTCGTCGCGGTGCGGCCACTCTTGCGCTGCGCGAGGAAGCGGCCCTCCTCGACGGCGTCGGCGACGATGCGCGCCATCAGGTTCGCGGACCGGATGGCGTCGTCGTTGCCCGGGATGACGTAGTCGATGAGGTCGGGATCGCAGTTCGTGTCGACGACGGCGACGACCGGGATGCCGAGCCGGTTCGCCTCCGTCACCGCGATGTGCTCCTTCTTCGTGTCGATGATGAACACCGCGCTCGGCAGCCGCTCGAGCCGGCGGATGCCGCCCAGGTTCCGCTCGAGCTTGACGACCTCCCGTTTGACCTTGAGACCTTCCTTCTTGATCATCTGCTCGGTCTCGCCGGTCTGGACGAGGCGCTCGAGCTCGTGGAGCTTCGCCACGCGGGCGTGGACCGTCTGGAAGTTCGTCAGCATGCCGCCGAGCCACCGGTAGTTGACGTACGGCATGCCGCACCGCCCGGCCTGGCGCTGGATCGGCTCCTGGGCCTGCTTCTTGGTGCCGACGAACAGGACCGTCCCCCCGTCGGAGACGGTGCGGCGGATGAAGCGGTAGGCGGTGTCGATGCGCTCCAGCGTCTGCTGGAGGTCGATGATGTAGATCCCGTTGCGTTCGCCGAAGATGAACCGGCGCATCTTCGGGTTCCAGCGGCGTGTCTGGTGGCCGAAGTGGACGCCGGCCTCCAGCAGCTGCTTCATGGTGACCACAGCTTCAGGCACGAGTGTGGGTTCCTCTCCTCAGGTTGTGTCCTCCGCCCGCGGGCGCCCCGCGCGCGGGACGACCTCGGAAGATGCGGGCGTGCGTGATCCCGAGGTGCCGGCGGCGGCGACGCCGTCGAGCGGCCCGGGTCGGCTGCCATTGTAGCGGGGGCGCCCGCCCGCCTTCCGGGTCGGGCACCCCCGGGCGCCCGCCCGCGCCGCGCGCAACCCGCGGTGCGGCGAGCCGAGCCCTCGCCGAGAGGCGAGGCATGCGGCTCACGGGAGCGGCCGCGCCTCGAAGCGCCGGGCGACGGGCTCGTTCACGGCGGTGACGACGAGGTCGTCACGGACGGCCTCGTCGGTGACGGGACCGGCCCGGGTCACGGAGCGGACCTCGCCCGTGGCCCGGTCGAGGACGACCTGGTGGCCGGCGAAGTCGTGGAACGCGACCGAGCGGGCGCCAATGACGACCTGGGTGTCGATCAACGCCCAGTCGCCCGAGCGCTGCCACCTGATCGTCCCCGTGGTCACGGAGAACGCGGTGACCGTGCCGAAGTGGTCGACGGTCACGTAGTCGTCACCCGCCGCCGCGGGCTCGGTCTCCCACTCGAAGGACTTCGGAACCGCCGTCTCCCATCGCGACGCGCCGGTCGCGGAGTCGAGGGCCCGCACGCGGGCGTGCGAGAAGTTGTCGCCCTCGGAGACGAGCACCACCCCGCCGTGCGCGACCGGCGCCGCGGTCTTCTCCAACGTCGCCACATCCCAGCGCACGGTCCCGGTCGCGAGGTCGACGGCACGCAACCGGCCCTCGCCGCCGTCGACGTGCCAGAGGGCCACGGTGACCCCCGCGGTCCCGTCGACCACGGGAGCCGTGACGATCTCGCCGTCGAAGCGGACGCTCCAGCGGGTCGCCCCCGAACCTCGGTCGAAGGCCGTGAGCGTCCCCGAGTTGGTGCCGAGCACGAGGGGTTCGCCCCCGGCCGGCTGCGCGAGCGCGACCGGCCCGGTGATCCCGGCATCGGCGAGCCCCGGTCCGAACCGGGCGGTCCAGCGGAGCGCGCCGTCGGCGCGCGCGAGCGCGGTCACGCCGCTGCTCGTCGGGACGGCGACCAGATCCGCGTCGACGGCGGCCCGGACGGGCGCGATGTCGGGGGTGCGCCCGATGCGGGCCCGCCAGCGTTCCGACCCGTCGGCGGGATCGAGGGACTGGACGGATCCGTACGACACCACGACGACGCCGGCGGCATCGGCGGTCACGCCCATCGGCTCACCGCCCGCGGTGAGGGCGGACCACCGGGCGGGGCCGGGCGCGGGAGCCGGCGCCGCCGTCGCCAGAACGCGGGCCCGGGCCCGGGCCTGAGCCGCCCCGGCGTCCGGTTCACCGCCGCCGGTCGCGGTCAGCGCCGCGCCGGCGGCGGCGAGGACGGCGAGGCCGGCGGCGCCGAGCAGGACCCGGCGCCTCGGAGAAGGTCTGGTCATGTTCCGTTGGGTCCTTTCAGGATGCCTCCGCCGTACTGACCGAGGTCGTGGGAGACGCGTGAGAAGACGACCGGCTCGAGCGCGCTGCGGATCCCGTCCAGCAACGACGTGCACGGCAGGGGCTTGTGCTCGAGCGCGGCGCGGACGGCCCGGAGCGCGGCCGGGTCCTTCGGGATGTTGTGGTGGTCGCTGACGCCCGCGACGTCGACGACGATCTCGTCGGCGCCGGGGGCGCCGATGTGGTTGGCGGGCACGACGACGTCGTCGGTCGCGCCGATCGAGGTCATGTGGATCTTGGCGGGCAGGCCGCCGTCGAAGAGGCGCGTCATGAACGGCGAGTCCTCGGCGAGCTGCTCGACCGCGGCGGAGTCCGACGGCGGGTGCTTGGGAACGCCGGGCAGCTCGTCGGCGAGCCGCGTCAGGTTCCTGCCGGTTCCGCTCGCCCGCAGCTGCTCGCCCGCGGTCGCGAGTGGGGCGCCCCGGTGCGGCGACGACAGCGTGACGACGGTGTCGAGCGGCGGGTAGCGGCTCGGGTCGTCCTTGTAGACGTGGACGAGGAACCAGTCGACGACCACCCCGCCCTGCGAGTGGGCGATCAGGTCGACCGGCCGACCGGGATGGTCTCGGGCCATCTGCCGGAGCTGCTGCCCGAGGAGCGCCGCCTTGGCGCGCAGGTCGCCGTGCGTGTCGGACTCGTGGTACGGCCCGCCGTCGGCGGCGTACGAGAACCAGGTGACGTCTCCCTTCCCGTACCCGAGCGCCCTCGTGTCGAGGTTGAAGGAGGTCCCGTCGCCCGAGGTGTGGCTGTCGATGCCGCCCACCGCCATGAGCAGGTGGCCGTCCCCGCCGGTGCCGTCGGCCGGTGGCGCGTCCTTCGAGCACACGCGCTGGGTCCAGTCCCAGAACCGCTTGCCGACCTCGACGACGTCGGAGAGCACCTGGCCGAGCGGCGTCGCCAGCAGGGCGCGCCGGGTCGCGTCGACCGAGCGCGCGAGCACGTGGAGGAGGTCGTGCAGCGGGTCACGGAGGCGCTGCACGAGCTCACGACCGACCTCGCCGGCCGCGTGCAACAGCGCGAGCCCCTGGTCGAGCGCCGCCGAGACACTCGTGGACGCCCAGTCGACGACCTCGCCCGCCGCCGCCGAGACGGCGTCACATCCGGCGGAGACGGCGTCGCCGATGACGGGGATGCCGTCGCCGCAGCCACCGTCGTCGCCGCCGGGCGGCGAGGGCGCGTCGGGCGGCGTCGCGATCGACCGCGGCCGGAGCGCGATCCCTTCCTCGAGATCGGCGCGTGCGCGGTCGGGCCCGACCCATGGTCGGGCCGGCGCCGGCCCGGCGGGCACGAGGCGAACGAGCTCGGTGAGATCGTCGGGCCGGAACAGCTGCATCGGGTCGACGTAGCGGTCGCCCACGCGCAACCCGAAGTGCAGGACGCCGACCGCGTGCTCGGGTCCGCTCCCGCCGGCGTGACCGAGCACGGCGCCGCGTGCGACGGCGTCGCCGGTGTGGACGGCCACGTCGGCGAGGAACGAGTACGAGGTGCGGAACCCGTTCGCGTGCGCGACGACGACGTGCAGGGTGCCGGCGACGTCACCGGCGAACGACACCGTCCCCGCACCGGCCGCCCGCACGGCGGTCCCCGGTGGCGCGGCGAGGTCGACGCCGCGATGGCCGGGCGCGTACGGGTTCGCAGGCTCGACGAACCCGCGGACGACGCGGCCGGCGACCGGGCGGACCCATGCGCCGGTGGGTGGCTCGGATCCACCGCTCGGCGCGGCACGCGCCGGCCCGGCGAGCCCGAGGACGGCGATCGCGGTGGCGACGACGACGGCGGCGGCGTGCACGCGGGACGGGCGCGCGCGTCGACACCGTCGGGAAAGGGAGCCCATCGGTTCCTCCCGGACGCGAAACGGCCGGGGGAAGCGACGGAGGAAGTGCCCGAGAAGTTAACGCGGCCGCGCGGCCGTGAACAGGGTCCGGGCCGAAAAAGTCGCGCCCGGGCGGGCGCGGCCGCCGCTCAGGTGCGTTCGGGTTCGGCGAGCCGGGCGCGCAGCTGCAGGATCGCCTTCGTGTGGATCTGGCACACGCGGCTCTCGGTCACGCCGAGAACCGATCCGATCTCCGCGAGCGTCAGGCCCTCGTAGTAGTAGAGGGTGAGGACGAGCCGTTCGCGATCGGGCATGCGGTTGATCGCGTCGGCGAGGAGGTGCTTCATCTCGTCGGTCTCGAACGCCTCGACGGGGTCGTGGGCGCGGTCCGCGATGGTGTCGCCGACGGTCGCCGAACCACCCTTGTCAGCACTGCTGCTGTTGCCGGCTGCGAGCAGCTCGTCGAGGGCGACGAGCCCGACGAAGCTGATCTGGGAGAGCGTGGAGTTGAGCTCCTCTTCGGTCACCCCGAGCTCGGCGGCCACCTCGGCGTCACCGGGTGAACGCCGCAGCTCGTTCTCGAGCTTCGAGTACGCGCGTTCGATCGCGCGCGCCTTGGCGCGGATCGAGCGCGGCACCCAGTCGATCGAGCGCAGCTCGTCGATGATCGCACCCTTGATCCGCGAGATCGCGTACGTCTCGAACTTGAAGCCGCGCGCCGGGTCGAATTTGTCGATGGCATCGATCAGCCCGAAGATCCCGTAGCTGACGAGGTCGGCCTGCTCGATGTTCTGCGGCAACCCGGCCGCGACGCGGCCGGCAACGAACTTGACGAGGGGCGAGTAGTGCAGGATCAGCCGTTCACGGGCGTCAGCCGTTCCCTCGCCCTTGTACTCCTTCCAGAGCTGCGCGATCAGTTCGTCGACAGGGTTCGGATCAGGCACGGGGGTGGGTGGCCTCGTACACCGCGCGCAGGCGGTCTCGGGTGAGATGGGTGTAGATCTGCGTGGTCGCCAGGTCGGCGTGGCCCAGCAACTCTTGCACGGCGCGCAGGTCCGCACCGCCTTCCAGGAGATGCGTCGCGTACGCGTGGCGGAGCGCGTGCGGATGCAGGGTGCGACCGTCGGGGAGCGGGTGGGCCTCGAGGACGCGGCGCGCGTCGCGCGGCGTCAGGGGCCGGCCCCGCCGGTTGAGGAACAGCCGGTGGGGTGGGCTGTCGGGACGCTCGAGAAGGGGACGACCCCGCGTGACGTACTCGGCGACCGCCGCGCACGCCGGCTCGCCGACGGGGACGCGACGCACCTTCGACCCCTTCCCGAGCACGGTGACCAGTCCCCGTCCGAGGTCGACGTCGCCCGTCGAGAGACCGCAGCACTCGCTCACGCGCAGGCCGGCCCCGTAGAGCAGCTCGAGCACCGCGACGTCGCGGCGCGCGAGCGCGCCGGCGACGGGGTCGTCGCCTTCGCCGGGCAGCGTCGAGGCCGCCTCCTGCGCCTGCTCGAGCATGGCGGCCGCCTCGTCGCGCCGTGGGACGCGCGGCAGCCGCGCCTCGCCCTTCGGGGTGCGCATCGTCCGGCCCGCGTCGACCTCCACCTCGCCGTGCCGGTGGAGGTAGCGGAGGTACGCCCGGACGGCCGCGGCCTTCCGCGCGACGGAACGCCGCGCGAAGCCGCGCGTGTCGAGGTAGCCGAGGTAACGGCGCAACGCGCGCCGGTCCGCGATCGACGGGTCCGGGCACCCGCCGCGCTCGGCCCAGGCCGTGAACTCGCGCACGTCGTGCTCGTACGCCCGCCGCGTGTGCTCGCTGCGGCTTCCGAGGGATGCGACGAAGCCCTCCACGTCCCACGGCATGCCTGCAGACGGTAGTCGCCGCCGCGACGGCCCCCCGCCAATGCCGCGGCTCGGGGCGCGCCCCGATCGCCGTCACACTCCCCTGGTAGCTTCGTTCCCGTCGGGACGGGCGCCGCGATCGATTCGCCCGGAGCACCGCCCCGCCTTCCCCGCCGCCTTCCCCGTTTCCGTTGTCGCGGCGCGCCCGCGGCGGGCAATCGGGAGGTCGCGGTGCTCGGCTCGGTCACCAGCGCCACGCTGATCGGCGTCGACGGCCACGTCGTCACCGTCGAGGTCCACATCGGCGGCGGGCTGCCCGGCTACTCGGTCGTCGGCCTGCCCGATGCCGCCGTGCGCGAGTCGCGCGAACGCGTCCGGGCCGCCCTCGCGAACTCGGGCTTCGCCTGGCCCTCGCAACGCGTCACGGTCAACCTCGCGCCGGGTGGGCTGCGCAAGACGGGCGCCGGGTTCGAGGTCGCCGTCGCGCTCGGGATCGCGCTCGCGAACGAGCAGCTCCCGGCCGGTGTGCTCGACCGCGTCGGCGTCCTCGGCGAGCTCGGTCTCGACGGCTCCGTCCGCCCGGTACCCGGCACGCTCGCCCTCGTCGACGTGCTCGCACGCGCCGGCATGGCCTCCGTCGTCGTGCCCGCGGCCAACGCCGCCGAAGCCGCGCTCGTACGCGGCGTCCGCATCCGGCCCGCGACCCACCTCGGATCCCTGCGCGCCTGCCTCGAGGGACAGGACGACTGGCCCGATCCACCCGCCCCGCCGGCAGAGCCCGAGCCGGCCGACGACGGCGTCGACCTCGCCGAGGTCCGCGGCCTCACATGGGCACGCCGCGCCCTCGAAACCGCGGCCGCGGGCGCCCACCACCTCCTCCTGACCGGCCCACCCGGCGCCGGCAAGACCATGCTGGCCCGCCGGCTCCCGACGATCCTCCCGCCCCTCGATCACCACGAGGCGCTCGAGGTCACCCGGATCCACTCCGCCGCCGGCCACCCGCCCGTCCACGGCCTCCTGCGGGAACGGCCGTTCCGCGCCCCCCACCACACGGCATCCACCGCCGCCCTCGTCGGCGGAGGCAGCCGCCGACCCGGTCCCGGCGAGGTGACCCTCGCCCACCGGGGCGCCCTGTTCCTCGACGAGCTCGGGGAGTTCCCGCCGCACGCGTTGGAGGCGATGCGCCAACCGCTCGAGGACCGGGTCGTCCGCATCTCGCGCCAACCGTTCACGATCACGTTCCCCGCCGACTTCCAGCTCGTGGCGTGCTCGAACCCGTGTCCCTGCGGGCTCGGTCCGCCCCGATGCACGTGCTCCGACCTGCAGCGGGCCCGCTACCGGCGGCGCCTCTCGGCGCCGTTGCTCGACCGGTTCGACCTTCGTCTCGACGTCCGCCCGCCCGAACCCGACGCGCCGCCCGGCGAATCGTCCGCGGTGGTGCGCGAACGCGTCGCCGCGGCCGTCGCCCGCCAGGAGGCGCGCTACGCGAACCGGCCGTGGCGTCGCAACGCGCACATCCCCGCCGGCGCGCTCGGCCGGATGGTGCCGCTCGACGCCGATGCCGCCGACGCGTGGCGTGAGCGCATCGAGGAACGGTCCCTCACCGGTCGTGGCGCGGCGCGGATCCGTCGGGTCGCGCGCACGCTCGCCGACCTCGACGACTCCGCGTCGGTGAGCGCCACGCACGTGACCCTCGCGTCGATGCTCCGCGAGGACGTCCCGTGAGGTGCCGGGAGCGCGCCCTGGCGGAGGGGCACGTCGCCGCGGCGACGCTCGCCGGTCTGCCCGATCTGACGCCGGCCCGGCTGCGAGCGTTGGTCGACCACTTCGGCGGCCCGGTCGAGGCGCTGGCGGCCGTGCGGCGCGGGCTCGGCGCGGCGTACCTCGCGACGCGGGTGCGCGCCGACCATCGCGACGCGCTCGCGCGCGCCGCCGCCTCGTGGCCCGGGCTGGCCGACCCGGCGCGCGTCGCGGCCCAGCTCGCGGCGCGGGGCACGACCGTGTGGCTCGACGGCGAGCCGGGCTACCCCATCCTCGACGAGGTGCCGGGCCGGCCCTACGTCGTGCTCGCCGAAGGCCGGCGCGAGGCCCGCGTCCTCGACGCCCCGCGGGTGGCCGTCGTCGGGACGCGCGCCGCGACGCCCCACGGTCTCGCGGACGCCCACGATCTCGGCGCGCACCTCGCCGCCTCGGGCATCACGGTCGTGAGCGGCCTCGCGATCGGCATCGACGCGGCCGCGCACGAAGGTGCCCTCGAAGCGGGCGGTCCCGTCGTCGGGGTCGTCGCGACCGGCCTCGACGTGGAGTACCCGCGCCGGCACACGACGCTCTACCGGCGGGTACGCGCCGCCGGGCTCGTGCTCGGCGAGACCGGGTTCGGCGTGCGGCCGAGCCCGAAGCGCTTCCCGGTGCGCAACCGCATCATCGCCGCGCTGGCCGACGTCGTGGTCGTCGTGGAGGCGACGCGGCGGGGCGGCGCGCGCATCACCGCCGAGTACGGGGCGCAATACGGGCGCCCGGTGTTCGCGGTTCCCGGCTCGCGGCGCAACGCGTCGGCCGAGGGGACGAACGCGCTGCTCGCGGACGGCGCCGAGGTCCTCCTCGACTGGTCGGACGTCGTCGTCGCGCTCGGGCTCACGCCCGCGGCGCGGCGGGCCGCCCCGGCGCGACCGGCGCCGTCCGCGCCGGGGCGGCGCGTGCTCGACGCGCTGGCCGGCGAGCCGGCATCACCCGAGTTGCTCGCGTCTCGCACGGCGCTGCCGCCGGAGGGCGTGGCGATGGCGGTTGCGGAGCTCGAACGGGGCCGGTGGGTCCGGCGCGACCGGGGGTGGGTGTGGCCGTGCTGACCCGTCGCCCCGCTACCGTTGGCGCGTGGGCTTCAACCCGTACCGGGTGCGCGTCAAGCGCAAGGCCGACGTCGCGATCGTCGTCGCCGCCTTCGTCGTCATCGCGGTGTTGCTCGGCTGGGCGTTCTTCGCGTGACGGCCGCGGGCCGTGACGGGGCGCGGGTCGAGGTGCGTCACGTGCAGCCGTACCAGGCGACGAAGGCGTACCGCTGCCCGGGCTGTGACCACGAGATCCCGCCCGGGCTCGGGCACGAGGTCGTGGTGCCGCACGACGCACCCGACCTGCGCCGGCACTGGCACACGAGCTGCTGGCATCGTGAGGCG
>Ga0070741_10017779_pt1 | contig 11630 bp, 5 predicted proteins | sample Coa_R1_4_FD_66440 | JGI IMG/M metagenome (GOLD analysis project Ga0070741, IMG submission 66440) | Surface soil microbial communities from Centralia Pennsylvania, which are recovering from an underground coalmine fire - Coalmine... | ecosystem: Environmental > Terrestrial > Soil > Unclassified ...
TCGGCAGCATTCGACCCATATCGGGAACAAGCTCGACGGGAGACGGAGCTGTGATTGCTGCCGCCTGCATCCTGTTCGCCGCTGGACTGCTCCTCTACGTCTTCGCTCCCGGAGTTGTGTTCGAACGCGCCACCGACAAGCCACGCCTCGCTCATCTCGAAGAACGCAAGCAAGTGGTTTACGAAAATCTTCGCGACCTAAACTTCGACTATAAAGCAGGGAAGTACCCGGCGCAGGACTACGAGTCGCTGCGCAGTTCGCTCGAAGCCGAAGCCGCCGAGATCCTGGCCGAGATCGCAGCTTTACAGGATACGCAGCCTGCAATGCAACCGGCGCGATAGACTGTTTCCAATCACTCACAGATTTGAATCGAATGATCAAGAGTCCATTGCTGAAAACCATCTTCGCTGCGCCTGCTCTGCGCTGCACAATCGTCGTGCTCGCGCTGACCGCTACTACCATTGCTGCCGATCTCACCGGAAGCGTGACTAACAAGACGTCCAACAAGCCTTCCGCGGGCGATGACGTCGTCATCCTGAAGCTCTCGCAAGGCATGCAGGAGGCGGGCCGCACCAAGACCGACGCCAAAGGCAACTTCACGCTCCCAATTCCGGACGACGGCGGCCAGCATCTCGTGCGCGTGACCCACCAGGGCGTGAACTACTTCAAGCCTGCCCCGATCGGAACGACGTCGGTTGACGTGGAAGTCTACGACGCCGGCAAGCAAGTGCAAGGCGTGGTCGGCCGAGCCGACATCATGCGTGTCCAGACGGAAAACAGCCAACTCGAAGTGACTGAGATGTTCGTGATTCAGAACAACTCCACTCCGCCAAAGACGCAGATGAGCGAGCGCAGCTTTGAGTTCACCTTGCCTGAAGGCGCGGTTGTCGATGGCTCCCTCGCTGCCGGACCTGGAGGCATGCCGGTCAACTCCGCTCCTGTGCCGACTGGCAGCAAAAATCATTACGCTTTTGTTTTCCCAATTCGGCCGGGCGAGACGCGCTTTCAGGTCAGCTATCATCTTCCCTATTCGGGAAGCTTTGCTTTCCAGCCTCAGATGGTCATGCCGATGGAAGATGTGGTCGTAATGCTTCCCAAGAGCATGGACTTCAAAGGCGATACCTCGCAATTTGCCGGCGGCGGCGAGGAAAAGGGCATGAGCATCTTCGTAGCTCATAACGTTGCTGCCGGCAAACAGATGACGTTTTCCGTTTCGGGAACAGGACAAATCCCTCGCGAAGCCCAGGACGACAACACCGAAGGACAGCAAAGCGAAGCCGCTCAAGGTCAACCTGACAACCGCCCCGGCGGCGGCTTAGGCCGCCCGGAGGATACGCCGGACCCGCTCCACGCCTACCGCTGGTGGATCATCGGGGGCCTCGCTGCTGCGCTGGTCGTTGGAGCGATTGTGGTTATCAATCAAAAGCCGCGCGCTCCATTAGCAGCGGCCGCTGCCGCTGCTGGCGGCACAATTCCAGCCGGTCGCCTGCAGGGCTCTGTACCAAATCGGGAAACGTTTCTCCAGTCTATGAAAGAGGAGCTGTTCCAACTTGAAACTGAGCGGCTCCAGGGCAAGATCTCCGATGCCGACTACCAGCAGGCGAAAGCCGCGCTTGATCTGACAATCAAGCGCGCTCTGGAGAGACAGTCGGCGAAGACGTAATCTGGAAAAGCCTTTCGCCTCCGTTCCAAGTGTCCGCAAAAGCCAGTCCCCACGGGGAACGTGAGAATGTGACTTGGCCGAAACGGGAAACGTGAAACTCGAAACGTTTTTTCTGCCTATGGATTCTTCGCATAGGCGGCGCACTCCGCATCCGCCGGTTGTTTTGGCAAATCGGCTGACGTCAGCGACAGCAATGACGGCTTCGTGAAGTCGAAAAACTCCTTATCAAAGTCAGGTTGCGCGGCGTCGCGCTTGGTCAAGTTCGACAGATTGAAGCGCTTCTCGATGAACTTGAGAATTGCGGTTGTATCTGCCGGAGCGTGCGAGACGACATGCGGGACCACATACGGTGAGACAACCATTAAAGGCAGACGGAATCCGGTGCGCGTGAAATCCCCCGCCGGATCTTTCTTCTGCAGATCCTGGGGCGGAATCCCGTCCGGTTGAACTGCAATGCCTTTTGGATCCAAGTCATTGTTTACTGGCTGAACGTGATCATAGAATCCGCCGGCCTCATCGTAGGTCAGGAAGAAAACAGAATCTTTCCAAATCGGGCTGTCCATGAAAGCCGAGATCAGACTCTTATCGTAGACAGCTCCGATCTGCACTGGATTGCCCGGGTGCTCGTCGCGTCCCGAATCGAAACCCGGTTCGATCAGCGCCACAGCCGGGAAATTCCCACTGCTCAGATCGGTGAAGTAATCTGTCTGACCTGCCGCGCACGGAGTGGATGCCTGCTTGCAGTTCACTGGAGCAAGGTGCTGGGGATCTTTGTGGTGTTGGCCCCAGTCAAAGTTGGTCAAGGTAGTTAGCGGAACCCCCGACGAACTGACATCCGAGTAGTAGACCTTCCACGACACCCCTCTGTCGTCGAGAAGCTCGAAAATAGTTGGGACATTTAGCGTGGGAGGATTGTGCGCATGTCCTGCAGTCGTTGCCGCTAATTCCGCGGCCCGGTTCGGCCCTGAGTTCGAGGGAATCGGCGAGAAGAAGCGGTCGGACGTTCCAAATTGACCAGCGAGAAAGTAGTAGAACGGCAGCATATTCTCGTCGTAGTAGCCCATGTTGCGCTGGCCGCGAACGTCAAAGTAATGGTGAGTATCGTCCTGGGAATTGGCGAACTGCGAAAATCCCGCAGTGATGTGCACAAAGCCGTTGTGCAGCCACGTGTCCGAGGCCGGATTATCTCGATTGTAGGCCCCATGGCTCTCCAGCCAGTCGGGGCTAAAGTCCTCGACGCACTGATCGGTGAGCAGGAACGGTTTTATTTTTACGGCATCTCCCACACTCACATGTCCCTGGTTGTTATGCGTGATGTTCGCGATCGGCGCTCCCGAAACGTTACTCGCGACGGTTAACGTTATCGAGCCCTTAAGAGTCGAGGGAGGAACGCCAGTAAAAGTGTAAGTAACTGATCCCGGAGTAGTCGGCACTGTCACGGTTGCGCTGGCGTTGGGGCCATAGGGTTGCATGTGCAAGGGGTCAGGCGAAGGGCTGATGGTCACGCTCGAGCCATCCGTGGTTGCCCACGTAAGTAGAGCTTGCTTTCCTGGCTCGACGTTCATCGGGCTCGCGCCGATCACGATTCTTGATCCCGTATCGGGTGTGGTTCCCACTACAACCGAGGCTTGCGCTGTGGTCCCCGTGGCCGAGGTGGCTACGATTGTGTATAGCGTGGCCGTTGTCGGCGTCTCTTTCATGCTTCCGTTGCTGGCAACCGGAGCTCCGTTGAGAGTGACTGTAGTTGCATTCGCAGTGGTCCAGCTTAGGGGTGTCGAATCGTCGGCCGGATTGCTCAAATCGAATCCGCTAGCGACGAGAGTAGTGGAATCGAGAGTATCTACATCACTCATCCCACCCCAGCCTTGGTTGTGCCGATACGTGTTCAGGTGACCGAAGTAGTGATCGAAGGAGCGGTTCTCCTGAAACATGAAGACGATGTGATTCAGAGCTGTAATATCGGTCGGAGTTGGCGGCGGGGGCGGAGTTGGCGGCGGGGGCGGAGGTTGTGTCGGAGGCGTTGAGGGCGGCTGCGACGGCGGATTGGGAGGCGGAGTCGTGCTGGCAGCTTGAGTCCCGCCGCAACTTGACATCGAAATTGCCAAAGCGAATACCAAAATCAAACTAGTGATCGAATGCGAGGGGGCCCAATTACGCACGAGAACTGCTCCTTTCGTCCGATACTTGGAAGCAGCAGCTCTCGCGCTGGTTGCTGTACACGTGCGCCAAAAGATGACTAAATGGCTAATACTCACGACGGCAACTCGGAGGCGACCAGGTGCATCGCACCAAAGGCCAGAGCAGTGGACCAATGGGCTCCCTGGACTTGCTGCCGGAGTGGACCGGCGCGCTTCAGCTACTCACACGTGCGTCTCTCCTCTTCGGTGCTTGGCCTCGTCGTTGCGGTAGACGATGACCGGCTGCCGGGCTTCAACAGTTACTCTGATGTTCGCCTCGCCGGTGCTCACCTGAACGTCTTGCGGGCCAAAGACCGTCATCTTTGCGGCGCGGATCTGGCCTGGGTCCCACTGGCCCGGCAATTGGGTTGAGAGTTCTTTTGCGGTGGTCGAGTAGAACGCGATGCGGTTATCGCCGAGTGGGCAGAACGTGCTCTCGATTCCCATAATGGGAACTCCGCTCAACGACGCCGCGTACGTCTTCGCCGCCCAGTCGATCTCAATCATGGCATTGCCTTCAAGGCCAATGGTGGCCCGCGTTCCCTCGCGCCGGAATGACTCGATGTTCCTCGCGTGCAGTTGGAACCATGGGACCATGACCAGGTAGAAGGTATCGAGGGCGTCATCGAGGTTCATGTCGGCGCGGACGATCGCGTGCGAGCAGCCGTTATAGAAGAGCGTCTTCATCGCGCGATCGGCCGGGCCGGTGGTTCTCCCCGACTGTCCCCAAACGGCACTCTTGCGGTAGATAATTGGCAGCAGCGGAATCGGATCGCCGCCGAATGGGCAGGCGCCCGGGCCGGTCATATACCAGAAGGCGCTGATTTTGCCGATGAAGGCATAGCGCAACGCTTCAGAGCTGACATCGACTCCACGCTTTGCGAACTCCTCCAGCACTTTGTAGCGGCCCTCGCGCAGGTTCTTGATCCCGCTCGCGGGATGTTCAGGATCCCAGTCGTTGCGGATGGAGAAATATGAGAGCACGTCGATGTGTGTCGTTTTGGGAAGTTTGTAACGTTCACAGGTATAGCGGACGCGTTCCATTCCGGGACCGGCCATGTACTTCGCGAGTCCGATGATGTAGGAGTTCTCGCCGGTCCAGTTGCGGCTCTCCCAGAGCTGCCCGTCCGGACGGCGCGCGATGATCTTCTCGTCCCACGCCGGACTGCTGCGGTACGCGTCGTCGTAATTGTCCGACAGCGTGGCGATGCAGTTGTACTTCCTGGCATTTTGCATCAGGCGCATCATGCCGGCGTATCCGCCGATCCGCTGATTCACCTCAGCGACCGCAGGATACCCAGTGTCCTTACCGCGATACTGCCAGCCCCAGAGATGGACGATCTGCGGCGAGTAGTCGGTCAGCTCGGCGATCTGTTTGATCAACTGCTCGCATTGCTCGAAGGTCGAAGCCGGCTTGGGATAGCTTGGCTCATCGCAGCGAATGCCATAGACGAAGGTGTTGTCGTAGAGATGATTCGGAATCGCCGGCATGCGGCTGCGGACGAGCTTGGCGCCATCCAGCCACGTGAGGGAAGTGCGATCATCGGGAGCCGCGATGAAATCAAGACGGCAGGTCGACTCCTGCTCGACCGGCAGGTTGGGCGTCTGCTTATTACCGCAATTGCGCGGAGTACCCGGGCCGGTATTCATGTCGTAGCAGAGACTGCCGTTCACGCGATGCGTCTTCGTCGTTCCGGTCGACGCGCGTCGCATGCCCGCATCGCCCACCACCATCAGCTCGGTGCCGTCCATAAAGGCAGTCGTTTCCTGCACGCACAAGACACGATCTGTGCCAACCATCACCACGGGTAACGTGGCTGCCACGTTTCCCCAAAATGTGTTCGGCTTCAACGATCCTGCTTTTGCCGCTTTCAGTTCCGCCAGCCAGCCGCCATCGTCGCCATGAGCCAGCCACGCTGGGCCATCTTCTTCGCGGACAGTCACAAGGCGCGGCATGGCAACCTCGATCAGTTCATAGCCGGCCGACTCGCGCACCTCGCGCATGCTGACATGTACAGTCGAGCCCTCGACCGTGTAGCGAATGCTGAATGACGCTGCCGGACGTCCCGCATCGGCAACGGAGAAGAGGAAATCGACCTGGTCTTTTCCCGAATTGGTCTTCTGCACCTGAACCGGTAGGACGCTGAAATTCCATAGCTGCTTATTGCAAACCGTAGCCGTCATGGGCTTGCCGAGATCCTCGCCGCGCATCCGGCGCTGACCGCGCATGAGCCGATACTCGTAAGGAAGTCCGTCGCGTCCATCGAGGACCACCTCCAGCTCCGAGGAGCGAATCACGATCGCATTCACCGGAGCCGGCCGTGTATTCAGCGGTTGCTCTTGCGGGTTGTCGGACGACTGAGCGGCGAGTCCGCGTGCCGCCAGTCCGGTGGCAGCCACGCCTGAGAATTTCAGGAACGTGCGACGAGTGAGTTGGTCAGTCTCTTCTTGCATGATGAATTTTGCGGAATCTCTTCGATTTCAGCTTTCAAAATCTAACATTCACATCCTGAACCCGAAGAGAGTAACAGAAAGCTTCACCGGGATTGTCCATGTGGGTCTTCGAAATTGCGCTCTATGATGCTGTCCTTAAAAAGGAGCTATGTGCGTTAGAAACGAGCTATGTGCGTTGTCATCCTGAAGCGCTTCTTTTGCGCGAAGGATCTCCCGAAATCTCTCGTACTCAAATACGCTTTCTTGGCTCCTCGGCCCATCAAGCCATGGTTCGTGGTGGAGGAGCCTTTGGGTCAGCATTTCTGTCTGAAGCATGGCGGGAGATCCTTCGCGCAAAAGAAGCGCTTTCAGGATGACAAGTCGCGCACTGCACTCTCGCTACTGCAGGGCCTTCCACGAACCGCATTCGATACCGCCGTTTGTCCTCTAGCGCTCAACCTTGACTGACTGTGCAAGTGAACTCGTGCCTCAACCCATCGTCGGCCATTCCCGATTTGGACTATGTCTTTCGCCATCAACACTATGCGGGAAAAATCATGGGCCGATCTCAACCCATCCGACAGAATGGGTAACCCTGACTTTTCCTCAGGGTTACCCAGCGATTTCCTCAGGGTTACGCTGGCAGCGCTGGGTTGCGCTGCGTACCGGCTTGGGTTGCGCCTGGGTTGATTTGCGCGATTTCAACACGCCGTTGGCGATTTGCGTTCCGCGCAGAAGGAGCGCGGCGGTTTGCGGCGGAATTCTGCCGGTGAGGACCTGTTCCATGATCTGCTTCAAAACGAGTCGGATGCTGGAGCGGTCTTCGAGAAATCCGACTTTGATTCTCTGATTGGTTTCGCAGTCGTAGGCGCGGGTGTGAAAGACACAGAACTCTCGGTTGCCCATCGCCGGCGCGCGACAGGGCTCGCCGTTGTTCTTGAGGTGGGCGCAGCGACGGGCCTGGTTCGCCAGTTTCAGAAGTCCAAGTTTCGCAGCGCGACGCTTTGTCTCAATGCGCTGCTTCGCCTGCGCGATTTGTTCGTCGAGCAGCGCGAGACGCGCCTTCAGTTGGTCCTCGCTGAGCGAGCCCAGATCTACGTCTGCCAATTCGTACTTACCTTCCTCGTGTTCAAGCGATGCGAGCGCGGCCTCCCGTCCCTCTAGATCCGCTTCTACTCTGGGTGCTTCCTCCCCGCCCTCGACCACGCATTTGACTTCTTCCAACGAGCTCTGTATCGGTGAAGATTTCGCTTCTTGTTCGGTGTCCATATTTCTGTGCTATCGCGAAAATGGGCGAAAGTCAAGCGAAAATTGCCGCAAAAATAGAGCACGCGAACTTCCAAAGGCAAGTGAGTGCTCGCCTGATCCCGATTCAGCCTGCGCGGGTCCAATGAGTGGTAACGAAACGGGACGAAACGGTATTTTTATGGGGGCAATCTACTGAAAACAGAATTGGCGATTCCTGATTTCAATATTCAATATGTGTCGTGGGACGAGTCGTCTGTGGATTTCTTGCTAAGTTGCTGATTTACAGAGGTTAATAGAAATTTACAACTTGGCTACTCGACTGCTTTAGATCACGCAGGTCAGGCCGGGATTCCTTCTCGCTCCGGCTCCCCTGTGACCGGTTTTCCCAAAACGGTGCTCGTTCAAAACTCTGCTTTTCCAGGAGGCAGCATGTTCAAGGCTCGTGATGTCAGGAGTCTCGCCAGTTCGACCTTGTTATCTATCGGCTTGACGATACTGCTGACGAATACACTTTTTTCTCAAATAGCGGGACGCATTGAAGGCACGGTGCAAGATCCGAATGGAGCCGTGATCGCCAACGCCAGAATTTCCGCGGTAAACGTGAAAACTCAGGCTCACTTTGAAGCCACGTCGAGCGGAAGCGGAGCGTTCGTTCTGCCGGCCATTCCGCCCGGCACTTACTCATTGACGATCGAATCGGCTGGGTTCCAGAAGCAAGTTCTGCAAAACGTGGAAGTCAACGTCGGAGCGATCGTGCCCGAGCTCATTCGGCTCAAGGTCGGCGAGGTTCTGAACAGCGTCACCGTAGAAGCCAACGCTCTGTCAGTACAGACAACTGACGCGCAAATTTCGCGGCAAGTCACTATTCGTGACATCGATACTCTGCCTCAACTGGCGAGAACTCCGATTACGCTGGCTGCGTTTCAACCTGGCGTGCAATTGAACGCAGGCGACGTGACCTTCTCGCATGTCAATGGACAGAGGCAGGGCAGCAATAACTCATCGCTCGACGGAATCGACGTCAATGACTCGCTCGTGCCGCGCCTGGGCTTAAGCTTGACCGCGAACGATACCGATTCAGTAGGCGAGTTTCGCATTGTTACTGAAGGCGGGAAGGCGGAGTACGGAAGAAATGCAGGTGGGCAGGTCGACCTGGTTACGCGCAGTGGGACCAACAACTATCACGGCAACGCCTTCGATTATCTTCGCAACACGGATCTGAATGCGAACGATTACTTCAGCAATCAATCCGGCACTCCACGTCCAAAATTCATTCAGAACATTTTCGGTGGCTCGTTTGGCGGCCCCATCATTCACGACAAGACGTTCATTTTCGGAAACTACCAGGGACGGCGAACCAAACAGGAGATCGTGCGCAACCGGCAAGTACTCAGCACGCTGGCGCGCCAAGGCATCTTCCAATGGAAGGATTCGAGCGGTCTTCACAGCTTTAACATCGCTGCGAACGATCCGCGCGGCCTCGGTGTGGATCCACAGATGGCCAAGCTATTTGCGCTGGTGCCTCCGCCGAACAACACCGACACCGGGGACGGTCTCAATACTGTGGGATTTCGCTTCAATAACCCCAACGACAGCTATGAAGACCAGTTCACTATCAAAGGCGATCACAACGTCACCAACAACATCAAAGCCTTCCTGCGCTGGAGTTGGCAGCGGAATTCTTCGATCGACAGTTTGAACAATGCCGACGCCACCTATCCTGGGCAACCGCAAGGGACGCAGGGTGGAACTCGCTGGGGCTTCGCCACAGGAGCGGACTGGACCATCACCAACTCCCTGATCAATGAGTTTCGCGCCGGACATCAGAGTGCGTCGGTGGTGTTTGCTCGACCTGCCCGACTCCACGGACCCACAATCATCACCAATCTCTTCAATCCCGATCCCATCAACTCGGCATACGCTCAGGGGAGAAACTCTCCCGTGAATGAATTCACCGACAACATGACGAAGATCCACAACAACCATGCTTTCCGCTGGGGCGCAAACATTCGCCGGACGCTGCAGACGGGCTTTAATGACAACGGTATTTACCAGAACGTCACCACTGCAGTAGCGAACGGCAACACTCCGCCTGCGTCCGCGGCACCGGCCGGATTAACAAGCGCGCAGCTCGCTACTTTCCAACAGCTTTATAACGACGTCCTGGGCCGCATGGATGCTGTTGCGGAGACTTTCTATAGCCGAGACCTCAATACTTTCCAGGCTCCAGGCACCACGCGCCAGCGTGATTACCTGCTTACCGAGATGGGCTATTACTTCCAGGATGATTGGAAGATCACTCCCAGATTGACCTTAAGTCCCGGGCTGCGCTGGGAATACTTCGGTCTGCCGCATGAGGAAAACGGAATCCAGGCGACGGTAGTGAACGCCGCACAGGTTACGCCCTTCAACACCGCAACCAATTTGACCGTCCAGCGAAGCGACGCCTTTTATAACAAGGACTGGAACAACTTTGCTCCGCGCTTCGGATTCGCTTGGGATGTGAAAGGCGACGGGAAAACAGCAGTCCGAGGCAACTATGGCATTTTCTATGACCGCAATATCGGAGCCGTTGTCAACACGGTAGATGGAAATAGCCCGGGGTTCTCTCAGGGAGTTACGGTATTTCCCAACACGGCGACGACGGATGTGCGCGTCAGTGACGGAGTCCCGCTCCCTCAGCAGCCGCCTGCACCTGTGCTGACGCTTCCAGTCACCAATCGCACCAGCAGCATAGCGTTATTCAATCCGAATTTGAGAACTGGCTATGTACACCAATGGGCGCTGAGTGTGCAACGTGAGGTGCTCCGCAATACCGTCCTCGAGCTCGGGTATGTTGGCGAGCGCGGCGTCAAGCTTTTCATGGATCGCGATCTCAACCAGTTGAAGGATGGAGGCCAATTCCTCTCCGACTTCAAAGAGATTCAGGCGTTTCAGGCAAATGGCACGGCGCCTTCGGCCGGAAATCTCCTGGTAAAGATGTTTGGAACTCCGGCGAGCGTCATCAAATCGCTCGGCGCTTCAAACTTCTCGCTGGGTAACTTGGCGACGGCGGCTAACACGCTGGATCGATCGTTCAACAGCTTGTACGCCAGTGCAGGCTTGCCACAAACGTATCTCCGGAATTACCCACAGTTCAATCAGACAGTTTGGGGATCGAATGACGGCAGATCTTACTACGATGGGTTGCAGGTGAGCCTGCGGCGCAGCACCGGCTTGTTGAAAACTGCAGCGAACTACACCTACAGCAAGAGCATCGACAACATATCGATCGAAGGCAACGGCTTTGCTGCGGCCAACAATCCGGTTGATAACTTCAATCTCAACCTCAATCGCGCTCGCAGCGACTTCGACCACCGCAACAGCTTCAACACGTCAGTTATCCTCACTGTGCCGTTCGGGAAGGGGCAGCGTTTCGGCAGCACTATGCCGAAGTGGCTCGACACAGTGGCTGGTGGGTGGGAGATAGGCAGTCTGGTTGTGCTGCAGGATGGAACTCCGTTTACGGTTTACTCAAGCCGCACAACCGGCGGATTGACCGCCGCCAGCACTACCAGCGGAACGTGGGCGAACTTCTCCGGCAGCGACCGGAACATCGGCAATGTGCACTACAACCCTGACGGAAGCATCACGTTCTTTACCCCAGAACAGCAGGCTCTGTTCAGCTTCCCGGCTGCCGGTACGATCGGCACCTCCGGACGAAACGCATTCCGCGGTCCTCGCTTCTTCAACGTGGATTCATCGCTCGTGAAGCGTTTCAGAGTTACCGAAGCTCAGAGCGTGACATTCCGTGCCGAAGCCTACAATATGCTGAACAATCCCAACTTCGGCATCACGACCACCAATCTCAACCTGAACAACCCAACTAATCTGGGAAAAATTCAATCGACGCTTGGTGGAACCCAAGGTACCTCGTCGCGCGTGCTCCAGCTTGCATTGCGCTACGACTTCTGACCTCGGTTCTAGATGTGATCAGGCCAGCCGCGAGGCTGGCCTTTTTTGTGTGCCGAGCATGTTCGACAGCTTGAAGGTGAGAGTCCTTTTCACAACCTGATAGAGGTGAAGTGATAGCAAAGCGCAAGGGCGTCGTCGCGAGGCGAGGTCTGAAA
>Ga0070741_10017780_pt1 | contig 11629 bp, 12 predicted proteins | sample Coa_R1_4_FD_66440 | JGI IMG/M metagenome (GOLD analysis project Ga0070741, IMG submission 66440) | Surface soil microbial communities from Centralia Pennsylvania, which are recovering from an underground coalmine fire - Coalmine... | ecosystem: Environmental > Terrestrial > Soil > Unclassified ...
GAACCCCCTGGGAGCCAGATCCGTTACGCCCCAACACCTTTACGGTCGGCAGCGTCCAACAGAAGTCACATCGCCCACGCAAGACCCATGGAAATCAGCCAACGGTGGATCGAGGCTAAACCCGCCGCCCCCAACCGGGGACCACACCGCCGGAGCGGTACGCTCGCTCTGCGATGTCGACCGATGCCGACACTCTCTGGCCCGACCTGCTGGGCAAGCTCATGCGCGGGGAGGACCTCGCGCCCGAGGAGGCGGGCCGGGCGCTGGCCACGATCCTCGAGGGCGGAGCCACGGCCTCCCAGATCGCCGGTTTCGCCGTCGCCCTGCGGGCCAAGGGCGAGACGCCGGTCGAGATGGCCGCCCTCGTCCGCACCATGCTGGCCTACGCCGAGCGGGTCGACGTGGCCGGGCCGCTGCTCGACACCTGCGGCACCGGCGGCGACCGGTCGTGCAGCATCAACGTCTCCACGCTGGCCGCCCTCGTCGCCGCCGGCGCCGGCGCCCGGGTGGCCAAGCACGGCAACCGTTCGGCGACGTCGGCCTGCGGCTCCGCCGACCTGCTCGAGGCGCTGGGCGTGGCCGTCGACCTCGGCCCGGCCGGCGTGGCCCGCTGCGTCGAGGAGACCGGGATCGGCTTCTGCTACGCCCCCCGCTTCCACCGGGCGCTGCGGCACGCCGGGCCCGTCCGCCGGGAGCTCGGGGTGCCCACGACCTTCAACTACCTGGGGCCGCTGGCCAACCCGGCCGGCGCCCGCCGCCAGACGATCGGCGTCGGCGACGCCGCCATGGCCGAGCGGATGGTGGCGACGCTGGTCGAGCTCGGGACCGAGCGGGCCCTGGTGTTCTTCGGCCACGACGGGCTCGACGAGCTGACGACCACGACGACGTCGGCGGTGTGGGAGGTGGTCGACGGCGACGTCCGGTTCTTCAACCTTGACCCCACCGAGCTCGGGATCCCGCTGGCCGCCCCGGAGGACCTCGTCGGCGGCGACCCGGCGGTCAACGCCCGCCTGTCCCGGGGGGTGCTCGACGGCGGCGGCGGCCCGCTGCGCGACGTCGTCGTCCTCAACGCCGCCGCCGGCCTGCTGGCCGCCGGGCTGGTGGCGGACCTGGCCGCCGGCGTCGAGTCGGCGGGCGCCTCGCTCGACGGCGGACGGGCGGCCGCCGTCCTCGACCGGCTCGTCAAGGTGAGCCGGAAGGCGGCGGAAGACGAGGCAGGCTGATGGGCGCCGGTCTGCAGTGCCCGGGTTGCGGCCACGTCCACCCCGCCGGGCTGCCGGAGATTGCCCGGGGCGACGCCACCTTCCGCTGCTACGGCTGCTACCGCAGGCTGAGCGTCCCCGAGGGGTGGACGGGCCGGCCGGCGACCGGGCCGGCGGCCGTCCGGCCGGGCGTCTCGGTGGATGCGCCGGCGGGGGTCGGCACCCGCGATGCCCGCCGGGCGCGGTTGGCGGGGGGCGGTGGGGAGTGGAGTGACCCGGGGCTGGAGTCCTCAGCCGGGGCGACCGGCCTGGCGGGCGGTTCGGCCGGTGCCGACGCCGCCACGCGGATGGTGCCGGCGGCGGGCCGGGAGGACGTCGCCGCTCCGCCGGGTTCGGCGCCGGCGGGAGCCGGGGCGCGGCCGCCGCTGGCCGCCGCCGGCCATCCGCCTCTGGTGGAGGGTCCGGGGGCGGGGGCGGTCGCCGACGGCCGGGCGCCGCTCGGCTGGGTGGCGCCCCGGCGCTCGGGGCGGCCGGTGCCTGCCGCCGTCCGGGCGCTGGTCTGGTTCCTGGCCTTCAGCCTCGCCTTCGTGGCCACCGTCGTTGGGCTCAAGGAGACCGGCGTCCTCAGCGTGAGCACGGCCATCGGCCTCTACGCCGGGACGGGCGTCCGCCGCTTCGGCGTCCTGCTGGTGGTGCTGCCGCTGTGGGCGCTGCTGTCGGCCGTGATCGCCCACGTCACGCTGGAAGCGCTGGCCCGGCGCCGCCGTCCCCGGCCGGTGTCGAGCCGCTCCACGGCCGGCCGTTTGACCTCCGGCCGTTCCACGTCGGCCTGACCGCCCCCGCCGCCGCCCGCCGCCGCCCGCCGCCGCACAAACTGGCGTTCGTTTACCGCTGGGGGGCGGTAATGGAACGCCAGTTCCGCTGCCGCGCCGGTGTCCGTCGAATTGGCGTTCGTTTACCGCTGGGGGGCGGTAATGGAACGCCAGTTCCGCTGCGGCGCCGGTGTTCGTCGAATTGGCGTTCGTTTACCGCTGGGGGGCGGTAATGGAACGCCAGTTCCGAAGCGGCGCCGGTGCCGCACAAACCGGCGTTCGTTTACCGCTGGGGGGCGGAAAAGGAACGCCAGTTGTGGGTGGGGGGACGTGGATCGGTCAGCGGTGGTCGAGCCAGCCGCCGGTTCGGCCGGTGCGGGCGGCGAGGAGCCCGGCCAGGATCGAGAGCGAGATCTCCGCCGGGGTGCGGGCGCCGAGGTCGAGGCCGACGGGTGTGCGGAGCCGGGCGAGTTCGTCGTCGGTGCAGCCGGCCGCCCGGAGCGCCTCCAGGTGCGGGGCGGTGTGGCGGGCGCTGCCCATGACGCCCACGAACCGGACGCCGGCCCGCAGCAGGGGGGCCAGCTGTTCGACGATGTCGGGAGCGTCGTGATCGGTGTGGACGGCGTCGACCGCCGGGCCGAGCGCCACGGCGCTGACCGACGGCTCGACCCGGCCGGCGGCGGCCCGGTGCCCCGGCGTGATCCGCTCCGCCCGGCTCTCGACGAGAACGGTGGCGTAGCCCAGCTCGGCCCCGCCCCGGAGCAGGTGTTGGGCGACCGGCGTCGCTCCGAGCACGACCAGTCTCGGCCGCGGCCGGAGGGGCTCCAGGTAGACCTCGACGGACCCCAGGTCATGGGTGAACGTCTCGAGCGCCGGTTCGGCGCCGGCCAGCAGGCCGGCGGTCCGGGCGGTGGCCGAGGCGTCGAACTCAGAGCACCCGAGCGTGCCGGCGAGCGGCCCCCCCGGCCCGAGGAGCAGCTTCTGCCCCGGCCGACAGGGCGGCGCGCCGTCGGTGCGGACGGCCGTGGCCAGCACCAGCTCCTCGCCCTCGTCGAGCCGGCGGGCGGCCTCGAGGAGCGGATCGGCGCCGGGATCCGGGCGGCTCACGGCCGGGAGTGTACGGGCCGCGTTCGCCACCGGGGAGCCGCCCACCGGCCGACAGTGGCGCCATGGCCGGGGCGTGGCCAGGTGGCGGCCGCCGGCAGCGGGGCGTTTCGGGGATGCGAACGGGGTAGCGGGTCACCTTGACCGGCCGAGGAGGCCGGCGAGAGGATCGGATGATGGCCACGTTGTCAGACACTGAAGTCAAGAACGCTTTGGGCGGGCTCCCCGGATGGGAGCTGACGGGCGGCGAGATCGTCAAGGAGTACAAGTTCGCCGACTTCGCCGGCGCCCTCGCCTTCGTCAACCGGCTGGCCGAGCGGGCCGAGGCGGCCAACCACCACCCGGACATCGACATCCGCTGGAACAAGGTGCGCCTGGCGCTGGCGACCCACAGCGAAGGTGGCCTCACCCAGAAGGACTTCGACCTCGCCCGCCAGATCGAGGGCGTGGCCGGTAGCGAGTAGCGAGCGAGGAACACGGCGCTCGGGGCGGGACCCCGAGCGGATTCCGTACGGTAACGGTCGGTAAACCGCTCAGGGTGCCGTCATGCCGGCGCAGTCACCTCCCGGTTCTCGACGCCGTCCAGGACGGAAGCCAGCGCCGCGGCCTGTGCCGCGTCGACCGGGCCGACGACGCGGACCGCGCCGGCCCGGGCCTCTCGCCGCAGCCAGCGGCCGACGGCCAGGATCTCGTCGGCCTCCGCCCGGCCGGCGGTGGCCGGAGGCGCCGAGGACGGCGCCGGCGACCGGTCGACGGCGACGAGGCGGCCGCGGTCGAGGTCGACGACGTGGCCGCCCACGTCGAGCACGAGCCGGCCTGCGGCACGGAGCCCGTCGAGGACGGCCTGGCGGCGGAGCGCGCCCGACAGCGCCCGGAGCTGCTCGGCGGCAAAGGCGGCGTCACCGGCGCGACCGGCGGCGGTGAGCCGGTCGACCCGCACCGCCAGAGGGCCGAGGAGCAGGTCCCCCTCGCCGCTCAGACCCCGCCGGACGGCCTCGGCGACGCCGGCGCCTCCCCGCCGCACCGGAAGCGCCGCCTCGACGGCGCTCCGCACGAACCGGGCCGGCGCCGCCCCGGGGAAGGGGCCGAGATAGAGCCCACCGTCGGCCCGCACGGTGTGGACCACGGCCAGCCGCGGCCACCGGCCGGCGGTGAACTTGAGGTAGGCGCAGCTCTTCCACCGCCGGGGACGCCCGTCGAACCAGGGCCGGTGGGCGTGGTGGAGCCGGAGCTCACCGATCGCCGCCTCGAGCGGATGGGCGCAGGGCAGGTATTCGACGGCCACGGTCTCCCGCAGCAGCCGGGCCACCCGGCGCCGGCCGCCGGCCAGGAAGAGCGACCGCACCCGGTTGCGGACGTCGGCCGCCCGCCCGACGTGCACGGCCCGCCCGTCGGCGGCCCGGAACACGTAGACCCCCGGTGCCCGGGGCAGCCCGACCAGCAGCGGCAGCTTGCGGAGCGCCAGCGGACTCGACGGCAGCGAGAGCAGGTCGTCGAGGGCGAGCACGCCGAACGCGGCTGCCCGCTCGAACAGGCCGTGGAGGACGCCGGCGGTGGCCTGCACGTCGTCGAGCGCCCGGTGTGTGGGGGCGGTGGCGGTGCGGAACCGGGCGGCCAGCGTGGCCAGCCGGCAGTCGGCGACCTCGTCGCGCACCAGCCGGCGGGCCAGCGTCAGCGTGTCGACCCGGCGGTTGGCCAGGCGCGGCCGGCCGGAAGCGACGAGGTCGGCGTCGAGGAAGGAGGTGTCGAACCGGAGGTTGTGCCCGACCAGCACCGCGCCGCCGATGAACTCCAGCAGCGCCGGAAGCACCTCGCCGATCGTGGGGGCCGGCACGACGAGGGCCTCGGTGATCCCCGTCAGGGCGACGATGAACGGCGGAAGCCCGCACTCCGGGTTCACCAGCGTCTGGAACGTGCCGAGGCATTCCCCACCCCGGTACTTCGCCGCCGCCACCTCGATGATCCGGCTCCGGCCGGGCACGGTACCGGTCGTCTCCAGGTCGACGACCACGAACGTGACGTCGGACAGCGGTGTGTCGAGGGCGTCGATCGGACACGGCCGCGGCGACCGCGCCTCACGGGCGACGGCTCCATCGGTCGCGGCGACGGCGGTCACGGCCACGAGCACCTCCTCGAGCGGGTCGGACGACGAGCGGGACGGGAACATCCCGAACGGTACCGAGGGGGTGAGACAGTTACTGCTTCGCCGCCGACCGGGTGGAAAGACGCGGGCGCCTCCGGTGCCGGCGTTAGCCTCGGCGGGTGCTCAGCGACCGGCTGATGGGCGTCGCCTGCCTCGGCGCGGCGGTGGTGGCCGCCACCTGGGGCGGCAACGGCGTCCTGCAGCGCGCCTCGGCCCTGGGGGCCGGGTCGGCCCGCCCGGCGGTCCACGCCGGCGTCATCGGGCCGTCCGCCGCCGCCCCCGACCGCGCCGCCGCTCCCGCTTTGGACCCGGCGAGCACCGCCACGACGGCGTCACCGTCCACCACGGCCACCAGCGGCCCGGGAGCGGCCACCACGTCGACCCGGCCCGCCGAGGCGGCGGCGGCCCTGGCCCGGCAGGCGCTGGTGAGCCAGGCCGACCTCCCCGCCGGCTTCACGGTGACGGTACCGGCCCCGGCCGGGACTTCCACTCCCGAAGACAGCCCGTTCGAGCACTGCGGCGGCGTCGAGGCGACGCACCTCGTGCCCCGCGTCGGCGCCCGGGCCCGCTCGGCGACGTACGCCCGGCCCGACACCGGCTCCGTGTCGTCGTCGGCCACGGTGTTCGACCAGCCCGCCACGGCGACCCGGGCCCTCGACCTGCTCACCACCCCGGCCGCCCGGTCGTGCATCGAGGGCCTGATCAACACCCGCCTGGCCCGCAACCCCCGCCTGTCGCAGGACGCCAAGGGCACCCTCGCCCCGGCCCCGACGCCGCCGGTAGGCGACAGCGGTGTCGCCTACCGCTTCGACGTCCGCCTCCCGGCCGAGGACGTCGACCCCGGAGCGCGCCCCGACGACCCGCCCGTCCGCTACGTGGCCGACCTGGTCTTCGTCCGCAAGGCCCGCACGCTGGTGCTGGCCGAGTTCGACAACCTCCGCCAGCCCTGGGCCGACCAGGCCCTCAAGGGCGTGATGACGGCGCTCGTCGCCCACGTCTGACCCGCCGATGAGCACCCGCTACCGCTGCAGCGCCTGCGGCAACCTCACCCGGTTCGACGTGACGTCAACCAGGCGCACCCGGGCCTTCTGGCACTTCACGCTGGGCGGCGAGCGCTCGATCGAGGAGGAGCAGGTGCTCGACGCCGTCGTCGAGTCCGTCGTCTGCCGGTGGTGCTCGGCGTCGGGCGCCGCCATCGAGGAGATCCCGCTCCCCGGCGGCGAGGGCGAAGGCGAAGGCGGGGCCGGGACCGACCGAGGAGGGCTCAGCTCCCCAGCAGCTGGATGACGATCCGCCGGGAGCGGGGCCGGTCGTCGAAGTCGATCAGCACGACCTTCTGCCAGGTACCGAGCCGCAGCTCGCCGCCGGCGAAGGGGATCGTGACCGACGGGCCGACGAGGGCGGCCCGCACGTGGCTGTGCCCGTTGCTGTCGGCGTTGCGCTCGTTGTGCTCCCAGCGGTCGTGCTGGGGGACGAGCCGCTCGAGGGTGTCGTTGAAGTCCTGGTTGCAGCCGGGCTCGTATTCGATCGTCGTGATGCCGCAGGTCGAATGGGCCACGAAGACGGTGCACAGCCCGTCGGAGAGCCCGTGGTTGGCGAGCGCCTTCTGGGCGTAGGACGTGAGGTCCACCATCTCGCCGTCACCTTGGGTCTCCAGCGTGAGCTCGTCGTATCGTGCCTGCATGCGTTGCCTCCAGGGCCCGGCGGGGACGGAGCGCCAAGTCTACGGACCGGCTTCCCGCCGGGCGCAAAGAGGGAATCGGTGAGCATCCGAGAGCCGCACCATGGCGAGGACCCCGAGCCGGCGCGAGGCGAAGAGGACCCCGGGGCGGACGAGGGTCCGGGGGCGGAGAACCAGGCTTTGCTCAGGGGGCAAGGGCCGCCGCTGCCCGACGGCCTGCTCGGTCCCCTGCTGGACTCCGCCGGCGAGGCGCTGCGGCAGCTTCCGCCGGACGGGCTGCCGCCCGCCGCCCGCCGCCTCCGGGCGTTCGACCGCCGGGGCCTCGCCACCCCCGCCGCCCGCCGGCAGCTGCGACGGCTGCTGGAGGACGACGAGGAGCTGTGCGCCGTCGCCGCCGCCCTGCTGCTGGGCCGGCCCGACGCCTCCGGGCTGGCCGCCGCCTGGCAGGAGGCCACCGCCGCCGGGGGCGACGCCCCGCTCCGCCTCGTCTCGGAGCTCGGCGGCGAGGGCCGGCTGCCGCTGCTGGCCTCGGTGCTGGCCGCCGGAAGGCCGGGCGGGTTCGAGTTCGGGCTGGGGCTGATCGTGGCCCGGGCCGATCTCGCCGGGCGGGAGAGCGAGGCGGACCGGGCCCTCCGGGCGGCGACGGCCCGGGAGGGCCAGGCGGAAGAAGCGCAGCGCCGGGCGGACGCCGCCCGCTCCGTCGCCGAGGCGGAGCTGGCCCGGGCCGATGCCGCCCTGCGGGACGAGCGGGCCGCCCGTCGGCGCCTGGAGCAGGAGGCGGCCGGCCGGACCACCGGCGCCGAGGCCCGCCTGGCGGAAGCCGAGGCGGCGGTGGCCGACGCCGAGCGCCGGGCGGAGGCGGCCGAGGAGCGGGCCCGGGCCGTGGCGCGCCAGCTCGAGATGGCGAAGGAGCAGGTCGCCGACGCCGCCCGCCGGGTCGCGACCGCCGAAGGCCGGGCGGCCGAAGCCGGTCGCCGGGCGGAGCAGGCCGAGGCACGACTGGCCGAATCGGCCCGCCGGGCGGAGCAGGTCGAGGCACGACTGGCCGAATCGGCCCGCCGGGCGGAGCAGATCGAGGCGCCGCTCGGGGACGACGAACGGATCGCTCTCGGCCACGTCGCCCGCGTCGCCGACGAACTCGCCGCCTGGCTGCACCACCTCGCCGCCGGCCAGCCGCCGCCGGGCCCGGCGCCATGGCAGCCCCCGCCATCACCGTCCCCGCCTGGCCCGTCCCCCCCTCGCTCGTTCCCGCCCCGCCCGGCTCCGCCTCGGCCGGTTGCGCCGCTCTCGCCGCCGGCGTCCCCGTCCCGGTCGGCGCCGGTCCCGAAATCCTCGGCGCCGGTCCCGAAACCGTCGGCGAAGCGCGCCGGGTCGGGTTCGGGCAAACCGGCGACCCGGCGGCGGGCGCCCGTCCGGCTCCCGCCTGGTATGCAGCAGGACGATCCGGCGGCCATTGCCGCCATGGTCCGCACGCCCGGGCTGGCCGTGATCGTCGACGGCTACAACGTCTCGATGCTGGCCTGGCCCGGGGCCAGCGCCGCCGAACAGCGGGAGCGGCTGTGCGACGGCCTGGCCGAATTCCAGCTCCGGTTCCGCTGCGAGGTGACCGTGGTGTTCGACGGCGCCGAGGTGCCGGGCGTGCGGCCGCTGCGCCGTCGGGGACTGCGGGTCCTGTTCTCGGCTGCCGGGCAGGAGGCCGACGAGGTCCTCGTCGGCGAGGTGATGTTCCGGCCCGATGACGTGCCGGTCATCGTCGTCTCCTCCGACCGGGAGGTGCAGGCGGCGGCGGAGGCCGAGGGCGCCGCCGTCCTCTCTTCGGACGTGCTCCTGGCGCTCATGCACCGCTGAACGGTCAGCCGTTCCAGATCCAGGCCAGCGTCAGCGCCGAGGCCAGGACGAACACCGCCGTCACCCCCGCCCAGCCGGCGGAGTAACCGCTGTGGTCGACCGACCAGCCGAACGACACCGGCCCGGCCAGGAAGCCGACGTAGAAGCCGAGCAGCACCCGGCCCGATGCCCGCCCCGACACCGCCACGTCGACGTCGCGCACGATCGCCAGCATTCCCAAGGCGTTCCAGGCCACGGCCGTCGCCCCGAACAGCGCCGCCCCGGCCCAGACGAACCCCGACCCCAGCGACGCCGCGGCCCACAGCCCGGCCGTGGCCACGACCGAGCCGGCGGCCAGCGTCCCAAGCGACCGGATCACCGGCGCCATCGTGCGGTCGTGGCGCCGGCCCCACCCCACCCGGGCCACGATGCCGACGAACCCCATCAGCGCCGCCGTGAGTCCCGCCGTCCCTCTCGAGAACCCGAGATCCTCGACGGCATAGAGCGGCAGGTAAGCGCCGGCCGCCCCCACCCCGAACCCCATCAGGAGGGCGTAGACCGTCAGCTGGTTGACCGCCCGGTCGAGGCGGCGGCGACCGGGACGGGAAGCCGGCCCGTCCGCCGGAGCCCCCTCCGCCGTCCCCGGCCCGATCCACGGCTCCGACGGAGCCGATCCGCCGGACGGAGACGGCACGTACCGGCCGGTCAGCCCCAGCCCGACCGCACCCAGCAAGCCGCAGACGCCGAGCGCCCCCCGCCAACCGACCGCATCGGCGAGGCCGGGCAGCACCAGCCCGGCCAGGAAGGCGCCGACCTGCACGCCCGACTGCTTCACGCCGGTGACGACCCCGTACCGGCCGGAGGGGACGCCGGCGGCGGCCAGCTGGTTGGTGGCGGGATTGCCGAAGGCGACCGAGATGCCGAAGACCGCCGCCCCCGCCACCAGCCCGGCGTAGTGCCGGCCGGAGACGGCCGCCGTCGCCACGCCGAGGCCGCCGGCGGCGAAGGACACGACCAGCGACCGGCGTCCGCCGAAGCGGTCGACCAGCGGCCCCGCCACGGGGGAGAGCACGGCGCCGACGGCGTACATCACGGTCGTGAGCGTGCCGAGCGCCGTGTGGCTGATGCCGAGGTCGGCGGTGATGAACGGGCCGAGGGCGCCGACGGCATAGGGCAGGAGCGTGCAGACCGCCATCCCGAGCGTCAGGGTGACGACGAAACCGATCTCCGAGCGCGGGGCGGGCAGGCCCGGCACACTACTGCGCCCCCTGACGGCGGCGGTCGCCGATGGATAGGCTGCGCACCGACGCACTTCCCCAAGGACCGGGTTCCAGGCCGGGACCGGCTGTTACACTCCGCCCGCTCAACCGGGCGGGGACAGGCACTTGCGGGGGAAGGATGCCAAAGCTTCATCTCGTCGGAATCACGCCTGATCATCGTGGCCTCGTGCTGAGCGAGCATGCCCGGGCGAAGCACGGCGACATGGTCCTCGAGATCGACGACCGGTTGCTGGAAGCGATCAACAAGGCCCACCGTCTACGAACCCAGGAGGAGGGGCACCGTCTGGAGTCGGCGGCGCTGCCGTCGAGGCGGGAGACGGCCAACGGCGAAGAAGCGGCGCCGCGCCTCACGCCCCGGGAGATCCAGCAGCGGCTGCGGGCGGGGGAGTCGGTCGCCGCCCTGGCCCGTTCCTCGGGGACCGACGAGGCCTGGATCCGCCGCTTCGCCGCTCCGGTGCTGGCCGAGCAGGCCAAGGTCGTGGAGCGGGCCCGGTCGCTCACGTTCGCCAAGCGGGGCGTCGGCCGGTCGGGGGCGGCCCTCGGGCCGGCGGTGGCGGCCAACGTCATCGCCCGGGGCGTGCCGTTCACGCTCCCGGAGTTCGAGGCCGGCTGGGGCGCCTACCAGCATCCGGAAGGCGGCTGGCACGTCACGTTCACGTTGCCCGTGCGGGGCCGGCGCCAGACGGCGGAGTGGGAGCTCGACGTGGCGTTCGGCGAGCTGACGGCCCGCAACAAGCTCGCCTCGGAGCTGGCCTGGCGGGAGCCGGGTCGCAAGCCGGTCCAGCCGAGGCCGGCCAAGACGCCGGCGTCGACGCCGAGGCGGGCGGCGGTGCAGCCACTGCCTCTCCCCGAGGAGGCGCCGCCCCCGGCCAAATCGACGCCGGGCCGGAAGGCGCCCGCCCGGCGCTCCCAATCGGCGAAAGCGCCGGCGGCCGGCGGTGCCGTGCCGCCGGCCAAGCGGACGGCGGCAGCCGCCACCGAGGCCCCGGTCCAGAGCAGCGTCGTCTCGGTGCCGGCGACGGGCGCCGACGTGGCGGAATCCCAGCCGCCGCAACGGCCCCCGGGGTCGATGCCGCCGACCGACCTCGACGTCGTCGACGTCACCGGCGAGTTCCCGGCCTCCACCGACCAGACGGCCGACGACGAGGTGCTCCTCATCGACGAGCCGAAGAAGCCGGAGCCGGTCGTCGCCCGGCCGGAGTCGCCGGCCGCCCGTCCTACGGCTTGAACCTGAACAGCGGCGGGACGGTGGTGGTCGTCGTCGCCGCCCTCGAGGGCCGCGTCGTGACCACCGGCGCCGTCGGGCGGACCGCGACCCACAGGAAGTAGAGGGCGAGCCAGACCACGACGAGCCCCAGCGTCGGCAGCAGGCGGGGGGGTTTCGGCTGCATCAGCGGCGCCACGATAGCCACTTGTTACGCTCGCTCCGGTATGGCGGGCATCGTTCTGTCCGGTGTCACCAAAGCGTTTCCGGGCGGGGCGGTGGCCGTTTCGTCGCTCGATCTCGAGGTCGCCGACGGCGAGTTCCTCGTGCTCGTCGGCCCGTCGGGGTCGGGGAAGACGACGGTGCTGCGCATGGT
>Ga0070741_10017781_pt1 | contig 11628 bp, 12 predicted proteins | sample Coa_R1_4_FD_66440 | JGI IMG/M metagenome (GOLD analysis project Ga0070741, IMG submission 66440) | Surface soil microbial communities from Centralia Pennsylvania, which are recovering from an underground coalmine fire - Coalmine... | ecosystem: Environmental > Terrestrial > Soil > Unclassified ...
GGCGTAGGTGTAGGGCCAGGGGTCGGGGCCGAGCAGCGCCCGTTCCTCTTCCCACAGCGCCCCGTACCAGGCCAGGCTCGACTTGCGCTGATCGCGCACGTAGGCGTAGCAGGCCTCCTTGGCCCGCTGGAGCGCCTTCACCAGTGCCGTGGCTACCCACGGGTCGCGCTCCAGCACCTCGTCGCGTACGATCATCACGTGCATGATCGGAAAGTGGCCCGTGCGGCGGAAGTAGTCCTGCTCGACCTCTTTGTAGTTGGGGAAGAGCCGCGCCACCTGGCTGCTGCCCTCGCGGAACGCCTCCAGCACGTCGGGAAAGATCTGCGCGTCGATCTGGCCCCGCAGCAGCAGGTTCTGCAGGCGCTCGCCGGGCGGGCAGCGCTCGATGCGGATCCCCGCGGGCGGCTGCCAGGCCTCGATCTCCTCGTCGGCGCCCGTCACCCAGGTCACCGATTCCAGCGGCACCCCGTACTCATGCTGCAGGATGCCGCGCACCCACAGCGCTGCGGAGTTCATGTAGACGGCAACGCCCACGCGCTTGCCCTGCAGGTCGCGGGGCTCGCGGATGCCGGCGTCGCGGTTTACGAAGATGTAGGAGTGGCGAAAGCGCCGGTGAGGGAACACGGGGATCGCCGTCCAGCGCCGGCCCTGCGCGCGCGCGGCCAGGAACATGGCCGACGACGACTCGCAGATGTCGAACTCTTCGTACTGGAGCATGCGGAACATGCGCTCGGGCGTTGGCAGCGGGATGACCGTCAGGTCGATCCCCTCGGGCTGCACCGTGCCCTCGATGAGCGGTCGGGTGCGGTCATAGTCGCCGCACGACATAGTGAGGTGTACGCGCGCCATCGCTGCCTCCCGCCGGGAATCCTGTCCGATTCTAGGCGGTGGGCTAGCCCGTCGCAACCGGCCTGGCGACGCTGAGCGCGGCCGCGCATGGGCCCGCGCGTAACAGTATTGTGACCGCGACGGAATTGCCCTGCCGGGCGCCTGGGCGCGCCTTGACGGCGTCGTGGCGGCTGCGTAGCATGACCGGGCCGGCGCGATGCCACGCGCCGGCCGGGGAGCGCCCGGGGCGCGCGCCGGGCGTGGGGCATAGGTCCGAGGGAGGGGGCAGGTCACGTGGCAGTCTCGGTCGAGCGCGTAACGGTCCGTGAAGTCAAGTGCTTTCTGTGCGGCGACACGCTGGGCGACGTGCTCCTGAGCGCCCATCAGCGGGTGTTTCGGCGCGCGCCCCACTGTCCGCCCACGACGGGGCCGCTGGAGCGGCTGCGCTGCCCGCGCTGCAACGGCCCGGTGTACCTGGAGGGCGCGGAGACGACGAGCGACTGGTCGTTGATCCCCGTGCGCGTGGCCGCTCCCAACCGTCCCAATTAGGCGCCCCGGACAGGGCGGCGCATCGCCCGCGCGCCCGTGACGCGCCGCGCGGGCCGGGCGGCCCGCGCGGCGCGTCACAATCGCGTCTGGCAGCCCGCTCCAGTGGGCAATCACGTGCCCGATCTCGTATAATTTTAGTGTGCTCCGCGGCAGGCGCGGGCGCGCTGGCTCGGCAGCAAGACCACGGCGAGGGCAGACGAGCGCAGGGCGCTCGCCCCTCGCTTTTTTGTTGTTGCTGAGCAGCGGTCGCGCGTCGGCCTGTCCCCATACCAATGGCTGAGGACGACGCTGACGCGCGTTTGTAGGGAGAGCGGATGGAGATCGGGATTATCAAGCCGGTTCGGATTGAAGAGGAGATGGAGCGCTCGTACCTCGATTACGCCATGAGCGTGATCGTGTCGCGCGCGCTCCCCGACGTACGCGATGGCCTGAAGCCCTCCCAGCGGCGCATCCTCGTCGCCATGCACGACCTGAACCTGGCGCCCAACCGGCCACACCGCAAGTGCGCCAAGATCGCCGGCGACACCTCGGGCAACTACCACCCCCACGGCGAGGCGGTGATCTACCCCACCCTGGTGCGCATGGCCCAGGACTTCAACATGCGCTACCCCCTGGTCGACGGCCAGGGCAACTTCGGCAGCGTGGACAACGACCCGCCCGCGGCGATGCGCTACACCGAGGCGCGGCTCACCCCGGTCGCCCTCGAGATGCTCGCCGACATCGACATGGACACCGTCGACTGGCTGCCGAACTACGACAACACGCGCCAGGAGCCAATGACCCTGCCCGGCCGCTTCCCGAACCTGATCTGCAACGGCTCGGCCGGCATCGCCGTGGGCATGGCGACCAGCATACCGCCCCACAACCTCAACGAGGTCGTGGCCGCGCTGCTGCACCTCATCGACCATCCCGACGCCACGGTCGAGGACCTGTGCAAGTTCATCCCCGGCCCCGACTTCCCCACCGGCGGCATCATCCTCGGCGATGAGGACGTGAAGAAGGCGTACGCCTCGGGCCACGGCCGCGTGGTGGTGCGGGCGCGCACCACGATCGAGGAGCCGCGCAGCGGCCGCTACCAGATCGTCGTTACGGAGCTGCCGTACCAGACGAACAAGGCGGCGCTGCAGGAGCGCATCGCTGACCTGGTGCGCGAGAAGAAGATCGACGGCATCGCCGACATGCGCGACGAGTCCGACCGCCAGGGCATGCGCCTGGTGATCGAGGTGAAGCGCGACGCCCGGCCGCAGACACTGCTCAAGCAGCTCTTCAAGCACACGGCCATGCAGACCGCGATCAGCATGAACATGCTGGCGCTGACCGAGAAGGAAGTGGAGCAGCCCGACCACACGATCCGCAAGGTGCCGCAGCCGAAGGTGCTGACGCTCAAGCGCCTGCTGATGCTCTTCCTCAACTACCGCCAGGACGTGCTGACGCGGCGCACCCGCTTCGAGCTGGAGAAGGCCAGGGCCCGCGCGCACATCCTCGAAGGCTTGAAGATCGCGCTCGACCACGTGGACGCGATCATCCGCCTGATCCGCGCCGCGCCCTCGGCCGAGGTCGCCCGCGAGCAGCTCATAGCGCGCTACAAGCTGAGCGACATCCAGGCGCGCGCCATCCTCGACCTCCAGCTCCGCCGCCTGGCCGCGCTGGAGCGGCAGGAGATCCTCGACGAGTACGCGAAGCTGCTCCAGACCATCGCGCGCCTGGAGGACCTGCTGGCTAACCCGCGCAAGATCCTGCTGCTCGTCCGCGACGAGCTGATGGACCTGCGCAAGAAGTACGGTGACGCGCGCCGCACGCTCGTGGCTGCCGACGAGAGCGGCGAGATCTCCGAGGAGGAGATCATCCCCAACATCGACGTGTTGGTGACGATCAGCTCGCGGGGTTACATCAAGCGGCTGCCGTCGGGCACCTACCGCACACAGCGCCGCGGCGGCAAGGGCATCAAGGGGATGGTGCTGCGCGAGGAGGACGCGCTGCGCCACATGGTCGCCTGCAAGGCGCACGACAACATGCTCTTCTTCACCGACCGCGGGCGCGTCTTCCAGCTCAAGGCGCACGTCATCCCGGAGGCCGACCGCACGGCGAAGGGCCTGCCGCTCGTGAACCTCATCGGCATTGACCAGAACGAGACGGTCACGGCCGTGCTCGCGGCCCCGGACTTCGAGCACGACTACCTGATGATGGCCACCCGCCAGGGCGAGATCAAGAAGACGCCGCTCCAGGACTTCGCGGTCGTGCGCTCGAACGGGCTGATCGCCTTCGACCTGGAGCCGGGCGACGAGCTGGCCTGGGTGAAGCACTGCTCGGACGACTGCGAGCTGCTGCTCATCACCGAACAGGGCCAGGCCCTCCGCTTCCGCGCGAAGGAAGTCAACCCCCGCTCGCGGCAGGCCGGCGGCATGCGCGGCATTCGCCTCACCAAAGGCGACCGCGTCTGCGGCCTGGAGCTGGTCGAGCCGCACAGCCAGGTGCTGGTCGTCACCGCCAATGGCTACGGCAAGCGCACCTCGGTGGACGAATACGAAGTTCACGGGCGTGGGACCGCGGGCGTTCGCACCACGACCGTGACCGACAAGACCGGCCCCCTCGCCGCCGCCCGCGTGGTTCACGGCGACGAGGAGCTGATGGTCATCTCGGCGGGCGGCACGGTGCTGCGCACGACGATCGGCAGCATCCGCGAGACCGGGCGGCCCGCGCAGGGCGTCCAGATCATCGGCCTGCGCGGCAACGACCGCGTCGCCTGCATCGCCGTCATCAACGGCAACGACGACGGCGACGAGGCGTAGCCGTCGTCGCGGCCGGCGGCACACAGCAGAGGCCCGGGAGCCAGGCTCCCGGGCCTCTGCTGTGTGCCGCGCTTTCACTCCCGCGCTTTCACGATGATCAGCGTGCCGCTCACCCGAGCGGCCACCGCCTCGGCGACCGGGCCGAGCAGCAGCGGCGTCCCCGGATCGCCGGGGCTGGCGCCCATGATCGTGACCTGGTGGGCCTCGGCCTCGACCGCGATCGCCGCCTCCACCGAGCCGGCGATCGTGATCGCCGGCTGCGCGCGCGCGGGATGCGCGCCGCGCGCCAGCAGCGCGTCGAGCTGCGCGCGCACGGCGGCGTCGTCTTCCGGCGGCAAGCCTGGCTGCTCGACGTGCAGCAGGGTGATCGTGGCGTCGTGCCGCTCGGCGAGCGCCATCGCCAGTCGCAGCGTCAGGAGTCCCTGTGGGCCGCCGCGCACCGGGAGCAGCACCTGACGCACCCGCGCGAGGCCGCCCCGCTTGACGGCGGCCACATCGCAAGGCGCTAGGCGCGCGATTTCGTCGAGCGAACTGCCGAACGGCTGGCGCTGCGGGTTCGCCCAGGTGTCCCAGTCGACGAGAAGCAGGTCCGGCCGCACCTCGCGGGCGGCCGCGACAATCCGCTCCCACTCGGTGGCGAGCCGCGGCTCAGCGAGGGACCGAACCTCGAGCCGCGGGCCGGCGGCGCCCCAGGGCCGATGGAGCGCCGCCGGCCCGCCCGCACCCGGGAGCCCCGCGCCCACGCCCAGCCCAACGCGCTCGGCCCCAGGAGCGCACACGCCGACGACCGCGCAGGCATCTCCCCCCGCGGCAGGAGTGAGTGCTGCCGCGATCTCCAGCAGCTCGCGCTCGGCCTGGGGATTGCCCCCGAGGGGCACGACAATCGTGAAGCTCGTCTCGCCCATGCCTCAGCCTGTGCCCCACGCCCGCGCGGCCTGTCGCGCTGGATCGCCCCCACGATGCGCTACCGCGTCGGGCGGCGAAGTCCAATCGCGGGGGCGTAGCGACGCATTCTAGCAGACCGTGGGTCCGCGGCGGGGCGTGCGCGCGGACGGAGCCGCGGTGCCGTGGGCTGCCGCGGGCGTCAGCTCACGTCCAGCTCAGGCGGGACCGTGCCCCGGCCCAAACGACGCCAAGCGGCGAGGCGTCAGCCCATGGGGCGAGAGCCTGACGGGCAGTTCCGCCGGCGGCCCGTCGCTAATTGCGGCGGGGACGAAGAGCGATGAAGCCGTAGAGCGTCGGCTCGAAGCGGTTGGCGATCCGCAGGTACTCCTCTTCGTTGCCCTCGATCATCAGCTTGTGCATGAGGACGGCATCGCCGTCGGGGATGGGCTCCATCGACTGCACGCAGAGCGCCATGACGGGGATTCCGCCCTCATACACTTTCACCTGCCCCTGGTGGCGGGGGATGCGGTACAGCCGGTGTGGGCGCGAGGGACTGCGGACCTCGAGGTAACCCCGCCGGTCGAGTTGGCGGTACTCCTCGTCCGTCAGTATCTCCTGCAGCAAGGCCTCGGCGCGCTCCTGGGCCGCCCGCCAGTCCTGCCGTGTGCCCACTGGGCCAGCGGGCTGCTGTACCAGCACCCGGTACGGCGTGCGACAGAGCAAGCCGATGATGAGGAGCACGAAGAGTAGCTCAAGCCCCGCCACCAGGAAGAAGGCGAGGTCGGTCATCCCCCGGCGACTCGCGGCACCATGACGACTTGCTCAGCCAGGGGGTCGAACGTGTCGATCCGCTGGGCCGGCTTGTCGGGCGCGACGACGAACGCGGTGGCCCCCCGCGCGCGCTGCTCTTCGAAGATGCGCTCCGCCTCCCGGACGGCCGCGAGCGCGTCCGGATCACCGACCTCGACCTTCGTGGCATCCCACTCGACGACCGTGTCGCCCCGTGAGGAGAGCACTCGAAGCTTCGCCATTGCCCAAACCTCCTTGCCAGCGGGTACCGGGTCCTGGTCGGGGCCAGCAGTGCAGAAGCCGTGCCATTCGCGCCTCGGCCTGGCGGCCTCGCTGCTTGATTACATTCAGTATACGCCGGGGCTAACCGGTGTCAAGGGAAGTGTTCTCTCCCTAATCCGTGGATTGTGGCGGGAGCCGGCAGCCGGGCGCTTGGATCGCCCACGGGGAGGCGGCCGCCGGGGCGTGGTCCCCACCGGGCACGGCGCGTAGACGAGCAGCCGACGGCGAGAGCAGGGGGCGGAGCCGGCGTAGGGCAGGCGATCCCCAGGCGGTCGTCAGCGAGCGGCCGTGCGCGCGAGCCGGTGGGACTGCTCAGGGCCCGGCGGGCCAGGTGCAGGCGCCCAGCCGGCGCAGGCCGGGCGCGAGCACGCCGGCCAACACGCGGGTCACCACGCGCAGATATTGCTCGCGCGCATGGCGGACCACCCGCCCGAACGGAGTGAAGATGGCAAACCGGAGCCGCTTGGGCCGGGCCTGCCGATAGGTCGGCTCCAGCGCCGTCGCCTTCAGCAGTTCCAGCAGGTTGTGCGTGAGCACTTGCAGCCGCAGCCATGCGGCATTCGCCCCGAACTTATCGCTCGGATACACGCCGGCCGCCAGTTCCTCCTTCAGCACGTAGTTCACGTGCTCAATCGTCCCCGCTTTGCTCCGCTGCCATTCTACGAGCGCTTGGCCATCGGTCTCCCAGTCATTGGTCACCACCGCGAAGTGCCGCACCGCTACCCCGTCGCCAAACAGCTCGCCTTGCGGCGGCCGCACGCGGATCGCGAGATAGCGGTAGGGCGGCGTATCCCGCTTCTCCGTCGCCCGGCTGGGCACATAGGTCACTTCTGCCCACGGCGCGCCAACTCCTACCCTTCCCGCTCTTGGGGTTCGACACCGACAACGGCAGCGAGTTCCTCAACGCGCTGCTCTTCGCGTACTGCGAGCGGGAACAGATCACCTTCACGCGGGGCGTACGGCGCACAAGAACGACCAGTGCTACGTGGAGCAGAAGAACGGCTTGGTCGTGCGGCACCTGGTGGGCTACGACCGCTTCGCAGGGGAGCAAGCCTACCGCCAGCTCGCGGAGCTGTACCGCGCCGTCCGCCTCTATGTGAACTTCTTTCAGCCGTCGCTGAAGCTGCTCGGCAAGGAGCGGGACGGCGGGCGCGTCCGGCGCCGGTAGGGCCCCGCCCAAACGCCGTTCCAGCGTGTTCTCGCCGCCGAGGTCCTGACCCCGGAGATGCAAGAGCGCCTGACGGCTCTCTACCAGGCGCTCGACCCGGTCCGGCTGCTGCAGGACGCGCTATGGCGCCACGCGGTCTTCTACCGCTCGGGGAGCGGCGATAGCGATGCCGCCGCGAGCACCCGGGAGCCGGTCCGCTTCGATGGGCGGGCCTGCGGCCTGGACGGGACCAGCGCGGCCGAGCCAGAGATACCGGTCGCGGCGCACGCTGGGCAGGCGACCCGCGGGCGCCGTAAGCCGCTCGGGCCACGGACCTACCGGACCCGCATGGTCGAACAAACGATATCTTTAAGGGGGGAGGAGGCCGGCCGCGGAGCCAGCCGCACGCGGACATTCCACCTGGCGCACGGATGCGGACATTCTACCTATCGTGCTACAGTCGCAGAACCTGGGCATCCAAGCACCACCGGCGCAAGGGTACCAGGACCATCGCCATGCATCAGCCCCGCGCCCGGGCATCTGCCCGGGCGCGGGGCCAGAATCAGGGTGGTGGCAAAGGCTAGGCCCCGCTCGACGCGCCGGGCGCCTGGCGGGCGGCGTTCACCTTCGCGATCCACTCGAAGTCGGCCGCCTGGGGCGCCTGTGGATGGCCCTCGAAGCTGCCCTGGCGGTAGTTCTCGCCGATGGCGGCCCACAGCTCCGGGTACTCCTGGTAGTAGCGGGCCGTCTCCGCGGTCATCGCGTTCCACCGCTCGGCGAGCGCCTGGGCCTCGGGGCTGGCCGGGTCAAGGTGCCGGCTCGCCCGCACCTCGGCTATCAGGTCGGTCCAGCGCCGCTCCAGCGCCTCGCGCTCGGCCACCGGCACCTTCTTGCCCAGCTCCTCGAACTGCTGCATCTGTTCGGGCGTGTAGTAGCTTGCCATCTGCTCTCCCTTCTGCGCCAGGCCGTCCTGCACGGTCCGCGACGCCTTGACCACAAGCTCCCAGGTCCACCGGCCCGTCGCCTGCCGGCGGTCCAGTAGCTCGCTCAGGGTGGCCTGGATGCGCTCCAGCTCGGCGATGCGGTCCCGCAGCACACCGCGCTGGATGTGCATGGAGGCGACCAGATCGAAGTCGGGCCGGCGGAGCAGCTCCCCGATCCGCCTCAGCGGGAAGCCGAGGTATCGCAGCGTGAGGATCTGCTGCAGCGTCAGCAGGTCCTCCTCCGAGTAGTAGCGGTAGCCCGCCTCGGAGTGCGCCGACGGGTGGAGCAACCCGAGCTGATCGTAATGATGCAGCGTGCGGATGGATACCCCCGTCAGCGCGGCGAACTCTCCCACGCGGTAGAGCCGGTCCATGGCCACCTCCACGGACCAGGATAGAGCCTAACGTTACGTGAGGGTCAAGAGGTAACGGGGCGGTGGCGCAGTATGGCGTCGACGAGAGGCAGCACACGCGGGGAGACGATGCGCCGCACCTCGTCGGGCGCGAAGTAGGCGATCTCGACGACCTCGGCGTTCGGGCGGAAGCTGCCGCCGCGCACCGTGCAGTCGAAGGCGAACGTATAGTGGCGCGGCGGCCACAGCTCCGCCCAGGCCGTGAGCGGGCCAACCTCCACGTCGAAGCCCAGCTCCTCCCGCATCTCCCGGCGGGCGCAGTCCTCCAGCCGCTCGCCCGCGCTCAGCCAGCCGCCGGGCAGGTTCCAGCCCGGCGGCGGCAGGTAGGTATGGCGCGCCAGCAGGAGTCGTTCCGCGTCGTCCCAGACAAGCCCGACCACGCCGATCAGGTAGCGGGGATTGATCCACCAGAGGATCGCGCCCTCCAGCCATTCGGGCGGCTGGAGCACGCGCCAGAGGTTCAGCAGCGTGCCGTAGAGCGTGCGGCGCGGCCGCGCGCGGCGACGTGTGGGCAACAGCGCACCTCGCCGGCTAAAGTAGGAAGCGGCCCCAGGCGCACCGCGCGACCGCCGTTGCATCGAGCGCGCCGCATTGGGAGAGGCGGTGCCCACGACGCCGGGCCATTCTGGGGCATGCCGGCCCGCGCCGGACAGTATATGGCCGAGAGGCAGAGAATGGAAGCGAAGCCGCCGAGCGCCTCCCACGTCACTATTAGCCAGGTGATGCTCATTAGCGACGCGAATCCGCAGGGCAACGTCCACGGCGGCACCATCATGAAGCTGGTGGACACCGCCGGCGCACTGGCGGCGCTGCGCCACGGCCGCCGCCGCGTGGTGACCGTGGAGATGGATTCCATGCGCTTCCACGAGCCGGTGCAGGTCGGTAACCTGGTCACGCTGACGGCGCGCGTCACGGCCGTCTGGCGCACGTCTCTGGAGACTTACGTCGACGTCGAGGCCGAGGACGTGCTCACCGGTGAGCGACGCCACACGTCATCGGCCTTCCTGGTGTTCGTGGCCCTGGACGACGCGGGGCGGCCGACTGAGCTGCCGCCCCTGCTGCTTGAGACTGAGGCGGACCGCGCGATGGCCGAGGCGGCGGAGGCGCGCCGCCAGCGCCGCCTCGCCGAGCGCGCCGCCCGCCCCGAGCGCTGAGCGTCTGAACCGGATGTAGCTGTGCGCCGATGCAGTCTCCGCGCGGCGCCTACGCGGGGCGGAAGGCGCCACCCTCGCCGACGAGCCCGAGCGTCGGCAGCTCGATGCGGCGGCGGCCGTCGGCGCGCGCGTGGCCCAGCTCCCAGGCAAGCTGGCCGTGGTCGGCGGCGAGATCCAGCACGCCAGCCACGCCCTCCGGCGCCACGACCACGCAGAACCCAATCCCCATGTTGAAGGTGCGGTACATCTCGCCGGGCGCCACACGGCCGCGGGCCCGGATGAGGCGGAAGATGGGTGGCGGCTCGGGCAGCCGTGCCAGGTGGAAGCTCACCGGAGCCGCGACGCGCGTGAGGTTGAACAAGCCGTCGCCGGTGATATGGGCGAGCGCCTTGATGGGCAGCCCGGCCGCCAGCATGGCGAGGACGGGCTGGACGTAGATGCGCGTCGGCTCCAGCAGCTCCTCGCCGAGCGTGCGGCCCAGGTCCGGCACGCGCTCGGCCAGCCGCCGCGGGTCGTCGCCGAGAAGCACCCGGCGCGCCAGCGTCAGCCCGTTGCTGTGGATGCCGCTGCTGGCCAGCCCGACCACCACGTCGCCGTCCGCGATGTCCTGGCCGACGAGCACGCGGTCGAGCGGCACCGTGCCGATGGCGGTGGCGACGAGGTCGAAGCTGCTCAGGCCCGGCGTGTGGTGCAGCAGCTCCGGCACCTGGGCCAGCTCGCCGCCGGGAATCGTCACGCGCGCCTGGCGGGCGCCCTCGTGGAGCCCCTGGCCAAGCGTTTCTAGCAGCGCGGCGTCCGGGCGCTCGACCGCCACGTAGTCCACGAGAGCCACCGGCTCCGCGCCCACGCAGAGAACGTCGTTGACGTTCATCGCCACGCAGTCGATGCCGACGGTGTCGTATTTGCCCATCTGCTGCGCCACGAGCAGCTTGGTGCCCACGCCATCGGTCGAGATAGCGATGCCCAGGTTCACGCCCACGGCCACCACGTTCGCGAAGTAGCCGTTCGGCAGGCGCACCTCGCCCGGGCGCAGTGCCGTGGTCGCGTTCACCCAGCGCAGCAGCCCGGCGAGCGCTCCACTGGCCGCGGCGGTGTCGACGCCAGCCGCGGCGTAGGTGTCGGGATCCGGCGGTGGAGAGCCCGCAGCCACGCTAGTTCAGCCGCGGGCAGGGATGCTTCGCGCGGTCGAGCGGCGCGCCGCACAGGGGACAGCGCGGCCGCCCCGCGGCGCAGATCGCGGCGATCTGCCGCGCGAGCGCGCGGAGCTGCTTGCGCGACACCTCGCAGCGCAGGGTGGCCGGGCCGTCCGGGTCCGACTCCTGGTCGTGCGCCAGCAGGACGAACAGGTCGTCCCGCTCCTCGTAGCCCATCGCCAGGCGCCCGACCTTGAACTCCAGCGACGGGCGCTCTCCCGAGTCCACCGCGGCTATCGCCTTCTCGGCGGGCGCCCGGGCGGCCGCGAGCATCGGGTCGAGCGGCCAGTGGCTCATAGCCTGGCCGCCCAGCAACTGCTCGACGGTCATGCCCAGCACCTGTAGCTCCTCGCGCTCGAGCCACAGCCAGACCACGCGCGCCCGGTTAGCCGCCACGAGCCGGAACGTGCGGCGGCCCGGCGCGCCGAGGGCCAGCGCGTCGAGGCGCTGCACCGGGCCCAGGTCCACGGATTCTGTCGCCATCGTCACCTCGTCCCGCTAAGTAGAATAGCATAGCGGCTCGGCGCGCGCCGGCCCCGGCGGCGCCACGGAGCGGCCCGCACCTACGCGATCCTAGTGGGGCGGTACGCGCCGGGGCGGGCTATACTGGGCAGGC
>Ga0070741_10017782_pt1 | contig 11627 bp, 12 predicted proteins | sample Coa_R1_4_FD_66440 | JGI IMG/M metagenome (GOLD analysis project Ga0070741, IMG submission 66440) | Surface soil microbial communities from Centralia Pennsylvania, which are recovering from an underground coalmine fire - Coalmine... | ecosystem: Environmental > Terrestrial > Soil > Unclassified ...
CTGCGCGACCGTGCCGACATGCCCGAGGCCTGGCGCCGCGGTGTCTTCTGCGAGCTCGGCAGCGGCGACGTCGACCTGCCGGCGTTCTTCGCGGCGCTCGACGAGAGCGGCTACAGCGGCTGGCTCGTGGTCGAGCAGGACTGGGTCCCGGGGCCCGACGACGGGCTGGCCGAGCAGGCGGCGGCGCAGGCGCGCAACCGGCGGTGGCTGAGCGACCACGCGGGGTTGTGAGCCGGCTCTCCGCGGAGCTGGTGCAGGACGCGCGCGCCGGCTGCGGCGAGGGCCCGCTGTGGGACGCTCGCACCGGCGAGCTCCTCTGGGTCGACATCGAGCCGGGAATCCTGCACCGGCTCGACCCCGTCACCGGCGAGGATCGCCCGGTCGAGATCGGGCAGCCGATCGGCGCCGTCGTCCCCCGCGCCCGCGGCGGTTACGCGGTCGCAGTCCGCGACGGCTTCGCGGTCACGGACGGATCGGCGGTCGAGCTCGTGGCGCCGGTGGAGCTCGAGCGTCCGGAGCTTCGGTTGAACGACGGCGCCTGCGACAGCCACGGCCGCTTCTGGGCCGGCAGCTACCACGTCGACGAGCTCGAGGGCGCCGGCAGCCTCTACAGGCTCGACCCGGACGGCCGGGTCACGACGGTGCTCGGCGCCGTCACGATCTCGAACGGGATCGGCTGGAGCCCCGACGAGACGGTCATGTACTACGTCGACACGCCGACGATGCTGGTCGAGGCCTTCGACTACGACGTCGAGACGGGCTCGATCGAGCGGCGGCGGCCGCTCGTCGCGCTCGAGGAGGGCGACGGCTATCCGGACGGCCTCGTCGTCGACGCCGAAGGCTGTATCTGGGTCGCGCTCTGGGAGGGCTGGTCCGTCCGCCGCTATTCACCCGCCGGGGAGCTGCTGGAGGTCGTCGACGTGCCGGCCGCCCGGGTGACGAAGCCGGCGTTCGGCGGCGGCGACCTCCGCGATCTCTACATCACGAGCGCGGCTGCCGACGCGCCGGATTCCGAGCAGCCGAACGCGGGCGGCGTCTTCCGCGTCCGGGCGGCCGTGCAAGGGCTTGCGCCGTCCTCCTACGCGGGATGAGGCGCGCCCTCGTCGTCGAGCGGCCCGGGGCAATGGCGCTGTTCGAGCGCGAGGAGCTCCGGCCGGGACCGGGTGAGGTGCTCGTGCGGCCGGCGTTCTGCGGGCTGTGCGGCACCGATCTCGAGATTCTCCGGGGCGACCTCGATCCGGCGTACGTGACCTATCCCGTGACGCTCGGGCACGAGTGGGCGGGTGTGGTCGAGGCGGTCGGCGACGGCGTCGACGCGATCCGGCCCGGGCTGCGCTGCGTCGCCGAGGGGATCATCCCCTGCGGCCTTTGCGCCGCCTGCCGCTCCGGTGCGACGAACATCTGCGAGGTCTACGACGAGGTCGGGTTCACGCGCGAGGGCGGGGCGGCGGACCAGCTCCTGGTGCCCGCGCGCGTCGTGCACGTGCTCGACGAGTCGGTGCCACTCCTCGATGCGGCGCTCGCCGAGCCATCCGCGGTCGTCCTGACCGGGCTCGAGAAGGTTCGCCCGCGGCCGGGGCTCCGCGTGCTCGTCGTCGGCGACGGGACGATCGCGCTCCTCGCGGTGCTGCTCGTCTCGCTCTGGTCGCCGGCCGAGCTCGTCGTGGCGGGCCGCCGAGGCGAGCAGGAGGAGCTGGCGCGCGACCTCGGCGCGACCGCGTTCACCGTGGAGGAGCCTTCGGGCGCCTTCGACCTGGCGATCGAGGCCGCCGGCGCGACGGCCGCGCTCGTCGCGGCGATCGGTGCTGTCCGCCGAGGCGGCACGATCCTCCATCTGGGCCTGCCTCCCGCAGGCTCGACGCTCGAGCTGCCGGGTGACCTCCTCGTCAACAACGACCTGACCCTCGCGGCGAGCTTCGGGTCGACGTCGGCCGTCTGGGCACGGGTCGTCGCGCTGCTGAACGCCGGCCGGTTCCGGCCGGGCCGGCTCGTCACGCACCGCTTCGGGCTCGGCGAGTTCGAGGAGGCGTTCACCGCTCTCGCGGAGCCGAGCGGACGCCGCGGCAAGATCCTGCTCGAGGTCGCATGACCCGGGACCTGGCTCTGATCGAGCGCCTCGAGCGCCTCTATCCGGCGGTCGTCGCCGACTGCCTCGACCGGCTCGGCCTCCGCGACCAGGTGCTCGAGCCCCACATCCGGCCGCTCTTCCCCGACGCGAAGGTGGCCGGCGTCGCGGCGACGGTCCACTGCGTCGAGGTTGACGAGGTCCCGCCAAATCACGACGACTGGTACCGCGGCGAGCTGCAGGCGGTCGACGCGCTCCGGCCGGGCGACGTGATGGTCGTGTCGACCTGCCGCGGGTCGTTCTGGGGCGAGCTGCTGACGACGGCGGCGAGCTACCGCGGCGCGCGCGGGATCGTCGCGGACGCGTACACCCGCGACACCCTCGCTCTGATCGAGATGCGTTTCCCCGCGTTCGTGGCCGGCATCCACTGCGCCGATTCGCTCGGGCGCATCGACGTCGACGCCGTCGGCGTCCCGATCCGGTGCGGCGGGGTCGAGGTGAACGCAGGCGATCTCGTCCTCGGCGACTACGACGGGGTCGTCGTCGTCCCGGCGGCCGTCGCCGAGGAGGCGATCGCCCAGGCCGAGGCGAAGGTCGCGGACGAGAGCCTCGTGCGCCAGAAGCTGGCAGAGGGGATGCCGGTCGGCGAGGCGTTCCGCACGTACGGCGTCCTGTGAGCTGGTCGCCGCAGCGCTTCGCCGACTAACCCTTTCGAGTGATCGAATCGCCGTAGCCCGGCGGCGCCGCGCGGGTTGACCCGCTCGTTCGAGGGAGGCGCGCCTCCGCCTCGGCGCCGATGGATGAGCCATGGCTCCCACGGCCGCCACGTGGGTGCGCGAAGGCGAGACGTTCCCCCCGCGTCTCGACGTCGCCGCCGCACTCGCCGAAGCAAGGAATCGCGCCGGCGACCTCGTCGCCGGGGCCGGGAGCCCCTCGATCCAAATCGTCCAACTGCGGGGGGTCCAACGATGAATCTCGTTCGTGCGCTGACGGCAAAGTTCGCTATTCCTGCAATCGCAGCCGCTGTTTTCATGGCGTTGCCGGCCGCTCAAGCCTCGGCTGTCGTCACCCAGCCAAGGCTCTGGGGGACGTGGACGATCAACACCCCGGTCGACGACGGCTTCAGCCCCGACTGGTACAAGGGCCACCTGGTGAGGGTGACGTGGAGCCAGATCGAGCCCACGAAAACGCCGATCAACTCGCCGGGCATCTTCGACTTCACGCCCCTCGACCAGGAGCTCAACGAGGTGACGGACCGAGGGCTCTCCGTGATGGCGATGGTCACCACCGGTGAGGACGCGCCGCAATGGCTCGCCGATGCCGACGTCAAGGCCGGAACCATCCTCGACGGCCACAACTACCCGCTCTACCTCGATCCGGTCACGAAGGCGCCGAACCCGATCTACGTCGCCTACTTCCACCGCATGATCAACAGACTCGTCGACCACATCAACCGCTACGACCACAACCGCGACAGGATCATCGGCCTGGGCTGCCCGGTCGGCGAATCGACGGATCCGCATCCCTACAGGCCACAGGACCCTCACTACCAGGGCCCAACCGGTTTCGGCGCTGCCGGTGGCGCCTCGTTCATCGCTCCCGACAAGTGGGTCCTGTTCCAGGAGCAGGAGCTCAGCTACTACGTCAATGCCGTGAAGAACAACAAACCGGCCACGCCGTGCCTGATCAATGCCAGCTACAACCGCGACACCGTCAACTACGCCCTTCAGAAGCTGGTCCCGGGAGGGAACGCGTGGCTCAAGCTGAGCCGCATCGGCGACCGTTACAACAACAACGGCGAATACAACAAGGACCGCAGCGGCGTGTTCACCGACGACGCGTTCTACATCTCGACGAAGACGCGCGAGTACGTCAACGGCGTCGCCGTCCGTACGCGGTCCGAGATGGATCTCACGTACTGCCACGACAAGGATCCCACGTGCAGGGACGGCTGGTTCACCGAGGCGCCGGAGTGGAACATGTACTGGTCGCAGTTGTGGGCGCTCGACCGCGGCATGGACATGCACAACCAGAAGTACTTCGACGCGGAGACCTCCGACTTCGCAACGGCCTTCCAGTTCTTCAGCAAGTACGCCGGCTACAAGTCTCCCCAGGAGAGCCCCGGTGCGTGGATCGCGTTCCGCGACAACCTCGACGCCTCCGACACCGCTCGGTTCCCGGAGAAGCAGTACGGGAAGTACCAGAACGGGACTAATCCCGCGCGCTATCGCGCGATCGAGGCCCCGTTCTTCCAGTACGGCGCCCAGCGACCGGCGGACGGCGACTACAGCCGGTCTGACCTCGGAAGGACCGACTGGAACGCGCTCGAGGACGTCGGCAACAACACGTACCCGGGCAACTACGCGAACTGGATGACGATGAAGGATCCCCAGGGGACGTCACAGGGCTGGTGGCGACTCGGGGACGGCACGACCGGCCCGAATGCGCAGCCGTACGGCCGGTACGCGCGAGGCTTCGACCACAAGACGGGCAAGGACGCGTTCTATCTCGACATCGACGACCGCTTCTTCGGTTCGGGCGGTCTCGGCGGCGCCTACCCCGTCAACATCCGCGTCGTCTACTGGGACGTCGGCACCGGGACGTTCTTGATCAAGTACGACGACGTGAGGCACACGAGCAAGACGGCCGCCGTCGTCACGAAGACCAACACCGGCCGTTGGCAGGAGGTGAACGTCGTCGTGAACGACGGCTCGTTCTCGAACCGCCTGGCTCGAGGCGCCGACATCATCCTGCAGAACCAGGACGCCGAGAACGACATCTTCCACATGGTCGAGATCACGAGGCTGCGCTGACCTTCCGGGTACGAGCAATCCCGGTCTCGCGGCTCGCGACCATGGGCCGCGTCGCCTGAGCCAGGAGGGTTTCGCGAAACAGCGGCTGAGCCGTCGGAACGACGGCGAGCGCCGTTCCGCCAAACCCTCCTAGAGCAGAGGCGGCGCGGCCGCCCCCGAGCGGCCCTCGCGCGGCCACGTGTATCACCACGTCCGCGCGTCGTCTCTAAAGAGTGGATTGCAGGCACGCCCCCGAGGTTCGGAAGGGAGTTTCGAGATGGCGTACGTTCTGAAGGGCCGTCTGTGCGGCTTCATCTGCGACGAGTGCCAGGAGCCGCTGGCGAATGTGACGGTGCGGCTCTACCGGCCGACGGGCGACCAGGCGGCCGCCCTCGCAGCGGCGCACCCGAGCGAGACGCTCGCGATCCTGCCCGACCGGCAGGCGCGCGCGAAGTCGAAGGAGCTGATCGGCGAAGCAGAGACCGACGGCGCGGGCCGCTTCACGGTCGAGCTTGCGAAGGGGTACGACGGCGGCGCGTTCGAGATCGACGTGTACTGCGGCACCGTGCCGCGGCCGAAGATCGGCCGCAAGGCGAAGCCGGTGCAGTTCGCCCTGACGACGCTGCAGCCGCACTGGCGCGAGTCCGAGGCGGGCAACGTCGCCGCGTTCGAGTACTGCCTGCCCGCTCGCTTCTGGTGCGCGGTTCTGCGGCATTTCGGCGTCTGGACGATCTGCGGTCACCTGACGACGTGCGCGGACGGCGCGCCGATCCCGGGTGCGGTCGTGTCGGCGTTCGACGCGGACTGGCTTCAGGACGATCCGCTCGGATCGGCGTCCACCGACGGTTCCGGTCACTTCCTGATCTCCTACACGGTCGACGACTTCCTCAAGACGCCGCTCTCGCCGTTCATCAACTTCGAGCTCGTCGGCGGCCCGGACGTCTACTTCAAGGCCGAGCTCGGAGGCAACACGATCCTCGACGAGGGCCCGGCAGCGGGGCGTGCGCCCGGCCGAGAGAACGCCGGGCCGTGCCTCTGCGTCTCGCTCTGCTCGGACACCGTCGTCGGCGACGGGCCGGAGACGACTCCGCACTGGCAGCAGGTGGAAGACTTCGACATCCACCCGGCCCCGGGCCAGCCGGGCTCCTCGTTCTCCATCGAGGGGTACGCGGGCGATCCGTCGAACGGTGCCTTCGTGTTCGGCGGCGGCGTGCGTCTGCGCGGCAACTGCCCGCTTCAGAACATCGCGACGAACAACTCGCTCGAGTATCGGTTCCTGCTCGGCGAGTGGACCTGGTCGCCGCCCGGCGACGATCCGACGACGATGCCGTCGGTCGCGCCGGTCTCCCTCGACCCCGTGACGCAGATCGCGCCCACGCATGTCGGCTACGTCTTCTACGTCGACGGCAACTCCAACCCGCAGTCGCACCCGGTCTACGTCGACGCCTCCGACGCGAGCGCGGACGGATGGATCCGCGTGGACGGCAAGGCGGTGACGGTGCCGATGTACAACCCGCCCGGCTCGACGGCGGTCGTCAACGTCAGCCATTCGAACTTCCTCCGAACGTTCGATCTGCTCGTCCTCAACTCGCCGGCGATCACGGCGCTCCACCCGGCGAAGCTGCCGGGCGGGCTGCCCAAGGCGGATGCCGGCCGCAGCCTCACGAAGGCGGAGAAGGAGCCGATCCGGCGGTACAAGGTGCGCTTCGAGGCCCGGGACAGCGTCACGCTGGCGTCCGTGGCCTCGGACGAGCTCAGCTCCGTCATCCTCGACAACTCGCCGGTGATCGTCCAGCTCGATCTCGAGGAGCTGCGCGCGAACGCGTGCAATCCGCTCGGCGGGGCCAGCAATGCGCACATCCTCTACACGGTCGACCACCCCCACCTGCGCAGCTTCTCGGTGTCGATCTCCAGCAACAACGGCGTCGTCCACCCGCCGCCGGCGTTCTCGGGCTCGCCGACGACGGCGATGCCTTCCGGGGACTTCACGGCCGGGAGCTTCTTCTTCCGCGGCGGCGCGGGCGGCCCGCACAACGGATCGGGTACAGGCGGCGTCGCGGTGAACATCGGCGCCGATCCGTCCTGCGCCTACGCCGTCACGCTCGGCTGGCTGACGCGGCGCTACTACGACACCGGCCACTCGACTCAGATCCTCTACTGCAAGTAGGGAGAGGCGTCCGTGGGCGAGCCACGCGCTCGCCCACGGGCGACATCGATGAGTTCGCGACGCTCGTCGGGTCTAATCGCCTGGAACCCGAACGGAGGAGCGAGCGATGCGAGTCGTGGTGAACGAGTTCATGAGCCTGGACGGCGTCGTGCAGGCACCGGGCGGACCGGACGAGGACCGGGACGAGGGCTTCGCCCACGGCGGCTGGTCGGGGCGGTACTTCGACCCGGAGGTGATGGGCGCGTGGATCGCCGAGAGCATGAGCGCGGTGGAGGCGCTGCTGTTCGGCCGGCGCACCTGGCAGGGGATGGCCGCGGCCTGGCCCGACCGGGCGGGCGACCCGTTCGCCGACCGGATGAACGCGATCAAGAAGTACGTGGTCTCGCGAACGTTGACGGCGGACGACCTGACCTGGAACAACACCGAGCTGCTGCCGGGCGACCGCGCGATCGCCGAGATCGCCGCGTTGCGCGGCCGGGACGGCGGCGACCTGCTGATCTGGGGCAGCGCGAGCCTCGTCAGGACCCTGCTCGCCGAGGGCCTGGTGGACGAGCTCGTCCTGTTCATCGAGCCGATCCTGCTCGGCGGCGGCAAGCGGATCTTCCCCGAGGACGGCGTCGCGCGGCCGCTGCGCCTCGTCAACTCCGTCACCGCCGGGACCGGCGTCCAGATCTGCACCTACCGACCGGAGCTTCCCTAAAGGACCGCCGAGAAGCTCCTAAGCTCCTCTCATCGAGAGCGCTCTCTACGACCGGATCGGCGTCGCCTACATCGGGACCCGTCGAGCCGACCCGAGGATCGCGCACGCGATTCGGAGGGCCCTCGGCGACGCCGCTTCCGTGGTGAACATCGGCGCCGGGTCAGGCTCGTACGAGCCGGCCGACGTGCAGGTCATCCCGGTCGAACCCTCGGAGACGATGATCCGTCAGCGACCCGCCTCACTCCCACCGGCGCTCCTCGGCATCGCCGAGAAGCTGCCGCTTCCGGCAGAGAGCGTCGACGCGGCGCTCGCGCTTCTGACCGCCCACCACTGGCGTGACCGGCGGGCGGCGTTCGCGGAGATTCGTCGCGTCGCACGGAGGCGCGCGGTGTTCTTCACCCACGATCCCGATGCGAGCTTCGGGTGGCTCGACGATTACTTCCCCGGCCTCGCCGGCGAGACGACGTCGCGCTACCCGCGGCTTGCCGAGTTCGATGCGCTCGGCAGCGTCACCGTCGAGCCGGTGCCGGTGCCGGCCGACTGCACGGACGGCTTTACCGGCGCGTACTGGCGACGACCCGATGCCTATCTCGACGAGGCCGTGCGGGCCAACATGTCGACCTTCGCCTTGCTCGACGAGCGGGTCACCGCCGACGGTGTGGCTCGCCTGGCGGCGGACCTCGCCGATCGTTCCTGGCATCGACGCTACGCGTCATTGCTCGGTTTGCCCGAGCTCGATGTCGGCTACCGCCTCATCGTCGCCGAGCTCGCGTGAAGCTCGGTAGCTCGGCTCGTCGTGGAGGCAGTACGCGAACCGTGTGCCGCGGAGCGCGGCGGCGACCTCGCCGAAGTTCTCGATCGTCTCGCTCAGCGCCAACGAGGACTGCTTCGGAAAGCTCGGCGCCGCCACGAAGGTCGGAGCGACGCCGAGCCATTCCGAGACGTCGCGCAGGACCTTCTCGCTGACCGGCTCGCCGCCGCCCGGGAAGATCTCGGCGTAGTCGTAGGTGCGGAGGTGGGGATAGCCGCGAAGGTGCCTCTCGATCGCGGCGTCCTCGGCCTCGCAACGCTCGAGCATCGGGAGCACTGCGGCGGGATCGAGCCTCACCGTGCCGTCCCCGGTCGCGCCGCCCGTGCGCACGTGGTAGCGGTCCGCCGCATGCGCCTTCGTGGTCGAGACGGCCCAGCGAAGGTAATTCGTCCGCGTGACGCGCAAGACCCTCAGGCCATGCTGGACGACGAGCTCGAGGAAGTACGACGTGCCGAGCGGCTGGAACGGCCGCGTGAAGAAGTGCGTCGAGTTGTACTTGACGTCGACGATCAGGTGCCGCTCGGCGGCGAGTCCCCGAAGGTGCTCGAAGAAGCGCTCGAAGAGCTCGCCGTGCCGGGTCGGCAGCAGCCGGCCCACGTCCTCACTCACGTATGCCTCGACGAAGTTGAAGAAGTTCGCCGCTGCGATCGGGTGCTCGAACTCCTTCCAGTAGGGGTTCTGGTCGTCCCTCGTCCAGATGCTGAAGACCTCGTCGAAGCAGAAGATCTCGGGGTGCGAGCCGAGCACCGAGCGAAACGCATGGGTGCCGCTCCGCTGCCGTGCGAGCAGGATCGTGAAGGCCGAGGAGTCCACCGCGGTGCCGCGACTACGCTAGCCGTCCGTCCGTCTTCCCAGGCCTCCGACCGATCCGGCTTGACCGCGGGTGGCGCGAGTGACACCATCGTTGTACGTCTCGCCTCGCCCGGGAGAGCCAAGGCTCCGTCGGGCCTTGCGGTGAGGCCGAGAGAGGCCGGAACCAACCGGCCTCTCGCCTTTTCGGGAGACGTCGTGTTGCGGACCAAGACGGCGCTCCGTCGCCTGTGGTGGAGACCACGGAGGCCGTTAGCAGGGGATTTCCGCTACAGGGGCGACAGGACTCGAACCTGCAACCCCCGGTTTTGGAGACCGGTGCTCTACCAATTGAGCTACGCCCCTCGGCGGTTCGATCCTCCCGCAGTGTATCGGCGGGCCGCGGCGGGTACTCGAGCGCCGTGACCGGCCAGCCGTACGACGAACGCGAGGACGAGCGCGAGGCGCAGTACGCCGCGATCCACGAGGAGGAGCCGGAGGATCCGCTGCTCGAGGAGCTCGAGGCCGGCGCGGAAGCCGACTCGCTCGACGACTGCTGAGCGCCGCTAGGATCGGGGCGGTGGGCTTCCGCGCCGTCACCGGACCCGACCAGCCCTACGAGGAGCGCCCGTATCGCGATGGCGAGCCGCCCCGGCTGGTCGCCGACCTGACGAGCGCGCTCGACCTTCGGCAGTCGCGCGCGCGGCTCTGGCGCTACCCGCCCCACACACGCGGCCGCCGCCATCTCGAGCAGGCTCAGGAGGAGGTCTTCGCCGTCCTCGAGGGCACGCTGACGATGCTGCTCGGCGACCCGCCGGAGCGGGTCGAGCTGCCGTCCGAGAGCGTCGTCGCCGTCGACCCGGGCACGCCCATCCAGCTCCGCAACGACTCCGACGCGGAGGCGGTCGTGTTCGTCTACGGCTCGCCGCCGGAGGCCGGCACCGGGCAGCTGCTCGACGACGTCGACTAGGGACTGGCGATCCGGCGCGACGGCTCGTCCGACGCCATGCGCGTCCTCCAGTCGTCGATGTCCGCGCGCGCCGTGGACGAGGTCACGAGCGGTGCTGTCCAGAGGGCGGCGGCGCCGACACCCGCCCTCTTCAGGATCTTCGTCCTCGTCAGCCGACGATCGTCGGGCTACTCCATCCGACCCTCCTAGGGGAGCCTCGTGGTTCGGGCGGCGCCGGGCGTCGCATCGCTTTCGCCGGGGTCCGGCACACGCGAACAGAGGCCACGAGCGGGGCGGTCCAGAGGACTGCGCCGATGCCCGCTCGCTTCAGGACCTTCGTCCTCGTCAGCCCGCGATTCTCGGCCCGGTCCATCCGATCCTCCAAGAGCGGGAAGGCATAGGTGTAAGCGGCGTTTGCCACATTGTCCACTCGCCCACGCCCGTGACGTAGATTCAGCAGCGTGGCGTCGCCGTCCCAGCGGCACGCGCTCGGCGCGCTCTTCGTCCTCCTCGCCCTCGCGTTCGGCGGCATCGCCTGGGCCGCCGGGGCCGCCGGGCAGTGGATCATCCTCGTGGCGGCCGCCGCGATCGGTCTGTGGCTCGGGTCGCTCGCCGTCCGCCTGCTCCGGGCCCGGTAACGGTTCCGCCGAGCCAGACCGTATTCTCTGCCCGTGGCCGAAGACACGAAGACGCTCTGGCGTGAGTTTCGGCGCACTCGGGACAAGCACATCCGGGACCGCCTGATCCTCACCTATGCCCCGCTCGTCAAGTTCGTCGCCGGCCGGCTCGGAAGCGGCCTCCCCGCGCACGTCGAGGAGAACGACCTCGTCTCGTACGGCCTGCTCGGCCTGATCGGGGCGATCGAGCGCTACGACCCCGAGCGCGACGTCAAGTTCGAGACCTACGCGATCGCGCGGATCAAGGGCTCGATCATCGACGAGCTGCGCGCGATGGACTGGGTTCCGCGCTCCGTCCGGTCGCGCGCGCGAGAGATCGAGCGTGCGATCGCGCAGCTCGAGGCCAAGCTGCACCGGGCTCCGACCGACGAGGAGATCGCCGCGAAGATCGGGATCACCCAGGACGAGTACGAGGAGAGCGTCACCGACATCGCGCGCTCGTCGATTGCCGCGCTCGACGAGCTCTGGACGATCTCCGGCCAGGGCGACCAGATTGCACTGATCGACACGATCGAAGACACGCAAGGGCCGGAGCCGCAAGCGGCCCTCGCGCAGACGGAGCTCCGCGAGGCGCTCGGCGAGGCGATCGCGCGCCTGCCGGAGCGCGAGAAGCTCGTGATCACGCTCTACTACTACGAGGAGCTGACCCTCCGCGAGATCGGCGAGGTGCTCGGCGT
>Ga0070741_10017783_pt1 | contig 11627 bp, 10 predicted proteins | sample Coa_R1_4_FD_66440 | JGI IMG/M metagenome (GOLD analysis project Ga0070741, IMG submission 66440) | Surface soil microbial communities from Centralia Pennsylvania, which are recovering from an underground coalmine fire - Coalmine... | ecosystem: Environmental > Terrestrial > Soil > Unclassified ...
AGGGAATGGGAGGTAGGTAATGGCTGACCTCTCCGGCATCTGGCTCTGGTCAATGGCCGCCCTGTGGCTGCTGGTGCTGGTGGAAGCGTTCCTGACCTTCGCCGTGCTGCGCCAGCTGGGCATTGTCTACAACAGCTTGCCCCGTAGGCCGCCGCCCTTGAGTGCGGTTGACCCCGGCACACCGGTAGGCGACTTCGACCTGCCGGAGCTTGGAGGAAATCGTGTTCGCCTCCAACACGTGTTGAACGAACTGCAGACCCCATGGCTCGTCCTCACGTTCGTGAGTCCCGAATGTTCCGCCTGCAGGGCGCTTTTGGAATCACTATCTAGTTTCGTTGGCCCATCCCCATTTGGGTACCAGCCCCGTGATCAATGCGGCCTTCCGATAAACCAGGACAATGGCCGCATGCAATTTAAGAGGATCAGCACGGGCGCTCAAGATCCGAACCCAAAGGAGGCTGAGGCGGATGTCGATGAGGGGGAGCACTCCGGACGGGCGATGGCATCGCAGTTTCAGTTACTTGTGATCAGCCGGGGCGACATGGAACAGACGCGGATTCTCACTCGTGGTCTACAGCTTCCGAGCGTTCAGGTAGCAGTTGAGGGCAGTTACGTATTCGAGCGCGACGGCATTGGAGTAACCCCTTACGTGTTCGTAATTGACCGGCAGGGTCAGCTGCGCGCAAAGGGGGGAGCGAACACCTTGCAAGACCTATTCCACTTGGTCAACGCGACGAGTCTCCTGCCATTTACGAGCGACCCCTTGCAGAGCAACCAAACAAGAAGCAACGCTTCGGCGCTTGCCTGAGTGCTTTACCTCTTGTCGGCTTTTTGGAGGTTCCAGATGTCCGCACTTGACGTCGCTATCGCGCGTGTCGCGATTAAGATGGCATCCCAGTCGCCGCGAAGGCGCATCCTCGCGGCTGCTGCTAGGGCCGCGACGGCGGCCGTGGCGGTCGCCGCACTCGTTGCTGTGCCAAAGGGAGTGAGGGCCGAGTACAACTGCAATCCCTGCAGCAGCTTTAGCTGCTCGTCCTGTCCACCGAGTGGCTACAGCTCCAGCTACACGTGGACAGGTTGCTGTGCCTACTGCGCAGAGACCTGTAGTTCAAGCATCGAGTGTCTGACAGACATCACTGACTACCACTTCCCCGACGGCAGCTGCTGCTCATGCCTATCATGTCCACGCGGGGATTGCTGAGGACGTGAAGACGTCAATAGGACAGGCAGTCGCTGCTTTCAAAGGCATTAGTGTTAGTGGTAGACCGCGGTCCGCATCATAGGCCGGTAGTGCCAGCGGAGCAGGGAGAGAAGTGCGAGATCGCATTTCCTCAGGATGGATGCCGTATGGAGCCGCCTGTACGAGCAGGGTTGGTCACGCGGAGGCGCGTACTTGCCGCCATCGGCAGTTCAGGCGCGCTGTGCTGCTCGTCGTCTGCCTGTAGCCTCCCGCCACGCCGGCTTCAGCCACGCACCGTCACAGTGGCGCTTCCAGAGGGCAGTGTTGCTGACGGAGTCCCCTATGAGCCGCTGGGGTTGGCGCTTCGAGGCTCGAGCCTGTCTGGCGACGCGCGCCGGTTTTCGCTCCAGCCTGTCGTGGTTTCGGGGTGGTACCCACGCAGCCCCCCATCTGATGAGAAGCTCCATGCCCTCTTTGCGGCTCAGCCACCCGAGGTCGTACTCGCCCCAGCTCATTCAATCGGCTCGCTAGCTCGAGCTGGTCAGCTGGCCCCCCTCTCTCAGTTCCTCGATCGAGTAGTGCTATCGACGTGGAGCCCCAGCGAACTTGTCGCGGGTGCTCGTTCCCTGGGGATGGTGCGAGGCCAGCGATGGGCCCTACCGCTGCTTGGCGTCCCCACAGTGCTCACAGCAGCGCAAGGGGCGCTCGAGGATGCTGGCTATGTCGATCTCCTGCACTCGCCCAAAGCGCTACCGTGGGCAGCGTTCGAGGAACTGGCGTCGCGGCTAACCACGCGCTCTCCCGCCGGAGACTTAGCTCGGTGGGGCTTCCACCCGGCACCGTACGGTATGCCCTGGCTTGCCGTCTGGATCTGGCAGAATGGCGGCTCGCTGCTTGACCCCGTAACGAACCGAGTACGATCCGCCGATCGGGCCGGAGTCGAGGCGCTCGCCTTCCTCATGCGGCTGGTTGGCCAAGGCTTGACGCCGCCTCTTGGTTCCAGCCACGTGACGTGGCTGCCAGACGGCCAGCTATTGGCTCCGCCACCCAACGTCGCAAGCCAGCAGGGACGGGTACCGGTCGCCACCTGGATTGCGCCCGCCCATCAGGCCTTTTATGCCCCATCACTCGCGCCGGGCCGCACCAGGCCGGCAGTTCGTCCGGCCCAGCTGCCGCAGCGAAGCGACCGAGCGTGCCTCCTCATACCAACGGCCCTTCTTGCCGTCAGTCGCGGTGGAGCTGCAGTTCCTGAGGTGCGTATGGCCGCCCTACAAATCGCAACGACCCTGGAGGGATCAGCAGCGCTCGGACTCCCGCTAAGGCACTCACCGCTGGTGGCATGGAAGGATCGGCGGTCCCGTATGGGTGATGCGGCGACGGCAGCGCAGTTACACGCCTCTCTTGAAAGTGCTCGCTGTGAGTACGTCGAGGGCACGGTGGATCTGGTGTTGCTGCTGGATCTGGCAGTCCTGGAGGCATTGCAGCAGGAAACGACCACGACAGCGACACTCGAGCTGAGCCTGCAGGCAGTCGAAAGGCGGCTCAAGCGTGAATGTGGAGTGATGCACTGTGGCTAACCAAAGCACGCTGCCGGCTCCCTGCCGGCAGGCAGCAACCCAGACTCGGCCACCCGCACCCTTGGTGGCACCTGTGGCGGCGGCCACAGCGGCTGTGGCCGCCGCCGGTGCTGGATTCGCGGCTGCCTGCGTCTCAGCGCAGCATGAAGCGCCGCTGCTCGTACTGTCCGTGCTGATCGCCGCGCTGGTAGGCGTCGGCCTGCTCAGCACGGGCTGAGGCGCCTCAATGGTCACGACCATCTCTCCCCTCGTGCAGGGGCCAGCGCGATTTGCCGGACGGCGCATCATCCCACCATGGCCGCTACTCTGGACTATCCACACTGCAACCTCAGCGGCCGGCGGCTTCATTACGGGGCTCATCATAAGCTTGGCGGGCAGTGCCGCCTTCGGTGGCTTGAGGGGTAGCCTCGAACTCCCTCAAAGCCAAGTGGGCAGCAGGACGTTCGGCTACGCACTCGTGACAGCCGTGGGCGCTGCGGCTGCTGTAAATGATCTTGGGCTGGTATCGCTTCACCTGCCATATCTCCACCGGCAGGTTCAGCGCCATTGGATCTACACCCTGCCTCTCGTAGTGACAGTTGCCGGCTTTGGCCTGCAGCTAGGCGCGGTGTTCCTGACGTACGTGCCCTTCGCCAGCGCGTATGTCATTGCGCTCTTGGGCGGGTTCATTGGCAAGCCGCTTCTGGGCGCTGCCTTGCTCGGCATCTGCGGCGCGAGTCGTGCCCTCCCGCTAGCCGTGACTGGTACTGCTCTCTCTCGTAACTGCGACGCGAGGTCTCCGTCGACAAAGCTCGCTCTCATGCGTCGACCCGTTAAGCGGTTACTGGGCCTGCTTTCTGCAGCACTGGCTGGCTCGGCCGCCGCGCTTGTGCTGCTGGAAATGCAGTGAATGGGAAGAGACTTCGTCCGGTGACTGCGCTACTGAAAGAGCACCCTCTATGAGGCGTCAGCAGTGTGTCAGTTACCGTGAACAGAGGGCACCATCACCGACAATGGCAATCTCGCGGTGCTCTCCATGGCCGAAGGGGTCGCACGGCGCACGCTGTCCCGCAGCGGCGTGCTCGGCGTGCTGGGCCGGGCCGCCGCCGCGGCCACCGCGATGGCGCTGGGCGTGGGGCGACCAGGCACGGCCCTGGCCAATTGTGGGGCATGTACGATGGAATGTGGGAGCTGTGGCACGTGTCAGCAGTCAGGCTGGTGGTGCGTGAATGGCAGTGTGGCGACCATCTGCTATAAGACCTGCACTGACCTGTGCGCAGAAGGCTGCCCGGATCAGCACTGTGGCACCGCCTGCGGCAGTGACTGCATCGACTACGGCGGCTATACGGGTGAGACGTGTTAGCGTACGCAGTGCAGGCCCGCCGCGCCGGTCGTCCATCGCTGGCGACACGCCGGGGCCTGCTCGCCACGCTGGCGAGCGCCCCGGCCGCCGGGGTGCTCGGCCTCGCCCAGGGCGCCTGCATCGCCGCGACTGCTCCTCCCGAACGGCGCCGGCTTACGCTCGTGCTCGCCGTTCCCGAAGAGGGGCTCACGGTGACATCCAGCACCGGCGGTGGGCCGGCCGCACTGCCGCGGCGCGTGCCGGCGGAATGGACTGAGGTCGCGGCCGCGGCCAATGTGGCCCTCGCCAGTGAGGGCCTGGCCATCCACGTCCAGGGGCTGCCGGCGCACGCGCAACCAGGTGGAGGCACGTCGGCGGCCGGCGCCGATGAGCTCGCCGAGGCACTGGCCACGGGCACGCCCCCCGACCTCGTCGGCCTGGTGCCGGCCAGTGGTCTCGCCACCATCGCCGCTCGCCAGCTGGTCCAGCCGCTCGACCGCCTGCTTGGCAGCAGCCGGGCGCTGCGCGCCGGCGCCTTCCCCGAAGGGCTTCTCGGCGGCCTGCGACGCCGGGGCCAGCTCTTCGCCCTGCCCGTGAACGTGGCGCCGACGGTGCTCTGGTACGACAGCGCACGCTTCGCCGCCGCCGGCCAGGACTTCCCCGCGGCGGCGTGGTCCTGGGCCACCTTCGGCCAAGCGGCGGCGGCACTCACGGCCCGCGACGCCTCGGACACGGTCGAGCAGTGGGGGCTGTTCGCCCCCGACATGCCGTACGAGATCTTCATCTGGCAGGCCGGTGGCGAGCTCTTCACGCCGGATCTCTTGCGCTCGCGCCTGCACGAGCCCCCGGTGCTGGAGGCGCTGCAGTTCGTCGCCGAGCTGTACTATACCTACCGCGCCGTGCCGCTCGCGCTTCCCTACCGCGAGGCGCGCGTCACGCCCGAAGGCATCCGCATCGAAGGGGCGGGGCGCGCCTGGCGGGCCGCCATGACCTACCAGCCATTCCTCGGTGGCCGGCATGCCGTGGCCGGGCACACGCATCCGGCGGAGCTGCCCCGCGGCCGCGCCCGCGCAACTCGGGTGAAGGTGTGGCTCAGCCTTGCCATCACGGCGGGGGCCCGCGACGCCCCGGCGGCACTCAAAGCCGCCGCGGCCTGCCTGCGCGCGTTCGAGGCACGTGGCACCCTCTCGGGGCGCGTGGATCAGCCGGCAGCAGCGGACCTGGCCGCGGCGGGCTGGGCTGCTGCTGAGGCGGCGGTGGCACTCAACTCTTTCCGCTACGGGCGCACCGTGCCGCTCGGGCTCGAGACGGTGGTGGCGGTCATGAGCGGCCGGCTCGATCACGCTCTGCATGACCGCAGTCTCTCGCTCGAGCAGGTGATCGACCAGGCGGCCGCGACGGTCGATCAGCTACTTGCCCATGGATGAGGCGGCTCGTATCTTATAGCTGGCAGCATGCCCGCAGCACCTACCGGTGAGCGCGATCGCACTGGCTCGTCGCTCAGGCGCGCTAAGCGACGGCGCCGACTGCTTACCGGCCTCGCTGTGGCATTGCTGGCCGGTGGGCCGCCGGCCGCGCTTGTGAGCGGCTGTACGCCCTGGCCACGCCGTGCCCCACGCCAGGAGCGGCGGATCGTCGTCGCGGTGCCCAACCAGCCGCCGCTGCAGGTGATCCCCGATCGCGGCGGCCCTGCGATCACTGTCCCCAGCGGCCTGTCCATCGAGTGGGTGCACGCCCGCACCGACGCCAACTGCTTGCTGGCCGAGGCGCAGGTCGGCCTTACCGTGGAGCTGGTTGGCCTCCCCATGCACTCCGAGGCCCAGGGCGACAGCCAGAGCCTGGCTGGCCCCGATGAGCTGGGCCAGGCTCTGGCCCAGGGCATGGTGGCCGACCTGGTCGCCGTACCCTGGAGCAGCGGGCTCAACCAGATGGTGGACCGTGGCCTCGTCCAGCCCCTCGACCGCCTGGTGCGCGGCAGTCGCGGGCTCCGCGCCGAGTCCTTCCCACCACGGCTGCTGGAGGGCGTGCGTCTGCGCGGCCAGCTCTGGGCGGTGCCGTTCACGGTGGTGCCGCTGGTGCTGTGGTACGAGCCGGCAGCGTTCGAGGCCGCTGGACTGGCCCCCCCCAACGACCAGTGGACCTGGGAGACGCTCGCCACCACCGCGGCCGCGCTTACCAGCCCGCGCGCGCGGGCGGCGAGTGCGAGCGCCAGCCAGGAGAGCCAGGAGAGCCAGGCGGGCCAGGAGAGCCGAGACGGCCAGGCGGCTCCCGAGCAGTGGGGCCTGCTCGGGGGCGAGCTGCCCTACGACGTGCTCATTCGCCAGGCTGGCGGCGAGCTCTTCACCCCGGACCTCAAGCAGACGCGGCTGCGCGAGCCCCCGGCGCTGGAAGCGATCCGCTTCGGCTATGAGCTCTGCTGGCGCTATCGCGCCACGCCCCCCGACCTGGCCACCAGTGCGGTAGCCGGTGGGCCACTGAGCATCGCAAGCAAGCGCGCGGGCCGCGTCATCCGCGGAGCGATGGCCTACTTCCAGGCGCTCGCGGGCCCCGCTGCGGCGCACGCCTCGGGACCCCAGCGCGTGGCCTGGATGGTGCCGCCCCCGCGGGGCCGCGTGCGTGCGACCCGTGCGCGGCTGTGGTGACGGCAACCGCCAGCCACAGCCGCGCACGGGTCCGCCGGCCGCGGTGCAGGCGCTGGCGGCGTGTCTACGGGCGTTCGAGCTGGCAGGGAGCCTGTCTGGGCGGGTCGATCAGCCGGCGGTGCAGGATGCGCTCGCGTCGGGGTGGGACCCGCAGGAGATGGCCGCGGCGCGGGCCGCGCGGAGCCACCCGGCTTCGACGCTCTGGCCGGCGTGGTGCGGAGCCAGGTCGACCGTCGCGTGCGGGCCGGCACGCTGGCACCCGAAGCGATCGCGGCGGAAGCAGCCGAGCTGGTGGACCGCTTGCTGGCCCACCACGCAACGCGATGATCACGGATGATGAGGACCAGCGGACGCGATGCGCTCCGCCTGCCAGAAGCCCAGCGCTGCCCCGACGAGGAGGGCCGCAACCCGCTGCGCACTCCTGGCGGCTACGGCGGTACCGGCGGCGAGCGCGCTCCTGGCCGCCTGCACCTGGCGCGGCAGCCAGCCGAGCGCAGCCACGAGCCGACCACACCGACTCGTACTGCTCGGCCTCGGGCTCTTGGTCCAGACGACGCCACATGGTGGGGAAGCACCAAGCCTGCAGCTGACGGCGGAGTGGCAGCGTGCCGTCGATAAGGCTAACCGCGTCGGGGCCGATGCGACGCCGCGCTCTACCCTCGAGGCCCATGAAGCACCACATGCCTCGCTCAACTTCATGAACAGCCTCGTGGAGGCACTGACCCAGGACCCAGCCCCGGACCTGCTGGCGCTGGCGTCCAGCGGGACGCTGGCCGGGCTGGCGCAACGCAAGCTGCTCCAGCCGCTCGATCCAGTGCTGCGCCTGGAGCGCCACAGACCCGAGTTCTCTTTTCTCCCAAGCATGCTCGACGCTCTGCGCCTTGGCGGCACGCTCTACGCACTGCCGCTGGAGGTTGCGCCGCTGGTGCTGTGGTGTCAGCCTGCCCTCTTGGCGGCCGCCGGCCTGTCGCCTCCCGATGATACGTCGACCTGGGATACGCTGGCCCGCGCTGCGCAGGCGCTGACCAGCGATGCCGACCACGATGGCCAGCCCGAACAATGGGGCCTGCTCGATCCCGCCTATGACGTGCTCATCTGGCAGGCCGGTGGCAACATCCTGGCCCCGGACCGGCGCCACGCCCTGCTCACCGCACCGCCGGCGCTGCTGGCGCTGCAGTTCTCTGCCGACCTGTACCGCACCTACCGCGTGGTGCCACCGCCTGTGACCGATAGCCTGACCCGGTTTGGGACCGGGGGCATCACCGTCTCCCAGCTCACGGGGGCCGTCCTGCCCGTGGCCATGGCCTATGAGCCGGCACCAAGCCACCCGTTCTTCAGCAACGGCGCTGTCGGCTGGGCCCAGCTGCCACGCGGCCGGCAAAACGGGCCACGCGCCTGGAGGTACGGGCCGCGCTGGCGATCACTGCCCGCGCGGCCGCGCCCCTGCTGGCCTACCGAGCGGCACTGGCGCTGCTGGACGGCTTCGAGCAGCAGGGCTTCATCTCCGGCCGCACCGGCGGCGCAGCCACGCCCGGCGCTGTGTCGCCGGCACGGGCGGCACGCCCCACGCCGATGCCGGGCGATACGGCACGTGAGCAGGTCATCCTGCGCTCGCTCGGTGACGCGCGTCGCCTGCCGCTGGAGCTTGAGCAGCAGCTGGTGCCGATACTCGGGCGGGAGCCTCACCCCGCTGCGCGCAGGGAGCAAGAGTCCCGAGCAGGCGGCCGCGGCTGCGAGCGCAGCGATCGAGGCCCGGCTGGCCGGGCGCGTGCCCCCGTGAGGACTGCGCCTCTTGGTGCCCGGTGCCCCCTGCCGATGCCGGTGGCCCTGGAGGTAGAGACGCCCGCTGCCACCAGGCGAGGCCGGCCGCTGAGTGGCGCCCACCCCATGCCGGTGGCTCTGGAGATCGGGGCGTCTGCTGCGCGGCAACCTGCCTGCTCCTGAGCCCAGCCCTGGTACTTTCCCCAGTTTACACTGACGTGAAGGTGTGCTATATCAGCGCATAAGCAAGGGCGTAAGCAGCGCACCGCCGGCGGAGCGCCGGGAACCGAGCCACGCGGTCGCCGGCAACCTGCTGCGGGCGCGGCACCCAGGTAGAACCCCCAAGGGACTCGCGTGGGAGGGGGCCATGATCGCTGGACAACGCCGTTCGGCTGGGGAGAGGGCGGCGGAGCAGGGAATGCCGGCCACGCCGCCCCTGCAGGAGGGGCTGGCGGAGCCGGCCGCCGGGCGCGGACGTACCGAGGACGCGCGGCTGGACACCGTTCGAGTGCTCGTCGTCGATGACCATCATGTCGTTCGGGAGTGCCTGCGACACGTCCTCGAGCTCACGCCCGGCATGACCGTCGTGGGCGAGGCGGCCACCGCGGCCGAGGCACTCCGGCTGGTGGCCGAGACGGTGCCAGACGTACTGGTGTTAGACGTGCGGCTGCCGGATGCGAGTGGTGTGGCGGTGGCGCGGCGGGTCCGGCAGGCGTGGCCCCGCGTCGCCATCATCGTCTACACCGGCTACGACGACCCCCTCACACGGCGCCAGCTGCTCGGCCTAGGCGTGCGCGGCTATCTCTCCAAGACGGCCCGGGTCAGCGAGGTGGTGGCCGCGATCGAGCGCGTGGCGGCCGGCGAAACGGTGCTCGCTCCCGCTTGGGAGAGTGCGGCCGGCGGGAACGGGGCGGCAGAGGCCGACGAGGCCGGGGACGGTGCCGCGCTGCAGGAGCCACTCACCGCCCGCGAGCAGGAGGTGCTGGCGCTGCTCGCGGCCGGCTACCACAACGCCGAGATCGCGGCGCAGCTCGGCGTGCACGAGCACACCGTGGAGTTCCACGTCGGGCACGTGCTGCAGAAGCTGGGCGTGCGGACACGCACGGCAGCGGCCATGAAGGCGCAGCGCCTGGGGCTGCTGGCGGGCTGAGCGGTCGGCCTTCAGACGCGCGGGCAGCCAGAGGGAACAGCTGAGGATCTGGGGATTTCCAGGTTGTACGGTACTGAGTGTCCACCTATCCCGGAAGCGTGCAGCACAGCCGAGTCTGCCGGGATTGCCAATCGCCAGCTTGCACGGTCCTGCTGCAGGAGACGCCCACCATGGACAGATAGCTCGATACCACGTCTGCATGCTCGGAAGCGGCGAGCATGTGTGATAGCAGTGGCCTGGGGGGAAGCCCAAGCCACCTGAGCGCTGGTGACGAAGGAGGCGTGACGTGCTCGCCCCCAAGGTTCTGGACAATGTCGTGCAGCTCGTGGCTGCAGGCGTCGCAAATCGGACGACACGCCGTGCCGGCGTTCTCGGCTTCCTCGGCCGGACTGCCGGCACGGTAGTGGCACTGACTGCAGGAGCAGGCCTTGCTCGTTCGGTGTTCGCGCAGTTTGATCCCTGTAGCGAAACGTATGAGTGCGGCGAGTGCGACGGTCCTCCTTGTGAGTTTGACGGGGACTACTGCATTTACGACCCCTATTGCGCAAGTGGATTGGCGTCCTGCTCACACAAGATCTGCCCATGCCGGCGGCTTTGCTCGTCGTTTACGGGTGAGTACTGCCGGGACGGCTGTGGCGGCTGCGATTACACTCACTGCAGCGGCTGCTGCTAGGGACATGCAGGGAGGTATCTGACCATGGCAACGCTCCCTGACATGGAAAGAGCAGCCGGTACGCCGGTTCGGAGCAGGCCTGGGAGCCACCGGTCCATCACGCGGCGCTACACGCTGCGCCGGCTGCCCCTCGTCGCACTCTCCATGGCGGCCGGCGTGGGCGCCTCCGGCTGCACCGTCTTTTCACCGCCGGCACCACGACGCCGGCTACCGGTGGTGCTCGCCGTTTCCGTTCCCGCGGGAGGCCCTGTCTCGCCACAGGTGGACCTGCTGCCTCGCGAGTGGCGCGAGGTTGAGGCCATGGCGAACCGGCTGGCCGAGGAACGGGGCGATCCGGTCCGTCTCCGCCTGGCCGGACTGCCGGCGCGGTCCAGCGAGACGCTGGTAGCCGAGAGCGTTACGGCGCTCCAGCAGCTGCTGCAGGGGAAGGAGCCACCGGATCTCGTGGGCCTGCAATGGCCCAGCGGGCGCGCCCATGGCCTGCCAGCCATGCGGGACCTGGGTCTCGTGCAGGCCCTGGATCAGCCAATGCGCAGCAGTCGATCGCTGGCAGCCCAGGCCTTCGCACCTGCCGTGCTCGATGCCGTTCGCCTCCAGGGGCAGCTCTACGCTGTGCCACTCGTCGTGACCCCGACGATCCTGTGGTTCGACCAGACCCTGTTTGAGGCGTATGGCCGGGCGCAGCCGGACTCCTCGTGGGGGTGGCCACAGCTGGCCGAGGCAGCGGCGGCCCTGACGCTTGACGTGGACGGTGACGGGGAGATCGATCAATGGGGGCTCTACCGCCAGATCCCCTATGAAGCGCTGATCTGGCAGGCCGGCGGAGAGGTGGTGAGTGCCGATCGGCGACGCGTCCTGCTGCGTGAGCCGCCGGCCGTGGAGGCTCTGCGTTTCGTGATCGACCTCCACCATCGGCTCCGTGTCGTTCCTCCCTTTACCCCCGGACGCAGCTATCGCCTTGGTCGGGGCGGCCTGCGAGGCGAAGGCATGGGTGCACCCTTTTTCATGGGGATGGCCTACGCGCTTGCGCCACGACGCGATCTCCCCAGCGATCCTTCCGCCTCTCTCGCCCGCTCGCCGATGCCACCGGGTTCCTCTCCTGAGCGGACCGTCCGCATGGCCGAGGTGCCAAGAGGGCGCGCGCGTGCCACCCAGCTCAACGTCACGGTCACGCTCTCCCTGACCACCCAGGCGCAGGACCGCGCGATGGCGTATCAGGCGCTGGCGTACTGTCTCGAGGCATTCGAGCGGCGCGGAGCGCTCTCGGGACGGATCGCCCCGGCCGGTGGAAGCCCGCCAGCGGCAACGGCTCAGCCTGGCCCG
>Ga0070741_10017784_pt1 | contig 11627 bp, 17 predicted proteins | sample Coa_R1_4_FD_66440 | JGI IMG/M metagenome (GOLD analysis project Ga0070741, IMG submission 66440) | Surface soil microbial communities from Centralia Pennsylvania, which are recovering from an underground coalmine fire - Coalmine... | ecosystem: Environmental > Terrestrial > Soil > Unclassified ...
GCCGCGCGCCGCCCGGCATCGGGGCATTCACGGGTCGGCTCGGGAGACTGAAAAGAGAGACGAAGAGCGAGAGAGAGCGGATGATGGGACTCGAACCCACGACCTTCTGCATGGCAAGCGAGTCGCGAGAACGGCCCATCATCCGCTCAAACGCGCGTGGTTGAGCCAAAGATACGGCTTCACCTTACGCCCCGGTGCGGGGCGTTATGCCGCTCGTTTCCAGGGGTTTTATGACGGTTCGGGCACTGGTGCCCACTCTCACGCAACCGGTCCGCAGCGAGAACGGAAGGCAAGCTAGGCTCTCGCAAGGATGGAAGACCTCCAGGGCATCGTCACCATACGAAGCGATAGCTACAGGCCGTGCCCCTTGTGCCACGAAGGCATGGTGGGCGCTGGTGCAGGGGACGACGAAGTCCTTGCCGTGCAGGTCAACCACCTGCTAACTCACGAGCAGACGCGCCTGCTGCACGTGGGCCAGGAGACCTCACGCGACGGCGACGGGAATCCCTACCAAACGACGGTTGCGGTCATCGGGCTCCCCGAGCCTCCACCTGAGCCGCCGAAGTACGACATCCGCGTCGTTACACCCTCGTCCGAGTAGCCCGAGTAAGCTCTCTCTCGCCGGCCCCACTTCGGCGATGACGAGTCAGGGCACGGCACACGGTCGTTTCACCCGCGCGATCAAGACGCGCAACCTCTGGGCGGCCGAGATGGCGCTGCGCGAGCTCGGCACAGTTTCGCTCGACGACGCGCTCGACTACCTCGACCTGCTCGCCGAGCAGAAGCCGGAGAAGCTCGAGCGCGCGGCCGTCCGGTGGCATGGCCGGCTCGAGACGGAGGCGACGTTCCTCTCGCTTGCGGAGTCGCAGCTCGCCCTGGCAGCGCTGGCGAGCTTGTGCGCCGGGGAGCGCGACGCAATCGCACTCCTGCGGCGCTTACTAAGGCGCGCCCGGCCCACGGCCGTGCCGAACATGTCCTAAAGAGCCATCTACGCAGCCATGTCCGTGCGGCGTAGCGTTTCTCCAGCCGGGGCTGCTTTGAGCAAGCGCGAGGCGTTCGGCTCGCCGCCCCGGCCCTTCTCAGTCGACGTCGTCGCCGTCGCTGGCCCAGCCGCCTGAGAGATCAACGAGCCGTTCAAGCGCCTCATTGGCCGAGCGTTGCATGCCAAGCTGAGAGAACATCCAGATGCCGCGAGCGATGAAATAGATCCCGATGCCATGGGCGAGCACCTGGAACCATGACTCTCCCGACGCCCCGCCGACTTCGATCGGGGCCGTCCCTTTCGAGAGCAGGTAAACGCCCGCTCCGACCGAGACGAGCGCCGCGACGAGTTCGAGAAGCCGACCCCACTGGCTCATGAAGTGGATCGTCTCAAGCCGGGCGGACAACCCCCTCGGGTTGCGTCGAGCGCGCCCTCACCTTGTACGGGACTTGTCTTAGCGCGCGCCCCAGTCGTAGGGTCGTGCCACGATGAGTGTCGAAGCGAGTGGGTTCAGCGCAGCGGCCGGGCGTCACGCGAAGTGGTCGTGGCAACTGGTCCGGCAAATGAACCAGCTGATTACCGCCTATCACCAGACGCGGAAGACCCGCCCGCTAGGTCAGAAGGTCAAGCTGGGCTGCATAGCCTTCATGTTCTTCTGGGTGCCGTTTCTGATCCCGTTCATCGTCTACAGCTACCTCTTCATCGGGCTTGCGGCAGTCGCGGTCTATGCGACCGTCGTTTCCGCGGTCTGGCAGGTCAGTCTCGGCATCGATCGAGTTCTTTGGTGGCGTGGCTCCCGCGCGGTTGAGGCTCTCCCCGGGAGGCTGGAATCGACAAGCCAGAGCGTCGACGCCAAAGCCGTCCTTCGGGGACTTCGAGCCGAAGTTCAGCGCGCTGACCTGACTCAGGAAGGGGAGTTCGGACGGATTTCCGCGGCGCTCACCGAAGCCCAGCGACTGCTGCCGGCCGACAACGAACAGGACATTCAAGAACTGAGGCAGGAGCTAGACGCAAACCAACGCCGTGCCGACGAGCTAAGCGTGATACGCGCCGAAGAGGCCCGCCGCGCGCTCCCACAAGAACACCTCCTTCGCACACTTGTGATCGCGAACCCAACCTGGACGGAGGTCAACAGGAACAACGCGAACCAGAACGTGTCTGTCTGGTCGTCTTCGTGGATAGTGGCGTACGACCTCGGCGCTAGCTCCTTCTCTGCCGCCCGCCCCAGTGCCGAGTTCGATCAGGAAGCGGCCCAGGGGTTGCTCCGGCAGGTACTAGACGACGCTCTCCGCAACAGGCTCGCCGCGGGAGCGGACCCAGGCCTCCTCACCGGAAGCGACTCAGCACTCTTGGCGCTCGCCATCCGTTCCGGCGCCAACCGGCTCGCCCTTCTTCGACCCGCCGATGCCCCCTTACCCGTCAACGCTCTCCTTGATTACGTCCGAGACAAAGTCAGCACAACAACCACCCTCGATGACCTGCGACATGAGTCCACGCACGAGCTCCTTCGGCACATCCAGACCACCTCTCTGACTACCGAACGCCAGCAGGCGTTCTCCGCGATCTGGAATGTGGCCTTCGAGATCGGTTTCGCCGACTCTTTGCTCGGTCTCATTGCCGCGCGAGAGTCGGACACGGCCGAAGTGGCTGCGACAGAGGATCTCCACACGGGAACCGCGGCGCCGGAGCCGTCCTCCTAACGCGACAGGAGAGCTTAGGTTCCGGTCGGGGTGCAGGCTGACCCTGACCAAAGGGCCTGCACCCCGACCGTTCGCCCGACGGGCGGGCTCCGGGAAACTCAAGGGCAGTAGGGGCAGCCGTCGCCCTTTCCGCCGGGGTAGCCGTGAGCGCAGACCGGGGACTCGGCTTCCGCCGTGAAGATCGTCTCACCGCCGGCTCCCTTCTCTGCCGCGATTACAGCCTCGAGGAGGTCGCGCTGGCCGAGTGAGTGGTCGGTGACGAAGCGGCCCTCATTCGCGAACTTGGCGAGTACGCCGACTGTCTGCGCGTCCGCGGTGCCGTCACCGATGGCTCCGACCGCGAGCACCCCGGCGAGAGTCGTCTTGCCCTTGTCGAACGCGTCGGCTGCGATCTCGGCCGCGTCCGCATACTCGGCGAACGTCGGCGACGCGACGCCTCGCCGCTTGAGGATGGCGGTTGCGAGCTCGTGGATCTTCTCGTTCTGCTCGGTGGTTCTCATGGGTTCTTCCTCCTCTCTGGCTCGTCTACGTCTCGATCGCGGCGAGCTCGACCTCAGCCTGCGCGCGCCGCGCCTCAGCCTCGGCTGCCGCCCGTTCCTGCTCGCGCAGTGCGAGCTCCTTCTTGCGCCGCTCAATCTGGCGCGCGACCGTGCGAAGCTCCGCCTCCCAGTCCGACTGGGTGCCCTCCGCGAACTCCTCGGCCGGCCGGGCGTCGACTGCCGCGTGAAGCGCCTCGGCGAGTGAAGGGTCGCGCCACGCCCACGACTGCGCGACGTCGACGATCTCTCCCGCTCCGAGCGGCGAGGAAAGCAGCGCCTCGATTCGGTCCCGATGGTCGCTGAGAATGTTGTCGACGTGCCGGTGCTGGTCTTCGCGGAACTGGCCGCCAAGCCGGTCGAGACTCCGCCGCCGCTCCACCAGTGCCCCGAGCTGCGCCTGGATTACCTCGTCCGATCCGGCGAGCCGTTCGCCGCCGTCGCTTAGCCCGGCCGCGAGCGTCCACCGCTTCGCGATCGCCTCTTCGAGCCGCGCAATCTCAGCCTCGACCTGCTGCATGTACTCCTCGCGGTGAATGGCCTCCGCGCGCTTTTCGCTTTCGCGCTCGTTGGCGAACAAGGCCGAGGGGACGTGGCCCTTTCGAACGAGGTGGAGGTTCTCGCGGAGCTGTTGCAGGTTCGCCCTTCCGCGCTCTATCTCTCCGAGGACCGCGTCGAGGCTTCGCTCGCTCCGTGATTTCCGTACGCGTGCCATGTCGTTCTCCTTTCGTTTGGTCAGAACTGGTAGTCGCGAAGGTCTTCGGCGGACGTGCGACCGCGACGCACGGAGGCGAACACACGGTCGGGGTCCTGGTCGCGGACGAGAAGCGGCATTGCCGTGCTCGGTGGCCCATGCCGGTCGAGGTAGGCGACAGCGAGGCCGAGCGCGATCGCCGTGTCGCAGTGCGTGCCCTGTAGACGCGGCGTTTCGACCTGACGCGAGCCGCCACGGAAAGTCGAGCGGAGCCGCTTCAACTCGCTGACGAGCAGCGGCTCGTCGTACAGCTCGAGCGAGCCCGCCGCGAGCCGGGCGCGCACGCCGCTGAACATCTCTGCCTTCGACTGAGTGGTGAGCGTCATCGACTCGACCCACAAGCCGCGACGTCGCAGCGCCGCGTTCACGGTGCCCGGCATGAAGTTGTCCGTACAAACGGCCTTGACGTGGTAGCGCTCGCAGACGTCGGCAACCTCGCCGAGCACTCTGTCCTCGAGCACGCGCCGCGCCTCACGCACCGTCTTGCGGGCCTTCGGTGGCGGCCAGCTCCGCACGCAACCGACGACGAGCCGGTCAGGCACGGTCCGGTCACGGCCGACGAGGACGACGGCGCTGGGGTCCTTGGTGAACGACGGGTCATAGCCTGCGACCCATGCGTCGCAAGCGTTCGGCTCGAGCTCGCCGCGTGAGGCGACGCAGGACTCGACGAGCTCAGCATCGAGGAACGCCCCGCCCGATCCGACGAGCTCGGCGAGATACTCGCCTCGGAAGCCGTCCGGGTCGCGCCGCTCCTCTGCCTCTAGGAAGGCGCGGTCGAGTGTCGGGTTCATCTCGGCGGAGGACGCCTGGAAGGCGCGGCCGTGCTCCAACTCGTCGGCGAGGCCCGCCCGTACGAGCTGGCCGAACCAGTTGCTATCGCCGGCCGGGGTTGACGAGACGATGACGGGTGCCCGTCCCGCGAATTGCGAGACGCTCGGCAACATCGCCTGGTAGATCGCCTCCGCTTCCAGCGGCGAGCCCGAGTCGCTATCCGCCAGGTGCGCCGCCTCATCGAGGATCAGGCAGCGGATCGCCCGGCCGCGCCCGCCACGGGAGGAAGCCGGGAACGCCGCGAGCACGGTCCCGTTGCGGAACTTGATCTCGTCGAGTGCGACTCTGTCCACCATCGAGGCGAGGAGCGGCGACCGTTGGACGATCTCCGCTGCGACGGCGACGACGTGCCTCGCCTGCTTGAGGTTCGTGGCGACGATGACGGCGTGCGACCCGCCCGCCGCACCCGCGAGCGCGTCGAGATCCGGCCGGAGCAAACACGAGTGGAGCGCGACGAGCGCCGCCAACGTGGACTTCCCCGAACGGCGGCCGATGCACCAGATGCTCAACCAGTCGCCCGCCGCGAGCGCCGCCTCGAAGTCAGCGAGAAGCCGCCGCTGCCCTGCCCACAGTCCGAAGGCGAAGAGCTGCGGGTCATCGCATGCGGCGACGAGTCCGACGCGCGCCGCGCTCATTCGACGCCGTACCTGTCCGTCAAGTGCGCTTCGAGTGCGGCACTAACGCGGCCCTGCGCCGCCTCCGACCCGATCCGCGCCCGCGCCGCCGGCGACAGGCCGAGGCTCGCGCACAACTTCGCCGCCGCAGACTCCCACGACTGCATCAACTTCACGATCGGCCACACGTCGCCCTTGCGACCGGGAGCGAAGAGCGAGCCCTGCTCGCCGAGCCACTGCTCCGCGAGCTCGAGGCGGCAGAGCGTCAGCGCGAGCAGCCGCAACGTAACTTCGTCGGACTCCATGAACCCCGGCACCAGCGGGCGGAGCGTGTCTGCGATCTCCAACGTCCTAGGCTGCAACCGCCAGGCCGACACCTGCGCCCCATGCCTAATCGCTGCACCATTCCCAGCCTCGAACGGCTCGCGCAGATTCGCCAACGACGTCGAGTTCACCATGCCGAAACCCCCGAAAATGCCCCGGCCACGAAAAGACCACCCGCAAGGGGTCCGGCGGGGCGGCGCCTGGCGGATAGCGGAAGCTGTCTCACGCCGCTTCCTTTGTGACTCGCTTGCGGCGGATGGGCACCAGCGCCGCCGCTTGCGGGCACTGCCTCCGCAAACGTCGCTTGGCTGCGGGTGACTCTCTGCTATCTGAGCAGACGCTCAACAGGGCTGCATCTACGTCGGCAATCGAGAAGCGAAGACGCGCGCGAGGCCCTTCGCCGAGTCGGCGCGCGCGCAGCTCCTCGGCGTGCTCGTACACGTAGGCCGGCGATACGCCGAGGTACTCAGCCACGGTACGAACGTCGACGAGGGGGGTCACGAGCTGGACTCCTCGAGCATCGACGTCACCGGAATCGCCTCAGGCTCGACTGAATCCGTCGCGGCCACTTCGGGTTTGCTTTCCACGGCGCTCGACCCGCTCGAACGCGAAATGTCCACCGATAGGTGTGAGTAGTGGTTCATGCTGTGGCGGCTTCGACGAGCCGGTGGAGGGTGTTGAGCTCTTGCGCCTCGCGGTAGGTGATGTGGTTGTCCCTCTGCGCTTCGGCGAGGAGGACGACGTACATCGGGTCGCCGAGTCGCAGTCTCCGCTCCCCCGCCGGTTCCCGGGTTCCTCCCTCATAGGGAGGGGGAACCGGGGGAACCGGTGCCGGGAACTGGGCCGGGAACCGCTTGGGAACCGGGTGGGAACCGGGGGAACTGCCTGAGGGAACCGCCAGGGAACCGTTGTCTTCGGTGAACGGGTGCACGAACGTGATGCGGCCGTCGTCGTCGTGGGCGTAGCCCTCGTCGAGAAGGCAGGCGATCGCGGCGAACTTCCATTCGCGCTTCCCGTCGAAGCGCTTGGCAAGCGCTGTCCGGCCGAGAGGCTCTCCGGCGACCTCGAGGGCGTGCGAGGCGCGCTCCATGAGCGCCGTCGGCCGGAACCGCTCCTCGCTCTTCTCCGTCGTCGAGGGGATGAACTGCCACTCGATCCGGTGCGTCACGGGATCGCTCGTGAAGTGGAACTCGCCGACGTGCGGCCGACCGAGATGGCCGGGCCTGTCTTTCAGGGTCGAGACGCGCACGGTGCCGCTTCCGCCCCGGTGAAGCTGGCGCACCGCCTCGAGGCCGAGCTGCACGTCGACCCCGCCGAGCTTCCGCTCACTGCCGATCGCGAACCGCCCGCGCGCGTCCGCCTGCTTGACGACGTGATCGAGCATCACCGTCGTGCAGCCGCGCTGCCACAAAGGCCGGACCCAGACCCGCCCGAACCGCTCCACGTCGGAGCGCTTGTTGTCGTCGAGGCCCGCGGCGTCATACGCGCCCGCCGCAGCATCCACGACTGCGAGCGTCACGCCGGCGTCGACCATCGCTGCGAGGTCGCTCTCCTCGGGCGGACCGTCCGGCGTCACGTAGTAGAGGGCGGCTACCTCCTCCGCGGTCGCGCCGAGATCCTCGAGCAGCAGCCGGGCCGAGCTCGGGCCCATCTCAAAGTCGACGAGCCCGCACCGGCCGCGACCCGTGCGCATCCACTCCAGTCCGAGCACAGCCGCGACGAGCGTCTTCAGGCTCTCGGGCGGACCGACGATCGCGTGGCGCTTGCCGCGATACAGGAAGAACACCTCGGGCGGCTCGCTCGGCTGCGCGTACTGGTCGGCCGCGAGATCGACCGGCTCCCAGCTCACGCCGCCTCCCGGTAGCCGAGACGCGCACGGAGCCGCGCGCGGCGCTCGTCGACGATGCGCAGGGCCTCGCGCACCGCTTCGTCGTCGCCCGGAGCCGTCCAGGCGACGAGCTCGCCAGCGGACGGCTCGAGCATGGCCGCGAGCGACTCGACGTGCCCGCTCATCCGATCCGCGAGGAACGCGAGCGACGTCTCCGGCTCGGCGTAGCGGCGGAGCCTGGCGACCTCAGTCGCAAGCTCATCGACGCGAGCGCGGAGTGGCTTGTTCGTCACTTCCGCCCCGCCAGCGGCGCCAGCAGCTCCAACACACGCACGTACTCGGGAAGATGCACCGCGCGCGGCTCCCGGCGTCCCAACTCCCAGAGCCGGACAGCCTCGGCCGTTACGCCGATCTCGTCCGCGACCTGCGCGAGCGAGACCTTCGCTCCGCGACGAAGAGCGCGCCGCACAACCGGAGCCGGAAGGTCGCGACGGGCTGCGAGCACTTCGTCGAGGGTGGCCATGTAGCCGGTATATCAACGCTCCGCCAACCGTTGCATGCCGAGTATCTTCCGCCACACTAACCCGGCTTCTTCTCTTGTTGGCGGAGTGTTGAAAATGCCGGTAGACTGCCCACATGGCAGACGGCTGGAAGCCGATTCCGGGAGGCGCATCGGCCGATGAGCTGAAGCAACTCCGCGAGCCGATCGAGCCCGGCGAGGGCCACGCGAAGATGTTGGCGGCCCTCCAGGCGATGACAGCGGAAGAGAGGCGCGAGTGGAACACTGCGCGCGAGCAGGCGGGCGGGCCGGTCTATCCCCACCTCATCTGGGAGGCGATCGAGGAGGGGCAGCCGCTCGTTCGCTTCGTCGCCCTTCTCTGGGTCGATCCGAACGCCTCGATCGTCACTCCCCTAGTCGCTTCCGGCTACGTCGGCCGCACAGACGACGAGCTGGCGATCGTCCAGCTCACCGTCGAGCCTGACCCGACCGCGCCGGCGCCGCTGAACTCGACCGCGCTCCGCGCCGTGGCAAGGGACTCGGCCAAGATCCTCGCGAAGGTGCGTGCCCGCCTCCTGGGCGATCCCGAGCTGATGGACCTCGCCCGGCGCTTCGGGCTCGTCACCGTCACCGCCGAAGAGCGGGAAGCGGCGCAGCGCCTCGCCGAGGCTGCGGCTGTCCTTCCGCGCAAGCGAAGAGGCGGGCGCCAGCGCTACCCCGACGACCACTACCGGCGGGTTGCGCTCCGGTACCTCGATCTACAGGAGCATGGCGTCCAGCGGGGGATTCTGGTGCGTCTCGCCGAGATCGAAGGTGTGCCGCGGGACACAGTCCGCGACTGGGTGCATGGCGCGACGAAGCGCGGCTTTCTCACCCCCGGCAAGCAAGGACGGGCCGGACGCGACGCCGGTCCGAACCTCTACCGAAAGGAGGAGCAGTGACGTACACGAGACGAAAGGAGGCTCGCCCATGAGCCGGGTCGGAACCGGACAGGTGCTCGTACGGGAACGCGAGGACGACCGAGTCGTTTACGCGCTCCGTTATCGCGCCGGCGGGCGACGCCGATACGAGACGCTTGGCGACGCGAGCGACGGCTGGACGATGAAGAAGGCCGAGTCCGAGCTCGAGAAGCGGCGGGCCGCGATCCTCCTCGATCAATGGGAGCCGTCGACGAGCCAGCGCGAGCCGGACCCGCAAGCGACCGAAGAACCGACGTTCTGGCACTTCGCAACGGAGTGGTTCGAGGCTCGCCAGGCAGAGGGGCTGTCGGAGAAGACGCTCGCCGACTTCGAGTGGTCGTTCCGGCATCTCGAGTGGTTCGGCCACCACCCACTGTCGGCCATCACGGCGGAGGAGATCGACCGTTACAAGCTGGCAAAGGTGGCGGAAAGGCGCGAGCTCGAGGAGCGACTCGCAACGTGGGAAGCGACGGAGCCGGAGAAGCGCGGCCCGCGTCCGCAGCGCGGACTCTCGAACTCGTCGATCAATCACACGCTCCGGCATCTCTCGCAGATCCTCGAGGTCGCGGTCGAGTACGGAAGGCTCGACAGCAACCCCGCAAGCGGCAGGCGGCGCAGGCTCAAGGTCACAAAGCCTGCACGGCCGTGGGTCGAGCCGGAGCAACTCCCCGCACTGCTCGACGCTACAACCGGCGTCGGCCGCGTGCTCGTGTCGCTTCTCGCCGGCTGCGGACTACGGATCGGCGAGGCCCTCGCACTGAAGTGGGGTGACGTAGACCTCGGCACGTCGACGCTCTTCGTCCGCCAGGCGAAGACGCGGGCCGGGGTCCGCGAGGTGCATCTCCCCCACGCCGTCCGCGAGGAGCTCGCGTTCTGGCGAAGGGACACCGGGCACGCGGCTCCGATCGATTACGTCGTCGCAACCTCGACTGGCGGGAGGCACCACCCGAGCAACCTGCGAAGGGACGTGCTCTCAGCGGCAGTCGCGACTGCGAACGACACGCTCGAGAAGGCGGGAATCGCACCGATAGGGCGGATCACCTTCCACTCGCTCCGGAGGACGTACGCGTCGCTCCGCTGCGCCTGCGGAGACGACGTTCGCTACATCTCCGGTCAGCTCGGGCACGAAGATCCACGATTCACGTTGAAGGTCTACGCGCAGGCGACGGGCCGGCGTGATCGGATGGCGAAGCCGCAGCGGGACGCCCACGATCGGGCGCTCGAATGGGCACTACTTGGGCACCAGGACGATCTCGCGGTGCCTGAGTTGCAGGCTGAGGCAACACAAAGCCCCGTCTAGCGGGGCTTTCGAGAGCGGATGATGGGACTCGAACCCACGACCTTCTGCATGGCAAGCAGACGCTCTAGCCAACTGAGCTACATCCGCGTGGGACGGGAAGTCTAGCCGAGCTCGGCCCCGGGGCCGGCAGCGTCCAGAGCCTCGTTGACGAGCCGGTCGGCGAGCTTGTTCTCCTCCCGCCGGACCGCCGTGTAGGTCACCTTGCCGACCGCTCGCGCGTGCCGCGCGGCGTCGAGCGACAACGCGCGCAGCGCCTCGTTCTTGACGCGGTACTCGCCGGTCATCTGCTTGACGAGGAGCTCGGAGTCGGAGACGACCTCGACCTCCGGGATCTGCAGCTCGGCGGCTCGCGCGAGGCCCGCGACGAGCGCCCGGTACTCGGCGACGTTGTTCGTCGCCACGCCGATCGCCTCCCCGTGCGCTGCCAGAACCGTGCCGTCCTCCGCCTCGAGGACGTAGCCGAACGCCGCCGGGCCGGGATTCCCGCGCGCGCCGCCGTCGGTGAAGAGGCGCGCCTTCACGCGAGCGGATAGAGGTCGAACGCCGGCTCCTCGTACGGATGCGCCTCGCGGAGCGCCGCGACCACCGCGTCCGCCCGGTCGGCGGGAACGCGCGTCTCGACGCGCAGCTCGGCGACGCGCTCCTCGGTGCCGGCACGACCGACCGATGGCGCGGATCCCTCGCCGCCGAGGAACGTGCCCGTCCCCTCGGTGTACCACGAGCAGCGCGTGTAGTTGCCGATCACACCCGCGCCGGCGGCGAACACCGCCTCCCGCGTCGCGTCGAGGGCCTCGCGCGGAACGAACCACACGAGCTTGTAGCCGGCCACCTACTCCTCGGTGTCGATCTGGGCGCGCTGCAGCTTGCCGGAGTAGTCGACGTAGATCGACTTCCATTCCGTGAAGACGTCGAGCGCCGCCTGCCCTGCCTCGCGATGACCGTTCCCCGTGTCCTTCGTGCCGCCGAACGGGAGATGAACCTCGGCGCCGATCGTGCCCGCGTTGATGTACGTGATGCCGGCCTCGAGATCGCGCATCGCGCGGAAGGCGGCGTTGACGTCGCGCGTGAAGATCGAGGAGGAAAGGCCGTACTTGATGCCGTTCGCGACAAGGATCGCCTCGTCGAGGTCGCCGACCGGGATGAGCGCCGTCGTCGGGCCGAAGATCTCCTCCTGCGCGATGCGCATCCCCGGCTCGACGTCCGCGAAGATCGTCGGCCGGTAGAAGAAGCCCTTGCCGAGGTCGCCGTCGGATGCGATCTCGCCGCCGGTGAGGAGCTTCGCGCCCTCGTCCTTGCCAAT
>Ga0070741_10017785_pt1 | contig 11627 bp, 8 predicted proteins | sample Coa_R1_4_FD_66440 | JGI IMG/M metagenome (GOLD analysis project Ga0070741, IMG submission 66440) | Surface soil microbial communities from Centralia Pennsylvania, which are recovering from an underground coalmine fire - Coalmine... | ecosystem: Environmental > Terrestrial > Soil > Unclassified ...
AACTCAGAGTGCACTCTGTGTTGTGCGTCCCGCTGGTGATTTCTTCCGCGGTCGTCGGGGTGATCTACCTGGACAGCCTGGATCCGGCAATCAAGTTTGACCACCACCACCTGCAGGTCATGACTGCGGTGGCAGGAATCGCCAGTCTGGCGTTAGACAATGTGCGGCACTGGCAGCAATTGCAGTCGGAGAATGAGCAGCTGCGTGCCGAGATCAGCATCGAGCACGACATGCTCGGCGCCAGTCCTTGCATGCAAGAGGTGTTCGACTTCATCCGCCGTGTGGCGCCCACGGATTCGACGGTCCTGATTGAAGGCGAGAGCGGCACGGGAAAAGAGATGGTCGCGCGGGCAATCCATCGCAATAGTCCGCGGGCGGGCCATCCCTTTGTTGCCATCAACTGCGCCGCCATCACGGAAACGCTGCTCGAAAGCGAGCTGTTCGGACATGAGAAAGGCGCCTTCACGGGCGCCACTGCGCAGAAAAAAGGCAAGATGGAGGTAGCGGAGGGCGGGACCCTGTTCCTCGACGAGGTGAGCGAGCTTGCTCCCGGTCTGCAGGCCAAGCTCCTGCGCGTGCTGCAGGAGCGGGAGTTCGAGCGGGTGGGTGGGCTGCGGCCTCTGAAGCTGGATGTCCGTTTGATTGCAGCCACCAACAGAAGCCTTGCAGAAGCCGTGAAAAATGGCGCCTTCCGCAAAGACCTGTACTACAGGTTGAACGTGGTAGCGGTGAACATGCCCCCGCTGCGCGAGCGCTGGGAAGACATCCCGCTGCTGGCGGAGCGTTTCATCGAAAAGGCGAGCCGGAAGTGCAAGACCAGAATCAAGCCGTTGTCTCCGGAGGCGCGCGCCTGCCTGCTCAGCTATGAATGGCCGGGCAATGTTCGGGAACTGGAGAACGCCATCGAGCGCGCGCTGGTGCTGGGTTCGGCAGAATCCATCTTGCCGGAAGATCTGCCCGAAGCGGTCACCGAAGCCGGCACCGCCGCCGCGGGAGCGTCCGCCGGGTACCAGGGCGCCATCCGGGAAACCAAGAAACAACTCGTCTGGCAGGCGTTGCAGCAGGCGAATGGCAATTACATTGAGGCTGCCGGAGCGCTGGGCATGCATCCCAATTCCATTCTGAGACTCATCCGCAACCTGGGTCTAAAGGAATTGCTCAAGACGGGATCGCCATCTCAAGGCACGCTGTGAGTTGCCGCCGCCGCAGAGTGCGGTCGGAACACAGCGTTCACGACGGTAGTGATCTCGTCCATAGCGCCATCAATGTCCATGGTCAGCCGCGCCAGGTCCATCCTGGCCAGGGCCGGGTAATGTTGCACCAGTGCGTCCCAGGCCTCGTCTCCGGCAAGCTCCACGCCCATGGCTTCGTAGTAGCCGTATCCCAGATCACGCAGCCGGCACAATAGATCGCTCAGATGCACAAGCGCCACCAGCGGCCGGCCGGGCGCCTGCGCGACATCGTGATGGAATTCGATGGCTTCGATCAGGTCGGCGGAGAAATGCCAGTGCCCAGCCAGCATCTTCCCGCTCTGGGAGTGGTTGAAGCCGAGGTGCTCCTCCTCGCTGCGGTGGAGCGGCATGCGCCGGTCGCAAGCTGCCTGGATGCACCTCCGGAACTCTTCGGTGAAGGCGAGGGTGTTCACAAGGATGCCCAGGTCGTGCAGCAGTCCGGCCAGGTAGGCTTTGTCACATTCGGGATACCCGATCAGTTTCGCCAGTTTGCTGCACACCAGCGCGCAGCCCAGAGAGTGACGCCAGAAGATCACGGGATCGCAGGCCCACTTGTCGGGCGGAACGATGCGGTTCATGCAGCAGCCGAGCAGAATAGCCTCGACGCGCTTGAAACCAAGGGCCACAACCGCGCTGCGCACGGTTTCCGTGTTGCGCCGCCCGAACAGAGGAGAGTTGGCCATGCGCAGGCACTGCGCGGCGATGGCGGAGTCGCGGGAGACCAACTCGACGACCTTTTCTATGTCTACCCTCTCCGGTGGAAGCTGCAGCATAGACGCCAGCGGCTGCACAATCGCCGGAACGGTGGGCATCGCCTCCAGCGACCGTATCTTCGACCGAAGCTTTTCGGCTATCTCTGCTTTCATGGCGTGCCTCGTGCGGTGTAGCCCACCGCCGGCTTCCAGTACCCGATGCAACCGGGAAAATGCACCAGGTGGAAGCGGTCATCCACCTGGTAGAGCGACTCGGCATGACCCAGAAACAAGTAGCCGCCGGGCAGCAGGTTTGCATAGAAATGCTGCATCACCTTGCGTTTCGATGCCAGATCGAAGTAGATCAGCACATTGCAGCAGAAGATCAGGTCCATGCCTTTCAGAAAGGTCATCTTGCTGTCATCGTTGAGATTCACGCGGTCAAACCGTACCAGTGATTTGAGTTCGTCGCAGACCTGCAGGCGCTTCTCGTCGTGCTGTTTGAAGTACCTCCGCCGCAGCAGCTCAGTCGTATTGCGCAGAGCATACTCGCCGTAAATTCCCGCCTTCGCTGCAGCCAGAGAGTTGTCGTTCAGGTCAGTGGCCAGGATGTCAAAGCTGAAACCGCCAAGCAACGTGCTGCTGTTTTCCAGCAGGAACATGGCCAGGGTGTAGGGCTCTTCCCCGGTGGAGCAGCCGGCGCTCCACAGGTGCAGGCGCTTGAAGCCCATGGCGCTTTTGGCCTGCAGGATCTGGGGAAGGATCACCGTCTGCAGGGCGTCCAGCTGCGGCTGGCTGCGGAACATGTAGGTCTCGCCGATGGTGATCTCGTTCAGCAGGGTGCGCAGTTCGGCTTCGCGGTTTCCGCGCGTGGTGAGGTGCTCGAGGTATTCGGCCGGCGATCCGGCCTTCACCACGCTCATCCGCCGGCTGCAGCGGGAAGCAAGCAGATAGAGCTTCTCATCGGGCTGGTAGATGCCCGAAATCTGATAGATCAGGTCGCGGATCTTCAGGTACGCAGGATCGCGCGGGTTTTCCGCAACCGGGACCGGCGCTGTTGCTGTTGCTGTTTCCGCCATACTCCATACTCACGACTTCATGGCCGCGGCGCTGCCGGCGAGGACCCGCCCGGCGGCAACCCGGCGGATAATCTCCCCGCTTATCTCCGCCAGCGCGCAAACCTTGTCCGCAACGCCTGCGTGCACCACAGCTCCCGGCATGCCCCAAACCACCGACGAAGCTTCGTCCTGCGCCAGGACCTCGCCGCCGGCCTCGCGGATGTACGCCGCGCCCCGCGCCCCGTCCGAGCCCATCCCGGTCATGACCACTCCCAGCGCCCGCGCTCCATAAACCCGCGCTACAGACCGGAACAGCACGTCCACCGCGGGCCGGCAGGAATTTTCCGGCGGCTCCTGATTCAGGCTTATGGCGGCCCCGGCGCCCTTGCGGGTCACCGTCAGGTGACAATCTCCGCGTGCAATCCACACTTGCCCGGCCTCCAGCCTTCTGCCGTCCTCCGCTTCCTGTACCTCGAGTTGCGATTGCGAATTCAGGCGGTCCGCCAGCAGACGCGTGAACAGCGGTGGCATGTGTTGCACGATCAGCACCGGCACGGGAAAGTCCCCGGGCAGGCGGGGGATGACTTCGGCCAGGGCGCTGGGCCCGCCGGTCGAGGTCCCAATGGCCAACACTTCAATGGGCTGCGCGCAGGTCCTTGTGCGCGCCACTGCCGCCAAACGCGGCGCAGGCATCGCGGCAGTTTGAAGCCGGGACAGGGAAAGGATCTTCTCGATCAGTTCGCAGCGCACCTGCTGCATGGCGTCTGCCAGGCTGGCGCTGTTCGTCGGCTTGGTCAGGTAATCGGACGCGCCCAGCGACAGCGCTTCCAGCGTAATCGCGGCCCCGCGCTCGCTCAGGGTGCTGAACATGATGACGGGCAGCTTGGGATAGAGCCTGCGGATTTCAACCAGCGTCTCAATCCCGTTCAGCCCGGGCATCTCGATGTCCAGGGTGATCACGTCGGGATTCAGTTGCGGGATCCTGGCCAGCGCGATGGCCCCGCTCGACGCCGTCCCGGCGAGCTGCAGCTGCGGGCAGGAAGCAACTGCTTCGGACAACAGCTTGCGAACCACGACCGAATCGTCAACGATGAGCACCCGAACCGGCGGCATAGTCCCCTATTCGCAAAAGGCGGATGCTGTTGACCGCGCAGCATCCGCCCGTTGTGGATCCAGTTTCACGTCAGTTCCCGCAACGGCTACTTCTTGCTCAGCCGCTGCACCAGACCACGCAGGTCGGCCGCCATCTTGGTGAGCGCCTGCGCCGCCTTCAGCGAATCATTCGCGCCCTGGGTCGTACTCTTGGCAGCGTCGGCCACGCCGTTGATGTTCTTCGTGATCTCGCCCGACCCCTTGGCCGCTTCCCCGACATTGCGCGCCATTTCGTTAGTGGTCGCGTTCTGCTCCTCCACGGCCGTGGCGATGGCATTGGAAATGTCGTTGACCTGTTTGATCACGCCGCTGATTTGGCCAATGGCGGTGACTGCGCTCTTGCTGTCGCCCTGAATGGCCTCGATCTTGCGGCTGATGTCTTCCGTGGCTTTGGCCGTCTGCTTGGCCAGTTCCTTCACTTCATTGGCGACGACGGCGAAGCCCTTGCCGGCTTCGCCCGCCCGCGCCGCTTCGATCGTGGCATTCAGGGCCAGCAGGTTGGTCTGCTGGGCAATCGAGGTGATGACCTTGATGACCTGCCCGATCTCCGTGCTCGAGTCGCCCAGCTTGGTCACGATCTGGTTCGTGTCTTCGGCGAACTTGACCGCGCTGGTGGCGACTTTCGCCGATTCGTGCGCGTTCTTGGCGATCTCCTTGATGCTGGCGCTCATCTCCTCGCTGCCGGTCGCGACCGTCTGCAGGTTCTTATTCACCTGCTCGGCGCTGGCCGAGACGAGGCTGGCCTGAGCGGAGGTCTCTTCGGCGTTTGCGCTCATCTGCTGGCTGGTGGCGGTGAGCTCTTCCGAGGCCCCGGCCAGGCTTTGCGAAATCTTCTCGACTTCCTGCGCCGTCTCCACCCGCTGCGTGACATCGGTCGCGTACTTCACCACTTTGAACGGCTTGCCGTTGAGGTCAAGAATCGGGTTGTAGGAGGCCTGGATCCAGACTTCCTTGCCGCCTTTGCCGATGCGCTTGTACTCCTCCGCCTGGTATTCGCCCCGGTTCAGCCGCGTCCAGAAGTCCTTGTAGTCGGCGCTGCGGCGGTACTCCTCATCCACGAACATGCTGTGGTGGCGGCCCTTGATCTCGTCCAGCGTATAGCCCATGGTTTTGAGGAAATTGTCGTTGGCCTCGAGAATGGTGCCGTCCATCTGGAACTCGATCACCGCCTGCGACTTCTTGATGGCCGAGATCTGGCCCTGGAAGTCGGCATTGGCCAGCTTTTGCTGGGTGACGTCGGTGGCGTACTTCACCACTTTGAACGGCCGGCCGTTCAGATCAAGAATCGGGTTGTATGAGGCCTGGATCCAGACTTCCTTGCCGCCCTTGCCGATGCGCTTGTACTCCGCCGCCTGATACTCGCCGCGATTGAGCTTGCTCCAGAACTCCTTGTAGTCCGCGCTGCGGCGATATTCCTCGTCCACGAACATGCTGTGATGGCGGCCCTTGACCTCATCGAGCGTGTAGCCGAGGGCTTTGAGGAAATTGTCGTTCGCGGTGAGAATGGTGCCGTCCATCTTGAATTCAATGACTGCCTGCGCTTTCTTGATGGCAGCAATCTGGCCCTGATAGTCGGCGTTGGACAGCTTCTGTTCGGTGACGTCGGTGGCGAACTTCACCACTTTGAACGGCTTGCCCTGCTGGTCGAGGATTGGATTGTAGGAGGCCTGGATCCAGACTTCCTTGCCGCCCTTGCCGAGGCGCTTGTATTCCGCCGCCTGATATTCCCCGCGATTGAGTTTGGCCCAGAATTCCTTGTACTCCGGACTGCGGCGGTAGTCCTCGTCCACGAACATGCTGTGATGGCGGCCTTTGATCTCATCGAGCGTGTATCCCATGGCGTGGAGGAAGTTGTCATTGGCATCCAGAATGGTTCCGTCCATTTGGAACTCGATTACCGCCTGCGATTTGCGGATAGCCGCGACTTCTCCGGCGTAGTTGTGCAGTTGTTCCTGGTCCACCGTTTCCAGGGCGACATCGGCTTCGTCCAGAACGGCTGCGTGCGAACGGTTGTTCTTTGACATAGGTTTTATTCCTTCTTGCGGCGTAGCCGCTGGATTGAGATCGGACTTGACTGTTTCCGCCCGGCGAGGCGCGGCCAATGCCACCACCTCTTCGGCCAGGTGCTTCGGGACCCGCAGCGCGCGCAGGCTGGCGGTCAGGTGCCGGCCCGCGCGCGCGTAGAACTTGTCTTCGGCGGGCAGCAGCTCCTTTAGCGGCCCACCCTCTGCGCCGCTGAAAGCCGCCGGACCGCCCAGCACGGCGGTCAGAAAGCAGACTTGCTCGCTTTTTAGGGCCGCCGGCTTTGCGCCCGCCAGGCAGGACGCCAGCTCCCGGTCGCCCGCCAGGCGCTCGTAGAAATCGTCCACGATGGCTTCGAGACTCACTTTTCCTCCCAGCTTGGCGTAGAGCGAATCGGTGCGCCGAACCGAGGGGATCTTCACCCGCATTTTCATTTCTCCGGTCATTTAGTTCACCCGTGTTCCCCCGTGGCCGGGCTCATCGCCGCCGCTTACCGCCCGCTCGGTGTCCAGCACCAGCATCAGCCGCTCGTCGAGCTTGTAGACGCCGCGCACCAGCTCGCGCGCCGCTCCCTGCAGGGTCTCCGGCGGGCGCTCGAATTTTTCTTCATCCATTTCGAGCACGTCGCCGATTTCATCCACCAGGAAGCTGACCGCGCCATCGTCGGTGCGCACGACCACGTTCATGGGCAGTTGCGAGTCCGGCCGGTCTTCCAGGCCGAAGCGCCGCCGCAGATCAATGGCCATCACGATCTGCCCGCGCAGGTTGATCAGCCCGCGGATCGAGGCCTGCACCAGCGGCACCCGCGTCATCTCCTGGTAACGGATCACCTCCTGCACCTGCTGCACCGGCACTCCGAAAAACTGGTCCTGCAGGAAAAACGTGCAGAATTGCTGTAGATTCGCCACCTTCCCTCCCTCTCTATTGACTTTCCGGGCGCGCCGACAACTGCATGGCCTGGGTCTGCGCCAGCAGCCCGGGAACGTCCAAAATGTCGGTCACGCGCTTCTGGATCACCGCCGACCCCATCACTCCCGTGCGCCCGGTGTGCGGCTGCATGACGAACGACTCCTCGACGATGTCGAGAATCCGGTCCACCACCAGCCCCACGCTGCGCCCCTTTTCGGCATAGACCACGACGTGCAGCGAGCCGTTCGCGGCCGCGGCCGCTTTCTGGCGCTTGCTCTCCAACGCCTCCGACACCCGCACCAGCGGCATGATCTGCCCCCGGTACTGCACTACTTCCTGGTCGGCGGCGACTTCGACGGAATCGGCGGGGAATTCTTCCAGCCGCGCCACCAGCCCCAGGTCAATGGCCATGCGCCCGCTTTCGCCGTATTGGAAGAGCAGGACGGCGTTGCTCTGGCCCCCGGCGGCGGCCCCCAGCGCTTGCCTTTCCTGCTTTTCCGCGACCGCGCGGTCGCGCACTTCGCTGATCACGCTTGCCCGCTGCGCCAGGCCCAGAACATCGAGGATCAATGCCACCTTGCCATCGCCCATGATGGTGGCGCCGGCGTAGGCGTTGATGCTCTTCAGTTGTTTGCTGAGCGGCTTGACCACGATCTCTTCGGTGTCGTTGATCTCATCCACCACCAGGCCAAACTGCCGGTCGTCGGCGCGCAGCACCACGATGTTGACGTTCTGCGCTTCGACGGCTTCGGCCGTGTTTCCCACCTTCAGCTCGCGCTTGAGATACACCAGCGGAAGCAGGCGCCCGCGCAAGCGGTACACCGGCGCGCCATTCACCAGTTCAATGCCCTTGCGCACCTGCTCGCCTTCCAGCCGCACCAGTTCGAGCAGGCTGACCTGGGGGATGGCATAGCGGTCGTCCGCCGTGGTCACAATCAGCGCCGGAATGATGGCCAGGGTGAGCGGGATCTTCATGCGCACCGTCGTGCCCTCGCCCTTTCTGGACTGCACATCCACCGTGCCGCCGATTTTTTCGATGTTGGTCTTCACCACGTCCATGCCCACCCCGCGCCCGGAGACGTTGGTGACCTTGTCTGCGGTGGAGAACCCGGGCAGGAAGATCAGATTGGTGATCTCGCGCTCGGTCATGCGCGCGGCCTGGTCGGCGCCGACCAGCGCCTTCTGGATGGCTTTGTTGCGGATCCTTTCGCCGTCGAGTCCGGCGCCGTCGTCGGTGATTTCAATGTTGACCTGCCCGCCCTCGTGAAAGGCCCGCAGGAACAGGCGCCCTTCGGGGTCCTTGCCCGCGGCCCTCCGCGCTTCGGGGGGCTCGATGCCGTGGTCCACGGCGTTGCGCACCAGGTGGGTGAGTGGGTCTTTGATGGCCTCGATGATGGTCTTGTCGAGCTCGGTCTCTTTGCCTTCCATCTCGATGCGCACCTGCTTGCCGCATCCCACGGCCACATCGCGCACGGTACGGGGAAACTTGCTCCAGATGTTTCCGATGGGCTGCATGCGGGTCTTCATCACCCCTTCCTGCAGCTCGGTGGTGAGCAGGTTGAGCCGCTGGCTGGTGCCCAGCAGTTCGCTGTCTTCGGTCGAGTTGGTGTACTGCACGATCTGGTTGCGCAGGAGCACCAGCTCGCCCACCCGGTTCATGAGCTTGTCCAGCTGCCCCACGTCCACCCGGATGGTGCTGTCGCTCGCGCTCTGCCCCCGCGCCTGCTGCTGCAGGTTCAGGGCTTCGACCACGTCCTGCGGCTTGACCACACCCTTTTCCACCAGGATCTCGCCCACATGCCGCGGGTCGCCGGCGTTCTGCTGCGCCACCGCCTCGTGAACGTCGCTGGTATTGGCCGCGCCCCGGCCGATCAGGATCTCGCCGATGTTCGGCACGGTTTGTGCCTGCTCGCCTCCCGTGAAGTCCGTCTTTGGGCCCTCTTCGGTTTTTAAAAGCGCGGTCAGGCGGGCGATGAGTTCCTGGTCCTGGCGCTCGCCTTCGTTCCCTTTGGCCTCAATGCTGTCCAGCATCTGCCGCACCGCGTCCAGCATGGCGAGCAGGGCGGTGGTAATTGCAGGCGTGACCGTCAGCAGCCCGTCGCGCAGGAGCGCGAGCAGGTTCTCGCCCACATGAGTGACCGCTTCCAGTTGATTGAATCCCAGGAAACCCGAGGTCCCCTTGATGGTATGGATCGCGCGGAAAATGCTTGCCAGGACCTCGCGGTTGGACGGGTCCTTTTCGAGGGAGATAAGGTCCTGATCGAGCCGGTCCAGGCTCTCGTGGCTCTCCACTAAGAATTCCTTAACGATCTCAGCGTCCTGCATAGGCGACTGCTCCTCTGATTCGTTCCCCGGCGCGCGTCTCCGCCGATGCGTTCCCAGCTTGCACAAGGCCCGTCCCAGATCGGTTCCCGGAGGCGCGTCTTTCTCTTTATCGGTCAACGGAGGCGGTTCTTTAGCGAAGGAGACGTAGTCCGGCCGGAAGGCAGGGGTGCCTGGAGCTCGGCGAGGCTCCGCGGCAGTTGCCGCCGGCCCCGGAGGCGGCTTCTAATCTTGCTCAGGTTGAGGAACGGCGTCGGAACGGTCCAGAAAGAACGTCGTTACTTCTTCGTACATCTCTTGGCCCACGTTGACCGCGCGGTGTACCCGGTCAGTCGGCTCCAGCCAGTACACTTCGCCGGCATGGATGGCTTCACTTTGCGGCGGCCCGCCATCGCGAAACTCAACCCCGAGTACGTCGCCGCTCAAGACCACAGAAACCCGGTGATACGGATCATGGTGCCAGGGCGTCGCTTGTCCGGGCGCCAACCGCAACCGCCGCACCAGATAGTTTCCCCGGTGATGCAGGACCTCGCCGCCTAAGCTCGTGGATGTCATCGCGCACCTCTTTACGCAGGGTTACCACTGTAGTTTTCTTCGCCTGCCCTTCTCAAGCTCTCGGGTTCTTCGCGTGGCACGCGTGCGGGTATCACAGATTAAATCCACGGGGATGTGATCTCCGCACAACATGGCTGTGATCTGCGTCACTTTCTCTCTTTTTCCAGTCCGGGTACAATACCTTCTTTCTGAACGCAGGTTCGGAGCGAAGGAGACCGCGAGCCCGTGATCGTCGGGGTGCCGAAGGAAATCTACCCAGGAGAGCGGCGGGTGGCGGTTACGCCTGCCGTCGTGCCCATGCTGGCCAAAGCTGGGCTGGACGTTGTCATCGAGCCGGGAGCCGGCGAATCGGCGGGATATCCCGACGCCCATTACCAGGAAAAGGGCGCTAAGGTGCTGTCCGACCGCGCCGGCGTATTTGCCCAGTCCGACATCATCGTGCAGGTGCTCTGCCACGGCGCCAATGACAAGACCGGAGCCAATGACCTCCCTCTGATGCGGCGCGGACAGGTGTTGGTCGGCTTTCTGAGGCCGCTGGCTGCGCCAGAGGCGGTGCAGCAGGTGGCAAACACCGGCGTGACCGCCTTTTCCGTGGAGCTGATGCCGCGCACCACCCGCGCCCAGAGCATGGACGCCCTCTCTTCGATGGCGTCAATCGCCGGATACAAGGCCGTCGTTGTTGTGGCCGATACGCTCCCCCGCATTTTTCCCATGATGACTACGGCCGCGGGCACCATCACGCCCTCGCGAATCCTGGTGATCGGCGCAGGGGTTGCGGGGCTGCAGGCGATCGCCACCGCCAAGCGCCTAGGTGCCGTGGTTTCCGCCTACGACGTGCGTCCCGCGGTGAAGGAGCAAGTACAAAGCCTGGGCGGCAGGTTCGTCGAGCTCCCGCTTGAGACCGGAGACGCGCAGGACGAACGCGGGTACGCAAAAGCCAAAGATGAAGCGTTCTACGCCAGGCAGCGGGAACTGCTGGGCCAGGTGATCGCGGAGAGCGATGCGGTGATCACCACCGCCGTCGTGCCGGGAAAGAAGGCGCCCATCCTGGTAACCGAGGACATGGTGAAAAGGATGGCTCCCGGCTCCGTGGTCCTCGATCTCGCCGCTGAGCGCGGCGGCAATTGCGAGCTGACACGTCCGGGCGACCGCGCGGTGGCGCACGGCGTCACCATCATTGGACCGATCAATCTGGCCAGCGGAGCTCCGTACCATGCCAGCCAGATGTATGCGCGGAACCTGGTCTCGTTCCTGACCAATCTGGTGAAGGATGGAAAGGTACGTCCGCCGGAGAGCGACGAGATTATCCGTGAAACGCTCTTGACCCAGGGCGGGGAGGTGGTGAACGCCCGGGTAAGGGAGATTCTGGGTTTGCCGGCGCTGTTGACTCAGTGATCAGCGGCCAGTAGTCAGCGGATGAGTGCGGGATACGACTGACCACTCACCACCGGTCACTGAACACTTGTAAATGCAGGAAAGCCAATTATGGGCAACGCTCTCATTGACGGTCTGTTCGTTTTCATGCTGGCGGGGTTTATTGGGTTTGAAGTAATCAAACGCATTTCTCCTTTGCTTCACACCCCGCTCATGTCCATTACCAACGCCCTGGACGCGATCGCCGTGGTGGGCGCGATCGTGCTCGTGGGCCGTCACGAAAGCAAGCTGTCGTTCATTCTGGGAATTCT
>Ga0070741_10017787_pt1 | contig 11627 bp, 10 predicted proteins | sample Coa_R1_4_FD_66440 | JGI IMG/M metagenome (GOLD analysis project Ga0070741, IMG submission 66440) | Surface soil microbial communities from Centralia Pennsylvania, which are recovering from an underground coalmine fire - Coalmine... | ecosystem: Environmental > Terrestrial > Soil > Unclassified ...
CGGGCTGTCGATGACCAGCGGCTGCCCCACCAGGGCGCGCTGGACGAAGATCGACAGCACGCCGCTCGACCCGCCGGTCACGACCTGGCCGGGACCATAGATGGAGAAGCCGCGCAGCACGACCCCGGGCACGTCGTACAGGCGGCGGTACATGTCCAGCCACTGCTCGGCTACCCGTTTCGCGATCGCGTACGGGTTGTCGTCGGCCAGCGGCGCGTCCTCGGCCAGCGGCTGCGCGGAACGCCGGTAGACGCGCTGGGTGGAGGCGAGCACGACCCGCGCGCCGCTGGTGCGCGCCCCCTCCAGCACGTTGAGCGTGCCGGCGGCGTTGACCAGGCTCGACGTGTACGGCTCCGCGAGCGAGTAGCCTACGTCGGGCAGCCCGGCCAGGTGGACGATGCCCTCCGCGGCGGCGGCGGCCTCCCGCGCCTCGGGGCCGAGCACGTCGGCCTGGAGGTGAGGGCAGGGCCAGCCGTCCGGCGCGGCCGAGCGGGCCAGGCTGGTCACGGCGTGCCCGCGCGCCACCAGATCGGCCACCACGTGGCGGCCGATGAAGCCGGTGCCGCCGGTGACGAGGACTCTCATGCCGCGGCCTGCGCCTGGAAGTAGGCCAGCATCTCGCCCAGGCTGGCGGCCAGCGTCCGCGTGGGGCGCCAGCCTGCCGCGCTCAGCCGTGAGTGGATCGTCACGCCCGCGCCCGTCACGGTTCCCGCCGACGGCTCGGGTGCTGGCGGGGCCGCGGCGTCGACGCCAGTGATCCCGTGGACGGTAGCGGGCAGGCCGCGCGCTCGCGCCGCCTGGACGACGGCGGCAGCAACCTGCGGCACGGTGCAGACCTCGCCCGCGGCGTTGGCGGCGTGGAAGCCGGCCGGCCAGGGCGCCGTCGCGGCGGCGCGGAGGGCGGCGCAGGCGTCGGCCAGGTGGATGAAGCCCGTCGCCGTCGCCGCGCCCGGATAGACCTCCAGCGGCTCGCCGCGCACCACCTGCAGGCAGAACTTGTTGGGCACGGTCATGAAGCGGTAGTCGGTCTTCGTCACCGGGCCCACGCCGTAGACGACCGCGAGGCGCACGGCCACGGCGCACAGCTCGCCTCGCCGCGCGTACAGCTCCAGCAGCTTCTCGCCGTAGACGTGGGACAGGTGCGCCAGGTCGTTCTGCGCGCCGTAGGGCGTCGCCTCGTCCACCCGCGGCGGCAGCACCGCGCCGTACACTCGCAGGGAGCTACCGTAGACCACGCGCCGCACACCGTGGCGCACGGCGGCATCGAGGACGACGCGCGGGCCGGTCAGGTTGGTGGTCTCGGTGTAGCGAGCGGACGCAGCGGCGGGATGGCCGCTGGCCTGCGCCGCGAGCTGGTAGACGACGTCGATCGGCTCGGCCGCGAACGCCCGCGCCACGGTGCGCGCCGCGGTGACGCTGCCCTCGACGAGACGAAAGGCGGGCCGCTCGGCCAGACGAGCGAGGGCCGCGCGGTCCGTGGCGAAGCCGTTGTCGATACCCACCACCCGCTCGCCCGCGCGCAGCAGCTCCTCGGCCAGCGCGGCGCCGATGTACCCCAGCCCGGCGACCACGACCGCCACCGAGAGAACCCCTGAAAAAAGGATCGCCCCGCGGGCGCCCGTGCATGATACAGGGGCCCGCGGGGCCTGGGCAATGCCGCGACTGGGTTAGAACTCCTTGCAGAATGCAAGACACCGGGTGTGGGTCGCAGACCCACACCCGGTATCGAAATCCCCACTCAGACTGGCTGCGCGACGTGGAGGTTGTAGAGCTCCGCCGCGTTGTCGCGCACCAGCTTCGCGCGCTTCTCGGCCGGCAGGTGGCCGAGGTCGCGGTCGATCACCTTCAGCGAGTTCGGCCAGGTCGAGTTGGGGTGGGGGTAATCGTTCGACCACATGTAGTGGTCCACGTCGCCCCACTCGAAGTAGTGCGCGCCCACGGCGTCGTTGAAGAAGGTCGCGTACATCTGCCGCTTCCAGTACTCGCTCGGGTCGAGCTGCATCGGCGGCGGGTTCACGCCACGGAAGCGGCGGTAGTAGTAGTCCCACTGCTGCAGGTAGAAGGGAATCCAGCCGATCTCGAACTCGACCCAGACGAACTTCAGCCGCGGGTAGCGGTCCAGCACGCCGTAGAACATCAAGTCGAACCAGGCATCGGTGCCGCTGCTCAGCTTCAGGTTGACGCTGCCGCGGTAGTGCTCCACGCCCTTCCGCCGCTCCATGTCCTTGCTGTAGTTGTGGCCGGTGAGGATGTGCAGGCTCACCGGCGCGTCGAGGGACTGGGCGGCGTCCCAGAACTTGTTGTAGTGGTCGGAGTAGAACGGCAGATCGGGGTGGGGCGCCTGCCAGATCAGCGCGCCCTGGAGGCCGGCCTTGCGGCAGCGCTCCAGCTCCTGCACGCCGTGGTCGACGTCGTAGAGGGAGATACAGGGGATGCCCACCAGCCGGTCGTTGGCGACCTGGCAGTACTCGATCAGCCAGTCGTTGTAGACGCGGAAGCATTCCTCCTGGAGGCGCGCGTCGTCAAGCCCGAACTGGCTCAGGCCGAGGGTCGGGTAGAGCACCTCGGCGCTCACCCCGTCGGTCGCCATCTCCTTGAGGCGCTCGTTGGGATCGTGGCCGCCGGGGCGGCCCTGGAAGCCCTCGCCCAGCTTGGGCTCCGGGTAGCGGGGCGCCTGGTCGCGCAGGCTCTGGGGCAGCCGCTGGACCCACAGGTCGTGCGGCTCCATCGTGTGCGAGTCGGCGGAGATGATGATCTCCCCGGTGCGGTTGCCAGCAGACGTCGCCTCGGCGGTCGACATAGCGCTCATGGATTCGCCCCTTCCCCTTCGAAGCTGTGCGTGCGGCTCGCCGCCAGGACCGGCGGCTGGACTTGCCGGCATGATATACAGGCGCGCCGGGGGTGGGCAACCGGCGGCCGTTGCGCGTTAATTCGCGCACTCGCTACAGTTACTCTCGTGAACAGCCTCGACATCCTGGGCGTGCGCGTCGACGACGTGACCTACGCCGAGGCCCTCGCCCTGCTGCAGCAGTACATCGCCACTCGTGAGCCGCACTACGTCGTGACGCCCAACCCGGAGTTCGTCATGGCCGCCCGGCGCGATCCGGCCTTCCGGGCCGCGCTGGCCGGCGCGGCGCTGGCCGTGCCGGACGGCGGGGGGCTGCTGCTGGCGGCCCGCCTCTGGGGCCGGCCGTTCCGCGAGCAAGTGCGGGGCACCGATCTCGTGTACCGGCTGGCGGCGGCCGGGGCGCGCACGCGCCAGCGCTGGTTTCTCCTCGGCGCCGGGCCGGGGGTGGCCGCGGCAGCGGGGCAGCGGCTCATGGCGCGCTATCCGGGGCTGCAGGTGGTCGGGACGTATGCCGGCAGCCCGAGCCCGGCCGCCGACGCCGCGACGTGCGCGGCCGTGCGCGCCGCGCAGCCCCTCGACGTGCTGCTCGTGGCCTACGGCGCGCCCAGGCAGGAGCTGTGGATGGCGCGCAACGTGGCGGCGCTCGGCGTCCCCGTGGCGATCGGCATCGGCGGCGTGCTGGACTACGTCGCTGGCCGCGTCCGCCGCGCGCCGCGCTGGGTGCGCGACCTCGGCGCCGAGTGGCTGTACCGCCTGGTGACCCAGCCCTGGCGCTGGCGGCGCCAACTGGCCCTGCCCTGCTTCGCGGCGCTGGCGCTCTGGGAGTCGCCGCGCCGCCGCACCGTGCTTCGCAGGCGCTGTGAGGCATTCCTCGACCCACGCTAACCGGATGGAGGCAGCATGGGGACCGACATGGCGCCGATCGGCGTCGGCATCCTGACCAAGGGCAAACCGACGCTCAGCATGGTGCTGGTCAGCCTCCTGATGCAGAGCGGCAGCGCGCTGCGCGTCCACATCGTCGACACGGCCCCGAGTCCGGTGGTCCGCCGCGACGACGTGGTGTTCGCGCTGCGGCTCGCCTTCGACCGCCAGATCGTCTGCGAGTACGAGTACTCGCGCGAGAAGGACCGCGCCTTCAGCGCCGGCCGCCAGCGGCTGCTGGAGGCGCTGCCCAATCCCTACCTCGTGTTCATGGACGACGACGTCGTGCTGCCGGCCGACACGCTGGCGCGGCTAACCGAGCGAGCCCGCACCCTGACCAACTGGGGCTACGTCACGCCGCTGTGCAAGAATTACGGCGTGGCGCGCACGCCGTTCGGTGAGGGCGGCCATTACACGCCCGGCGGCCTGATCTACCAGGACGACCTCGTGCGGCGCCTGCTGCTCGAGTATTATGGATCGACCGTCGACGTGCTCGATGCGAAGAAGACCAGCCGCAAGGTGTGGGAGAGTGTGTTTCTGTCGGAGGCGTTCCAGCGGCTAGGGCGCCAGTGCGTGACCCTCGCCGACTGCCTCACCTACCATCTCGACTACCACCAGCGCGCGGAGTGGCACCCCAACGAGAGCGAGCTAATCGCCAATACCCGCGCGCGCCTGCGCGAGCTGGTCGATCGCTTCGCCGGTGGGGTGCCGCGGCTGGTCGCGGAGTAGGAGCAGCGCAGGCGATGGCTCGTCCGCTCATCCCCCGCATCGCGCGCGACATCGACGCCGGCCGCTGGCTGGAGAGCTTCCTCGTCTCCGCCGTCGTGTCGATCCTCGTCATTCGCTTCTACCTGGAAATGACAGGCTACCCGAAGATCGGTGGCCACGGCCTGCACATCGCCCACATGCTCTGGGGCGGCATGCTCATGGTCGTCGCGATCGTCCTGCTGCTGGCGTTCCTCGGCAAACGCATCCAGCACGCCGGCGCCATCGTCGGCGGGATCGGCTTTGGCACTTTCATCGACGAGCTGGGAAAGTTCATCACCAGCGACAACAACTACTTCTACGAGCCGACCTTCGCCCTCATCTACGTGATCTTCATCCTGCTGTTCCTGGCGTTCCGCGCCATCGAGCGCCAGCAGAAGATGACCGACACCGAGTACCTGGTGAACGCGATCGCCCTGCTGCAGGAGTCGGTGCTCGACCGCGTCCACCCGGAGCAGCGGGACCGGGCGCTGCTGCTCCTGCGGCGCAGCGCGGCCAATGACCCGTTCACGCGCGCCGTCGTCCAGGCGCTGCGACACATCGCGGCGGCGCCCAACCCGCCGCTCAATCCGGCCCAGCGGTTCGTGCTCTGGTGCCGCGAGTCGTACGAGTCGCTGATCGCCTGGCGCTGGTTCCAGCGTGGGGTGATCGCGCTGGCCTGCGCCGACGCGATCGTCACCGTGGCCATGGGGATGATGCTGGCGCTCGGCGGGCGCGCCGCGTTGGCCGAGTGGGCGCCGACGTTCTGGGAATGGGGGAGCCTCCTCAGCTCGCTCGCGTCCGCGCTGCTGCTGCTGATCGGCGTGGTCCGCCTCCTGCGCGCCGGGCGGCTAGCGGCCTACGTCTGGTTCCGGCGTGCGCTGCTGGTGTCGATCTTCCTCGTCCAGTTCTTCGCCTTCTACGAGGACCAGCTCGGGGCGATCACGGGCGTAGCGTTCGACCTCGTCTTCCTCGCCGTGGTGAGCTACGGGCTCAACGCCGAGCGCGCGCGGCGGGCGACGACACTGGCCAGCGCCGTCCGCGCGGACGAGCCGCGGCCCGAGGTGCCACTGCCGGCCAGCAGCCGGGCCCTCTGAGCGGGCAGGGCTCGTGGACTCGGCGCCGGGTTCACGGCCTTCATCGGGCCTGGCCGAAGCGATAGTCTTCCCGGCCCGCCAAGAGCCGGACGCCCGCACAGTGAAGGTGGCGATCCGTTCGCCGGCGCCCGTATATTAGGGCGGCTCAGCAAGCGAGAGGGGGGATTTCATGCGTCGATGGGGCTGGCTGGTGGCGATGGGCGCGCTGCTCGCGCTGGTGGCGTCGGGCGTGCCAGGGTCCGCGGGGCTGGCCGCTCCGGTGGCGGGAGTCAGCGCCAGTGGCGCGGCGGCGCCGGCGCCCCAGGTGCCCGTCCTGCCCGAGCGCACGCGCGTCTCCTACGGTGGGCCCGCGGGCGTGGCCTTCGCGGTCTACATCGGCCTGGAGCAGGGCTACTTCGCCGAGGCGAACATCGACGTCGACCTGGAGAACGTAGACGTCGCTGCCATCACGCCCAACGTGGCCACCGGCCAACTCGACGTGGGCCACGGCCCGTCGTCGCCCGGCCTGTTCAACGCGCTGTCGCGCGGCCTGCCGATCCGCGCCATCCTCGACGGCAGCCACCTGGTCCCGAACGGCCGCAGCCACGCGATCGTCGCTCGCCAGGAGCTGTACGACAGCGGCCAGGTCCGCGGGATGGAAGGCCTGCGCGGGCGCCGCGTGGCGCTGAACAGTCTCTCCGGCGCCAACACCATCGAGCTCGACCTCGCCCTGCGCCGCGTGGGGCTGACCCTCGACGACGTGGAGACCGTGCAGATCCCCTTCGTCGATCAGGCGGTGGCGCTGTCCAACGGCTCCGTCGACGCGGCCCTTACGCTGGAGCCGTTCATCGGCCGCCTCGTCGAGCGCGGCGTAGCCCAGCCGATCCGCTACGTGAACCAGGACTACCCCGATCACCAGGTCTCCTTCCCGATGATCGGCCCGCGCCTCATCGAGCGGCCGGACGTTACCCGCGCCTTCGCGGTGGCCTACCTGCGCGCTGCCCGCGACTACGAGCGGGCGCGGCAGTACGGCGAGAACGTGGAGCAGGTCGCCGCCGCGCTGGCGAAGTACACCCGCCAGGAGCCGGCCCAGGTAGCCGCCGCCTTCCGCGACGGCGGCATGACCGGCATCGACCCCAATGGGCGGATCAACGTGGAGAGCCTGCAGTTCGACGTCGAGTGGTACCGCGAGCACGGGCTGGCCGAGCGCGAGCTGAACGCGGCCAGCTTCGTGGACCCGCAGTACGCCGACTACGCCGTCGGCGTGCTCGGCCCGTTCCGCTAGCCCGGCCGGCCAGCCTCGGCTCGACCTGGCGGAGACGCCCGTTCATTGTGGATGCGCTCTGGTGGGGTAGTCGCGGCCCGAGCGCTGAAGGGCCGTTGTGGTGCCAGCACGGGGAGGGGTTAGGGCATACCTGAGCTACCCATCGCCCCTGGTATCCAGGCGGTACTCGCGGTTCGCCTGCTCCAGCTCGGCGAGGGCGCCGGCCAATCGCACGCTCAGGCGGTGCAAGCGCAGCAGACTGCCGGCGAGAGCAACGACCAGCACGAACGACGTGAGCCCGAGCGCCCAGACCAGCCAATCGCTCTCGCACATGCCTGCCATCCACCCGCGGCGGTATACATGGCGCGAGGGACCATTCTACTTCCGCGTGCCGTCCTTGCAGTAATTCACGCCAGAGAGCAGAATACGGACCACGCTGCCGGGCAACCGCCGAACGTGAGGCGCGGAGGCGACCATGACCAGTGCCCCGCCGCAGACCCAGACCGTCAAGACCATGTGCCCGATGAACTGCCACCCGACATTCTGCGGGATGGTCGTTACCGTCGAGGACGGCCGGGTCAGCAAGATCACCGGCGACCCGGACAATCCCGATAGCCGCGGGTTTCTGTGCGTCCGCGGCCGGGCCGCGCACGAGATCCTGGCCAACCCGCGCCGGCTCGCCCAGCCGCTGCAGCGGGTGGGACCGCGCGGCGCCGATCAGTGGGAGCCGATCGGCTGGGACGAGGCGCTCGACCGGATCGCAGCGGCCATCCGGCAGGCCGGTCGCGAGCGGGTCGGGGTCTGGTCCGGCCACGGGGCGTTCATCAACGGGATCACCGGGCAGCTCGTGCGGCGCTTCGGCTACCTCGGCGGCTACCAGTTCTGGAATGCGGCCATCGTCTGCTGGGCGCTCGGCGCCTACGGCCTGCAGCTCACCGGCGTGCTCGAGGCGAACACCAAGGAGGACCTGGCCGCCAACGCCCGCACGATCCTGTTCTGGGGCGCCAACCTGGCCAGCCAGCCGTCCACCGCGCCGCACCTGGTCGCCGCCCGCAAGCGCGGGGCGACGGTGATCGGCATCGACTGCCGTCGCACCGAGACCAGCCAGCACGCGGACCGCTTCCTCGTCCTGCGGCCGGGGACGGACGCCGCGCTGGCGCTCGGGATGATGCACGTCATCGTCGCGGAGGGACTGGAGGACCGCGCGTTCCTGGCCGCGCACACCGTCGGCTTCGATCGCTTGGCCGAGTCGCTCCAGGCGTACCCCCCCGAGTGGGCCGCCGCGACCACCGGCCTGGAGCCCGAGACCGTCCGCTGGCTGGCGCGCACCTACGCCACCGAGCGGCCGGCGATGATCGTCCTCGGCGGCGCGTCGATGTACAAGCACCGCGCTGGCTGGCTGGCGAGCCGCGCCATCTCCTGTCTCCCCGCGCTCACCGGCCAGCTCGGCATCCCCGGCGGCGGCCTCGGGCCCCGCCACCGCGCCTCGGTCCACGGCGAAGGCTTCGCCGACCTCAGCGGCCTGAGCGAGCGCCCGCCCGGCGACTACATCCCGAGCCACATGCCCGAGATGACGCGCGCCTTTCGCGAGGGACGCCTCGACGTGCTGCTGCTGTTCGGGACGAACATGCTGTCCAGCTTCGCCGAGACCGAGACCACGGCCGCGGGCCTGGACCGCATCGGGCTGATTGTGGCGCACGACCTGTTCAGCAACGCGACCATCCGCCGCCACGCCGACATCGTCCTGCCCGGCACGAGCTGGCTGGAGGAGACCGGCGTCAAGGACACGACCACCCACGTCTACCTGATGCCCCAGGTGCTCTCGCACTGGGCCGAGACTCGCTCGATCACGCGGGTGATCGCGGACCTGGCCGCCCGGCTCGATCTACCGCAGGTCTTCCCCTGGGCCTCCCAGGAAGAGGCGGTCAATGCCCTGCTGGCGGGGCTGGACGGCGGCCGGGTGGACGTCGAACGGCTGCGGCGTGACGACGGGCGCTACGCGCGCCAGGTGTCGCACGTGGCCTATCCCGATCACCGCTACCACACCCCCTCCGGCAAGGTCGAGCTGTACTCGGAGCGGGCCGCCGCTCTCGGGCTGCCGCCCCTGCCCGTCTACCAGGAGCCGGCCGAGACGCCCGCCAGCGCGCCGGACCTGGCGCGGCGCTACCCGCTGGTCTTCCGCCAGGGGCGGACCTTCACCGCGTTCCACGGCTTCTACGACGAGGCCCAGGCGCTGCCGTCGCTAGCCAGGCTCAACCCGGCCCCCGAGCTCTGGATTCACCCCGCCGACGCGGCGGATCGCGCCATTCGCTCCGGCGACCGCATCGAGCTGTTCAACGACCGTGGCCAGGCGGCGGCGCGCGCCCGCGTGACCGACGACGTGCCGCCCGGCGTGGTCTGGATGCGCGACGGCTGGGTAGCAGTCAACCGACTGACCAGCAACGAGCCCTGCCTGCCCCCCGCGGCCTCCGAAGCGCTGCCGATCCCCGGCGGCCAGGCCACCTACGAAGCCCTGATCGAAGTGCGCCGCGCCGGCTGAGGTAACTCCGCGAGCGGGAGATCAGGCGGGTGGGCCGGACGGCCTGCCATCTGGCCGCTCTCCAGGCGCCGGGAATCCCGGCAGAACTCCGCACATTTCGGTTGACAGACGGAATTGCGTGGTAGACTACGCGAAGATCGCGACCTGCGGGAGGCGCCGGTAGCTGGACTGCTTCACAGAGGGGGTGCGGACATGCTCCAGTGCATCATCACTCAGACCAAGGATCTCGATGCGGTGGTCTACGATTGGGGAGCGGTCAAGTGGGTCGCCAACAACGACCTGGCGCCGGGCTGCGAGCAAAGCTTCGGGCTCGTGCACATCCTGCCTGGTAAGACCAATCCCGAACACTGGCACACCGCCGCCGAGGAGATCGTGTACATGCTCGAGGGCGAGTGCGACATCCGCGTGGGCGACCGGTGGATGAAGATCGCCCCTGGCCAGACTCTCGTCATCCCCCAGGGGGTCAAGCACGAGGTCTCGAACAACGGCTGGGAGCCCGTCGTGTACGTCTGCGCCTTCTCGGCGAGCATGCGGGGCACGCTATTCGAGGATCCGAGCGCTTCGGGCGCTCGGCCGCTGTCCGGCCAGAGCGCGCAGCCCTGGTAAAGCGGTCTCACGCCTACCCATGGAGTCGGTCTACGACCTCGTTGTGATCGGCGCCGGCCCGACCGGCGAAAAGGGCGCGGCGCAGGCCGCGTACTTCGGCAAGCGCGTGGCCATCGTCGATGCCAACCCTCGCCCCGGCGGGATCGCGGTGAGCGTTGCCGGTATCCCGACTAAGACGCTGCGCGAGGGGGCGATCTACCTCAGCGGCCTCGGACAGAGCGCGAACCAGCTCCCGGCGCCGAGCGCTCGAGATCCCTGGCGCCTGCTCATGGCCCGCAAGCTCGAGGTCTCGGGTTTCATGACCAGGACCGTCGAGCGCAACCTAGTGCGGCACGGCATCGAGCGGATCCACGGTCGGGCGCGCCTCCTTCCCGGCCGACGCGTCGAGGTCGAGCCGCCCCAGGGCGCGCCGATCCTGCTCCAGGCGGAGGTGGTGCTCCTCGCCTCCGGCGCGCGCCCGAACCACCCGCCCGGCGTGCCTCTAGACGACCCAGACGTACACGATTTTGAGAGCATTCTCAGCATCGAGCGGGCGCCGGAGTCGTTGCTCGTCCTTGGTGGTGGTGCGATCGGCTGCGAGTACGCGTCGATCTTCGCAGCCATTGGCACACGCGTGACCCTGGTCGCCGCGAGGCCCCAGTTGATCCGCGCGCTCGACGTCGAGATGGCCCGCGTCCTCGCTGAATCGTTCAACGGCATGAGCATACGGGTGCTAACCGGCGCCCGGGTGGTCGGCGTCGAGCGCCGGGGCGGGACGCTCGAAGCGCAGCTTGCGGACGGCCGTTCGCTGGCGGTGGAGAAGGTTCTCATCGCCGCCGGCGGGCGACCGTGCACCGAGGGCCTCGGACTCGCCGACGCCGGGGTCGAGACCGATGCCAGGGGCTGGGTGAGCGTTGACGAGCGCTACGCGACCACCGCGCCGGGCGTGTGTGCTGCTGGGGACGTGATCGGCCCGCCGGGGCTCGCCTCGGTCGGGATGGAGCAGGCCCGGGTGGCCGTGTGCCACGCCTTCGGCTTCGAGTACAAGACCGCGACCGACCGCTTCTGGCCCACCTACGTCTTCTCGATTCCTGAGGTCGCCTGGGTGGGACTCGCCGAGGAGGCGGCGCAGGCCTCGGGGCTCGCCTACGAGACGGGCCGATCGTCCTTCGCTTCGAACGCGAAAGCGCGGATCTCCGGCTTTGCCGACGGTCTGCTCAAGCTAGTCTTCCGCGTGCCGGACAAGCGCCTCCTTGGCGTACACATCGTGGGGGAGCTGGCGAGCGAGCTGATCCACATCGGGCAGTTCGTCATGCACGAGGGAGGCAGCATCGATCACTTCATCGATGCGACCTTCGCGGTTCCAACGCGTAGCGAAGCCTATAAGTACGCGGCGTACGACGGGCTGATGCGCCTGGAGCGGCGCAGCCGCGCTGCCAGCACCGCAGGCCCTGCTCGGAATCCAGTCGGCTGAGCAGCGAGTACCAGCGCGGTACCCCTATGCCTTCACGCGGCTAGCGCGGCAGGCGCACGCTCGGCCGCCATCGCACGGAGCCGCTCGGCGTTGCCACCTGCCCAGCGATCAGTCATCATTCGACGACCTCGGTGACCTGCAGCAGGATCTCGTGAGGGAAGGTGATACCGAGCTCG
>Ga0070741_10017788_pt1 | contig 11626 bp, 7 predicted proteins | sample Coa_R1_4_FD_66440 | JGI IMG/M metagenome (GOLD analysis project Ga0070741, IMG submission 66440) | Surface soil microbial communities from Centralia Pennsylvania, which are recovering from an underground coalmine fire - Coalmine... | ecosystem: Environmental > Terrestrial > Soil > Unclassified ...
GCCGGCGCGCAGCAGAGCGGCGATCTGCTCGCGGCGGCGTTGTTCGTCCTCGATCTGCGCCTGCAGCTCGGCCTCGGCGCGCACGCGGGCGCCCGCGGCCAGCGCCAGCCGCTGCTGCAGCTCCTCTTCCTTGCGCTTGCGCAGGTCCAGCACCCGTTGCAGGCGGAAGCTCGCCATCGCTTACCCCTGTTCGTCCGCGATTAGCTTCAGCGCCGCGACGGTGTCGGCGAACGGCGTCGCCTCGCCGGGACGCTGGCGCAGGAAGGCGTGGATCGCCGGCAGCCGGCGCACAGCGCGGTCCACGGCTGGATTTGTGCCGGCCACGTAGGCGCCGACCGCGATCAGGTCGCGGGCGTCCTGGTGCGCGGCGAGCAGCGAGCGCAGCCTGCCGGCAGCCGCCAGATGCTCCTCATCGGTGACGGCGGGCATCACGCGCGAGACGCTGGCGAGCACGTCCACGGCGGGATAATGGTTCTCGCCGGCGAGGGCGCGGGAGAGCACGATATGGCCGTCGAGCGTGCCGCGGGCGGTGTCGGTCACCGGCTCGGTCAGGTCGTCGCCCTCGACCAGCACGGTGTAAAAGGCGGTGATCGAGCCGCGCTCGCCGCCGCCGGCGCGTTCCAGCAGCCGCGGCAGCGTGGCGAAGACCGAGGGTGGGTAGCCGCGCAGCGCCGGTGGCTCGCCCGCGGCGAGGCCCACCTCGCGCTGCGCCATCGCCAGGCGTGTGACCGAATCCATCAACAGCAGCACGTCGCGGCCCTCATCGCGGAACGCCTCGGCGATCGCGGTGGCGACCCAGCAGGCCTTGATCCGGACCAGCGCCGGCGTGTCGCTGGTGGCGATCACGACCACGGAGCGGGCCAGCCCCTCGTCGCCCAGGTCGCGTTCGAGGAACTCGCGCACTTCGCGGCCGCGCTCGCCCACCAGGCAGATCACGTTGAGGTCGGCGGCGGCGTGCCGGGCGATCATGCCGAGCGTGGTGCTCTTGCCCACGCCGGAGCCGGCGAAGATGCCGATGCGCTGGCCGCGGCCGCAGGTGAGCAAGCCATCGATCACGCGCACACCGGTGGGGAACGCCGTATCGACGGGCCGGCGGGTGAGCGGATCGGGCGCAGAGCCACCGCCGACGGGGCGTTGCTTCCCCGCAAGCGGCCCTTTGCCGTCCATTGGCCGGCCGAGGCCGTCGAGCACGCGGCCGAGCAGCGCCGGGCCGACCGGCACGCTCAGCGGCGCACCGGTCGTCTCGACGCGGGCGCCGGCGGCGAGGCCGACCAGCTCGCCCAACGGCATCAGCAGGACGCGCGGGCCGCGAAAGCCGACGATCTCGGCCGCGACCGGCCCCTGCGCCGTGGGCAGCGTCACCACTTCGCCCACGGTACCGCCCAGCCCGGCGACTTCGACGGTGAGGCCGACCGCCTCGGCGATCGTGCCGGTGCGGCGGGCGGTGTTCAGCCGCTCAAGCCGCTCGACGTACGGCGAGAGGTCGAGTGGCGCGACGTCCGGTGGCAAGGCGGCAGCCATGGAAGCTCCTGTGCGCTCCGCCGTTGCAGTGCGCAGGCAAAGGCTACGCCGCCGCCGGAACGTTCTGAATCGGTGGAGATCCCGATTCGTGCGTCAGTCACGGCAGCCCGTTCCGCTGTGCGGCCGGCTTGCCAGATCTGGCATACTGGCTCCGAGATGCAACCGCTCTGGTGGATCGGGTCCATCCTCCGCGATCTCCGGGCGTTTCCGGAACGGGTCCGACGCGAGATCGGCTTTGCTCTCTATGTTGCACAACAGGGCGAGAAGCATCCCGATGCCCGACCACTGCGTGGCTTCGGTGGCGCCGGAGTGCTGGAGGTAGTCACCAATTTCGACGGCGATACGTACCGCACCATCTACACTGTTCGCTTTCCAACCGGCATTTACGTGCTGCACGCCTTTCAAACGAAGTCGATACGAGGGATTAGCACGCCGAAGCGCGAACTTGACTTGATCCATGCTCGACTGCGGCAGGCCGAGGCTTTCGACCGGGAACGGCGGGAGGATGTTAACCGATGAGTGATGATACGAGGTTGGACAGCGCCGTGACCGCGAGCAGTGGCAACGTGTTTGCGGACCTGGAGGTTGCGGAACCCGACGAGGCGCTGGTTCACGCCGAACTGGCACGATCGATCGCGGCGATTATCAAGGCACGGCGGCTGAGCCAGGCGCGAGCCGCCGAAGTATTGGGCGTCGATCAGCCAAAGGTGTCCGCCCTGCTGCGCGGACGCCTCGCCGGCTTCTCGACAGATCGCTTGCTGCGCTTCTTGCTCGCGCTGAACCGCGATGTCGAAATCCGCATCCAGCCGGCCAGCGATCCAGATCGGCACGGACGTGTGCACGTCGTGGCCGTGGCATGATCGCCGCTATCATTCGCTCCGGCCGAACCGATGCAGAGGCTATCCGGCCCGCGGTGAGACGGGCGACTGCTGCAGGCGGGTGACGCGCACCTTGCGGATGCGCCGTCCGGTGACGGAGAGCACGCGCAACTGCAGCCCATCCACGTTCACCGTGTCGTTCGGCGTCGGGATCTTGCCGAGGCGGTTGATGATCAGCCCGCCGACGGTGTCGAAGTCGCCCTCCTCGACCTCGACGTCGAACAGCTCTTTGAGCACGTAGACGTTGGCGCCGGCGTCCACCACGGCGTCGCCGTCGCCCGTGCGTACCCAGCTCGGCTCGCCGTGGTCGTATTCGTCTTCGATCTCGCCGACGATCTCCTCGACCAGGTCTTCGATCGTGAGCAGCCCTGCCGTGCCGCCATACTCGTCCACGACGATGGCGATATGAATCTTCTGCGTGCGCAGCTCCGTCAGCAGCTCGTCCACCGGCTTCGATTCCGGCACGAACAGGGCGGAGCGGGCGATCGTGCGCAGGTCGACCTCACCGCCGCCGCGCGCCAGGTGCGCCAGCACATCCTTCGCGTAAATCACGCCGACGATGTTGTCGATCGTGCCTTCGTAGAGCGGGACGCGGCTGACACCTTTCTCCGCGATCAGCGCGGCGACCGCGGCGACCGTCGCGCCCACGTCCACGGCGATGATGTCGATGCGCGGGACCATGATCTCGCGCGCCGTGGTGTCCTCCAGCTCGATCACGGCGCGGATCATCTCGCGCTCGTCCTGCTCGATGCCGCCCTCGCTCTGCTCACGCTCCACCAGGCGTAGCAGCTCCTCGTCGCTCTCTTCCGGTTGGGGCGAGGGGCGCAGCGGCGGCAGGCACAGCAGCGCACGGCCGGGCAGGTCGGCCAGGTAGCCGGGCACGAAGAAGACCCAGCGCAAGACCGTGACCAACGGGCTCAACGCCGGCGTCCAGCGGTCGGCGTTGTTGGTGACGACGACGCGCGGAATCCCCTCGATCACGCAGGCCGCGAGTATGGCGAGCAACGCGGTAAGCACCACCGGCTCGGCGGAGACGCCGGTGCGCCGCACGACGAGGCCGACGGCTGCCGCCACGCCGGTGACGATCGAGACGGTGCGCGCCGCGATCAGCGCGGCGGCGACCCGCTCGCGATCCAGCGCGAACTGCGCCGTGCCTTCGGGCCGCGGCTGGCGTGGTGTGGACGGACGTGGGCGGCTGCGCAGGGCGATGAGGCCGGCCGCCTGTGCCGCGGCCGTGAGGAAGAGCATCAGGGCCGCGCCAAGAACCAGGCACGCGCCCAACCAACTGTCTGCGTCCAAAGTGGACGGATCACCTTCTGCATGGCGCCTCCGGGGCATCGCCCCGCGGCGCACGGACTGAGATTCTTATTCTACCGCCATGCCGCCCCGCGGTCAAGATACCTCGGGTCCGCATTGCTTATGCCACCACTGCTCCGTTTGCCGGGCACCGCGCGGCTGAGCCGGGAATCGCCATACCCATGCTATACTCGGATGACACATCGCCCGGCGTGGCGCTCGTTTTGTGGACGGTTGCGCCGGCTTGCAGGGATGTTCCGCGCCCTGCCATCACCGATCGAACCGAGGCCCTCCCGTGCTGAGCGACGACCTGCGATCTCAGTTTCTGCGCTTCTTCGAAGATCGCGGACACCGGCGGATCGCGTCGGCCGGGCTCGTACCGATCGACGACCCGACGCTGCTGTTCACCAGCGCCGGCATGGTGCCGTTCAAGCCGTACTTCATGGGCCGCGACCTGCCGCCCGCGCCACGGCTGACCACGGCCCAGCGCTGCTTCCGTACCACGGATATCGACTCCGTGGGCGACATCAGCCACAACACCTTCTTCGAGATGCTGGGCAACTTCAGCATCGGCGACTACTTCAAATCCGACGCGATCCCCTGGGCCTGGGAGCTGGTCACGCGCGGCTTCGGCCTGCCCAAAGAGCGGCTCTGGAACACGGTCTACACCGACGACGACGAGGCGTTCGAGCTCTGGCTGAAGCAGGGCCAGCGTCCCGACCGCATCCTGCGCTACGGCGAAGAGGAGGGCAACTACTGGCTCTCCGGCGATGTCGGCCCCTGCGGCCCCTGCTCCGAGATCTTCTATGACTTCGGCGAAGAGCTGGGCTGCGGCCCGAGCTGCGAGCCGAAGCACGACTGCCCGCGCTTTCTGGAGATCTGGAACCTCGTCTTCATGGCCTTCTACCAGGAGGCGCCGGGCAAGCGCACGCCGCTGCCGAAGAAGAACGTCGATACCGGCGCAGGGCTGGAGCGGATCACCCGTGTGCTGGCCGGCGTGCCCTCGTCGTACGATACCGACGTCTTCCAGCCTATCCTCAGGACGATCGGCAGCGTCACCGGCGCCGAGTACGGCAGCGACCCGGACACGACCCGGCTGATGCGGATCATCGCCGACCACGGCCGCGCAGCGACCTTCCTGATCGCCGACGGTGTGCTGCCCACGAACGAGGGGCGCGGCTACGTGCTGCGCCGCCTGATCCGCCGCATGATGTACAGCGGCCGCCTGCTGGGGCGCGAGGGGCCGTTCCTGAGCACGGTCGCCGATGCCGTGATCGACCGGCTGGGCGAGGTCTACCCGGTCGCCCGCCAGCAGCGCGAGAACATCCACGCCGCGCTGCTGGCCGAGGAGCGCCGCTTCGGCGCCACGCTGGAGGCCGGCAGCGAGCGGCTGGAGGCGCTGATCGCGGACCTGCAGGGGCGCGGCGATGCGCTGCCCGGCGAGGAGGTCTTCCGCCTCTACAGCACCTACGGTATCCCGCTGGAGCTGACCGAGGAGATCGCCGCCCGCCACGGCCTGCGCATCGACCGTGAGGGCTTCGAGCGCGAGCTGGAGGCCGAGCGCCAGCGCAGCCAGGCCGAGGGGAAGTTCCGGGACGAGGTGATCAGCGAGGCGCGTGTGCGGCTCGCCGGCGCCGGCCGGGGCGGCCGCTTCGTCGGCTACGAGACGCTGCGCGCGGAGACGACGATCGAGGGCATCTTGTCCGGCTCGGAGCTGCTGGAGCGGGCGCAGGCCGGCCAGCGCGTCGAGGTCGTGCTCAGCGAGACGCCGTTCTACCCTGAGGGCGGCGGCCAGGTGGGCGACGCGGGCGAGATCCGCACCGAGTCCGGCACGCTGCGCGTCGAGGATACGCGTCGTGACGAGGGGCTGATCCTGCATATCGGCGTTGTAGCCGAGGGCACGATCGCGCTGGGCCAGCGCGCCCGGGCCGAGGTCGACGCGGCGCGGCGGCAGAACACGACGCTGAACCACTCGGGCACGCACCTGCTGCACGCTTCGCTGCGTTCAATCCTCGGCAGCCACGTGCGCCAGATGGGCTCGCTGGTAGCGCCGGAGCGGCTGCGCTTCGACTACCAGCAGTCCGAGTCGCCGACCCTCGAACAGCGGCTCGCCGTCGAGCGGCTGGTGAACGAGAAGATCCGCCAGGACATCCCCATCGTCACCAAAGTGATGAACCGCGAGGCGGCGCTGGGCGAGGGGGTGCTCGCCTTCTTCGGCGACAAGTACGGCGACGAAGTCCGCGTCGTGGAGATGAACGACGGCACGCACCGCTTCAGCGCCGAGCTGTGCGGTGGCACCCACGTGCACGAGACGGGCGAGATCGGCATGCTGCTGCTGGTGGGCGATGCCAGCATCGGCGCCGGCGTGCGCCGCGTCGAGGCCGTGACCGGCGGCCATGCCGAACGCTACGTCGAGCAGCAGCTCCACCGGCTTGAGCGGATCGCGCAGACGCTGGGCACGCAGCCCGAGGGGATCGAGGCGCGGATCGAATCGCTGCTGCAGGATCTCGACCGCGCCCGCAAGCTGCAGGCGGAGACGCAGCGGCAGAGCGGCCGCCAGACCGCGACAGAGCTGGCTGCCTCCGCCGAGCGGATCGGCGATGCCGGCATCGTCGCCGCGCGGGTTGACGGAAATAGTATGGACGGGATGCGCGAGATCGGCGACGGTATCCGCCAGAAGCTGCACCGTGCCGCGATCGTGCTCGGCTCGGCGACCGACGGGCGGGTGCAGTGCATGGTGATGGTCTCGCCGGAGCTGGCGCCGCCGCTCGACGCGCGCGAGATCCTGAACCAGGGGCTGGCTCCGGCCGGCGTGCGCGGCGGGGGGCGGCCGCAACTGGCGCAGGGCGGCGGCAATGACCCGGCAGCGCTGGACCAGGCGCTGGCCGCGGCGCGGCAGTTCATAAAGGAGCGCCTCTCTGGCTGAGGACACCGGCGCAAAACGTCCCGCCCCGTCGCCGCTCGGCTCCCGCACGCGCCCGCCGCGATCGGAACGGGAAGAGCAGCCCGTTGCCACGACGGCGAGTGCGAACGGTGTGTTGCCGGCGGAGATGGAACAGCCGGAGCGTGCGGCAGAGCCGGCTTCGCCGGCTGAAACCGAGCAGTCCGCCGGTATCGAGCAGGCGCCGCGGTCGCCGCGCCAGCGGCCCTTTTTGCGGTCCGATGCCTCCGCCACCGCAGACGAGCCCATGGCGGCGGGCGAACCTGAACCGGAACAGCCCGAAACCGACTTCGTGCTCTCGTCTGCGCCATCCCTAAACGGCGCCACGGCCTACGCCGAGCCGGCGGCGGATGGCGCCGGCGATCAGCCGATTCCGCCGGTGGCGACGGCGCCGCCCGCGACGGCAGCCTCACCCGAAGCCGACGCGGCCGCCAATGAGTTCGTCGAGCCGCCGCTGCCGCCGCCTGCGCGCCGCCCGGACAGGCGGTTGCCGGCGGATGCCGACGGCGTACTGACGCCCGCCCCGCCCAAGCCTGGGCTGTTCGAGCGGTTGTTCGCGCCGTTTGCGGGGCGCAGGCCCAGGCGCCCGGCGCCGTCGCGTGCGTTGCAGGTCGCCGAGCCCGCCGAGCAGCCGGCGACGTTCACGCCGCGGCCCAGCCGCCGCGCCATGCGGCCGTTGCCCTGGGGTCGGGACTTCGCCGCCGCCGTGATCCGCCGCGAGGACTCGCTCACCGCGATCTTCGGCAAGCTCGATGCCGCCGATTCGCCACGGGTCGCCCTGGTCGCGCCGCGCGGCAACGAGGAGCTTGCGCGCGCCCTCGGCATGCGCCGCCTGCGCCGCCACGCCGACATGACCGGCAAGGACGTGATGATCGTCACCCACTCCGGCGCACTGCGCGGGCGGGCGCGCGAGGTCGGACTGGCGACGGTGGGCAACGTCAAGAAGGTCGATTTCGAGCGCTACGGTCGCGGCGGCGTGCGCGTCGGCGGCGTGGTGGTGCCGCTGCCGGGCCTCGGCCTGATCCTCCGGCTGGCAGCCTTCGCGGGCGCCGTGGCGCTGCTCGCGGCTGCGGTGCTGCTGTATCTGCCGCAGGCCACCGTGCAGGTCTACCCGCAGTTGCAGCCGTTCGCCAACACGCTCTCGCTCACGCTTGCCACCGACGCACCGCCGACGTACAAGCCGGGCGGTGAGGTGCTTGCGCGGCTGCAGCGCACCTCGATCACGCGTACGGTGGACTACCCGGTGAGCGGCCAGACCACGGTGAAGGCGCCGGACGGCTCCGACAAGCAGGTGCCCGCCGCCAGCGACGACGACATCAAGCGGGCCACGGCCTTCGCCCAGCAGGTGTTGCTGCGCGAAGGGCGCAAGACGCTCGAAGACCGCAACAAGGACCAGGTGCTCTTCCAGGACAGCGCCACGCTCAGCGCCTTCGACTCGAAGACCAACGTCAAGGCCGGCGAAGCCACCGATCTGCTCGAAATTACCGCCTCGGCGCAGGTTTCGATGCTGAGCGCCGACAAGAGCCTGCTGCGCTCCGTGTTGGAGCAGTCGATCGCCCAGAACGTCGATAAGAGCATGCAGTTCGTGCCGGACACGTTCCAGGTGACGGTGCTCAGTGCCGGCCAGTTCGACAAGGCGAACAATCGTATCGCCGTACAGATAAAGCTCGCCGAGGGCGCCACCCGCACCTTCAGTACCACGGCGCTGCGCAAGGCGCTGGCCGGCAAGAGCCCGCACGACGCGCAGCAGGTCGTCGGGGACCGGGTCGACGAGAGCGCTCCGCCCAGGATCGACGTCGATCCCGACTGGGCGCCCTTCTTGCCGCGCTTCACCAGCCGCATCGACGTCAAGGTCGGCACGCCGCCGCCCTCGCCCACCCCGTCTCCCACGCCGGCGCCGACGCCCTCGGCCACGCCAGCGCCGCAGTGACCTCACCCCCCGGCCCCCTCTCCATGTCTGTCCATCGCGCGGAGCGCGATCGGCAATGGAGAGGGAGAGGCTGCGGTAGTTGTAGTTGATTGGCCTTCAGCCCCGCAGCCTCGTACGTAGATCTCCCCTTCTCCCAGCATTGGGAGCCAGAGCGCAGCGCGACCGTCGGAGACGCCCGACTGCCGAGGGATGAGGGCCGCAAGTGGCCTCCCATACCGCTCCCCTACCCCTGTCGCCTACCCCGCCCGCAGTCGCCTCACGCTCTCGATCAGGGGCTGCGCGCCGTCGAGCAGATCCTTACCGAGCGACCAGACCGTTGCGCCGCCCAGCCCCTGCGCCTGGATATAGTCGCACTTGGCCGCGATCGAGCCGGCGTCGTCGTACGAGATCAAGCCGGGAGTACCGTCGCGCAGCAGGTACGGCGCCTGCGCGGCGGGATCGCGCTGTGCGGTCCAGCCGTTGCCGAGCAGCGGCGCGATTTCGCGGTAGTCCGGCGCAGAGCCTGGCGTGGGCGGCGTGAGCGGCTGGAAGAGGCGCGTGGCCGTCTCGAAGCGCTGACCGAAGAACGGCAATCCCAGCAGAATCTGCCGACGGGGGATGCCGCGGGCCAGGTAGTAGGCAACGGCGCCGCTGGCGCTCGGCTCACCGCTACGGCCCGGGTAGAGCGGTGCGTTGTGCTCGGCGATCGTGGACCAGCCGGCGCCGCTCAGGTCGTAGGCCATCACCCCGAACCAGTCGATCACGGGCGCCATGCCGGGCAGGTCGAACCAGCGGCCGTGGTCGTCGGTCGGCGGTGCGGAGATTGAGAGGGTCTTGCCGGCGCCGAGCGCGTCGCGCAGGACGATGACGACTCGCGTGAGATTGGCGCGGTCCGCGGCGCTTGCGGGAAACTCCCAGTCGAGATCGACGCCGTCGTAGCCGTGCTGCGCCACGAGCGTGGCCAGCTGCGCCGCGAAGGCTCGGCGGGTGGCGTTGTCGCGTGCCAGCGCGGCGAAGTTCGCCGTCACGGTCGCGTCGTCGCCGGTGCCCACCACCAGTATCGTGCGAACGCCGGCTGCCCGCGCACGCTCGATCAGCGCCGGTTCCGGGAATGGCCCCCAGTCGGGCAACTGGATCGAACCGTCCGCGGCCGGCACGACGGCGAAGTGGGCGACGTGGCTCAGGGCGCTGAAGTCGATGCTGGCCGCGGTGAAGCCGCCGTTCGCAAGCCAGATCGGGTAGTAGCCGACGACCAGCGGTGTGCCAGCCGGCCGGCGCTCGCCGGCCGCGCGGGTGGAGTGGATCGATCGTTCCGGCATGGGGAGGGCACTCCGCTCGGCGGGGCCAATCATCACGATACGCGGTCGGCACCACGATCGACGAACGGCCGGCGCACCGGTGTTGAACCTTGCCGCGGGCGCGTGGCCGCGACCCCGGTACCGCGACGCGCCCCGTTGCAGCCGTTACACTACCGTCGGGATCGATCGCTCCGCACGAACGCGACGCACGAAGCAGGCGCAGGGACGCGAGATGACGACGGAGCCCCCGGAGCAGCCGCGCCCGCGCGCCGGCCGCACCTGGCCGCTGCCCGCGGACTACATGCCCCGCAACCTGCCGGGGCGGTCGCGGCGTGCCCGCCAGCGCGAGCGTGACGAGCTGCCGGTGGGTACCGTCACCTTCCTCTTCTCGGATATCGTCGGCTCCACGCCGGAGACGCAGCGCCGGGGCGACCGCCGCGCCCGCGCCTTCTATCGTGTGCACGACGGCGTGATCCGCGGCCTCGCCGGGCAGCGCTCCGGGCACATCGTCCGCCAGGACGGTGACGGCTTCTTCATCACCTTCCGCAGCACGCGGGAGGCGCTGCGCTGCGCGATCGAGATCCAGCGCGGGCTGCTCGCGGCCTACGCCGACCAGGACGAACGCGCCCGGGTGCGCATCGGCCTGCATGTGGGCGAGACGGTCGAGGAGAACGGCGACTACTACGGGACGGCGGTGAACCTTGCCGCCCGCGTGCGTGGCGAGGCCGTGGGCGACCAGATCCTCGTCACCGGCCTGGTGCGCAGCCTCGCCAGCGGCGAGCCGGAGTTCCAGTATCGCTTCCTGCGCGATGCCGAGCTGCGCGGCATCAGCGGCCGCGTGCGGCTGTACGAGCTGCTCTGGCGCGAGGACGAGATCGAGGCCGCGCAGGCGGCGGAAGGTGCTGCCGCAATCGGTGCACCGCCGCCCGCCGTGGCCGGCGATCGCGCCCTGGACGAGTACGCCGCCGCGCTGGCCGCATGGTGCGCCGGTCCGGAGTTATCGGAATGGCGCGGTCAGTATGTGCCGCTCACCGCGCGTTTGCAGGCGCCGCGTAGCGTGCTGCTGCCCACCGAGCGGACCGGCTCGGGCGACCTGCAGGAGCTGATCGCGGAGCACCACCGCCTGGTGGTGATCGGCGAGGGCGGCAGCGGCAAGACCACCGCGCTGCTGGAGGCGACCCGACGCGCGGCGCAGGCGCTGGCCGAGTCGCCGGAGGCGCAGATCCCGGTGTTCGTGCCGCTGCGCGCCTGGCGGCCCGAGCAGGATCTCGTCGACCTCGTGGCCGAGAGCCTGGCGCTGCATGGGCTGCGTCGATCGCGCGAGGCGGTGCTCGACCTGTTGAACGGCGGCCGCCTGCTGCTGCTGCTGGACGGCGTGAACGAGATCGCGGACACGATTCTCGATCGGGTGGCGCTGTTGGAGCTGGAGAGCATCGCCCGCCGCTTCCCCGGCTGCGGTGTGATCATCTCCACCCGCCAGCACCGCGCCTCGACGCAGTTCACCGAGCTGCCGGTCGCGGCGCTGCAGCCGCTGCGGCCGCACCTGGTCCTGCAGTACATCACCCAGTACGCCGGCAGCGCGGAGCGGGCGGAGGCGATCTTCCGCAGCCTCGGCGGGCGCGACCGCTCCGCCTGGCTGGAGAGCGGCTCGCTCGTCTCGCTCGCCCGCACGCCGCTGATGCTCAACGTGATCATCAGCCAGGAGCTGACCGGCGGCGGCACGCAGCGCCCGGCCCGTGCCGCCGTAATCGAGGCGTACCTGCGCCACATCTACCGCGTGGAC
>Ga0070741_10017789_pt1 | contig 11625 bp, 11 predicted proteins | sample Coa_R1_4_FD_66440 | JGI IMG/M metagenome (GOLD analysis project Ga0070741, IMG submission 66440) | Surface soil microbial communities from Centralia Pennsylvania, which are recovering from an underground coalmine fire - Coalmine... | ecosystem: Environmental > Terrestrial > Soil > Unclassified ...
CGGCGAGGTCGAGCCTGCGCTCCGCGGCCGGGTAGAGCACGGCCCCGTCGAGCGGGCGGAGCGCGCGCTGCGTGAACGGCGAGAAGGCGCGGATGCTCTCCACCTCGTCGCCGAACAGCTCGATCCGCACCGGCTCGCGCCCCGTGGTCGGGTAGACGTCGACGATGCCTCCACGCACCGCGAGCTGCCCGCGCTCCTCGACCCGCTCGACGCGCTCGTAGCCGGCGAGGACGAGCTGCTCGGCGAGGCCGTCCGTGCCCGGTGCGTCGCCGGGGCGGACCTCGACCGGGCCGGGCCGGACCTCGGGGGGCGGAAGGCCCTCGGAGAGCGCGCGCGCCGAGACGCAGACGAGACCCCCGGCGGCGAGCACGGCAAGGCTGCGGAAACGCTCGCCGACCAGGTGCGGCGGCGGCTCGAGCCCCGAGCCGCGGGTCACGCCCCGGCTCGGCATCAGCGCCACGTGCCCGTCGCCGAGGTACCAGGAGACGGCTTCGGCCGCGTCCCGCGCCTCCGCGTCGTCGGCGAGGAGGCAGACGACGCCGCGCCCGAGCCGGACCTGCAGCGCCGCGAGGAGAAGCGGAAGCGCGGGCTCGGAGACGCGCGCGTCGGCTACGGGCAGCGCATCGGCGAAGGACGCGAGCCGCTCGCTCGAGGCAAGCTCGCGGGCGAGGGCGGCGAGGACGGGCTGATGTGCGGTGACGGGGAGCAGGTCCATGGGAACGGCCGGAACGGGCAGTTCCGCCACCCCCCGAGTCTACTTCCAGCGTCGTCGCCTACCGGTTGCGCCGCCGCCGATCCGCTTCTCGCGCCGGCCGCCGGCGCCGGCGGCCAGCCAGGCGCCGGGGCCACCATCCTCCGCCCCGATCGCTGATGCTATCGGCGCGCGGCGCACACGTGTGTGACGGGCCTGTGGCAGAAGCGTGACGGCGGTCTCGTGACCGCGGCGTGGCCGCCAGGTTCGCCGCCGCTCGCTGCTAGTTGAATCGCTGCTGCGCAACCTCGAGCCCCTCGGCCGCGATCGTCTCGACCGCGTCCGCGGCCCGTCCGACCAGCGCCTCAACGTCCGTCGAGGGTTCGAACGGCGAGAGGACGAAGTCGGCGACCGAGCGCCGGTCGCCGCGGCCGGGGCGTCCCACCCCGATCCGCAGGCGGAGGAAGTCCCGCGTTCCGAGCGCCTCCGCGATGGAGCGCAGCCCGTTGTGGCCGGCGAGGCCTCCGCCCCGCCGCGCCTGCAGACGCCCCTCGTCGAGGTCGACGTCGTCGTGAACGACGAGAAGCATGCCGGCGGGGGCCTTGAAGAAGCGAGCAGCCGCGGCGATCGAGCGGCCCGACTCGTTCATGTACGTCTCGGGCTTGAGCAGCCCCACCTTCCGCCCCGCCAGCCTGACCTCCGCCAGCTGCCCGGAGAACTTGCCCCGGAAGGCGCCCGCGTGCCGTCGCGCGAGCTCGTCGACGACCAGCCATCCTGCGTTGTGACGCGTACGCTCGTACTCTCGCCCCGGATTGCCGAGCCCGGCGACGAGGAGATCGAGCGTCGAGGCGCGGTCGCCCCGACGCGGGAGCCGCATCAGCCCTCGACGCTGCTCGGCCCGGCCTCGCTGCCCGTCGCCTCTGCGGCCGCCGCCTCCCCCGGCGGCTGCTCCGCGGCACCCTCGGGCGCCTCCTCAGCCGCCTCGACGGCCTCCTCGACCTCGACCGCGCGCGGAGCCGCGATCGTGGCGATGACGGTGTCGGGGTCGTCGAGGATCCGCACGCCGTCGGGTGCCTCGAGGTCGGCGACGCGCAGGGTGGCGCCGATCTCGGCCCCGCTGAGGTCGAGCTGGAGGCGGTCCGGAACGCCGAGCGGCAGAGCCTCCACCGTGACCTCCCTGACGAGCGCCGACAGGACGCCCCCCTGCCGCACTCCCGGTGCCTCGCCGACCAGCTCGACGGCCACCTGGGCCGTGATCACCTCGTCGAGGCGAACCTCGTGCAGGTCGAAGTGCGTGATCCGGCCCCGGATCGGATCCACCTGGAAGTCCTTGAGGATCGAGGCGTGCGACGTCTTCTGGCCCTCGAGCACGACGTCGAGGATGGCGTGACGTCCGTGCGGCCCGGCGAGTACGCTTCGCAGCGTCCGCTCCGGCACCGCGATCGCGTGCGGCTTCTTGCCGCGCCCGTACAGGACGCCGGGAACGAGACCCGCGCGGCGCAGCCGCGAGCTCGGCCGCGATCCGGCGCGTTCGCGCTCCTTCACCTCCAGCCTGACCCGCTCTCCTGCCACGGCGGCCGATTGTACCCGCAAGCTCGAGGCGGCCGGCCCCGAGCCGTGAGTCAGAAGAGCTGCGTGTCGCCGCCGAAGATCGCCGAGACGGAGTCGTCGGCGAACACGTTCATGATCGTCTCGGCGAGCAGACCCGAGATCGGGAGCACCGTCATGTTGTCGGGACGCAGGCGGGGGTCGATCGGGACGGTGTCCGTCACCACGATGCCGGCGAGATCCGCGGCGGCGAACCGCTCCAGCGCGTCCTTGGAGAAGATGCCGTGCGTCGCGAACACCCACACCGCCTTCGCACCGTGCTCCTGGAGCGCGCGCGCTCCTGCGAGCAGCGTGCCCCCGGTCATGATCGCGTCGTCGCCGACGATCGCCACCTTGCCGGCGACGCGCCCGGTGATCTCGGTCACCTCGGCCGCGTCGTGCCCGGGACGGGTCTTGTGCATGATCGCGAAGCCGGCCCCGATCATCTCGCCGAAGCGGACCGCGTGCTTCGCCCGGCCCGCGTCGGGCGCGACCGAGATCACATCCTCGCCTTCGAGCCCGAGGTCGCGGAAGTGGCGCCCGAAGAGCGGCAGCGCCGTCATGTGGTCGACCGGGATGCTGAAGAAGCCCTGGATCTGGCCGGCATGGAGGTCCATCGTCAGGATCCGGTCGGCCCCGGCCAGCTGGAGCATGTCGGCGACGTAGCGCCCCGAGATCGGCTCGCGCGGCTTGGCCTTGCGGTCCTGTCGGGAGTACGGAAACCACGGGATCACGGCGGTGATCCGCTTCGCCGACGCGAGCTTCGCCGCCTGGATCATGAAGCACAGCTCCATGAGGTTGCGGTCGACGGGCTCGCAGCCGGTCTGCACGAGGAAGACGTCCGCACCGCGGATCGACTCGCCGTAGCGGCAGTACGTCTCCCCGTTCGCGAATGACTTCAGCTCGATCTCGCCGAGCTCGACGTCGAGCTTGTCCGCGATCGACGCGGCGAGCTGCGGGTGCGAGCGCCCCGAGAAGACCATCAGCCGCTTGGACGGCCCCCGCTCGAGCCAGTGACCGGTCGTCATCTCCCTGCGCTCCGGCGCCCCCTCGAGACCCGGGAGGCGACTCGGCTCAGCGATCGCGCTTTCCACGGACGTAGCCCTTCTTCGTCACCTGCCGCGCCCGCGCGATCGCAAGCGAGTCGGGGGGCACGTCCTCGGTGATCACCGACCCCGCGCCTATCCATGCGTTGTCACCGATCTCGACCGGGGCAACGAATGCATTCTGGACGCCGGTTCTGACGTTGCGCCCGATCCGCGTCCTGCCCTTTCCGCGCCCCGGATGGTGGGACAGGTTCACCGTCACGTTCGCAGCCGCGACGTTCGTGTCCTCGCCCACGTCGGCGTCGCCGATGTACGAGAGATGCGGCACCTTCGTGCGTGCACCGATGCGCGAGTTCTTGATCTCCACGAACGTGCCCGCCTTCGCCCCTGCCTCGAGGACCGTGCCCGGGCGAAGGTAACAGAAGGGGCCCACCAGCGCGCCCGCGCCGACGACCGCGTCGACCGCGACCACGTGCGGCCCGATCTCGGCGCCCGTCTCCACGCGGGTCGAGCCGCGCAGCATCGTGAACGGCTGGACGACGACGTCGGGCTCGATCTCCACCTCCGCCTCGATCCACGTCGTCTGGGGATCGACGATCGTCACCCCTGCGAGCAGGTGCCTCTCGTTGATGCGGTCGCGGAGCGCGGCCGCGGCCGACGCCAGCTCTGCCCGTGTGTTTACGCCCTCGACGAGCGCCGGGTCGCGCGCCTCGTGCACGGCGACGGTGTCGCCGTCCTCGACGAGGAAGCGGACCGCGTCCGTCAGGTACAGCTCGCCCTGGGCGTTGACCGGCTCGAGGCGCTCGAGCACAGGCCAGAGCTTCGCCGCCGCGAACACGTACATCGACGAGTTGACCTCGCGGATCGCGAGCTGCTCCGGCGTCGCGTCGGCCGCCTCGACGATGCGCTCGAGGCGGCCGCCGGCGTCGCGGACGATGCGCCCGTACGCCCGCGGGTCGGCCGGCGAGAACGACAGGACGGTGGCGGCGGCGCGGCTGCGCCGGTGCGCGCCGACGAGCTCCCGCAGCAGGTCGTCGGTGAGGAGCGGATGGTCGCCGGAGACGACCAGCACCTGCTCCGCGTCCTCCAGCGACGGGCGGGCGACGCGCACGGCGTCGCCGGTGCCGAGCGGCCGCTCCTGCACGGCGACGCCGAGGCCGTCGAAGGCGTCCGCGCTCTCCGGCGAGCAGACGACGACGAGCGGATCGGGGTCGAGCGGACGCACGGCCTCGATCGTCCAGTCGACGAGCCGCCGGCCGAGGAGCGGGTGCAGGTGCTTCGGCAAGCGAGAGCGCATGCGCGTGCCGAGGCCCGCGGCCATGACGACGGCGGCGAGTCGAGTCCGGTTGTGGCTCATGGTCGGAATGGCTGGGGCGCCAGGATTCGAACCTGGGATCGCGGGACCAAAACCCGCTGCCTTACCGCTTGGCTACGCCCCATCGGATGCGGACCGGCGGAGTATAGGCCCGCGGGCTACTTCGCTCCCGGGCGCGGCCGATCCTGAAAGAGCAGGTAGAGCGCCACCACCGCGAACACGGCGGCGAGGAGCAGCGCCAGCCAGTTGAGGATGTAGGCGAGGATGACCGCGAGCACGGCGAACGCCTGCGACAGCGCCAGCACCCAGGAGATCTCCCGTCCGAGCCTCGACTCGACCGAACGGCCGGCGAGGAGGTAGAAGAGGATGATCGGCACGGCGACGACGATGATGGTGACCTTCGACCAGTCCGTCCGCAGCCACGCCGCAAGCCCCTCGAAGATCGCGATCCCGAGCGCGATCTGCAGCTTCGTGTCCCGGCGCCAGCCGCGTTCGGCCTGCCTTTCCATCGATGCTCAACCGTACCACGCCGGTGCGCACGTCCAGGTCCTCCCCAACCCCTGCAGCGCACGCTGCGCGGCGGCCGCGTCCTCCTCTCGCTCGAACAGCCCGTACACGGTCGGCCCGGCGCCGCTCACGTCGGCGCGGAAGGCGCCGAGCCGCTCGAGCTCCGCCGCCAGCGGCGAGCGGGCAAGGTCGTTGCGCGGGAGCGCGGCCAGGTCGCTGGCCCGTCTGACCGCGGCCAGGCGCCCGAGCAGCTCCTGCCGTCGCGCGTGGAAGCCTCGCTCGCCGCGCCGCCGGTCGAAGGAGGCGTACACGGCGGCGGTGGACGGCTTCTCCGCCCCCGCCGGCAGGACGAGCAGGACGCGGTAGTCGAGCGGGAGGTCGAGCGGCTCGAGCTGGGTGCCGTCGCCCGTCCCGAGCTGCGGCCCAGGCGCGAGGAAGAAAGGCACGTCGCTGCCGACCGCTGCAGCCAGCGAGCGCAGCTCGACCCGCCCGAGCGGCCGGTCGAGCAGATCGTTCGCGAGCCGCAGCGCGGCCGCCGCGTCCGAGCTTCCGCCGGCCAGGCCCGCCGCCACCGGAATCGCCTTCTCGAGCCGGACTCGCCAGCGGGGCTCGACTCCGGCGGCAGCGGCGAGAAGGCGGAGCGCCGCGGCGACCAGCGTGTCTCCCTCGAAGCCTGTCACCTCCAGGCGATCGCCCGGCTCGAGCGCGACCCGGTCGGCCAGATCGATCCGTTGGTACACGGTCGCGAGCTCGTGCTTCCCGTCCGCCCGGAGCGGGCCGACGACGAGCGCGAGGTTGAGCTTCGCGTACGCGGGAGCGGACGTCACCGGAGGAGCTCCGCGAGCCGCGCGAACTGCTCGGGCCGCAGCCGCTCGGCGCGGACGGACGGCTCGAGCCCGAGCTCCGCGAGCGCCGCCGCCGCCCGCTCGCGCGAGGCGAGGCCTGCCAGCTCGAGCGAGTTCGCGAGCGTCTTGCGCCGATGCGCGAAGGCCGCCTGCACGACTCGCCTCACCTCCGCGAAGCCGTGCGGCAGCGGCCCCAGGCGCCGAAAGGCGACGAGCGCCGAGTCGACGTTCGGCCGGGGCCGGAAGACGCCCCGTGCGACCGGGTGGAAGCCGACCCGCTCGGTCGCGAGCTGGAGCAGCACCGACACCGAGCCGTACGCCCTCGTCCCCGGCGGCGCGAAGAACCGCTCGGCCACCTCGCGCTGCACCATCACGCACCACCGCGTCACCGACGGCAGCCCGTCCAGGCTGTCGGCGACGATGGGCGTGGCGACGCTGTAGGGGAGGTTGGAGACGAGCTTCGACGGCGGCGGCACGAGCGTCGACAGGTCGAGCGCGAGCGCATCGGCGAAGACGAGGTCGACGTTGCCGCGGCCGGCGAGCGCCTCGAGGAGGCGCGGCTCGAGCGACCGGTCGATCTCGACCGCCGTCACGTGCGAGACGCGGTCGGCGAGGTAGACGGTGAGCACGCCGAGCCCGGGCCCGATCTCGAGGACGGTGTCGTCCGGAGCGAGCTCGGCGAGCCGCCCGACGACCGCCAGGACGTTCTCGTCGACCAGGAAGTGCTGCCCGAGCTCCTTCCTCGGGCTCTGCCTGTGCGCCGTCACGACAGGCAGAAGGCGGCGGCGGCGTTCTCCTCGATGCGGGCCTCGAGAGCGGCTTCCGGCTCTCCTCGCGCAGCGGCGAGCGCCGCGAGCGTGTGCAGGACATGGGCCGGCTCGCACGGCCGCCCGCGGACAGGCTGCGGCGCGAGGTAGGGAGCGTCGGTCTCGGCGAGGATACGACTCCCCGGGGCGCGCGCAGCCGCCGCGCGAAGCTCGGCAGCCTTGGGGTAGGTGACGTTGCCGGCGAAGGAGAGGTAGTAGCCGCGCTCGACCGCGTCCGGCAGGAGCTCGGGCGCGGAGAAGCAGTGGAGGACGACCGTGCCTGCGAACGTGGCGAGCGCCGAGAGCGTCTGCTCGGTTGCTGCTCGCGTGTGGACGACGACGGGGAGCGAGCGCTCCGCCGCGAGCTCGAGCTGAGCCCGGAACACGCTCAACTGACGGTCGCGCGGGGCATAGTCCCGGTAGAAGTCGAGCCCGATCTCGCCGACCGCGACCGCGCGGCCGCCGTCGAGGAGCGCCGCCAGCTCCGTCAGGCGAGCGGCCTCGTCGCCGCCCGCCTGGTGCGGATGGATGCCGATCGCACACTCGACACCCGGCTCGTGCTCGGCGAGGGCGAGGGCGCGCCGACACGACTCGATCCCCGAGCCGATCGCGATCACCCTCGTGACGCCGACCGCCCGGGCACGCGCGAGCACGACCTGGGGCGGTTCTGCGCACGCATCCAGGTGCGCGTGCGTGTCGATCACGCCACCGCAGGCGCGTCCACGCGCGGGAAGAGCGGCGCCGCAGGCTGGATCGAGTCGGCGGCGACGAGGCGACCCGACGCGACGTTCTCCCAAGCGAGATCGGCCGGCTGACGCAGGCTGGCGAGAATCGCGCCGGCCGTCGTCGGAACGTAGGCGGCGAGCGCGATGGCCACCGCACGGAGGCCGTCTGCGAGGTCGGAGAGGACGCCGTCCAGCTCGGCCGAGCGGGCCCCGTCCTTCGCGAGGTCCCACGGCCTCCGCTCCTCCACGTGGGCATTCAGCCTGCGCACGACCTTCCAGACCGCCTCGAGCCCGCCGGTGAGATCCCAGGCGTCGATGCGCTCGGCCACGGAAGCGCCGAGGTCGTCGAGCTCCTGCGCGACCTCGGCGGAGCCGGTCGCCGGTTGCAGCCGGCCGTCGCGGTAGCGCGCGATCATCGCGGTCGTCCGGGAGACGAGATTCCCGAGCTCGTTTCCGAGCTCGCGCTCGTAGCGCTCGTGCAGGCTGTCCAGCGACACCGTCCCGTCCTGGCCGAACGAGACGGAGCGGATCGCCCAGAAGCGCACGGCGTCGGCTCCGTACACGCCGACGAGATCGAGCGGGCTGATCACGTTGCCGAGCGACTTGGACATCTTCCGCTCGTCGAGCAGGAGGTACCCGTGCACGAAGATCTGCTTCGGCACCTCGTAGCCCGCCGCGAGGAGCATCGCCGGCCAGTAGACGCAGTGGAAACGGAGGATGTCCTTCGCCATCAGGTGGCGAACCTCGGGCCATAGCGTCGGTCGCAGATCGGTGCCGGGTCGCGCGTAGGTGAGCGCGCTCAGGTAGTTGACGAGCGCCTCCGCCCAGACGTAGGCGACCTGGCTCTCGTCCCAGGGGAGCGTGATCCCCCAGGGCTCCCCGGCCCGGCTGATCGAGAAGTCCTGCAGGCCCCCTTCGATGAAGCTGCGCGCCTCGTTGTAGCGGAACCGCGGCAGCACCAGGTCTGGCCGCTCGTCGTAGAGGCGGACGAGCCGCTCCTGGTAGGCGGACAGGCGGAAGAAGTAGTTCTTCTCCTCCAGGTACTGCACCGCGTCGCCGTGGTCGGGGCATGCGCCGTCGACCAGCTCCGACTCGAGCTTGAACGACTCGCACCCGACGCAGTACAGGCCGGCGTACACCCCCTCGTACACGTCGCCGTTGTCGTAGATGCGCTGGAGGAAGTCGCGGACGAACGCCTTGTGACCCTCGTCGGAGGTACGGATGAAGAAGTCGGGTCGCGCGTCGACCCGCGCCGGCAGCGCCCGCCACGTGTCGGCGACCCGGTCGACGTACTCCTGCGGCGTGATCCCCTCCGCCTCCGCGACACGACGGACTTTCGTCCCGTGCTCGTCGACGCCGGTCAGGAAGAACGTGTCGTCTCCGCGCTGGCGCCGGTGCCGCACGACGATGTCCGCAGCGATCGTCGTGTACGCATGCCCGATGTGCGGCGACGAGTTCACGTAGTAGATCGGCGTCGTCACGTAGAAGCGCATCGCTGCTGATGATAGGCGGCTGCCCCGGCGGGGCCGCGCCTCGGCCCGCCCCGAGCCCGCGCGAGCGGCGCCCGAGCCAGAGGAGCAGGGCGGCGAGCAGGGCCGCGACCGCGCCGCCGCAGGCGACCGGGAGCGGGATACCTGGTGTCCGCCGTCCCGCCCGCGCAGAAGCCCTCGGCCGCCTCTGCCTGGTCGCGCCGTCGCGGGCGCGACGGGCATGCGTCCAGGCGCCGCCAGTCTCGCGAGCGGCGGGAGGTGCGGCCGCGAACGACCGGCTGCGCGGTACAAACTGCGCAGGGCGCGCCCGACCGCGAACGGCGGGCTCGCGACCGCGGGCGCGGCCGGGGGACGGCGCAGCTCGTCGGGAGCGGTGACCCGCGCCCTGCATGGGGACGGCCCTCGTCGTTCCGACCAGCACGCGGTCGTGCGGCGAAAGGCGACCGGGGGGCGAGCCGGACCGCGGCGGCCGCACGCGGGGCGGCGCCGTCGAGCGCGAGCCCGTGGCCACGGTGGCGGCGGCGGCGACGGGGGCCGGGGGTGCTGGCGGTTGCAGCCGGCGGCGGCCGGATGTCGCGTGCGCCCGCGGGAAGAGATCGTCCTCCGGGCGCTCCGCCTGCGGTCCGACCGTCTCGACGGCGGCAGCCTGGCGCGCGGGGGGATCAAGCGTCTCGGCGCTGTCGGACGGCGCCGGAGGGGCATCCGGCGGCGGCGCTGCGGTTGGTGTCGGGAGTGCGGGCGACGGCGTTGCCGGCGACCGGGAGGGCGCGGGAACGTGCGGCGCGGTCGGCGCCTGGGCGTGCGATGCAGCAGGCGCCGGCGCATGTGGGACGGGACTGGACGAAGCGGGCTGCGCGACGGGTGGGGGTGGCGGCACGCCCGCGTCCGGGGGGCTCTGCTCGCCGACCGTTGTCGGCTGGGCGGGCGGAGAAGACACCGCGGGACCTGGAGCCGCCGGTCGCGGCGGGAGGACCTGCTCCGGGTCGAGATACCCCTCGCGGTCGGCGGTGACGCGCACGCCGAGATGCACGTAGGGCTCGGCGTGCTCGACGGCACCGCTCTGGCCGACCGTGGCCACCCGCTCGCCCTCTGCAACCGCCTCGCCCTTCGCGACCGCCAGCGACCCGAGGTGGAGCAGCGTGACGGTGTAGCCGTCGTCGGTCCGGATGGAGATCGTCGTTCCACCGCCGGGAACCGTCCCCGCGAACGAGACGACGCCGGCGGCGGGCGCGACGACCGGCGCCCCCAGCGCGCCGGCGACGTCGATTCCCCGGTGCTGGCCGCCGCGATAGGGATCCGCTCCGAGCGCGAACGGCCGCAGAACCGCTCCGCCGACCGGCCACGCCCACGCGCCCGCTGCCGGCGGCAGCGCCCAGCAGACGACGAGCGTCGCGGCGAGAGCGCTCGCTCGGGTCGTTCGCCGTCCTGACAACATGGCGCGAGGCTAGCGGTACCTCATCCCGTTGTCAATGCTGCTTACAGGACATGGCCGAGCCGGCCCAGCAGAGCGGCCCGGCCCAGCCCACCAGCGGCCCGGCCGGCCAGACCCGCCCCCACGTCTACGCCGCGCCGGGCCGCGGCGAGGCGCGGCGGATCGGAGGCGACCGCCGGGTCGGCCGGCTCGATCAGCGCGCGAGCGAGGCCCGGTAGAGACGATTGCGGCCGATCCCGCTCGCCGCCGCGACCAGGCTCACGGCGCGCCCCCGCGAGAGGCCGGCCTCGACGAGCTCGCCGACGGCGTCGAGCGCTGCCTGCGGGACGGCGTCCAGCCCGACCGGGGCCGGCCCGAGGACAAGGGTCACCTCGCCCCTGGTACGCTCCCGGAAGCGCTCCGCGAGCTCCCGCGCCGGGGCGCGCACGACCTCTTCGAACGCCTTCGTCAGCTCCCGGCAGACGGCGGCCGGCCGTTCGGGCTGCACCGCGGCGAGCGACGCGAGGGAGTGCGCCAGCCGTGCGGGCGACTCGAAGGCGACAGCGGCGTGCGGCCACGAGGCAAGCTCGTCCCACAGTGCGGCGAGCGCCCGCTCTGCACGCGGCAGGAAGCCGAGGAACTGGTAGCGCTCGACGACGAACCCGCTGGCGACGAGCGCGGTCTCGACCGCAGACGGGCCGGGGAGCACGGTCACGGCCACGCCCGCATCGCGCGCCGCCGAGACAAGCCGCGCCCCGGGGTCGCTGATCCCGGGAAGGCCGGCGTCGCTGACGAGCGCCACCTCCTCCCCGCGCAGGAGCCTCGGCAGCACCTCCTCCGTCCGCCTCGCCTCGTTGTGCTCGCGGTAGCTGAGAAGGCGCGCCGTCACGCCGTGCCGTGCGAGCAGCAGGCGCGTGCGGCGCGTGTCCTCGCACAGGACGACGTCCGCGCGGCGGAGCGTCTCGAGCAGGCGCAGCGTGACGTCGTCGAGGTTGCCGATCGGGGTGGCGCAGACGGAGAGCGGCACGCGAGCCCCTACCCGAACGCCTGCGCGGCGGCCGCGTCGAGCGCGGCGCGGCCGGACGACGGCGCCGTCGCGCCCGGCGACGATCGTGGTCGCGCACACGGCCAGACCGATCGCGCGCTCGGGACCTGCGCACCCATCGAGGGCGGCACCATACCGCGCGGCGAGCGAGGCGCCG
>Ga0070741_10017790_pt1 | contig 11625 bp, 20 predicted proteins | sample Coa_R1_4_FD_66440 | JGI IMG/M metagenome (GOLD analysis project Ga0070741, IMG submission 66440) | Surface soil microbial communities from Centralia Pennsylvania, which are recovering from an underground coalmine fire - Coalmine... | ecosystem: Environmental > Terrestrial > Soil > Unclassified ...
CGACTTGATATCGACAGCGCGGACATGATAGCCCTGATTGAACAGGGACTTGACTAGATGCCCGCCGATGAAACCACCCGCTCCGGTAACTACAGCAATCTTCTTCATACGCTTAACAGGTCTGACGGTAAAACTCGTCCAGCTCTTGTTGGATCTTAAGTCTGAACTTAGTGAGGTCTACGACTTCGGTAATGTGTTCTGCCGGAGCTTCGTGGGGGAAGCTAGCCCGGAGTTTAGTGATTCGGAAATCAATAAGACGGCAGATGGTCTGGAGATCTTCTGCCGAGATAGTGATGTTACGACGGAGTTCATTCTGCGGCGGCTTCCTCATCGAGTTGTCTAGCTAAGGATTCAAAGTCTCGGTCGATCGGAATCAATTGCGGTGGAGGCCGCCGGATGAGTCCTTTAGCTATACCCCACTCCACTAGACTTCTAGCCTCGTTCTTGATGGCTTGTAAGTTCAGATGGGTGGTGCCTTTGAATGGAACTATTTTGTTGAGGTCGCTGAGATCCATGAGCATCTACAGTTGGGGTGTAACGGTATTAGACCACGGGCTTCATCGACAGAAAATGTTTGACCTTCCATGTCTTCACAATCAGGGCAGACGCGCTCATCGTTAGCCGTCGACCATTCTACATCGACACCTAGCTCGGTGACTCCGAGATCCTCATAGGCATCGAGCTGGCCTTCAGCATGGGCATGGATTATCTCCGTCCGGGCTATAGTTAAAGCCCGCGCGTCCGTCAATCCGTCGATAGCGTCCGTCATATTATCTGCTATATCTTCGGCCCCACTACCGTCAATCATTCCTTGAGCCAGGATTTGATTGAGTTTGGTTCCCATGCTATCAGTCACGCCTTTCATGTTCTCCCAGGCACGGGTGGCGAGCAATTGAACCTTAGATGTGGTTTCCGGCTGCAGGAAAGCGTCTCGGAGGAACTGCTGTTGGCTCATCTGGGCAAAGTCGGTCTGGGCTGCGAGATCCTCTTTCTTAGCCTGCAGGTAAGCATTCAGGGTGCCTTTCTTATAGGCACTCTCGACATACTTGTTAGTCCAAGGTCCCGTTGCCATCGAACCTGAGGGAGCAGCCCAGAGCGAACCGCTAGCTGAGATCGGGCGGATAACATCCTCCTCCACCTGTTGCTTGAACCAAGTATTAAAAGCCGTCAGCTTTTTGTCGTCGGTCTGGAACCGATATTGCTGATGCCCTGGCGAGGCGTGAGTCACCAGTCCCAGGGCATCTTTATGTAGCATGAAATCCCGCACCGACTTCTTGAGCCTAGTAAAGCGCTGCTTGACTTCTTTAATGAATTGAACACGAAGCGCAGTCGTGCGTGTGGGATCCAGGCGTAAAGGATTCTTACGCCTGGATCTGGGAGCGTTGCTGACAAGGCTATGACGGTGCGTTGAGTGCGCCCGTAAAGCTGCCTGCAAACTGGGACTGAGACCCACTAATCTCCTTGTAGTTTGATGTCTGCTAAGATGCTCCCAATCTGCTGGAGGATATGCATGCTAGCAATCAGGTTGTTACGATCAGTCTGGAGCTTGTTACTCCGATCGTAAACCGTGAAGACGGCTTCCTCGACCGCAGTCAATAGGTTGTTAACCTGTTTGCGAGTCGGAAGATCCGGCATTTCCACAGTGACCTGGCCGGTGCCAGCCGGTCCGGCGATGCTTCCAGCGCCGGGAACTAAGGTGCCTGGGGTTGCCGGGGCACCGGGTAATGCTTCGGCCGGCTTGCCGGTTCCGAAGGTGCTAATGTCTGCCATAACTTTTTGGGTCCTTTCGTTTTGTTGGTTAAGGTCCGGTATGTCCCGGACCGACTTGAGGGCTAGCGCCCGTTGGAGCAAATCGAGTGCCTTTAAGCTTGCCGCTGTCTTTGGGGTTGGGAGCTGGGTTGCCCGCCCCGTAAGGCCCTTTACCAGGGACGTTGCCCGAGCTCGCAAAGGGGGCCACACCGCGGCCCAGTCCTGTCGGAGCGCCCACTGGCGGAATTTCAGGAGCATTTGTCGGGTTGGCTGGATCATGGGGGTTATTCTCCGGATGTAGCGGGTTGTCGGGTTCTTCCTGATTCATCTGCCTAACAGCTTCATCGAGGATAGCGTTAGCCTCGTCCTCATCAAAGCCTAAGATATCATGCAGATAGTGGAACGGCGGAACGATCGCATCGCAGCCGCCGGTAACATATTGGAAGAGTGCGGCCGTCCTAGCTTGAGCAACATCTGCCTTCTCCTTGTCGCTAGGCGCTGACAGATCTTCCCAGTCGATCATATACTGACCGTTGTTCTCAGTCGGCTTAGGCAGGACACCTACATGAATGAGTCGATCGATAAATGGACGGATCACGTAGGGGTTGACATAGTCCTCGCGGCGCCGGCCTAGACGACGGTTCCAGCTAGCTGAGTCCTGGCTCGAAGCTAGCTTGCCTTGTTCAGAGCCGACGAAGACGCGCCAGGGGACGTTCATTGCCGTAGCGATCATCTTGAGTTGCATATCCCCATGCTTCTCCGGATCGGCTACTTGTGGCGACAGGCTCTTAACATCCATGCCGACCGTTGCCAGGTAACGCTTCAATCCAGACTGATATTCTTCAATCTGTTTCTTAAGGTCATTCACGTCCAGGTCAATCTCCTCGGATAGCCCAGGCTGGGTCTGCATGCTTAGACCAGGAAAGCCACCTTTCCAGAACATCTCGGCGCTGCCGCCGGCCAGCTTGTGGAGATCTAGCACCCGGTCAAAAACTACCTTAAGACGAGGTTCACCGAAGATCTCACTATCAAACCGATTGTCGCAAAGATGAATGATTCGAGTCCAGTGGGCCCGCATCGAGATCATGTTCTGATTGCCCAGGATGCTATTAAGAAATCGCAGCTGGTAGACTTCGGGCTGGCCGAATCGCGGGTTTGTCGGATCCGCTTGAAGGGAATGGATCTGGACGTAAGCTTCCTGGAGCGGGCGAACATAGAGGAGCTTATGGGGTTCCGGATTGTCGTCAGGCTCACCTGTTTCTAGATCTATTCCCGGCAGAGGATTGAGAAGCTGCTCACCGTCGTCGATACCCAGAACGAGAACACCAAATCGCCCGATGCCGCTAATAATATCACCGCGCAGCAGGATCGGTAAGAGATTGAATTGGGTGTTGAGTTCCTTCCAGGCTTTCTCGAACGGTGTTTCCTCCGGATCTTCGGTTTCGTAGATGTCGGGAAGTTGGCTCCATGTCTCTTCCGGCCAAAGGGAAATAATGCGCCTGGCAATGTCTCCTCGTTCCCACTTGTATTGATACTCTTGGATCTGGATAACATCGGGGTGGCCGCACTCTTCATCGATCTTCCGGCCTCGAGGATCGAACCAGCGGCGGAAGGCATCGATACGGGTAAGGATGTCATTGCGGACCAGCTGGAGAACGTTAAACCCGTTGCGCCAGATGTTATTGCCGTTGCCGTTAGCCTTTACCCTATTAACAGGAGCTACTTCAACGCCGATAGGATTGCTCATGCTGGGCGAGCATAGCCCACCAGGAGAACCATGCAAGCGTTTTCAGTGAACTATATGGCCCCTATCTTCCTGGGCTTCCTCGCCAGGTAGGTAAAGCCCGCGGAGGAGGCATCCACCTGGTCCTTGTAACGGCTGTGGGGAAAGTGTCTAAGCTCGTCGATGAACTCTTTCGTCCAATGACGCTCGAGGATATGAACGGTGCCGTTGCCTACTTGGCTGGCGAAAGGATAGGCCCGCGTCTCTTTGTCGCTCGTGGGATGGTGTTTAATGACGCGGAAGCCGGCCAAGTTCCTGGTCGTGTTCTCTCCCGACTCGACGCCACCGGATCCACCTTCAATTTCTAGCAGCACCGGAACATCTTCGCCATCGTGTTCGGCTGTCTCTAAGATCTTAGCTTCGCGCTCGGTTGCTCCCCACTGTCCGCGGACAACATCTAGGATCCAATAATCCTTGTGGTTATCAATTCCCAACAAAGTGCCTACGCTCCAAGCTCCACCGTCCTTGGTGCCGGCTTTATCCCAGGATCGAATCTTGCGGAGGATCGGCACCGTTACAGCCTGCTCGCGCTGTAGTCGATAGGTCTTGAACATGCCGCCGCCAAGCGGCACCGGATCTTGTAGGATCTGGCTAGCGTAGCCATACTCCCCCAATTCCCTTTTGAGTTCGTCCAAAACAGCCCGTGGCATCCTCTCCGTGTCTAGAAGGCCCTCAGTATAGCGTTCCGCTAATTCCGGCGGTGACACAGCGTCTGTCAGCTCTCCTGGTAGGCAGATATGGTGAACTCCTCCAGTCGGTTTGCTTAGCATCTCGCCTGATGGATCCGATTGGTGGAGCCTTTGCTGCACTAGGATCATTACAGCCACCTTCTTGTCGATACGTCTGGGCGGGAGCGTCGTGCTCATCCATCGGTTGACTTGCTTGAGGTCGGCTTCGCTGTAGGCTTCCTCCGGGTTGATAGGATCGTCGATAAGGAGGAAGTGGCCGTGAACTCCGGTGACCGCTCCATTCACACCGCAGGCAAACCGATGCCCCATCTTAGTATTAACAAACAAGCCCTTAGTGTTCTGGTCCTCACGCATCTCGATGTCGGAGAAACAACGCCGATACTTCTCCGACATAACTACATCGCGGCAACGGATACTGTCCTTGAGAGCAATCTGGTAGGCGTAGGAAGCACAGATGAATTTAGCACTCGGCATTCTCGTCCAGACCCAAGCCGGGAACATCTGGGAGCAGATCGTCGACTTAGTAGAACCGGGTGGCACGTTGATGACTTCATCGTAGAGCCTAGGTTCATTCCGGAACACCCGCTCGGCTACCGTCTGTAGCTGATCGCAAATGTATTTGATATGCCAATTGAGGTGGGCTTTCTCCTGAACGATGACATCCCAGAACTCGACAAGGAATTCATAGAACGAGTCGCGGCAGATGGAGGCGATCAGGTCAGTCTCTTGGAACTTCATTGAACATCTCTTCTAAATGATGAGCTGCTGTCATATCTGCAATTGCCCACCCTGGCTCATTTAGCTCTGGGCTCATCTCTAGCATGAGTTCGATAGCTTGCTCGCCGTCGATAACGATAGTGCCCTTGCTAGTAACGACGTGGGTGCCGGCGCGGATAGGGCGCATCATAGGTCGTTTTAGTTCCTTAGCCCATCTCTCATGCGCCCAGAAGTTAGGAACGCAATCCTTGACCTGAAAGATAGGTTGGTTATGGCTCATCTGATCGATTGCTTCCACGTCGATATGTGGAATGACGATGAACTTCTCTCGGAGTGTCTTAGGCATCGGGTGCTCTGTTAGGTGGTTCCTGTTTCAGGATTCGGATTAGCTGGTGCATCTTGATATCATTCCAAATGAGCGCGCCCCGAAGTCCTTGATGAAAATTCACACCATGAGTATCGTTGCGATCTTCACACCATTTGATCCATCTATCAGCAGACTCCAATTCGCGCTTGTACTCCTCGCGATAGATAGCTTCGAACTCCGCAATGGTTGTCGGGTGTTTATACATTTGCTAAGCTCAGCAGTTCCTTCCGAGCAACTAGTAATTTTCTCAGCTGCTTAACGATTGCCCCTTCACAGGGTTCATAGCGAATTCCGCATGGAGCAGCATTGCAACCCCGTTCCAAAAGCTCGCCGACAAGACAGATGATTTTTTCGTCGCCCGTATCAGATTCCTTTGGCTTCTTCTCCCAGCGCTCAATGTAGGCAATAGAGCAAACTGGAATAACCATCAGCCCAGTTGAAACCGCTGGATTACGAAGCCGGTTAATTTGAGAGATAGGTGATTCGTTGAGCTTTACCGTCTTGTCCCGGGCTAGATAGCCTTCCACCTGTTCAAAGTCCATCCGTGTCAGGATCTCACAGCCGTTAAGCAGGACAACTCTAGTCCCGATATAGTTCTCTTCATTCATACCCTTATTATCCCTGTCGATCAAACCCAAAGGCATCGAGCTGCGGCGGCTTGTAGATGCAATCCCGGTTGGGAGCTAACTCCTCGAGTGAGAGTGGCTTGTTAGCATCCTCCTTCCAGGCATGTCCGCCAAACCAATGAACCGCTAGATAGATAACGCTGTAGGTCGCAACCTGGCAGCCTAAGACCCACATGCCCTCTAGCAGCACCTTATCGGCAATGGCCTTCGGTGTCTTCTGCCATCGGTAGAGATAGTCATGTACGATAGCGGCCGGCCCGTAATCTCCCCAAGGTGGAATCAGGTTCCAGAATAGCCGCGGGACGCTAGCCCCGTCGGTCAGGAAGCCTTTGGGGATGGTGAGAGTGAAACCCAGAACATCCGAGCTATAGAGAAATTGCTCCTGGATCCGGGCAAGACGCTCGTCGTGATTGGGTGCTAAAATGAGCTGGCCTATGAATCTACTCATAGGCCAAACCCTTAGCTTAACTGTAGGGGATCAGTCCAGACTAATTAGTGACCGGATGGCCTCCATAGCAAGTCATAGAGAGCCACCGCCGCCACTATTAGCACAAACCCTGCGATTATGAGATAGTGCGTCATAGGTTTACCTACTTTAGACTTTTAGCTTTGGGGTCACTAGTGGGGTCTAACCCCTAAACAACTATGGGGTTCGTCAAGGATGAAATCACCGCCGCATTTAAGACAGCGGACGGTTCGATGCCCGGCGCTAAAAGTCGGCAGAGCATTTCCCTTATCTGGCGCCATCGCGTCAAGGGTAGCGTCAAGGATCTTTCTACCGGGAAGCTCGTTCCGTAGGATATTGCCTGGGATCTCTTTGGCGCAGGCTTCACAGATCGTTAGCTCTAATGCTAGGCGCGGAGCTTCGATAGGATGCGCGCAGAGTTCGCAGACGTTCTTGGTTCTCATTTAGGCGGCCTCCAAAAGAAGTCATAGGCGACGATCATCAGAACGAGCAGGATCAGCAAGATGTCCGCGTCAACCCAGGTGCTCATGCCTTTACTATTTCGAGGCAAGGGAATTTGAACTTCTCATAGGCTTCCATCGTCCAAGGAAAGTAATGCTGGGCAAACATCTTCATTGCCTTGCCGTATTGCTGATGCTCCCACTGTGCATGCGGATCGTCGCGCAAGGAAAAGAAGTGGAGCAGGTTCTTGAGATCCCAGGTGGTGTAGAACTCGGTGTAGATGTTGAGCGGTAGAACCATCCGCGCCATCTCCCGGGCAATACCCGCGGCCAGCATACTCTCGTAGAGCTTGTAGGCGTCCCGGCACCAGGATGCCAACTGTTCGGAAGTATTCAAATGGAAGCTGGACGGCCACTCCTCTTGGAGAACACTTCCTTGCTTGTTCTTGGTATCCTGGGCCCGCCACTTCGTTGGAATGTAGAAGTCGGCTGGAAGCTGGCTGTAGCGGGCGCTCTGCTCGTTGATGTTCTGCATCCGGTGCCGGACGTATTGCCGGGCAATGAAGATGGGCATCTTAATGTTGAACGTCATCTTACACATTTCAAAGGGCGACGTATGGAGGTTCTTGTAGAGATAGAACAGCAATTTCTTGTCGGCTTCCTCGCCCTTGGACGCACTCTTATAGCTCACTCGAGCGGCTTCGACGATCCTCATGTCGGTGCCCATAACATCCACGAGCCGGACGAAGCCGTGGTCTAGAACGGGTATGGGATTGTCCTCGTCGAGTGTCTGCCTAAGTAGTTCCGATGCCTGTTTTGTGGTCATAATAAAAGAAAAGAGCGCCGGACAAGCTCTTGCTAGCCCGACGCCTCTGCGGGTTTCACTTATCTTTCGCCGGGACGTAAGCCGTTAGGCCCACGACCAGCTTCTTACCTTTGAACTCCACTTCCGTCTTCTGGTTGCCGTGCGTGGTCGCGACAACGAGGCTTTTACCCGACTCCGAAGCCTTGGGAGGATCGTTGATCGGGATGGCGATTAACAACTTACCGTCTTTGATTTGGACCTGCATGGTATGGGTGTTTAGTTTTTTATCTACCCTAACTGTGTTCTACCTATTATCTCAGGCGGCTATTTCAGCCTGAATGGGGATGGATGGTCTACTTGCGAGAGATCCTACGGGCTCGGTCTTTTTCTTGCGGATGGCCGCTAGAACCTTCTTCTTGGTTTCTAGGTCTAGATCGAGTTGGTCGATGCTGAATCCAGTCTCAATGGAACCGCTGTGCTGCAGCTGTATTTTCTCGCTGTAACCCCTGTCGGCATTGAGAGTTCGATTCACGAAAATCACCGCTCCAGGATGGTTTTGTTCTACTAGTTGAACCAGCCTACTTTCGAAGAAATTTTTCTTGTGCCACTCAATCTCCCGAATTATGTCGGCGAAGCGTGGATCTGCTATTCGCCAAGCATCAAGTGTTCCTCTGGGGATACCTACCATCCTACAGGCTTCGGATAGGTCGAAGCTGGAGGTCACTAGAGCGAAGACGAAAAGGGATTGCCGGATCTTCCTCGGCTTATTCATAAAGATAGCCTCCAGCTTCTCCGCGTTCTTAGCGGTCTGGATTTGGTTCCAGGTTTCTTGGGCTTCTTTAGAAAGACGGGAGAAGATGAAACTACTTAGGGAGATCTCCGTTCTGAATTGATCTGCTAGGTTCTTGGCTAACTGTAGCTCGGGATGGTGATCAATTTGATAGAGAAGAGCCTTTTGGGTGATCTCTAAACAGACGGCTACCCGCGCCATGCTTTTCGTCCTGGCGTAGGCATCGTAGAACTTGAGGACATACTCCAGCGGGAACGGTTTCTTGATGAGGTGCGGAAATTTCTTTGCTGCCATAGTGTCGCTGTTTTTAGGCAGGCAGACTACTTGGCATAGGAAAGGAATGCCAGCCGGTAGTTTCTTATCCTCTCGGACGAGCGTCCTACACCGGCTGGCTGGGTCCTTTTGGAGGAGGATTGCTTAGGTTCAGGCCCGACGTAAAGGGCCGATGACGGCCGCGAACCCTGCTCCTCAGGAAATTTAATCGTCGTCGATATCAGGATAGGGCAACGGATCACCACCGTAACCGTAGGGCTTTGCCTTTTTGACTCTGCGCTTTGGATAGCAGTCGCAGGATCTCCCGCAGCCCGGACAATTCCGGACGTGGAGGTAAGGACAATCCCGTTGCGAATGGGGCGTGGACCCATCGTGGTGGAGTCGAAATGCTTTCCTGTTCTGAGCCCGGACAATCATCTTGATCCAACTCCCCAAGGCGATTCTAGCTTCCTTGTCCATGGCTATCTGATAGGAGAGTGATCCGCGGAGCCTTCGCTCTATGTATTTGAGAGCCTCCACCGGGTGGATATGCTCCGGATCCTTGTCGTTGAACCATTGGATCTTAGAAGGGGGCTTGGTCTTCGGTTTCGTTTTCATAGGTCGACGGTGCCTCCGGCTTAAAGACCTTTCGCTTCTTAGGCCAGGGCTTCTCGTCGTTGGGAAATAGCGATAGGACAAGATCGGGGTTAGACTCGAGACGGATGAAGGCGTTGAGCCGGATGCTGATAGAGCCGTCGTCGTTCTTCCAGGCGACGCCTATGTTGTTCTGCTCGCTAGTCTCTTTGTTAAGAGCGGCCAGCCGGTAATCGGGTTTGCGCCCTATTTTGCCCATTGGGTCATCTCCTCTATTTCAGTCTCCACCCGATCCACACCCTGGGCTTGCGACGCCTGCCACTTCGACTGAAGAGCGGAAAGGAAAAGAACAAGCGCAAGGGTAAGCAAAACAAACGTAGCGATAAACTTAGACATGATCTCATAGGGTAAAGTTGTCCAGATCCTCTAGCTTGCACTGGATGCGGTTGCCGGCGATGTCGCGGACCCAGGCGACGAGTGCCTGCGGATGGATTGCGATCAAGGCCACGAATTCCCCGTTGAGGGTAGCAGTCCGATACATAGGCAGCTTGTCGATAAAACACGGCCCATACTTCGCCATCAGCGCCTGCATTTTGTGGCTATTGGGACTATTCCTCATAGTTTCATCGCCTCCAGCTCGGCCTTCATCTGGGCGTGGTGCTGCTTGCAGATCCCGTGGCTGACCTCGTAGTAATTCTTGAGGTCTGGGTAGCGGTCGAAGATGGTCTGCTTGGGGAAACAGAACATGCAAACGGAGATAAGGCCCTTGGACACCACCTTGTAGTCCGCCGCTGCGCTGTCCGCTCTTGGTTCGATCGTCGTTTCCATAGTCTCTACTAGTTAAAACCAAAAAGGAGGTCAATCGGGTAACCTGCCGGACAAAGTTTTTGCGAGGGCCTGAATTAGGATCGCAATGGTCACAATATCCTCCCGAATGGCCTCAGGATTGGCCGAGGCATTGACTTCTAGCCTCTTGGCAGTGTCCAGGATCTCGTCTATCGTCATGAGTTCCTCCGATGCGTCCTAGGCCCTGTTCTGCGCGCGGGTGCGTATCGCCTTGTAACCTGAGCGGGTGTAGCCGCGGACCTTAACCTCTCCGACTTCGTAGACGGTTACGTTTTGGTAGCTCCCGACGCCTAGGGCGATGATTTCCTCCCAGACGGCTTCGGCCTGATCCTCCAGCCGGAAGATCTGGGCCTTAAGCCTTTGGTATTCGACCGATAGCCTGCGGAGCCGAGCGTTAGGGATATTGTCGTATGCTGTTGATTTCATTCTCTTTCTCTTCATTTCGGGTTTAGCGGGAGCGCGGAGGAGCCGATTCCGGTAAGGGATCACGACCTTACCGGGGGCCCATCCGCGTCCCTGTCCTATTATCTCCGGATCTCCCCGGAGACCATTACCAGCGTGGACTTTGCTCTCGTTAGGGCTACGTAGTAAATATTGCTCTCTTCCTTCGCCTGGGCTGCGGCTACTTCCGGGCTTTGCTTCGGAGCGCCCGCAGGACGACGGCGATTGAAAGTATTGGTCAGGAGGAACACTCGGCTCCATTCCAAACCTTTGGCCTTGTGGACCGTCGAGAGGATCACCGCGGGCTTGCTCTCGGTCCCGCTGTCCTGGAAGATGGAGAGGATGCGGTTGGTGATCTCCCGGACGGAACTAACCCCTTCGGCGATCGCAATCAGCGTCTCGGCTTGGTCAGCAATCTGAGCGGCCTTCTCTTCAAAGTTCTTGGCTCCGGCGAAGCGGGCAGTCTGTTTTTGCCTCCAGGTTTCCATCCGGGTAATAAAGTCCGGGACGGTGCGGGCGTTGAGCTTCTCCACGATGTCGACTAAAGCCTTGCCGAGGTCACGGCCTTCGATGCGGGCCGGTGTTCCCTTGCGGAGCAGGCGGAGGCAAACCGGCATCAGCGGAGCATTCGCTCGGCTGAGGACCGCGTCACCCACGACGAGCTTCGTCTCCAAAGCTTCGGAGGCCGCGTATTCCACTAGACCTTCCGGGGCAGCGTCGGCAGCCCGGTAGTCAGGGACGATCGCGCAGGCTAGGGCAACTACAGCCTTGGGGCACCGGTAGGTCGTTGTCAGGCCCAGCTCGGTAGCCTTCAGGAGTTCCTTCATCATCTCCATCCCGTTGCTCGCAGCCCCGCGGAAACCGTAGATCGCTTGTCGATCGTCGCCGACCACAACCACTCGGCCTTCGGCTTTGCAAGCGGCTTTGGCCATAAGGAGCTGGGGCAGGTTCATGTCCTGGGCTTCGTCGATCACTACGAGGTCAAACCAGGCGCGAGTCCAGTTGCAGGCTACCGGGAGCCAAACCATATCGTCGAAGGCAATCCGGCCGAGCGGGTCGC
>Ga0070741_10017791_pt1 | contig 11624 bp, 9 predicted proteins | sample Coa_R1_4_FD_66440 | JGI IMG/M metagenome (GOLD analysis project Ga0070741, IMG submission 66440) | Surface soil microbial communities from Centralia Pennsylvania, which are recovering from an underground coalmine fire - Coalmine... | ecosystem: Environmental > Terrestrial > Soil > Unclassified ...
GCGATCGCGGTTGTAGCCGGGATTGACGATGAGCTGATAGTCGAACGTCAGCTTCGACCACAGCATCGGCAGGCTGTAATAGGTCTCGAGAATTTTTTCGAGGCCGGGGTTCGGCAGCATGCCGTCGCCGACCAGGATGCCGAGGCCACCGGCGTTGAGAAAGGCCTTGTGAACGGACGAGATATCATTAACGACTCCGGCGATGCCGAACGTGTCGCCGTCGCGGCCCCAGGCCTTGCCGGACACTGAGAGGCCGGCGGCAATGGTGCGATCGACGTCGGTGAAATTGTAGGGCTCGCGCTGGCCGTTGGCGATGCCACCACGCATGAAGAACCCGACGTTCTCGACGAGCTGCTGCTCGAGATTGAAGCCGATGCCAGGTCGGCTATCGTAGTGGCGCACAGCGCTGATATTGGCCGGTCCGCCGATGATCGCGGCGAGCGTGATCGCGTCGGCAAAGCTTCCCATTCGCCCGCGCGACAAATAGCCGGTGACCGCGATCTTGCCCGGCTGATTCCCCAGGCTGTAGCGACGCTCGACTTCGCCGATCAGCTGGTACTGACCGAAGTGGGAATCGAGCATTGTCGAATTTGGCACGGCGGAGAGGTCGAACGCGCCGGCGCGCAGCGTCCACTGACCGGTGTACCATTCGGTTGCTGCGCCGACGGTATAGCCCCAGGCATCGGCGGCGTAGTCGAAGGTGCCGGTATCGATCAGCGTCCAGTTCATGAAGTCGGCGCGCGGATCGTGGGCATATTTATTGATGTCGAAGACATCGCCGACGGCAAACTTGCCAACGGTCACCACCAGCCGGTCGGCGGTCTGCTTGCCCGAGAATTGATTGAAGTTGGCGTCGACGGTCTGCTCCTCGCCACCGAGGTCGACGGTCTGGCGCACGAACAGGCGTTGGATGCGGGTATACGGATAGCTGGCGCCGACCTTGTAGGCTTCGCCGCTCGGAAAACCGGCCGCGCCGACCGAGCTCGATAACCCGAAGCCCTGGTCGACCTCGGGGTTGAACCAGAGTTCCGCGCCCTGCCACAGGCGGGCGCCGGCATAGAGCGTGAGATCGGTGGTTTCGCGTCCCTGGTTCGGAATCAGGCTGTTGGTGCCGCGATAGGGTGAGCGGAACGGCGGATCGTACTGGTTGAGGTAAGTGGTCTGCGCGTGAAACGCAAAATTGTCAGTCTCCAGGGCGCTCGGACCCTTGGCAAAGAAATCGCCGATCGATTTTGCATCATTGCCGATTCTGTAGTTCACACCGAACAGCACGCTCTGCAGCGCGAGGTTTGATCGATACTGCTGTCCGCCGGGAAACGTGACCGTGCTGTCGCCGAAGCCGGCGTAGCGATACTCGGCTTTTGCGGTCCAGCTCGGCGACAGCGGGATTTCGACACCGCCGCCGGCGGTCCAGCCGAGCCGCCAGAGGAGCGCGCGGTCGGTGATGCCGAGAGCTGAAATCGTCCTTATCAGTCGGTCATAGCTCCAGGCCAAGCCACCCGTGGCATAGATCAGCCAATGATTCGTGGCGTAGCCGATGCGGCCCCGCGCGCTGCCGAAGTGAATGATTTCGTCGCCGAAGGTCAGTGCGCCCAGGGTCGGATCGAGTACCGTCTGGCTGCCGCGGATCGAGTTCGGCTGCATCACGTCCGAATTCGGAAAGCTCTCGTCAGCTTCGAATCCGAGCAGAAGATGTGACGGCAGGACGTAATTGTAGCCCGCCTGGATGCCGGCAAAATAGCTTCCGGTGCCAGCCATGAAATCGAAATTCGAGGGCAAGTCGAACGAACCCGCCAAACCAGGCGAACCGGGCACCACGGGCGTCGCGCCCCAGCGCGAGGACCCGGTCGCGAACCCAAAATGCGCGCCGATATAGAAGCCGGTCCAGTCGTAGACTGTCTCGATCGCCTTGCGCGGCGCCTTGACCGGGAGGTCGGCTGCGGACGCCGGGGAGGCGAACACGGCGATCACGCCCAGTACGACCCCCGTGGCAGTTGTCATCGCCCGGCTTGTTGAAGATGAAAACAAGTGTGGACGCACCATCAAAATACCCCGAATTCAATTCGTCCGTCATAATGATCGCTTGCGTTTCGCAATAGTGCGATTTGGTCACGCTGCACGGTGTTTTTGGTCGCGTCGATTTGGCGCATAGCAATCTGCGGCAGTTCCTCTCAATCGCGATGGAAAGACTCAGTGCGGATTTTCCAGGCTGAACAGTTCGGCCGCCTCGTCATAGGCGAACAGCTCGGCATAGCGGCCCCACGACACGATTGTCTTGAGGGTGTCGTCTGCCTGCTCCTCCGACATGTAGTCCTCGAGCTCCTGACGAAACCGCGCGGCGGGCGCGGCATGGCTCGGCCGTTCGTCGAGCACGCGGCGCACCAGACCGAAGATCGGAACGTGGGTGACGAGATGTTCGGCGAACAGGCGCTTGCGCGCGTCGGTGTCGAGGCTCGCGAAACGCTTGCCGGCATCGGTCAGCATGACATCGCCTTCGGTCAGGACCGCAAAGCGCAACAGCTGCAGTGCTTCGCCGAGATGAAAGAGATCGTCGGCCTCCAGCTGCAGGCTGTCGGCGAGCACCGGCAGGTCGGCGCGGCCGCTGTAGGGCGCATCGGCCAGCTCTTCGATCAGTCCGGCCAGCACGTTGGGCGACACGTGATTGAGCACCATGCCGACGCCGGTGCCATGGATACCTTCACTGGTGGCGGCGCGCGGTTCGGGACGCTGGGTCATGCGCGCATAAATGCTGTCCACCAGCTGCCGGAACGTTGGATCGAGGCGATTGCGGGGGTGCGAAAGGTCAACCTTGATTTCGGCGGCAACCCGTCCCGGATTGGACGAGAATACCAGGATGCGGTCGCACATCAGCACCGCTTCCTCGATGTTGTGGGTCACCATCAGCACCGACTTGATCGGCAGCCGGCCTTCGATCCAGAGATCGATCAGGTCGGTGCGCAGCGTTTCCGCGGTCAGCACGTCGAGAGCCGAGAACGGCTCGTCCATCAGCAAAAGATCGGGATGCACGACCAGTGCGCGCGCAAACCCGACGCGCTGGCGCATGCCGCCGGAGAGCTCCTTGGGATAGGCCGACTCGTAGCCGTCGAGGCCAATCAGGTCGATCGCCGCCAGCGCGCGGGTGCGCCGCTCGGCACGTTCGACGCCGCGTGCCTCCAGTCCAAACTCGACATTCTCCAGAACGGTCAACCAGGGAAACAGCGCGAATGACTGGAACACCATGGCGACGCCGTGCGGCGGGCCCTTGATGACCTCACCGCGGCACTTTGCTTCACCCGACGACGGATCGAGCAGCCCGGCGATGATCCGCAGCAGCGTCGACTTGCCGGAGCCCGAGCGGCCCAGCAGACCGACGATCTCGCCCGGCGCGATCCGCAAATCGACGTCCTCGAGCACAACGAGATCATTGCCGCTGCCCTTCGTAAAGCGCCGGCAGACATTGTGGATATCAACGAGCGGTTCGCTCTCGGCAGTCTTCAGCATCACGTTCTCCGGCAGTTCGCAAAGCGCTGCGCTCAACCCAGTCTAAAATGCCGCTCACCATAGGCATAGAGCGGCCGCCAAAACAGGCGATTGAACAGCGTCACCAGGATGCACATCACGGCAACGCCGAGCACCACGCGCTGAAAATCTCCGGCTTCCGTCGCTTGTGCGATATAGGCGCCGATACCCGTCGCGGTCAGCTTGGTGTCGCCCCAGCTCGCCACCTCGGCGACGATGGCGGCGTTCCACGAGCCGCCCGATGCGGTGATCGCGCCGGTGACGTAGTACGGAAAGATGCCCGGCAGGATGACGTCACGCCACCAATGCCAGCCGGTGACGTGGAAGCTTTGCGCGGCTTCCCTGAGATCGCTGGGAAACGCGGTTGCGCCGGCGATCACGTTGAACAGGATGTACCACTGCGTGCCGAGGATCATCAGCGGCGACAGCCAGATATTGGCGTTGAGTCCGTAGCGGACGATCAGCACGACGAACGCCGGGAATGCGATATTCGCCGGGAATGCGGCGAGGAATTGCGCCAGCGGTTGGACCTTTTCGGCGAGCTTTGGCCGCAGCCCGATCCACACCCCGACCGGCACCCAGATCAAAGTCGCAAGGATCATCAGCACCACGACGCGCGCGAGCGTCGCCAGCGCCAGCAGCACGGCATGACCGGCATCGGCGAGCGTGAGCGTGGTGTGAAGATAGGCGATTGTCTGCCACGCGGCATAGACCGTGCCGGCGAGGACCAGCACGATCCAGACTGCGTCGATCACAGGCGCAAGCCGGCCATCGCCGCGAAACCGCGGCGCAAGGTTGGGTAGCGGAATTCGGATTTCCGTCAGCGCCGACAGACCACGGCGGACCGATCGCGTCAGCGCGCGCAACGCGTTGGTTTGCCTGAACAGATCGAGCAGCCAGGATTCAGGCACGCTGACCGACGCCGTCTGTTCGAACCGAAACTTGTCGGCCCACGCCACGATCGGCCGGACCAGAAATTGATCATACAGAATGATCACCGCCAGCATCGTAATCAGCGCGTAGGCGACGGCAGCCAGGTTCTGTTCCTTGATCGCCAGCGCGACATAGGCGCCGACGCCGGGCAGTGTCACCGTGGTGTCGCCGACGGTGATGGCTTCGGAGGCGACAACGAAGAACCAGCCGCCCGACATCGACATCATCATGTTCCAGACCAGGCCCGGCATCGCAAAGGGCACGTCGAGCCGCCAGAACCGCTGCCATCCGGAGAGGTGAAAACTCTCGCACGCTTCTTCGAGATCGCGCGGCACGTTCCGCAGCGACTGGTAGAAGCTGAAGGCCATGTTCCAGGCCTGGCTGGTGAAGATCGCAAACACAGCGGCGAGCTCGGCGCCGAAAACGCGGCCGGGAAACAGCCCCATGAAGAACACGACGGTAAAGGTCAGGAAGCCGAGGATCGGCACCGATTGCAGGATGTCGAGGATCGGGATCAGCACGATCTCGGCGCGCCGGCTCTTGGCCGCGAGTGTCGCATAGGTCACCGTGAAGACCAGCGAGAACACGATGGCGAGCAGCATGCGCATCACCGTGCGCAGCGCGTATTCCGGCAGCCGCCAGGGATCGAGGGTGACCGGCGAGGTATCGAGCGCCGTCAGCGGCAGATTGGTCTGTTCGCCGCCATAGACCAGGAGGACGAGGCCGCCGATGATCAGGGCGACGGCGGCAACATCCCAGACGTTCGGGAGGATTGCGCGGCCGACCGCGAGAGGCGAAGTGTTCTGCTTGGCCATGGCTAGCGTTCGAATCAGCAGTTCGCAGTCAACTCTTTAGAGAACCAAACCAATCCGTCGTGGTAGTCAACTTTCACGACAAATCTATTGCAGAGAGGCCGTGGACACAGCGGTCGTGGCTTGACGCCCGATGAACGTCGATTTCAGCGCCGACGGATGCGTGTGGAGGTCCACAGGTCCCAGCTCAATTGGCGGCACAGGTGGCCGAGCCGCAACAGCATCCGGAAGGTCCATCGATTCAGCACTCCGAGCCGGGCCAGCCGGAATGCGAGTTTGACCGGGACATTGGCGAAACGGATCAAAGCCAGGGCCGCGTACAGGCGCGATCGAACGAACCATCGTCGATGATACGGCGCAGGGCCGTCGACCCGGCGACCCACGCCTGCCGCCCGCGAATTCGCGGCCCTGGGACGCGGGATCGATGGGACCGAGCTCATGCCTGGCTCCGGGACACGACGCGAGCATGAGCCCGTTTCGCGGCCGACGCGAGTATACCGGAGGATACAGGGCGAGTTTGCAAGCGAATCGCAAGTTTCAGCTGCGTTTTGTTGCAAGACGAATCGCGCCGAGAATCGTTTCGGCGAGGGCAGAAGCGTCGTTGTCGATCACCACGATCGACGGCTTCGACGATCAGACGCATATTTCCTGCTCGCGCGGCGTCAGCCTTTCGAAGCGGGAACGCCGCTCGCCGACGATAGCCCTGGGCAAGCGGTTCTTGCGGTCTTGCCGCAGGCCCCGCTCGATCGCTTCGAGCAGATCATCGTGTCGAAAAGGCTTGGTGAGGAAATCGACGGCGCCGTCGCGCATCGCCCGAACCGACAGGGTATAGTTTTCCCGACCGGCGTGTCGTGGCACCATTCTTTAGGATCACGGGAGGCGGTAATGCGTTGGCCTGTCTTCACCGGGTTGTTTCTCGCCGTCGCGGTGGCGTTTCAGTCCACGGCGATGGCATCGGAATTTGCCGGGCCGGGCGGGAGTGGCCCGAGGGCCGAGGCAAGTTCGCCACAGGACGTTGATCTCGAACTCATCATTGCTGTCGACATCTCCTACTCGATGGATCTGGACGAACTTGCGGTTCAGCGCGACGGCTATGCCCAGGCCATCGTTTCGCCCGAGTTTCTGCAGGCCCTGAAGAACCTGCGCTACCGGAAAGTCGCGATCACCTATTTCGAATGGTCGTCGCGAAATGACCAGAAGGTCGTTATTCCCTGGCGCGTGATCGATGGACCGGAAACCGCCGGCTCCGTCTCTTATGAAATCATGCACGCGCCGATCCGCCGCGGCTCGCGAACCTCGATCTCCGGTGCAGTCGATTTTGCGATGCCGTTGTACGACGGCAGCGGCGTTCATGGCGTCCGCCGCGTGCTGGACATTTCGGGCGACGGGCCGAACAACGACGGCCGGCCGATAACCGAGGCGCGCGCCGAAGCGCTCGACAAAGGCATCACGATCAATGGGCTGCCGGTCATGGTGAAGGAGCCGACCATGGCCTCGATGGATATCGAAAATCTCGATTGGTATTACGAGGACTGCGTGATCGGCGGTCCGGGTTCATTCGTCGTGCCAATCAAGGGCAAGGAGCAGTTCAGGGAGGCGATCCGCGCCAAACTCGTGCTCGAGGTCGCCGGCATCGTTCCGGATGTGCGCTTTCTGCGGACCGCGGCAAAGGAGCCACGGATATCGTGCACGATCGGCGAGCAGCTCTGGCAGCAGCGGTGGGGACGCTGAGCAGCATGGGCGGTTGTTACGATGCCGATCACGGCTTATACGCGAATGACTTGCATTCGCAACAATCCGCTATCATCCAAAATCCATCAGAATTTGCTCTTTTCCGCAACGTGACCAACGCGTTGCGCGTCGCCGGTGGTCAGCAAAAAGCAAGACCCGCCCGAGGGGGAATCGGGCGGGTCGGGCGGACGACGTGGCGTGGATGAGGCATCCCGTCTCGGACGCCGTATCCCCGTTCAGGCGTCAGAAATTGCAGACTTTGTAGCTGCCGACATACATGCCGAATGCATTGTACTGCGGCTGCAGCCAGCACCGGCGCACCGGATAATAGCCATAGGCAGGCTGCTGGCTCGCGGCGATCGCCGAGCCGACAATCAGGCCGGTCGCGAGACCGACGCCGACGGCCGGTCCAGGACCCCAGCCGCCACCGCCGGCATTGGCCGGGGTCGTTGAGGCAATCGCGCCGACCGCAACCACGGCGGTCACGGCAAGGGCAGCAAGTTTGGTTTTGATCGACATAGGTAACTCCATCCTCTTGGAAGGTCTTTTGGGTGAACGGCCTTTTGGGTCCGCATGCCCATTGGTCGGAACCCGGTGCAAGCGGGTTCGAGGCGGAGTTCCGCGTCCGGTTAACGCAGCGAAAATTGGTTATCGGGACGTAAGTTACCGCGCCGCGGGGCCGGATAACAAAGTGGTGAGGTCGAAGTTATCGACCTCCTGCAGCAATTCGCAGAACGCGCGTGCGCCGTGATCGATCACCGCGATACCTTTGTCGGCCGTTGCGAGCTTTGCATCACCCACCGCGCCCTGCGGATTGAGATCTTGCATCGCCCACGCAAACGGCGCGGGCCGCGTGATGTTGAGCCATTTGTAATCGTAGTCGAAGCCGATGCCCGGTGAGGTGAACGACGCCAGTTCATCGGTGCGCACGAGATCGGGATATTTCGCCAGCATGATCGAAGTCTCGATGGCGCCGGCGTGAATGCCGTGACGAATCTCCTGCTGCGAGAACATGCCGTCCGGCGCGCCGAACCGCGACCACGCGGTCGTCACCACGAACACGCTTTGCGACGCCCGCAGATCCTGGGCGACGATGGTCATCGCAGCGCTGTTGCCGCCATGACTGGTGACGATGACGAGCTTTCGGATGCCGGCGCGTGCAACACTCTCACCGATCGCGGTCCAGCTTTTCAGCGCGACGTCGGCCGGCAGCGTCAACGTGCCGGGAAACGCGATGTGCTCGGTCGATATCCCGACCGGCTGCACCGGCAGGATCAGCACGCGCAGCGTCGCCGGCAACAATTCGCGCACGCGCGCAAGATAGGCTTCCGCGATCATCGTGTCGGTGCCGAGCGGCAGGTGCGGACCATGCTGTTCGGTGGCGGCGAGCGGCAGCACCGCAATCACGCCTGCCGGATCGTTTGCAAAATCCGGCCAGCTCGCACTGGCCCAGTCAGAAGACAGTATTTTGTCGCTCATCTGCACGAACAACTCGCAACGGCCGTTTGCTTCGTTTCCCGGCCGGGTTAATAGGTTCCCGCGCGAAGGCGCCAAGTCTTCCGGCCCAAAGTCTTCCGGCCCAAAGCCTTCCGTGAAGGGGCCCATTTGGGCCCAAAACGCACATGGAGTCCAATGATGCGCCCGGCGAAAGTTCTGCCAACGTTAACGCTATCCCTCGTCCTCGGCGTCGGGATGGCTTCGCTGGCGACGGCGCAGACCCTGGACAAGGTGTCGTTCGGCACCAACTGGGTCGCTGAGGCCGAGCATGGCGGATTTTTCCAGGCGGTGGCCGACGGCACCTACAAGAAATATGGCCTCGATGTCACCATCGTGCCCGGCGGGCCGAACGTGAACAACCGTATCCTGATGACATCGGGCAAGATCGACTTCTTCATGTCGGCGAACACGCTGCAGGAGTTTGACGCGGTCGCCAACAATATCCCGACGGTCGCCATCGCCGCGATGTTCCAGAAGGATCCGCAGGTGCTGCTGGCGCATCCTGAATCCAATGTGAAGAAGCTCGAGGATCTGAAGCCGTTGACCCTGTTCGTCTCCAAGGAAGGCATGGCGACCTATTTCCAGTGGCTGAAATCGGAATACGGCTTCGACGAGACCAAGGTGAAGCCCTACACGTTCAACCCGCAGCCGTTCCTCGCAGACATGAAGAGCGCGATGCAGGGCTATGTCACCTCCGAACCCTTCGCGATCGAGAAGGAGGCGAAGTTCAAGCCGACCATCGTGCTGCTCGCCGACAACGGCTTCAACACCTACTCGACCTTGATCGAGACGCGGAATGAACTGGTCGAAGCCAAGCCGGATCTGGTGCAACGCTTCGTCGATGCCTCGGTGATCGGCTGGTACAACTACATCTACGGCGACAACTCCGCCGGCAATGCGATGATCAAGAAGCTCAATCCGGAGATGACGGACGAGCTCTTGAAATACTCGGTCGATACGATGAAGCAGTACGGCATCGTCGATTCCGGCGACACCTTGAAAAACGGCATCGGCGCGATGACCGATGCGCGAATGGCGAGCTTCTTCGACAAGATGGTGAAGGCCGGTGTGGTGAAGGGCGATATTGACTGGAAGTCGGCCTACACGCTGCGGTTCGTCAACAAGGCGGTCGGCCTCGATCTCAGGCCGAAGAACTGAAATGAAGGCAACCCGGATCGGTAGCGCCGCGCAATGACGGAGGTCACAGGCAGCGCCGCCGCGCGGCTGCGCGGCGTGACCAAGATCTACGGCAACGGCGTCAACGCGCTCGGCCCGATCGACCTCAGCGTCCGTCGCGGCGAGTTCATCTCGTTGCTCGGACCATCGGGTTGCGGCAAGTCGACCGCGCTTCGCATCATCGCCGGCCTGAGCCCGCCGACATCGGGCGTGGTCGAGCTTGCCGGCGTGAGCGCGCAGGCGGCCAGGCGACGCTCGATCGGTTTCGTGTTCCAGGAGCCGACGCTGATGCCGTGGGCGACGGTGCGCGACAATGTTTTTTTGCCGTTGCGCCTGATGCGGGAGGCGCGTTCCGCCGCCGAGGTCAAGGTTGACGCTGTATTGGCCAGTGTCGGCCTATCGGAATTCGCCGGCGTTTATCCGCGCGAGCTGTCCGGCGGCATGAAGATGCGAGTGTCGCTGGCGCGCGCGCTGGTCACAGATCCCGAGCTGATCTTGATGGACGAGCCGTTTGCGGCGCTCGACGAGATCACCCGCTTCAAGCTCAACAACGATTTGCTGGAGCTTTGGCGCCGCCTGCGCAAGACGGTCATCTTCGTCACCCATTCGGTGTTCGAGTCGGTCTACCTGTCGCAACGGGTAATCGTTATGACGCCGCGACCGGGCCGCGTCAGCGCCGAGCTCGTCATCGAAGAAGCCGAACGCACGGAAGAATTCCGCACCTCGGCGGCCTATGCTGGCCACTGCCGTGATGTGTCGCAGGCGCTGGCTCGCGCCAGTGCCACAAGGGCCGCGTCATAATGGAGCCGGATCTGCCAACGCTGCCGGACTCATCGCGCGGGCGGCCGATGCAGGTCATCCTGCCTATCGTCGTGTTCGCGGTCTCCGTGGTCGCATGGGATCTGCTGGTGCGGCTGAACAGCATTCCGCCCTATGTGCTGCCCGGCCCGCTGCTGGTGTTCGACACCCTGGTCAAGGACCGCCAAATCCTGTTCGACGCGCTCGGCGTCACTCTGTTGACAACGCTGGAGGGCTTCATCGCCGCGTCGATCATCGGGATCCTGCTGGCGCTGTTGTTCAACACCTCGCGGATCGTCGAGTACTCGTTCTATCCCTACGCCGTGATTCTGCAGGTCACGCCAATCGTCGCGATCGCGCCTTTGCTGCTGATTTACCTGCCGCAACAAACAGCCGTGGTGGCCTGCGCCTGGATCGTCGCGTTTTTCCCGGTGCTCGCCAACACCACGCTCGGCCTCAACTCCGTCGACCGGAATCTCGCCGACCTGTTCCAGCTCTACGGCGCCTCACGCGAGCAGCAGCTCAGATTTTTGAAGCTGCCGGCGGCGCTGCCGCACATCCTTGGTGGCCTGCGCATCGCCGGCGGCTTGTCGCTGATCGGGGCCGTGGTCGCCGAAATCGCGGCCGGCTCTGCCGGCGCCGGTTCGGGGCTTGCGTTCCGGATCGCCGAGTCCGGCTATCGCCTCAATATTCCGCGAATGTTTGCGGCATTGTTGTTGCTCTCGCTGACCGGCATTGTCATCTTCATGGCCCTGTCGCTGATCTCGCATCTGATGTTGCGGCGCTGGCACGAGAGCGCGCTCGGAAAGGAAAGCTGATGGCTGATGCACAGACCAAGCCGGACATTCTGGTCTTCGGGCCGGCCAAGCCGGTGGTGATCTCAGGCCTGTCTGGCTCGTTCACCCTGCATAACTTCGAAAATCATCGCGATCTTGGCCGGCTCTCCGCCGCGGCTGCCGAGAAGATTCGCGGCATTGCTGTCACCGATCTCTTGGCGGTCGATGCCCTGATGCTGTCGCGGTTGCCGAAGGTCGAGATCATCGCCGCCTTCGGCGTCGGCTATGACCATATCGATGTCGCGGCGGCGAAGCAGCACAATGCCGTCGTCACTCATACGCCCGACGTTCTCACCGAAGAGACCGCCGATGCCGCGCTCGG
>Ga0070741_10017792_pt1 | contig 11624 bp, 6 predicted proteins | sample Coa_R1_4_FD_66440 | JGI IMG/M metagenome (GOLD analysis project Ga0070741, IMG submission 66440) | Surface soil microbial communities from Centralia Pennsylvania, which are recovering from an underground coalmine fire - Coalmine... | ecosystem: Environmental > Terrestrial > Soil > Unclassified ...
CGGGTCGCTGATGGTCATCACGATCGCCTTCCTGCCCGTCTTTACTCTGCAGGCCCAGGAAGGACGCCTCTTCAAGCCGCTCGCCTACACCAAGACCCTGTCCATGGCTTTCGCGTCGGTGCTGTCGGTGACCCTCGTGCCGGCGCTGATGGTGATCTTCGTCCGGGGCAGGATTCGCGCCGAGCAGGAGAACCCCGTGAACCGGGTGTGCATGGCGGCGTACCGGCCGGTCCTGCGCTTCTGCCTCGAGCATCGCCGCCTGCTGGTCGTCGTGATCGTGGCCGCCTTTGGCCTGACGCTCGTCCCGTTCTCCCGCCTCGGGTCGGAATTCATGCCGCCGCTCTACGAGGGCTCGCTCCTCTTCATGCCGATCACGGTGCCCGGCATCTCGATCGAGGAAGCGAAACGCCTGGTTCAGGAGCAGGATCGGCGACTCAAGGAGTTTCCGGAGGTCGCCTCCGTCTTCGGCAAGGCCGGCCGTGCGGAGACGCCGACCGACCCGGCGCCGCTCTCGATGATCGAGACGGTGGTTGTCCTGAAGCCGCGCTCGGAGTGGCGGCCGGGGATGACCTGGGAGGCGCTGGTGCGTGAGATGGACGACGCGGCGAGCACTCCGGGCCTTCAGAACGCCTGGACGATGCCGATCAAGGCTCGCGTCGACATGCTGACGACGGGAATCCGGACACCGGTCGGGATCAAGATATTCGGGCCCGATCTCCGCGAGATCGCGGCGATCGGCGAATCCCTCGAGAAGATCCTGCGTCCCGTACCCGGGACGCGGTCGGTGTACGCCGAGCGCGAGCTCGGGGGGTTCTTCGTCGACTTCATTCCGGATCGGGAGGCGATCGCGCGCTACGGGCTTCGCCTGATGGACGTCATGAACGTGGTCGAGACGGCGATCGGCGGGCTCGACATCGACACGACGATCGAGGGACGCGAGCGCTATCGGATTAACGTCCGCTATCCGCGGGAGCTCCGCGACACCCCCGAGGAGCTCGCCCGCGTGCTGGTCCCCATCCCCTTCCAGGCGGGGGCCGTCTCGGCGGGCGAAGGCGCCGGCATGGAGACAACGCCGGCCGGGGACGGCAACGGGATGGGCGGAGGCCGGGTCGCCCACGTGCGCCTCGGTCAGCTCGGACGCATCGTCGCCGCCATGGGCCCGCCCATGATCAAGGACGAGAGCGCGTCGCTCACGGGCTGGGTCTATGTCGACACCTCGCGCAGCGACCTGGGCGGCTACGTGGCCGACGCGAAGCGCGCTGTGGGGCGCGAGCTGCAGCTCAAGCCGGGGTACTTCCTCAAGTGGACGGGCCAGTACGAGTTCCTCGAGCGGATGCAGGCGCGCATGCGGATCGTCGTCCCGCTCACGGTCGCCATGGTTCTGGCCATCCTGTACGTCAACTTCGGCGGTCTGACGCAGGCGCTGCTCGTGCTCTTCTCCGTGCCCTGCGCGGCCATGGGCTCGATCTGGCTCATGTACGGCCTCGGCTTCAACACCTCGGTGGCCGTCTGGGTCGGTATGATCGGCCTCCTCGGCATCGCGGCTGAGACCGCGTCCATCATGGTGATCTACCTCGACGAAGGCTACGCGCGGTGGCAGCGCGAGGGACGGCTCCGCACTACGCGCGACCTGGTCGACATGGCGATGGAGTCGGCTGTGCTGCGCGTGCGGCCGCTTTTAATGACGGTGATGATGAACATCTTCGGCCTCATTCCGGTGATGTTCGACACCGGGATCGGCTCCGATGTGGCCAAGCGCATCGCGGCCCCGCTCTGGGGCGGCCTCGTCTCGCTGACGGTCCTCACCCTCGCCGTCATCCCGGCGATCTACGTGATCTGGCGCGAGCGGCAGCTCCGTGCCGCGACCGCGGGGAGCTGAGCTGGCGATGTCCACGACCAACAGCTGGCATGCAACCCCGGTGACGGAGGTCGGGGCGGCGCTCGGGACCGATCTGGCCCGAGGGCTGCGGGCAGATGAGGCGCGGGCCCGGCTCGGCCGGGACGGACCCAACGAGCTCAAGAGGGGCGAGGTCGTGTCTCCGTGGGCGATCTTCGCCGGGCAGTTCCAGAGCCTTGTCATCTGGGTGCTGATCGGCGCCGCCGTTGTTTCGGCTCTGCTCGGCGAGTTCGTTGATGGCGTCGCGATCATCGCCATCGTCGTCCTGAACGCGATCATCGGCTTCGCGCAGGAGTACCGCGCCGAGCGAGCAGTCGCGGCGCTCGCCCGGTTGGCCGCGCCGCGTGCTCGCGTGGTGCGCGACGGCCAGGCCGTGGTCCTTCCGGCGGCCGAAGTCGTGCGCGGCGATCTCTTGCTGCTCGAGGCTGGGGACCTGGTGGCGGCGGACGCTCGACTCGTCGAGGCCGCGGCGCTTCGCACCGGCGAGGCACCCCTCACGGGCGAGTCCGACCCGGTGGAGAAGCATGCCGGGGTCTACGGGCCGGAGACGCCCCTCGCCGACCGCAAGAACATGGTCTTCCTCGGCACCAACGTGGCGGGGGGTTCCGGCCGCGCCGTCATCGTGGCGACCGGCATGGCGACGGAGGTCGGCCATATCGCCACGCTCCTCGAAACGGCGTCCAGCGGCGAGACTCCGCTGCAGCGCAAACTCGACCAGGTCGGACGCCGCCTCCTCTGGGCGTGCTCGGGCATCGTCGCGATTGTGTTCCTCCTCGGTACGCTCCGCGGCATCGCGCCCGGCGAGCTCTTCCTCGGCGCGGTCAGCCTTGCTGTGGCGGCGATTCCGGAGGGGCTGCCCGCCGTCGTGACGATCGCTCTCGCGCTCGGCGTGTCGCGCATGGTCCGCCGGAACGCACTGGTGCGACGCCTGCCATCGGTTGAGACTCTCGGCTCTGCGGAGGTCATCTGCACAGACAAGACCGGCACGCTGACCGTCGGTGAAATGACCGCGCGGAAGCTCGTCACGAGCGACCGCATCTTCACGGTGAGCGGAGAGGGGTACGCCACCGACGGGGTAATCTTCACCGACGGCGCAGAGGCCGCCCCGTCGGCGGATGCCGCCCTGCGCGACCTCCTGCAAACAGCGGCCGGCTGCAACGACGCCGAGATCACGCGCCGAGACGGAAGACCAGGGGTGGTCGGCGACCCCACCGAGGGCGCGCTCCTCGTCGTCGCGGCGAAGGCCGACGTTACTCGCGATGCGATCGAAGCCGCCATGCCCCGGCTTGGCACTATCCCGTTCGACTCCGACCGGAAGCGGATGACCGTCATCCGGCGCCGGGAAGGGAAGCCCTGGGCATTCGTGAAGGGTGCACCCGAGGTGGTGCTCGAGCGCTGCGGCGCGATACTGACCGCGCAGGGGCGTGAGGTTCTCACCGAGGCCAAGCGAGCACGTATGCTCGAGGCGAGCGCGCTCATGGCGAACGACGCCCTCAGAGTCCTCGCCTTCGCCGATCGGGCGGTCGATGGGTTCCCCGCAGTGGGATCCGACCAGCCGCGGGAGGAGGACGTGGAGCGCGATCTCACGTTCCTCGGGCTCGCCGGCCTACAAGATCCTCCGCGCGCCGAGGCCCGCGAGGCGGTCCAGAAGTGCAAGCGCGCCGGCATCCGGACCGTAATGATCACCGGTGACCACCCGGATACGGCGCGCGCCATCGCCCGCGAGCTTGGCATCCTGGAGCGCGGCGACGAGGTCATCGTCGGTCGAGAGCTTGATCAGCTCAGCGACTCGGCGCTCGTCGAGCGGGTGAAGCGCGCGTCCGTGTACGCGCGCGTGACGGCCGAGCACAAGTTGCGGATCGTCCGTGCCTGGAAGGCGCAGGGCGCGGTGGTCGCCATGACAGGCGACGGCGTCAACGACGCGCCGGCCCTCAAGGAGGCCTCGATCGGCATCGCCATGGGAATCTCGGGGACCGAGGTGACCAAGGAAGCGGCCGACATGGTGATCACCGACGACAACTTCGCCTCGATCGTGGCGGCGGTGGAAGAAGGTCGGGGCATCTTCGACAATATCAGGAAGACACTCGCCTACCTGCTGGCGGGGAACGCCGGCGAGCTCGCTGTGATGCTGCTGGCGGTGCTCATCGGCTGGCCACTGCCGCTCCTTCCCATCCAGCTCCTCTGGATCAACCTTGTGACCGATGGCCTCCCGGCGCTGGCGCTCGCGACCGATCCGATCGACCCAGGGGTTCTGTCACGCTCGCCTCGGCGTCCCGACGCGCAACTCATGGACCGGGCGTTTCTCGGACGGCTGGCGCTCACCGGCTTTCTCACCGCCGCCGTGGCGCTCGTCGCCTTCGGCTACGAGTTCCGCATCGACCGCAACGTCGTGGACGCCAGGAACGCCGCCTTCTCCGTGCTGGTGATCGCCGAACTCTTCCGTTCCTTCGGGGCGCGGAGCGACACGCGCACGGCCTGGGAGGTCGGCCTGCTCACGAACATGCGGCTCTTCGTGATCGTCATGGCGAGCTTCAGCCTTCAGCTCGTGATCCATCACTCCCCGGTCTTCGAGGAGCTCTTCGGGACCGAACCCATCTCGCTTCTCCAATGCGTCGCGTGGCTTGGGCTGGGGTCGTTGCCCCTCATCACCCTGGAGGCTCTCAAGCTCGCACGTCGCACCGGCAAGACCCGCGGGGACACGCCTTCTGCGATGGTGCACAGACGTGAGGCAGCCAGCATCCGGTGGTCGGAGTAGCAATTGATCGTCCCATCACGCCTCCACAGATCCGGACTCCACACTACCGCTCCCGGCGAACGCATCCCCGGCGCAGCCTGGCGGTACGCTCGTGGCCGCGACCTTCCGGAGGACCGCGGGGCCATGGACGGGCGGCCCACTCGAGCCAGATATGCTTGAACACGTCGACACGGGCGAGCGTTCCCTCGAAGCGTACCGAGGTCTCGCCCCCGATCCGATCCTCGACGAGCTGATCCGCCGTGCGCGGGGACTCCGCGGCGCCCGCGTGCTCCACTTGAACGCAACGCCCTACGGCGGCGGCGTCTCCGAGCTCCTCCGCTCCGTCGTCCCCCTGCTCAACGACCTCGAGAACCCGGTCGCCGGGGCGCAGCCGCAGGTGCGACACCGCTTCGCGCCGCAGACGCTCGGTCGGGGCGGCGATGAGCCGGTCGTAGAGCCACGCGGTTCGGCGGTACTGCCGCCTGACCTTGTCGACGTCCATGAGACCTGAGCTCCTCGGGTGGGCGGCGCGAGAGACGGGCCCGCGCACCGAGGCAACCTATCGGTTCAGGTTTGCGAGCGTGGGGCGTACGGTGCGCGTCGTCAAGTGAGGCACGAAGGCCCGTGGCTTCCACATCATCCCGACAGCGATGGCCGGGCAGGTTCTTCGTCGACGTCGGCCGTGCCCTCTACATCGGACCGGCGTTCGACACGAGCCTGCACGCCCACCATGCCATCCAAGTCTGCGTCGGGCTGAACGGGAGCTTCCGCCTCCGCTGCCGCACACGTACCCCGTGGAAACGCTACGCTGGTGTCGTGATCGGCGCCGACCAACCGCACGAGCTAGCAGCCGGAGGGCAGCCGGTGGCGCTCCTGTACGTGGAGCCTGAAGGAGACGATGGTCGCGTACTCGGCCCCGCGCGATCGGGGGTGCCCGCGGGGCGGCTTCCTCAATCGCTCGTCATCAGCCTAAGGGCCGCCATCGGGCAGCGCGCCGCCACGAATCTCGACGCCGCCGAGGCAACCCGGCTCTTCGGCGACGTGATGGAGAGGCTCGGCCTCATGGCAGGCGTCCGTGCGCCTCTCGATCCTCGAGTCGCCGCTGCCCTTCGCATGGTGCGCTCGGCTCGAGGCGTGTACGCCTCGAGCGCCGATCTCGCGCGCGCCGTCGGGCTCTCGGTCGGTCGGTTCCGGCATCTGTTCGCGGGGGAGATCGGCATGAGCTACCGGCGCTACATCCTCTGGCTTCGCCTCTACGCAGTCCTCGACGAGCTGCTCCGGGGTGCCTCGCTGACCACGGCGGCGCACGCGGCGGGCTTTGCCGACTCCGCCCACCTCACGCGGACGTTCCGGCGCATGTTCGGCATCGTTCCGTCCGCCGTGCCCGAGGTCATGCGGCTGCTCCCGGCGGCCCGCTGACACTCTCCAGGTCCTTCTCCGGCACCGGTTCCACCCGGCACGGCGTGCCGTTGAAGACCGGCATGCCGGAGAACCGGTCCCGCACCTGATCGTCATGGAGGAAGTTAACGTTCACTCCTGGATAGCGGCGGGCCGTCCGCATCCCGCTCTCGTACTTGTGCCCCCAGAACTGGTGAATCGCGACCACGCCCTGCCGGATGTCCGGGGACGTCACGGCGCCGATCTCGACGGAGCCCACGGCGGAGGTCACGCGGATATGCTGCCCGTCCTTCACGCCGAGGCGCACGGCATCTGCCGGGTTCAGGGTGGCCCAGTTGCCCTTCATCCGCTCCATGAGTGCCGGGACATTGTGGGTCCACGTGTTGTAGCTCGCGAGCCGCCGGGCGCCGGAGATCAACAGCAGCGGGAAGTCCCGGCACGTCATGACGGGTCTTTCAAGCACCTCGGGCAGCGCACGGACGAACTCCGGAGGCGCGAGGCGCAGCTTTCCGTCGCGCGTGCGGAGGCCGCGCGCCAGGAACTCGCCCCAGCGAATGTCGCCCAGCTTGATGCCCCCGGGGGTGTGCTTGAGGCGCCCCAGGCGCACCTTACCGAACAGCAGGTAGTGATAGAGCAGCTCCTCGCTGAAGCCGATGCCCACTGCGTCGAGCGCCCGGCTCAACCCATCGAGCATCGGGTCGTTCAGAAAAGGCACCCCGGCCGCTCGCGAGAGCGCCTTGAACATCTCCCACTCGCTCCAGGCCTCCCCGCGCGGCTCGACGACCTTGGGCCTCCACTCGATGAAGGGGTACGGCTCGAAGTTGGACGTCAGGAAGTGAAGTCCGCCCTTCTCGTACGCCGTGGCGGCGGGGAGCACGTAGTGCGCGAAGCTCGCGCTGTCCGACACGTAGAGGTCGATGCAGACGAGCAGGTCAAGCCTCCGCAGAGCCTCTTCGATCTTCGCGGTGTTCGGGAACGTGATCACGGGATTCCCCGCCACGACCACGAGTGCCCGGATGCGCTCGGGATCGTCGGAGAGGACGTCGTCGGCGAAGACCGCCGCCGGCGGTCCCCCGAATATCTGCGGGTACTCCCCGATCCGGGAGGGCGCCGGGTTCCGGCGGCGGCTGAAGCGCTCGATCAGCGACGGGACGTCGAGCACGCCGGGGTTGAAGTAGACCCCACCGGGGCGGTCGATGTTCCCCGTGATCGCGTTGAGGGTCATGACCGCCCACTCGGTGAGCGTCGTGTTGTGCGAGGTCTGGACGCCGACTCGCGTCGTCGCGAACGCGCCGTCTGCGGCGGCAAACTCGTCGGCGAGCCGCTCGATCAGCCCGCGCGCCAGGCCCGTCACTTCACTCATACGATCAAGGTCGATGCTCCCAACTGACTGCTCCCAGATATCGAAGTCGTTGACGTGCCGAGCGATGAACGCACGATCGCAGCTCCCGCTCTCGATGATGCGCCGGATCATCGCGATGAGCAGGAAGAGGTCGGTGCCGGGGCGGATCGGCACGTGTTCGTCCGCAACCTTGGCGGTCTCGGTTCGCCGGGGATCGACGACGACTACCTTCCCGCCGCCGCGCTGGATCGCCTTGATGTCGGCGGCGATGCGCGGGCGGCGCTGCAGGAGCGTCATACCGTTCGTAACTAGCGGGTTTGTGCCAAGCAACAGCGCGAACTTCGCATGGCTGGCGTCGGGTTGGAGGATCAGGTTTTCGTTGCCGAGGACGCGGGCGGCGACAGCCCCCCGGTCGGTGTACTCGAGGGACAGGACATTGAACGAGTTGGGCGACCCGAACGCGTGGCAGAAGGTGTTCGCCAAGCTGATGCTGACGCTGTCGGCGGCGTTTCCCCAGTAGGTGGCGATCGACCGAGGACCGTGCGCGTCGCGGATGGCGCGGAGCTTGCGCCCGATCTCTGTGGTCACCGTGCCCCACGACACTTGGTCCCAGCCGGAGGGGCTCCGACGGACCGGGTGAAGGAGTCGATCGGGATCGTTCTGATAGTCGGGGACGTGCATGCCCTTGATGCAGGCGTATCCCGCTGTAACGGGGTGCTTCGCATCGGGACGGACCGCGACCATGCGGCCGTCCTCGACCTCGACCTCAAGGCCACAGAAGGGCTCACAGGCTCCGACCTTGCAGGTGGTCCGGTACACGGGCATGGGATGGTCCTCCTGAAGCTCGTTCCTACCTCAACCGCAAACGTGCGGCTTGAACGGAGCTGCTGCATGAGCCCGCGGGCGGCGCCCGGTCCATGCAACTCGCTAGCGCAAGGCTAAAGCTCGCGAGTCCGCCGGGCACGATGAGCGTGCCGCCGACCATGGTGATCGACAGCGGCTCTACGAAGTCAGTGTGGCGAGGTGGACATCGGATGCTCGGAGAACAACCACGTCGTCAGGGTTAGACGGCGATCCCGGAGGGGATGAGCGGTGGCAGAGAGCCGAAGGCGAGCTGTGACCGCCGCAGGAATCGAGCCCCCAAAACCCGCGGCACGCCGCAGCAGGCCTTTTGAACGGCTCAAACCCGAGCAACCGGGAGGCTGCTCGCCGTCGGCTCGGAGAATAGGAGGAAGGCCGTCTCGACTTGGAAGCTCGCAAGCAGCCTCTCCGAGGCCAGCCCGATCTTCCGACGATGCGCTTCGCTACTTCCCGGCCTTCACGGCCATGTCGTGATGCGCCTTCGCCAGGGCGTCGTACTCCTTGGCCTCGGCCTCGTAGCTGCGGATGAGCACCTCGCAGTGCTGGTGGAAGTGCGTCTTCGAGGCCTGGTTGCCGATGCCCGACATGCTGTACTGTTCGGCCATCTTCTTGTGCATCGCGACCTTGGCGCGGGCGTCCGCTGCCTGTTGTGCGTAGTAGTCCGCGATCGCCTGATGGTCGGCGCTGGTCTTCGCCGTCGCGATCATCTTGCTGATGTCCATTTCTTCGGCACCGATTGCTCGATAGGCGGGCAGCACAAGCCCGGCAATCAACGCCAGCATCATCACCCACTCTTGGCCCTTCATTGGTCGCATGCGCTCCTCTCCTCCTCGAGCCGTGGCAGAGGCCAGACCCGCATTCGTGTACCCAAGAATCATGCCCGCAGCAACCGTCGGGGGGCAGACGCCCGATTGATTGCTAGTCGACCCCGCGGAACTGAAACGTTTCCGCCGCGACATCGATTCGAGCAAGCGTTCGCTCGTGGCGACGCGCCGCACGCGCAAGAGCCCACCACCGACGTTCGTAAAGGTCGAGAGTCTACGCGAAGACTCGCCGCGCCGTTGGCACGGCAACTCGACCCGACCGAGGCCACCGGGAGATGGCGAAGGCGGCCCCAAGCACCGGCCCTTTCGAAGAGCCACCGCTTGAACGTCGCCAGGCTTTCCACGATAAGCTGTAGTCTGAATGCGACCGCGGGTCAGCATCGCCGCTCCGCTCGCCGTCTTGGTGCTGGTGTCGTCTGCTCTGGGGAGCACCCTGGACTGCGGGATGCACAGGGCGCGCGACGACCAAGCGGCGTCGGGGCAGACAAGGCCTGCGCCTCGCGATGGGGAGGCTTGCCACTCGGCCGGCCACGGGAAGCGCGTCGGTCACCAGGAAGGCGCGCCGGGCTCACACGACGACGACCACCGTTCGGGCCCCACGTGCTGCCACGCCACCCTGTACAATGCCGTTCCCCTTTCAGTCAGCGGGCTCGAAGCTCTTCAGGCGACCGCTTCGGCCCGCCGCTCCCAGGAATTCGCCACTCCGATCCCGCCTTCGGCGCTCCTCGTGTCATCCACGGTGTCGGGCCACGGCGCCGGACCACCCGGTCAGTCCTTCCCGAGCGCCCGCCTCTTCCCTGGGCGGCAGCTCTTCCTCGCAGTATCTTCGCTGCTCCTCTGACCTCCCGAGTACGGCAGTAACTCGTCGGCCAGCCGGCGCTCGCAGGCGCCCTGGCCTTGGATGCCGTACGCCTTCCGTTCCGTGAGCAGACGGAAGCCGACCTGGGAGGACTCTGCATGCTGATCACATATGGGCGAGCACCCCGCTCGCCCGCCCGACGCGCGACCACGTTCGCCCTCGCGTGCTGGGCGTTCCTCACGGCGGTCGCGGTCCGTGCGGAGGAGCAGACGGTTGGTCACAGTCGCCCGGTGCCCAGCGCTGCGCTCACCGTCGACGACGCCGTCGACGAAGCCCTGCACGCGAATCGCGATCTGCGCACGGCGTACTTCGCCATCGAACAGGCACGCGCCCGCCTCGTGCAAGCGGGCTTGTGGCCCAATCCCGCGCTCGATCTTACCGGGTCCCATGACTTCGCGTTCGCCAACGAGGGCGAGTACACCGCCAGTGCCGGGTTCGGCCAGCGGTTCCCCGTGGCCGGACGCATCGGGCGTCTCAAAGACGTAGCGCGCGTTGACGTCGCAATCGCCCTGGCGGAAGTGCGAGACGCGGCCCGCCGCCTCATCGCGGATGTACAAGCCGCATTCAACGATCTGCTCGTTCTGAAGATGCAGATTGCGGAACGCGACCGTCTGATCGGCATCGCCCGAAGCCTCGTCGACGTGTCCGCAGCCCGCGCCAAGGTCGCGGAGGTCTCGGCACTCGACGTGAACACCGCGCGCATCGAGCTGCAGCGGCTGGAGTTGGAGCGAAGTCTTCTGGTCGCCCAGCAGCAAGCTCGATCGGCCGAGTTGAATCGGTTGCTCGGAATGGTGCCTGACAACTCGGTCTCGGTGACGGGCGAAATCGCGCCCGCGATCGCACTACCACCGCGGGACACACTGCGCCGCGAGGCCCTTGGCCGGCGACCGGACTTGCAGCAGATATCACTTCAGGCAGGTCGCGCCCAAGCGGAGCGCATGCTCGCACGCGCCGAGCGTTGGGAGGACTGGACCTTCGGCTTCAGCTACGACCGGGATCTCCAGGTCGTTGACGGCGCTCCGCCACAACGCGCGGACCAACTTCTTGGCCTCCGCCTGACGATCCCCTTGCCCCTGCTGAACCAGAACCAGGGCCGCGTCGCCGAAGCCGCAAGCCTCGAGGCCCAGTCCAGGAGCCGGAAGAGCGCACTCGAGCTGACCGTCACTGCCGAGATCGAGTCCGCCTATCGGCGCGTCGAGGAGATCCGAGGCGTCGTTGAGGGCTTTCGCACCAAACTCATTCCGCTCGCCGACTCCAACGTCACCGTCGCCCAGGATGCGTATCGTTCGGGACTGACGAGTGTGCACCAGGTCATCCAGGTGCAGCGGCAGCAAAGCGAGCTCCGCACCGGATACCTCGACGTGCTCGGACAGTATCGGCGCGCGATGATCGATCTCGAGGTCGCGGCCGCAACGAGTCCGCATCTGGAGCAGCTCGAGGGCGACAAGTGACGGCCGCTGGTTTTCGGGTGGCTGGCCATCGCAAAACTCTCGACGTGAGGGACCGACGATGAAGGCTCGAACTCGCAATGTCCTCGGGGGAACGACGGTCGTCATCGCCCTACTCGTCGTCCTGCCTGCACTCGCGCACGAAGGGGAGCAACACGGGACGCCAGCGCCTGGGGCCGCCGCGTATGGCGGCGCCGTCAGGCTCAGCGAGCAGGCCAAGACGAATCTCGGGTTACAGACCGAAGAAGCCCAGCTCCGCAC
>Ga0070741_10017793_pt1 | contig 11624 bp, 8 predicted proteins | sample Coa_R1_4_FD_66440 | JGI IMG/M metagenome (GOLD analysis project Ga0070741, IMG submission 66440) | Surface soil microbial communities from Centralia Pennsylvania, which are recovering from an underground coalmine fire - Coalmine... | ecosystem: Environmental > Terrestrial > Soil > Unclassified ...
ACGTAGGTGAAGCCGCGATCGTCGAGCCGATCGGGATGCGCCGAGTGCTTGTACGCCACGTGCTCGCACACGCGCAGAAAGTCGAGCAGCGCCTCGCGCGCGCGCGCCTCGCCGAGCTGGCGGCGCAGCGCGCCGAGCCCCGACAGCTCGCCCTCGACGAGCACCACGTGCTTGCGCTCCGACAGCGGCAGCGAGGGCGCATCGGTCGACACCTTGATCGGCGCCGACACCGACGACAGCTTGGACACGCGCGACACCGGCGGCGAGGCCGGCTGCGACTGCGCGCGCGCCGAGTCGTCCTCCGCCGCCGACGGCCGCGCCGTCTCGCGCGCCTCGCGCGGGACCACGTCGGCGATGAGCTGCGCCATGCCGCCCGACTCGTAGATCGCGCCGCCCTCGCGCGCCGACAGCTCGAAGAAAAATTTCCCCAGCGCGCGGTGCAGATCGCGCGCCGTCTGAAACCGCTCCTCGGGCCGACGCGCCAGCGCGCGCAGGATGATCGCCTCCAACTCCTCGGGCACCGTCGGATCGATCTGCCGCGGCCGGCTCACCTGCGCGTTCTTCACCGCGTTGAGCGCCTGCCGCCCCTTCAAGTGCCCGAACAGCGATCGCTGGCAGCACAGCTCCCACAAGACGATCCCCGTCGAGAAAATGTCCGAGCGCGGATCCACCGGCTCGCCCGCCGCCTGCTCCGGGGACATGTACGCGAACTTGCCCTTGACCACGCCCTCGACCTCGCGCACGTGGCGCGCGCGCGCGATGCCGAAGTCGACGATCTTCACCATGCCGTCCCAGGTGACGAGCACGTTCTGCGGCGAGATGTCGCGGTGCACGATGCCGAGCGGCTCGCCGTACTCGTCGACCTTGCGGTGCGCGTAGTCGAGCCCCTTGGCGATCTGCTGCCCGAGATACGCGCACAGCCCGAACGGAATGCGCCGCCCCGCCTCGACGGCGCAGTTGAGCAGGCGCAAGAGATCGATCCCCTCGACGTGCTCCATCGCCAGGTAGAACGTCGGGCCCGCGGCTTCTTTGATCAGGCCGTAGCCGAACGTCTGCACGATGTTCGGGTGGTTGAGGTTGACGGCGACCTTGGCCTCGTCCTCGAACATCTGGCGGAACTGCGGCGTCTCGGCGAGCGACGGGTGGATCTTCTTGATGACGAGGATCTTCGCCAGGCCCTGCGCCAGCGGCTCGCGCGCGAGGAACACCTCGGCCATGCCTCCTGCGCCGAGGCGGCGGATGAGCTGGTATTTGCCGAACGTGTCCACGGGCTCGGGCGGCGTCTTATCCGTATCGGGTGAAGGGAGTAATCGTACCATGCGGGAAAGTCGAGTAGCATGCGTCGCCTCATGGCCCCGCGGCGCGAACGCAGCGACGATGAGCTGAAAGCCGACGCGCGGCAGCGCGGGGTGCAGCCGGCGCGCGCCGACGTGGCGCCGCTGGTCGCGCGGCTTCAGACGTGCGACGAGGACGTGGCCGACGCCATCGAGCGGCTGCTGGCGCGGCTCGGCGCCGAGGCGGCGCGCGCGGCCCGCGAGGCGCTCGTCGAGGCGCGCGCTCCGCAGCGCGGGCGATTGGTGCGGCTCGTCGGGCGCATCGCGCAGGAGACGAGCGACGCCGAGCTGCGCGCGTTTCTCGTCGCTGCGCTCGACGACGCGGAGGACAAGGCGCGGCGCAACGCGGTCATCGCGCTCGGCAAGCTGCCGTCGCCGGAAGTCGAGCAGGCGCTGATCGCGGCGTGGGCGCGCGAGGGCTCGCTGCCGATCCGGCGCTCGATCGCGGCGTCGCTGGGAAAGATCGGCGGGCCCGATTCGCTCGCGCTCCTGCGCACGATCGCGACGGAAGATCCGGAGCTCGCGCGCATCGCCGGCGAGGCCAAGCTCAAGCTCGGCCGCACGCTGGCGCGCCCCGAGACCGCGCGGCTCGACGGCGGCGCGCCGATCCCCGACGCGCCGGCCGAGGTGTGGCTGCGCTGCCGGCAGGGTCTCGAGCAGCTCGTGTGCGACGAGCTCGGCGCCGGCGCGCGGCCGCGCATCGTCGGGCCGGGCCTGGTCGAGGCGCGCGCGTCGGGCCCGCTCGCCGATCTCTATCGCTCGCGGATCGCGCTGCGCTTCGGCTTCCCGCTGCCGGTTCCCGTCGACAAACGGGTGGCGCTCGAGGCGGCGGTGGTGGCCGCGCTCGCGTCGCCGCGCGCGCTCGCGATCATGAAGGCGTTCACCGCCGGCACGCCGCGCTACCGCCTCGAGTGGGCGTCGGGCGGCCATCGCCGCGGCCTGACGTTTCGCGTGGCGCAGGCGGTGGCCGCGCGCCGCCCCGAGCTGGTGAACGATCCGACGGCGAGCGACTGGGAGGCGGTGGTGACCGAGGGCGAGCGCGTGACCGTCGAGCTGTGGCCGCGCGGGCTCGACGATCCGCGCTTCACCTATCGCGTCGAGCAGGTGCCGGCGTCGTCGCACCCGACGCTGGCGGCGGCGCTGGCGCGGCTCGGCGGCGCGCGCGCGGACGACGTGGTGTGGGATCCGTTCGTCGGCTCGGGCACCGAGCTGATCGAGCGCGCGCGGCTCGGGCCGTATCGCCGGCTCGTCGGCACCGATCGCGACGCGCGCGCCATCGAGCGGGCGAAGAAGAATCTCGCCGCGGCGGGCGTCGCCGCCGAGCTGGCCGTCGACGACGCCGAGGCGCACGATCCCGGCGAGGGCCTCACGCTCATCCTCACCAACCCGCCGATGGGGCGCCGCGTGCTCGACAAGACGCAGACCGGCGGGCTCCTGCACGACTTCATCCGCCGCGCCGCGCGGCTGCTCGCGCCGGGCGGGCGCCTGGTGTGGATCTCGCCGCGCGCCGCCGACACCGCCGCGCAGGCGGAGGCCGAACGGCTGCGCCTCACCTATCGCCAGCGCGTCGACATGGGCGGCTTCTGGGCCGAGCTGCAGGCGTTCGAGCGCCCGCGCCGCCGCTGACGATCAGCCGACCTGCGCGGCGGGCAGCGGATCGGGCGGCTCGGCGCGCGGCCGCGCGGACGTCACGTGGTTTCCGTCGAGGCGCAGCCGTTCGAATGGTCGCGCGCGCTCGAACGCGCGCCGCCCGGGCTCGCCGATCCGGTTGCCGCACAGCTCGAGCACGCGCAGCGACGGGAGCGCGCCGGCGGACGCGAGCGCCTCGGCGCCGGCGTCGCCGATCCCGGCGCGCGTCAGGTTGAGCACCTCCAGCCCGGCGAGCGCCGCGGACGCGGCCAGCGCGCGCGCGCCGTCGTCGCCGACGCGGTTCCTGCACAGGTCGAGCGCGCGCAGCGTCGAGCGGCGCGGCGCGCCGGCGAGCGCGGCCACGCCCGCGGCGTCGAGCCGGTTGCCTTTGAGCACGAGCGCGTCGAGCGTGGCGGTGAGCGGCGACGCGGCCAGCGCCCACAGCGCGCGTGCGGTGAGATCGGCGCGCGCGAGCCCGAGCGTGCGCAGCGCGGCGAGCCGCCCGTCGGCGAGCGCCTGCGCGCCGGCGTCGCCGAGCGGATTGCGGCCGACGTCGAGCGCGCGCAATTTCTCCAGCGCCGGCGACGACGCCAGCGCCTGCGCGCCGCGCGCGCCGATGCGGTTGCCGCTCAGCACCAGCGTGTCGAGCGAAGCGGCGAGCGGCGACTCCGCGAGCGCGGCCGCGCCGTCGTCACCGATGGCGTTGCCCGAGAGCACCAGCACGCGGAGGCGCCGCAGCGACGGTGACGCCGCCAGCAGCCGCGCGCCCGCGTCGCCGAGCTGATCGCCGCGCAGCACCAGCACCTCCAACCCGCCGAGCGACGGCGAGGCCGCGAGCGCGCGCACGCCGCCGGCGCCGAGCCGATTCTCCGACAGATCGAGCACGCGCAACCCGCTCGTGTCCGCCGCGGCGATCGCATCGCCGAAGCGCGCGCCGGCGAAGCGCCGTCCGGCCAGCTCGAGCCGCTCGCGCGCCGCCGGCCCTCCGCCGTCGAGGAGCGCGCGCAGCCCGTCGAGATCGCGCACCGCGTCCGGCGCGATCGCCGCCGGCCGATCGTGCCGCTCCGTCGAGAGCAGCCTGCGCAGCGCGTCCCCGAGCCACATGCGTAGCGAATATGCGCACGGGCTACCGTCGAGCAAGTGTGTCAGTGATGCTCGGCGCGATAGTCGGCGAGCAGCGCCAGCACCCGCTGCATCAGCTCCGGCGGCACCAGCCGCGCGCCCAGCCGCTCGCGCGCCGCGCGCGCCACCGACAGGAACTGTTTGCGCAGCTCCTCGGTGGCCGCCGACGGCGACACGCCCTGCTTCTGAAACGCGCCGCCGAGCAGCTGCTCGTCCTGCACGCGCCCCATCTCGCCGATGCGCACCGCCAGCTTGGCCGCCGCCGCCATCGCCGCGCGCCGGTGCTCGGGCGGCAGCCGATCGAACGAGCGGCTGGTCAGCGCGATGCAGCCGGCGACGAAGCCCATGCGCAGGTCGAGCATGTGGTGCGCGCGCGTGTACCACTGAAAACCGAGCGTGGCCGTCGGCACGCTGACGAACGCGTCGACGCGCCGCTCGTCGTACGCGCGCGCCGCCTCCTCGAGCGGCAGCGGCACCACCTGCAAGCCCATCTCGCGCGACATGAGGAGGCCGACCTCCTCGAGGTCCCAGTGAAACAGCTTGAGCCGGCGAAAGTCGTCGAGCGTGCGCAGCGGCGTCTTCGACAGGATCACGTGCGGCCCGAGATCGCCCATGCCCAGCATGACGAAGCCGGCCTTGCGGAACTCGTCGTCGAGCGTCGAGCGGAGCTGCTGCTCTACGTAGTCGAGCTCGGCGCGGCTCTGGAACAGGCCCATGACGGCGAACACGCGCGAGGCCGGCGCCCACTTCTGGCAGAGCGGCCCGGCCGACGCGGCGCCGTCGAGCTGGCCGCGGCGGATGCGATCGAGCACCTGCAGCTCGTTGCCGGCGATGCCGCCCATGTACCACTTGACCAGCACCTCGCCGTGCGTTTCCGTCTCGAGCTCGCGCGAGAACGCGCGCACCTCGCGCGCCCAGCCGGTGCCCTCGGGCGCGATCGCGGCCATGCGGATGACGTACTTCGGCTCGGCGTTTACCGTCGAGGAAAAGGCAAACGCGAGCGCGCACGCAAACGCCGGCGCGAGCGATCGCGCGAATCGCGGGCGCGCGCTCATGGCTTGTGCGCCGCGCGGTACTCCGCGATCAGCGCCTCCACTCGCTTGCGCAGCGCCGACGGCACGAGCTGCTCGCCGCCCTTCTCCAGCGCCGCGCGCGCCGCCTGCGCGAACTCGGCGCGAAACGCCTCGCTCACCGGCACCGGCGTGATCCCCTGCCGCGTGAACAGCCCGCCGAGGAGCTGCCGATCCTGCTCCTCGTTCACCTGCTCGAGCCGCGCCGCGAACTTCGCCGCCGCGCCGCGGATCGACTGCTGGTGCGCCGTCGGCAAACGATCGAACGCGCGGCTGGTCATGGCGATGCAGCCGGTCAGATAATTGATCCGCAGCTCGGTCACGTAGTGCGCCTGCGCGTACCACTGGAACGCCAGCGTGCCCGACGGGATGGTCAAAAAGCCGTCGGTCTTGCCGTCGCTGTACGCGCGCCCCGCGTCCTCGATCGGCAGCGCCACGAGATCGAGGCCCATCGCGCGCAGCGGATCGCGCAGCATCACGTCCGTGTCCCAGACCCACATCTTCTCGCGCTTGAGATCGTCGAGCGTGCGCACCGGGTGGCGCGAAAAAACCTCCACCGGCCCGAGCAGCGCGAAGCCGAGCAGCTCGTAGCCCGCGCCGTGAAACTCGTGGGCCAGCTCGCTCCACAGTTGGCCCGTCGCGTAGCGAACCTCGTCGCGCGTGCGGAACAGGCCGGGCATGTGCAGCGCGCGGAACGACGGCGCCACCAGCTGGCAGATCATCCCCGAGGCGACGCCGTCGAGCTGGCCGCGCTTGACCCGCTCGGCGACCTGCCGGTCATCGCCGGCGATGCCGCCCCAATACCACTTCATGCTGACCTCGCCCTGCGTGGCGTCCGCGACCTCGCGCGAGAAGGCGCGCAGCTCGCGCGCGTAGGCGGTGCCGTCGGGCGCGACGGTGGCCATGCGCACGACGAAGTGCCCGTCGGCGGGCGCGCGCGCGGCGGTGAGCGCGGCGGCGAGAGAGCAGGCGAGGGCGATCGCGCGCTTCATGGCTTCTCCGGCGGCTTGGGCGCGGACGGCGGAGTCAGGTAGGCGCGCACCGTCTGGCCGCGCGACACCTCGACGGTGATCGGCGTCCCGCGCCCGCCGTTGCCGTCGCGCAGCTCGACCACGTGCTTGCCGATCGGCACCTGGATGCCCATGGTCGGCGTGAGGTAGCCGGTGTTGAGCTCGTCGATCCACACCTCGCCGGCGCCGTTGGCGTCGACGATCAGCGTGCCGCGCGGCTCGGTCTCGGGCTGGAGCGTGATCAGGAGCTGCGGCATTTTGTCGTCGGGCGTGATGGCCTTGATCGCCGTCTGGAAGCCGTCCTTGACCAGCCGCAGCTCGTGAAAGTCGGCGTCGGTCACGTCCACCACCGTCGGCGTGGCGCCGAGCGCCATGCGCCCGTCGAGGAACACCTGCGCGCCGTCGGGCGACGAGCGCACCTCCAGCTTGTGCGACGGCTCGGGCAAGGACACCTGCACCACCGCGCGCTCGTCGGGCTTGAGGTTTACCGTCTCGGTCACCGGCGCCGAGTCGGGCCGCTCGAAGCGCACCGTGTGCGGGCCGGGCGCGAGCTCGGCGGCCCACGTCGGCGTCTTGCGGCCGAGCGGTTTGCCGTCGAGCGTGACGGCGGCGCCGGTCGGATCGCTCATCAGCAACAGGCCGCCCGACGGCGGCGGCAGGTCGAGCGCGCGCTGCCGCCGCGACAGCCAGCGCCCACCGAAGAATCCGCCCGCGCTCAGCACCGCCGCCAGCGCCACCAGCGCCACGGGGCTCACCCGCCGCGGCGGCGTCTCGGGCATGACGTTGGTCGTGCCCTCCTCGTCGCCGTGATACAGCGCCTGCGATCGCTTGAGCCCGAGCGAGCGCTCGAGCGCGCGCGCCAATTCGGCCATCGACGCGTAGCGATCGTCGGGCAGCTTCTCGAGCGCGCGCGTCATCACCGCCGCCAGCGCCTCCGGCACGTCGGGGCCGAGCGGCGCCGGCGGATCGTGGATCTGGCGGTAGAGCACCTGCACGTCGTCGTCGCCGTCGAACGGCGGCCGCCCGGCGAGCATCTCGTAGAGCACGCAGCCGAGCGCGTAGACGTCGCAGCGCGCGTCGACCGGCCGCCCGGCGATCTGCTCGGGCGACATGTAGCGCGGCGTGCCGACCACCTGCCCGGTGCGCGTCAGCCCCTGGCTCGACGCCACGCTCGCCAATTTCGCCAGGCCGAAGTCGATCAGCTTGGGCGTCTCGCCGCGCTCGACGTCGGGCGCGAGGATGACGTTCGACGGCTTGAGATCGCGGTGGATGATGCCCGCGCGGTGCGCCGCCTCGAGCGCCCAGCACAGCCGCACCGCGATCTCGACCGCCACCGGGTGCGGCAATTTGCCGCTCGACTTGAGCCGCTCGGCCAGCGTCTGCCCGCGCACGTACTCCATCACCAGGAACGTCGGATCGCCGTCGACCAGATCGAGGAAGCGCGCCACGTTCGGGTGCTCGATCGCCGCCACCGCGCGCGCCTCCTGCTCGAAGCGCTCGCGGAACGTGGCGTCGGCCAGCAGCTCCTTCTTGAGCAGCTTGACCGCCACGCGCTGGCGGATCGCCAGGTTCTCGGCGACGAACACCTCGCCCATCGCGCCCACGCCCAGCCGATCGATGAGCTTGTAGCGCTGCCCGATCACCAGCCCCGGCTTGATGGCGCTGCGCGTGGGCGGCGGCGCGTCGTTCTCCACGAGCGGCGACGGGCGCTTCTCGGTCGTCGCGTCGTCGTCGCTGCCCGCCAGTCGGGCGCGATCGGTATCGGAAGGGTTCGCCATGCCGTAGGCGTGCAGTCGTCGACTTTGATCATCGTACCACGGCGTGAGACGATGGGATCATGCGGCGAGCCCTTTTTGCCCTGGCGCTCCTCCTCTCGGCGCGCCCCGCGCTGGCGGACCTGTGCCAATCGAACCTGATGATCGTGCTCGACCGGAGCTGCTCGATGCAGCAGCCGCCCAAGCCGGGCGGCACGATGAGCAAGTGGGTGATCGCCGGCGCGGCGATCGACAAGCTGACGACGAAATACTCGGGGATGATCGACTTCGGCCTGATCATGTTCCCCGATCAGACCGGCATGCAGTGCCTTCAGGACGGGCCGATCTACGTCAACGTCGCCGCCGGCAACGAGATGAAGATCTCGACCACGCTCGCCGGCACGAAACCGAACGGGCCGTGCGTCACGCCGATCAAGCCGGCGTTCGACCAGGTGTCGACCGACCCGGCGTACGCCAAGCCGTACGCGAGCGGGCCGCGCGGGTTCGTGCTGTTCATCTCCGACGGCATGCAGACGTGCGGCGGCACCGACGCGCAGATCGTGTCGTCGATCCAGGCGCTCTACACGAACGGCTATCCGACGTACATCGTCGGCTTCGGCGGCGCGGTCGATCCGGTGGCGCTCGACTCGTTCGCCACCGCCGGCGGCGTCGCCAAACCGGCGGCCGACGGCGGCGCGCACCTCTACTATCAAGCCGACGACGCCACCGCGCTCGACGCCGCGCTCGACGAGATCGCCAGCGCGGTCGCCACCACCGAGTTCGGCATGTGCCCCGGCACGCCGTGCCCCGACGGCCGCTGCTTCAACGGCGAGACCTGCATCAACAACTTCTGCTACGCGCCCCCACCCGACGGCTCGAGCGGCAACGGCAACGGCGACGGCGGCACCGGCGGCGGCCCCCACGGCAACGGCACCGGCGGCTGCGGCTGCACCCTCGGCGCCAGCGACTCCATCCCCACCACGCTCGCCTTCCTCTTCCTCGCCGCCGCGTTCTTCGCCCGCGCCCGCCGCCGCCAATAAGGTCGCAGCGAGCGCCGAGGCGCGGATCAAGCGCGCTTGCGTTTGCGCGGCGGCATGGCGCCGTATTGCCGCAATTTGCGGAAGAGCGTGGCGGGGCCGATTTGCAGCTCGGCGGCGGTCTTGGTGCGGTTGCCGTGGTTCGAGCGCAGCGCCGAGAGGATGTACTCGCGCTCGACGTCCTCGAGCGAGCGCGGCGCGGCGCTGGTGTAGCCGGGCGGCTGCGAGGCGCGCAGCTCCTCGGGCAGATCGTCGACGTCGAGGCGCGTGCCGTCGGCCAGCGCCACCGCGCGCTCGATGGCGTTCTGCAATTCGCGCACGTTGCCCGGCCAGTCGTAGCCGAGCAGCTGCTGCGTGGCGCGCGGCGTGAACCCGGTCGGCCGCTTGCCGTCCTTGGGGCAGCCGGCGAGGATCACGCGCGCCAGCGGCAAGATGTCGTCGCGCCGCTCGCGCAGCGCCGGGATGCGCAGCTCGATCACGCGCAGCCGATAGTAGAGGTCGCGGCGAAACCGCCCGGCGGCGACGTCGGCGGCCAGCTCGCGGTTGGTCGCCGCCACCACGCGCACGTCGATCTTGCGGCTCTTGTTCTCGCCCACGCGCCGCACCTCGCGCTCCTGGAGCGCGCGCAGCAGCTTCACCTGCATCGGCGCCGGCACGTCGCCGACCTCGTCGAGGAACAGCGTGCCGCCCGACGCCGCTTCGAACAGCCCCGCGCGATCGCCGAGCGCGCCGGTGAACGAGCCGCGCGCGTGGCCGAACAGCTCGCTCTCGAGCAGGTTCTCCGGCACCGCGCCGCAGTTGATCGCCACGAACGGCCGCGCCGCGCGCGCCGACTCGTCGTGGATCAGGCGCGCCAGCCGCTCCTTGCCCACGCCGCTCTCGCCGGTGATCAGCGCCGTCGAGTCGACCGCCGCCACGCGCCGCGCGAGATCGAGCACGCGCCGCATCGCCTCGCTCTTGGCGACGATGCCGCTCGGGTCCTCGCCGTCGAGCCCGGCGCGCTGAAGCTCCTCGCGACGCGTGCGCAGCTTGCGCTCGGTGCGCTTGAGCGCGCTGGTGACGCGCTCGAGCGCCGCGTTCAAGCAGCCCTTCTGGTAGTAGCCGAGCGCCGCGCGCCGCTCTTCGCCCCAGTCCTCCTTGGCGCGCGCCTCGATGCGGCACACGGCGTCGCCGCGCCCGCGGCAGCGCGTCTCGAAGCACACGAGCTCGCGCCCGTTGGCGTAGCTCAGGTAACCGGAGGCGAAGCCGGCCAGCGTCCAGCACACCGGCTCGTCGGAGCGGCCGGCGAGCAGGAGGTGCTGCTCGGCCTCGTACGACTCGCGCCACACCGCCTCGGCGAACGGCGCGCCGGGCGGCGGCGGCTCGGTCGAGCCTTTGACCGGCTCGAAGACCAGGTGCCCGTAGAGCTGGTGCAGCCGCCCGCCGGCCACGCGCCAGTCGCGCTCCGAGTCCCACGGCAGCTCGTCCTTCATCGTCTCGGCGGTGCGCCAGCCGTGCGCGTAGCCGAAGCGGGTGAGCACGCCGCGCGCGCCCTCGACGCCGACGGTGGCGATCAGCTCACCGCGCAACAGGCCGAGCGCCACCACGTCGAAGACGACCGCGCGCTGCCCGGCGAAGCGGATCACGCCGCCGCGCGGGGCGAAGTCGAGCAGCTCGCGCAGATCCAGGTCCTGGGCGCGCATCGCGGCCTCCTATCATTTTGAGATACCGGTATATCGTTTTGAGATAGCCGGCGCAAGCCGCGGGCCCGCCTCGCGCGGGAATCGCCTTGGCACCGCGGTTGCTCTCGTGGTTCAACGAGGCATGGCCGAATGGACGATCGATCCCGCGCGCTCGAGCATCGGCTTCAGCGTGCGTCACATGGTGATCTCGAAGGTGCGCGGCCGCTTCACGCGCTTCGCCGGGACGTTCACGCTCGACGACGCCGACCCGGCGCGCTCGACGGCCGAGGCGCGCATCCAGGTGGCCAGCGTCGAGACCGGCGACCGCGAGCGCGACGAGTACCTGCGCACCTCCGACTTCCTCGATCCGGCGCGCCATCCGGAGATCGTCTTCAAGAGCCGCCGCGTGGAGCGCGCGGGGCGCGGGCTGATCCTCGTCGGTGATTTGACCATCCGCGGGGTGACGCGCGAGGTGTCGCTGCAGGTGAACGAGACCGCGCGCGCGCGCGATCGCGTCGGCTTCCAGGCGAAGACGACGATCGATCGGCGAAATTTCGATCTGCGCTGGGGCCAGCTCGTCGAGACCGGCGGGGTGGTGGTCGGCGACAAGCTGGAGATCGCCATCGCCGTCGAGGCGACTCCGAGGAGCGCGACATGATCACGGTTCGCAAGGCAGAGGATCGCGGGCGCACGAACATCGACTGGCTCGACTCGCGGCACACGTTCGCGTTCGGCGACTACGCCGATCGCCGCTTCGTCGGGTTTCGCGCGCTGCGCGTGATCAACGACGATCGCGTGGCGCCGGGCGCGGGCTTCCCCACGCACGGGCACCGCGACATGGAGATCATTTCCTACGTGCTCGACGGGAAATTGGAGCATCACGACAGCATGGGCACCGGCTCGACGATCGTGCCGGGCGAGGTGCAGCGCATGACCGCCGGGTCGGGCGTGCGCCACTCGGAGGGAAATCCGTCGCGCGAGCAGCCGGTGCGGTTTCTCCAGATCTG
>Ga0070741_10017794_pt1 | contig 11622 bp, 7 predicted proteins | sample Coa_R1_4_FD_66440 | JGI IMG/M metagenome (GOLD analysis project Ga0070741, IMG submission 66440) | Surface soil microbial communities from Centralia Pennsylvania, which are recovering from an underground coalmine fire - Coalmine... | ecosystem: Environmental > Terrestrial > Soil > Unclassified ...
CCGCCGGGCTAGGACTCGCGCCGCGGCCAGCTGGCCCGATTCCGTGAGCAGGAGCGCCAGCGTCCGTCCGGGGCCAGGGTTAGCGCGGCGCACCAGGCCGGCCGCAACCAGACGGTCAGCCAGGCGCACCGCGCCAGAGTGCGTCAGGCTCAAGGTCCGGGCGAGGGCTCCCACTGACTGGCCGGGGTAGTGAGCCAGCGTCACCAGCGCCGCCGGCTCGGACGTGGCCAGCCCATCGGCCTGCTGCGTAGCCTCCCTGATCTCGTCGGCTACGGCCAGCGCCAACGCGCCGAGCAGGTTCGCCGCCTTCGGATATGACTGGGTCATACTGGCCGCTACCCGATATGACTCAGTCATAACACGGGACAGCGTGTTCAGTAGTTCGGCCAGTTCCGCGTGCTGTTCCGGCGTCCAGCCGGCGAGCAGGTCGCGCAGCCCTTCGCGGCGCGCGGTGAACAGCCGGTCCGCCGCGGCATGACCGGCGCCGGTCAGCCAGAGCAGCCCGTCCTCGTCCCGCACCGCCATCCCGGCCGCGACCAGCCGGTCCACATGCGGCCAGCCCACGGAAACGCTCATCGCGTCATGCGCGGCAAGCGACGCACTACGGACCGGGCCCCGCTTGGCGAGCCGGGTCAGCAGCAAGCACGAACCGGCCGGCAGGTCGAGTCCGGCCAGGGAGGCAAGCCGCTCATATCCGCGCCGCCGGATGTCCGCGCAGGCCAGCTTCGACAGCGCCGGCGCGGCACCCCGCCTCTCCCCCAGGTCCGCCGCGCCCGTGGGCCCCGCCGCGCCTGTAGGCCCCGCCGCGCGGAGCGGCACCTCGCGCAGGAACCACGCCAGGACGAACGCGATCAGCGCGATCGGCACCGCCATCAGGAATACCGGCTCGAGCGCGAGCGCGTACCCGCGGGCCACCGCGCCGTGCACATCGGCCGGCAGCGCCGTCAGCGACTTCGGGTCCGACGTGGCCGTGGCCGGACTGAACCCGGCCGGCAACCGCAGCCCGCGCAATGCCGCGGCCAGCTCCACGCCCAGCCGGCCGGCGAACACCGCGCCGAATATCGACACCCCGAACGACCCGCCGATCGTCCGGAAGAAGGTCACCCCCGACGTCGCCGCGCCGAGGTCTTCGTAGGGCACCGAGTTCTGCACGGCGATCACCAGCACCTGGATGATCAGTCCGAGCCCGAAACCGAGCACGAAGAAGTACCCGTCCATGAGCCAGGTCGCGGTGTGCTCGTCCAGCCGTGACAGCAGGAACAAACCCGCCGCGAGCACCGCGCTGCCGACGATCGGATACACCTTGTAGCGCCCGGTCCGCGCGATCAGCTGCCCGCTGAGAACAGACGTGATCAGCATCCCGCCCACCATCGGCAGCAGGTAAACGCCGGACAGCGTGGCGGACACCCCGTGCACCACCTGCAAGAACAGCGGCAGGTAGGAGATGGCGCCGAACATCGCGAAGCCGGCCGCGAGCAGGATCGCGGCGCTGAGGCGGAACACCTGACCGCGGAACAGCCGCAGCGGCAGCATCGGCTCGGCGGCATGCCGCGCGGACGCCCACCAGGCGCAGATCGACACGAAGGCGCCGGCGAACAAGCCGATGACCACCGGCGAGCTCCACGGGTACGACGTACCGCCCCAGGAGGTGGCGAGTACCACGCAGGTGGCGAACGCGGCCAGCAGCACGGCGCCGAGATAGTCGATCCGATGCCGCTTGCGCACCGACGTCACCGGAAGCACGACGGTCACCACGACCAAGGCGATCGCGCCGATCGGCAGGTTGATGTAGAACACCCAGCGCCAGGACAGCGTGTCGACGAAGAAGCCGCCGAGCAGCGGTCCGATCACGGAGGCCACGCCGAAGACGGCGCCGAACGCGCCCTGGTACTTCCCCCGTTCCCGCGGCGGCACGATATCCCCGATGATCGCCTGGGCGAGTACCAGCAGTCCGCCGCCACCGGCCCCCTGCATGGCACGGAACGCGATCAGTTCGCTCATCGAGCGGGACAGGCCGGACAGCGCGGAGCCGGCGAGGAAGATGGCGATCGCGCCTACGAACAGGTACTTCCGGCCGTACTGGTCACCCAGCTTCCCCCAGACCTGGGTGGTCGCCGCCGCGGCGAGCATGTAGGCGGTCACCACCCAGGACAGGTGGTCGACACCGCCCAGATCGCTGACGATGGTGGGCAGCGCGGTCGCCACGATCGTCTGATCCAAGGCGGCCAGCAGTATGGCAAGCATCAGCGCGAGGTAGATGACAAGTACCTCGCGCTGATGCGTGCGCTCGCCGGGCGTCTGCGCGGTGCGGACCTTGGCAGTCACGCATCACGTCTTACCCAGCGTTGATTTTACTTACGCTAAGTAGCCGCAGCCTCGGATCAGCTACCGGCGGTGATGTAGGACGCCTTCATCGGCACAAGGTGCCACTGGCTGTCCGGGTAGACCGCCAGATCCCTGCCGCCCACGTGGGTGTACAGCGGCATGCCGTTGTAGGCGGCCACTCCGTCGATCGACGTGAACTTGCCCGGCAACGTGTCAGCGGCGGACGGCTGCGGGTTCTGCGCCGCGACCGGCTTCCACTGGGCGGCGCAGGCACCGGTGCACGTGGCCGGCTTACCCGCGGTGTCCCCCGTATAGGTGTAAACAGGCTTGCCATCCTCGGCGAGAATCCAGCCCTTGGCCGAGTGCTGCACGAAGAAGTACACCGTGCCAGGAGGCGGTGAGGACATGTCGCCAGCGGACGCCGACGGGTTCGCCGTGTTCGTGGATACCGCGCCGGTGGTCGGCGTTGACCCTGCCGAGCCGTTGTTCGAACTCGACGATCCTCCCCCGCACGCGGTCAGCAGCAACGCAGCCGATACGAGCCCGGCAGCAGCTGCCCACCCGCTCTTGCGCATAACGTACTCCATTCCGAGGTTGACCCCTTACTGATACGCCGGAAACGTACCAGAGCCGGACACCGCCCCGCGGTGTCTTAAGCCGTACTTTGCTATCCCGGAGCCGGCTACTAACTCGGTGCCGGGAGCGATCCGGCCGCAGAGCCAGGCAAGGGACATCGGATACCGGTAATCGATCCCCATGTGCCCGGCCTCGAAGAGCTCAAAGTGTATCAACTCGTCGGCCACACCCGCCTCGGACAGCGCCGACCGGAACGCCTGCGCACCCACGTCCAGGTAGTACTCATCCCGCACGCCGGCGTCGATCCAGATTCCGCGCAGCCCGCGCAGCGCGTCCGCGTGATCCGGCACCATCCGGACCGGGTCCCAGTCCAGCCACCGCTGCCACACCGCGGGCCGCAGTTCGCCGGTGGCCGGGTCGAACGGCAGGTCCACGGTGCCGTCATCGCGGGCGGAGAAGCACGCGGAAACGCCGAGCAGCATGATCAGGTGAATGTCCTCCTCGCGGGTGAACGGCTCGCGGCCGCGGAAGTCCGACCACCACCGCCAGATATCGCCGTCGTATTTGCGCAGGTGCCGCACGGCCGCGGGAAACTCCGTGATGTAGCAGTACTCGTACAGTGCGTCGCCGGCGTGCGTGGCGAGCGCGCCGAACAGGTCGGGCCGCAGCATGGGCGTGATCATCGCGCCGAAGCCCCCGCTTGACTTTCCCATGATCGCCCGGTGCGCGGCATCGGGCAGCGTGCGGAACCGCGCGTCCACCCACGGCACCACCTCGTTACACAGGTACGAGTGGTAACGGCCAGTACCCGGCGAATCGACGAACTGGCTGCCGCCGTAGGCGGTCCACGCGTCGGCGTAGACGACCACCGCCGGGGGCGGGCCGCCGGGACTAGCGAACATCTTGTCGGCGCGCTCGGGGAACGGCTGGCGGAACTCCGGGCGGTTGCGCCACATCGCGACGTGGCCGGTGTAGCCCTGGATCACGTACACCGACGGGTATCCGCGGTCTGGCTCCTCGTCGTACCCGGGCGGCAGGTACACCAGTACCGGCCGGTCATGCGGGTCCCCCAGCGGGTTCCCGCGCAACAGCTCGCTGCTGATGACATGCTCCTCGATTCGGCCAGCGAGATCGGCGGACCACGGCAGCACAGGGCCTCCTTTAACCGGACGTGCGTCCACTGCGCACACTTGCGGGTCATCCGAAAGGGCTCGACAAACACATTCCGTACACTTACCGTTACCTTGAGTCAGCAACCGGTGATAGGAGCCCGTATGGACGATGTCTTGACCGTACTACTCGCCGGCCTGCTGGGCGCGGCGGCGGCCGCCGCGCTGGGCTGGGGCATGCGACACCGTAAGGCGGAACCCGAGGACGTCACGCTCGGCTTTCTCGGGCCGTCCCTGGCCGCGCTCTATCTCCTCGTGCTCGCACTCGCGGTCGCCGCGGAGTGGGGAACGATCAGCGACGCGCACCAGGGAGCCAGCGGGGAGACATCCGCGCTGCGTCAGCTGTACTGGGCCGCTTCCGGGTTGCCCGCAGGAGCGGCGGACACGTTGCGCGAGGAGGTGCGGGTGTACGCGTCGACGGTCGTCACGCATGACTGGCCGCAGATGCAGGGCACGACGCTGGACGACAAGACACAGGACATGCTCGGCGAGATGAAGGCGACGGTGCTTGGCGTGAACCCGCCCGACGCCGCTGCCTCGGCCGCGCAGACCGACGCGCTGAACCAGCTCACCGCGCTGTCCGCGGCGCGCGCGCAGCGCGAGGACGACTCGATCACGCGGCTGCCGAGTGGCGTGCTGGCCGGCGTCATCGCCACGTCGGCGGTGGTCGCGCTGTTCCCGTTCGCGGTCGGCATCCGGCCGGTGCTGCCCAGCATCATCCTGGCGTCCATGCAGGCCGCGCTCGTGGTGATCGGGATCGTCGTGGTGTTCCAGCTCGATCACCCGTACTCGGGCCCGCTGGCGGTGCAGCCATACTCCATGCAGGCCCTGGTTCAGCAGATCGGGGCACCATGACCCGCGTCCGGCCGGCGTTGGCCATCCCGGCAGTGGTCTGCGGGGCAATCGTCGGTGCCGTCACTCCAGCTCTTGCCGCTACCGCCCTCGCGAACCCCAGGAACGACACGACAGCGCCGATCCTGCTGTGTTCGCCCGCGATGCTGTCGGTTCCGTTGCTCGGCGACGACCCGTGCCAGGATCCCTGGTGGCCCCTCCCGCCGTGGCTGCTGCCACCACACCACCACGTCGCGGATTGCCCGACCGAGTCGCCTCCGCCGCCGACCTACACCCCGCCACCGACCACCCCGCCACCGACCCGCACTCCGACGCCGGCGGCCACAACGCCGCCGCCTCCCCCGCCGCCCACGCATCGCGCTTCGCCGTCGCCCCCGCCCGTGGTCGTAACGCCGCCCGCCACGACGGTGCAGGCGGTCGCGATATCCGTGACCACGCCGGTGAACCGGACGCCTCGTCCGCATCCCAAGCCACGCCACGCCGCTACCCCCAAGCCCGCGCCGCCGGTGATACCGCACGCGGCCGCCCAGCCACCGCCCGTCCAGGTCAGGCCGGGCAGCCCCGTGTTGCCGCTCGGCGTCCTCGTCACCGTCGTGCTGACGCCCTGCGTCGCCACCGTGGTGGCCCGCCTGGGCCGGGTGATGTCCGGCCGCCGCTAGCCAGTCCGGCTCGCTGTCCGGAAAGCACTCGGGGCGCGATCCGGAATGGCTTCCGGTCCGCGCCCCGAGGCTCTAAGCCGGGTCAGGCCTCTGCGCTGGAACTCTGCACGCAGCCGCCGCCGGTTACCGCGAAGTCGTTATTGCTGAATTCCTCCTGGGTGAGGAAGTGGCCGCCATTGATGGTCTGGTTGAACAGGTGCCCGGCCGTGCCCGAGGTCGCGCCGAAGATGTACGCACACTCGTCGCCGTTCTCGAAGCCGCTCGAGTCGAACCATCCGGTCATGGTGTCCGGGTCGGTGATCGCCTCGTTGACCTCGTGGCTGGTGGGGCTGAGCTCGACGTCGGCGTCCGGGTTGTTGTTCGGTGACTCGGTCGCGCCCAGGGTTCCCTCGGCTCCGCACGTGAACCCGGTGCTCGATTGATAGACCGGGAAGGGCATGTTCGCGTAAATGGCGCTGGCCGAGTCTTCGCTGTGGTACGCGCAGAAGGCCGCGCTCGGCTGGTGGTTGATCGTGCACTGGTTGGCGGAGGTGGTCGTCGAACCGCTGTTGAAGCAGGACTCGACCGCCTTGGGGAGGAACAGCACGTAGATGTGCGAGAGGTTGCGCGGCAGGCCGTGGGCCGACGTCACGCTGTTGACCTGAGACTGCAGCTGGGCGTCGTCCAGGCAAGCGTTGTAGCCGGTGCCGTCGGCGTAGATCCCGCTGCGGTCACTGGTGGCCACCCGGCAGCCGCTGGTCGGCAGCGCGTTGGTGTCGCTGATCGCCGCCCCGGCGGTGACGCTGTAGTGGATCTGCCCGTTGCTGCCGTGGTACTCGTTCGCCACCGAGAACACGTTGCTGGTCGTCCCGCTGGCCGCGGCCACGTCGGCGATGTAGGTGGTGATGAGCGACTTGTAGGCAGCGGCCATCGTGTGGCCGGTCGGATTCCAGAAGATCGGCGTGATGACCAGCGGGCTGGTCGACGGCGTCATCATCACCGCGCCGCCGTGGAAGATCAGTGGCGGAGTGCCGTTGGCGGGGTCGCTCTTCTTGATGGCGCCATTGGCGGCCGCGCAGTGGCCGCCCGTCGGGGCCATGATGCCGGAGATGTGGCCCACCCGGGACTGCTGTGCGCAGGCGTGCGGTGCCGGCGATGCCGCGCTTGCCGCCATAGGGGTAGCCATCGCGAGCATCCCTGCTGCCAGAGTCAGGGCCGCGCCCAGGCTCCATCGCTTGTGTGCGTTCTTCATTCTTCCTCCGCGGAGAGGCGACCTCCAGGCTGTTTGCCGGAGCATTCGCCACGAACTAACTGAGGCAGAACATACACTTTCCCTCAAACGTGAACAATCGACGCCAAAGTCACAATGTACTGACTTTGGGCTAGCTTGGGGTGCCGTTACCCAAGTCACCTGGAGCGAGATGGCATCCACCGGGAAACCGGTTTGAAATTCCGCCCTGAAATAGCACGCGAGGCTGAATGATTTGTGGTGATTTTTGGCGATTTAGCGATGCGGCGGGGGCGGTTGATCTCCCCAGTGGCTGGGCGTGCGGCCGGTCGCTTCCGGTGCACGCCAGCTATGGGCGGCACCGGAAGCGGTCACTCAGCGCCGGCGCCTCACGGTGCCGGTGCCAAGGGCGCGGCCACGAGCCAGCTCGTGTCCGCCGGCCAGCCAGTGGCGGTATCCCAGGGGTTGGTTCCGGGAGGACCGTCGCTGGCGAGGTAGACGGTGTTGTTGAAGTTGCGGATGTACCGGCCGGGGAAGTTCACCGACTGGAAGGACGTGCCCTGACCGCTGTTGCCGGTCCCCGGGCAGAAGGTCGCATCCATCGAGAACAAAGCGCTGCCGTCGTTAGGTAGCAGGTGGAACTGGAAATTCTCGTGCCTCAGATAGCTGCCCGGCTTGTTGACCGATTCGAACGACACGCAGCTCGGGTTGGCCAGGCCCGCCGTTTCCACAAAGGTGGCGTCCGCCTTGTCGGTCGCCGGGCTGTTCGCCGTGACCGGCGCGACGACCACGAGGTCGTCGGAGTCGTCGTGCTTGATGTAGCCCGAGTTGCCGCCCGGTGACGTGGTCCGCACCGAGACCAGCGGGCCTGGGTCCAATGTGAAGCCGCGGTTGGCGCCACCCGGCGTGGGATCGTTGGTTATCGCGAAATCGGTGCAGTTGCTGTCGGTGTCGGTGCCGTCGGGCAGGCGGATGTCGCTCCGTCCGGAGCCGCTGGCCAAGACCGGCGCGGGTGCGAAGCAGCCGCCCTGTCCCGCGCCCGATGTGCCCTGGTAACCCTCGGCGGCCCATGGGTCGACCAGCTCACCGTAGTTCAGGCTGTCGGCCACCAGCCCGCGGGCATCCCGCAGCACGATGCTGCCGGCGCTGCTCGAGAGGGCGGGCCCCCCGAACCACTGGCTTGGCGCTGGTGATCCCTGGTATCCAGCGGTCGTGACCGCCGCGTCGCGCACCGGGTCGTTGATCGCGTGGCTGTGGCCGAGCGGGCCGGTCAGGGTGATGCTGGCGCCCAGTGCCTGCACGGGCTCGTTGCTCGAGTGCGCGAAGCGTGTCGCCGGGCTGAAGGTGATTCCGGTGCCCCGGTCACTGAACGGCAGGTTTGACGCGTGGTCGAACTTCAGCGGCCCGGCCAGGGTAAGGCCGGTGCCGCTCGCGCCAGCGGTACCCACCGACGCGACGGTGACATTCTCGGCCCTGGTGCCGATGTCGAGCCGGATCTTGTCGCCCGCGGTGATGTTGCCGGTCGAGGTGACCATGATGCTGGTCGCGCCGGCGGCCGCCGGGGCGGCGAGCCGGTCCTGTACGCCCGGGGTGCCGACCGCGGTCACCCTCGCTGTTTCGAACGTGCGGCCAGCGCCGATGGCCATCTTCTGACCAACCTTGAACCCCGCCGTGTTCGTGACGGGCACGTTGGCCGAGCCGGCCGGAACGGTGACCGGACCGTCGGGCAGCGGCTGCCACAGCGGCGTGCTGACGTTCCCTGGGCTGACGATGGTCGCGTTGTGGCCGTTGCCCGACGAGTCCAGCGCGATTTCGCCGGAGTCCTCGTCGAACTTGTAGGCCGCGACATTGCCGGCCCCGGGCTGCCCGCTCGCCAGCGTGGCGACGTCCGCGGCGGACAGCGCGTGGTCGTAGATCTGGAAGTCGTCCACGGTGGCCGCCAGGAACGGGTCGGCACCGAACTGCGACCGGCCGATCCAGTTCTGGTTGGTGACACCCAGAGCGGCGGGGTTGAGGGTCATGCTGGTGTTGGTCGCCACCGGCTGGCCGTTCACGTACAGCGTCCCGGTGGTGCCGGACAGGGTCACGGCCACGTGCGACCACGTGTTCAGCGGGAGGGTACCGGTGTCGTTGAGCTGCTGCTCGGCACCGTTTCCGGTGGTGGTGGTCGCGAAGCGGAGCGGACCGCCGCCGGCGCTGAGCGTCAGGAACATGTAGTTGCCTGTGCCGGTGCCGAAGTCGAACACGCGCGACCAGGCGGTGTTGGCGGACGGGTTGACCCACGCGGAGATCGTGTAGTCGTGCAGCCCGCTGACGATGCCGCTCGGCAGGCTCACGTACTCGCCGTTTCCGGACAGCTGGACGGCGTTGCCGATCTTGCCCGGTACCCGCGGCCCGGTCGCGCCGGAGTTGGTGATGCGGGCGATCGTGCGGGTCTCCGCGGCGGGACCGGTGCCGATCTGGACCTGCTGGCCGGGCGCGAGGCCGGAGGTGTTACGCAGGTAGAGGGTGGCGTCGCCCGCGCTGGCTGGGGCCGCCAGGCCCGAGTTGGCGAGGCCGAGCAGGTAGAAGCCGTGTCCCGCGAGCTTGGTACCGGGCGGTACGGTCACGGTCGAGAAGATGGGCTGCTGGGCCGGGTGCTCGGTCATGGTCCAGTTCGACAGGTCGACGGTGCTGTCACCGGCGTTGTAAAGCTCGATGAACGAGTCGGTCGCGTTGGTGCTGGTGCCGGCCCGGATCTCGTTGATCTTTACCGGGCTGACATTCCGCACCTTCTCGGCCGTTGTCTCGGCTTGCCGCCCGCCGTGGCCCGGGTTGGTCCACGCCGCGTTGCCGATCAGGTCGCCGTTGAACGGTGCCGGTCCCGAGGTGACCGTGAACGTGGCGCTCACGCTCGCGCCGGGCGCGACCGAGTCGAACGTCTTCGACGTGTCGGTGGTGCCTTTGATGACGGAGGTCCACAGCCTGTCGGGCAGTGACATGCTCAGCTTCACGCCCACTGCCGGCGACCCCGTGGTGTTGGTGAACGCCACGGTGGAGTCCTGGGAAGACCCCGGGGCGAACGTCTGGAGTCCCGGTGGCGTGGCCGTTGCCGAGGCCGGTGTCAGGCTCAGCCCCGGCACGTCGTACTTCGCGGCCACGATGTTGGCCTGGACCGCCTGGTCGGTGGCGTCCGACGGGTATCCGGCCGTCATCACGCCTTCGTAGAAGGTGCCCTGGGAGCCGTTGCTGTTGTCGCCGCCGTTGCCGAGGACGATGGCGCCCTGCTTCTGCATCGGATCATAGGTGGCATCGACCCGCGGTCCGCTGAACATGGTCGACAGGGTGCCCTGCTGCGCGTCGCCGCCCTCTGATTCCCACTGGTGCGGCTGGCCCTTGGCCACGGCGGTCACGAACCGTGAGGTGATGTTCGGCAGGTTCGGGCAGAGCTTGGAGGTGCTCCCGGGGTTGACGCAGCCGACGAGGTTGTTCTCCTGGTCGGTCATGATCCACGGGCCCGGCGGGTTGCCGTGATACCAGGCGGTGGCGTTGCCGAAGTAGGAGGTCTCCATCGTGCCGTCGCCGTCGTCGCGGCTGTCGATCTCGGCGTTGCCGTAGTCGAAGCAGCAGCCGTCGTTGAAGTGCTTGCCGTCAAGGACCCAGTACATGCCCTCCGGCTGGTCACCGGCCGCGATAGCGGTGGTGTTGTTATCGCGCAGGCCCATGCCCGGCTCGATGAAGACGCCATAGGCCTTGTGGCCGCCGATCGTGATCGGCGCCATGTCCGCGACCGGCAGGTTGTTGTAACCGCCCACGGCCGGTCCGCTGAACGCGCCGCGCGGCGCCTGGGTGAGATCGTTGCCGTGGCCGGACTGATCGTAGATCTTGGTGATCAGGCACGTCGTGTTCGCACAGAACGCGTCCTGTGCGGCCGCGTCGGCGTATCCGGTTGGGACGACACCGATATTCCTTAGTGCGTTGTCCGATAGGCGCATGACCTGGTAAAGCGGGCCGTTGTACGAGGCGTACAGCGACCGCGTGGTGCTGTGGGCCGCCACGCACGGGGTGCCGCCGGCGGCGTAGATGTCACAAGGGCCTTGCGGCCTCGGCGACGCCGCCTGCGCTGCCGGCACCGCCTCCGCTGCCGGCACCGCCTGTGCAGCGGGGGCCGCCTGCGCAGCGGGCGCCGTCTGTGCCAACTGTGCCGCTGCGGCCGCTGTGGCCGCTGTGGCCGTTGTGGTCGCTGTAGCTGTTGCGGCGGTTGCGGCCGTCGCGGCGATCGGCAGCAGCGCGATCGCCATGCCTGCGGCGAGAGTCCTGAGGTGTGCGCGGGTAATGGGGGGTCGGAACATGCGGGATCAGCTCCAATGCATGCTGAGCCGAGCTTGGATGTTAGCGCTCACATAGAGGAGCCTCAGCCGCCCCAAAGGCATCTGTCAAGTGGCAAAGCGCAAGTTCCTGAGGTTATGTGATCGACTTTGTCCAACTCGACAGCGCGCCCGGCATGCGCGGCGCGAGTTTGTTCGCGGCCAGAAATGATTGCGGACAGTTACCCTCCCATTTTGGGGGGGTAACTGTCCGCAGTAATCTGACGCGCCCGGAACGGACCAAATGTCCCGATACGAGCAACTGTTCATCAAGTAAAAGGGAGGTAATCGAACTAGCAAACGATCCCCTATACCCCTACAGGGTATATAGTTCATGATCACGAAGGGTTTTGCGGCCTATAGCACGTAGAACCCTTCGTGATCATGAAAAAGGCTGCGCCCGCTGGGGGGTCGGAGCGGTGCAAAGCGGGGCAGATCGGGCCGCATACCCCCCGCGTACTATTGGCCGCCCCTCGACGCCTCGCCGG
>Ga0070741_10017795_pt1 | contig 11621 bp, 9 predicted proteins | sample Coa_R1_4_FD_66440 | JGI IMG/M metagenome (GOLD analysis project Ga0070741, IMG submission 66440) | Surface soil microbial communities from Centralia Pennsylvania, which are recovering from an underground coalmine fire - Coalmine... | ecosystem: Environmental > Terrestrial > Soil > Unclassified ...
GTGCAGCGGGAGAGCGCAGGCTGGAAGAAGAGCCAGGTCACTGTGGCAATCAGTACGTAAGCAAGATTGAGCGGCCACACGAAGCCTGGGTAACCCCACATCCACTTGAGCGCCGCGCGCGGCTTCGGCGGCCAGACAAAGATCGGTGCGAAAGTCACTGGGTATGGCGGGCGCCACTCGCCTTTTGGCGTGCGATAACCGAACTCTGAGGTTCCTGGTTTACCCTTTACGACATCTGTGGACATAATGTCGCTATTCTACCACATGCGGTTTTCCCTGCAAGGGCTGGCGGGCTTTCAAGTCTGGGATGATTGGTCGGGACGGCCAGATTTGAACTGGCGACCCCTTGCACCCCAAGCAAGTGCGCTACCAGGCTGCGCCACGTCCCGAAAACGAGCGCCAAAGATCAACATCACGATCCCGGAAATCAAGCCTGGTCGTTTCCGGCGGGTCACGCCCCGTATCTGGCACCCATCCGCTGACGCTAGCACCTCTTTGAAAGCATTGTCAAGATGCCCTGAATTTCCCGGCGGAGAGCCTTCAGCTCTGCAACGTCAATATTGGAACGAAAGAGCGGAGGCTGCGCGGATGACTCTTTGGAATGATTCTTCAGTTCTCGGCGTGCGCCTTCGATCGTGAAGCCTTTATCGTAAAGCAGATTCTTGATTTTCAGGACGAGCACGACATCCTGCCGCCGGTAATGGCGGTGCCCGGACTTGCTTTTGGCCGGCCTGAGCATCGGGAACTCCGTTTCCCAGTAACGCAGAACATAGGGCTTTGTCTTTGTGAGTGCGCTTACCTCGCCGATGCGAAAATACAGCTTGTCCGGCAAGGACAATTCATCTGGGAGAGCCTCCAATGGTCGGCCTGAAGCATGCCTGATGGGCATTGACCCTCAACAACCCGGCAGTTTAGTTTTCATGTTAGATAACGGATAAATCTGCGTCAAGCAAAAGCTCGGGCTCGAAGTCGCCGTTGAGACGCGCAACACATTGATGAGACAGCGACTTTTACTCGCCCGGTCAAGAACAACTCTTGGGCACCCGCAACGCGCATCGTTTGCGGTGCACCGGGAGCACTACCGAACCCATTCGGCAGTGAAAATATTGATCTCGTGAGGCTGCTTTGCGTTGCGGTTTGAGGCGAACACAAGCTTCCTGCCGTCGGGTGAGAACTGCGGGAAGGCATTGAACCCGCCCGTGTACGTAATGCGCTCGAGTCTCGAACCGTCTCGATCGACCGCATAAAGTTCGAACTCGCTCGACCCTGCGTGCTCATAATTGGAGGAGAAGATTATCCGCCGGCTGTCGGCAAAGAAAGAGGGAGCGAAGCTTGCGCCGCCCAAATGCGTAATTTGGCGTGCGGCCGAGCCATCCTCACGCATCACGTAGAGGTCCATCCGCATGGGCTCGACAAGCTCCCGCGCGAGGAGTTCCTGGTAGCGCGCCACCTGGGCCTGGTCGGAGGGGTGGTGAGCACGGTAGACAATCCACTTCCCGTCAGGCGAGTAAAAAGGACCGCCATCATAACCCAACTGGTGGGTCAACCGCTTTGCGCCGCTTCCATCGGTCTTCATCGTATAGATTTCCAGGTCGCCGTCACGCGAGGAAGTGAAGACGATCTTCTGGCCGTCGGGAGAAATTGTGGCCTCGGCGTTGTAACCCGGTCCCCGCGTGAGTTGCCTCAGGATTTTTCCATCGACCGTAGCGTAGAAGATCTGGAACGCCGAATAGACGGCCCAGACGTACCCTTTGGAATAGTCCGGACGAGGCGGGCATGCGGGACTGGACAGATGAGTGGAGGAATAGAGAAGGTGCCTGCCGTCGCGAAAGAAAAAGCCGCAAGTTGTCCTGCCTTGACCGGTTGAAACCAGCCGTTGAACCGAACCATCGGCGTTCATCACGAAGATCTGGTCGCACTCGTAGGGTTCGCGGGTGGATTGGAAGACCAGCCGGCTTCCGTCAAAACTGAAGTAGGCCTCGGCATTCTGGCCTCCGAAGGTCAGTTGCTTCACGTGCCGCAGGTGGATCTCCCGCGTGTCGCGCAGCGGATCATCGGGCGTCCCTTGCACGACGGGACCCGGGCCGGAAAGGCCGCTCGTCGAGTGTTTTTCCTGCCCGATTCGATGCGCACCAAAAACCGTGGCCGAAAGCAGTGCCGTGAGCACAGCCACAGCGGTCCAGGCCGACGGACAGCGTCTGTGTGTCAGGATAGGTTTGGAGATCTCTTTGGCCCGGTCCATTCTTCCGGCGCTTCGCATCGACCGGCGTCACTTTGCGCAGTCGAGCTGTAAGTTGAAATCGTCCACGCCCTTGCCCTCCGCAACCTCGATGCGTTGCTCCTGCTTCGGGCAGCCGCGGCGTTTGAGAGTGATGTAGTTGCTTCCCGGGATCAGCTCAAGGGCAACCGTGCCATCTTCGGCGGAGACGGCTTTCGCAGTTTCCAACACGGTTCCACTGGACCAGACGATCTCAAGCGAAACGCCGCCGGCGGGACGGCCGCCGCTATCCGTGATCCGAAACAGCACGGGCTTGTGGAGCATCTTTTTGCCTTCGTAGATCTCCTGCGGAAGGATCGGCAAGTCCATCGCCACGACCGGCGCAGCTTCAGTCAGCTCAACGTGGCGGAAGACGGCTTCATCCACGGTGGAGTCGCCCAGGCGCGCCGTCACCCAATACGTTCCCAGGGGAAGTTGCGTGAAAGAATAACGGCCTTCGGGGTCGCTCAGAACCTGATCGACCAATCGCTCCTGCTCGTCGGTCAACGAGACAATGGCGTCGCGGAAAGGTTGATTCTCCCTGCCGTTCACGGTCCCGTTGATGGCGCCTTTGAAAGCAGCGGGCGGCGGTTGGAGTTCCATTTCGATCACGTTGCTTGTGACCTCGCCCACCCATAGCGTTTCGCCCAGATTCCTCTGGGTTTCCTCCGCATTGGAGAAGCGCGCGGAATACGTGACCGAAAACCGGTAGCGTCCCCACAGAGTCTTTCTCCCGCCCTCGCCTTCGACGGTTGCCGGAGTCAAACGAATGGTCTGCCTTTCTTCATAGTCTCCGCCTGCTTCCAGCTTCACCAGCTTCGGATGAGGAAGCCCCACGTTTGTGAACACGGCACCTTCCGCCGCGGTGACCGTCTGCTGGGAGCCGATAGGAGGAATCGGCTCAAGATGGACGGAGAGCGTTGCTCCTTCTTTCGATTGCGCCCGTGCGCGGTGATAGAGCCAGACCCTCTTCTGACCCCCATTATGCAGGTGCAACGTGACGCGCGCCGGAAAAGGCGCGGTGAGCGACTGCTGTTCGACGGAGATCAGGAGCTTAAGGGGTTGGTCATCAGCGCAAAGGGAAGAATAAACGGGAGCGATGACCCAGATCGCCAGCGCACAGACGAGCTTCAAATCAGGTCGAGACGTGTGAGATCTTCCCATTTCCATTGAGCCTGTATTTCAATCATGCTGCGAAGAGTCTTCAGAGGAAAGGTGTCCGAGGGATGATGGAAGGTGACGGTGACGCGCTTTCCACTGGGACTTTTATAATGGCGATGGCTTCCGACCTGCCTTGCCCAAATAAAGCCGTCGCGCTCCGGAGCCGAGATTAGACGGCGTGCTGTCAGGGAACGGATTCTGCTGCAGTCGGTCTCCGTCATACGGTCACGGAGACCAAGGGCTCGTCATAGACCATCACGCCCTCAGGAATGCGCTCGCCGTCCTCCAACATCACTTCGATGACCATGCGGGCTACTCCCTGAATATTCTTGAGAGCCTCATCGCGAGTCTTGCCCCACGTGGCCGCGCCCTTGATTTCCAGTTCCGGGACACGAGCGTGCCAGGCGCCTTCGTCCGGTTCAATGACTACCCGGAAAACGTACGATTTCACAACTTCACCCCCCGCTGCCAGACGTTAGTTTAGCGCGGACTAGTTGGTCCGCCAACAGATTGCTCCACTCCCGTCGATTCAGTCGTGCATCCTCGGTGCTTCGAATCACATTACCTGCGCACTTCCAGGGTTACTTCCCTGGACAGCTTCTCGGTGCCGCGCAGCACGGTGGCGACGACCTTGTCCCCGGGCTTGTGGGCGCGCAAGGCATAAGTGAAATCATAGAGATTGTCGATCTTCTTGCCGTCGAACTCCACCAGAATGTCTCCGGCCTTGAACCCCGCCTTGGCCGCGGGGCTGCCATCGCGGACGTCCGCGAACCTCACGCCATGCTCGAGCTCGGCAAAATCGGGGATGGAGCCAAAATAGGGGCCGTAACCTCCCACACCTCCCATGGCGTGCGAGGCCGGTTCAGCGACGCGGACAAACAGCGGCTTTTCCTGAAGGCGGTCGAGAGAAGCAGCGGCATTCGCCACCAGTTCCACCACGCGGGCACCATCCTGAGCGTCAATCTTATCCCACGTATCGGAGGGCTTGTGGTAGTCCGAGTGCAGTCCGGAGAAGAAGAAGAGGACCGGGACGCCATGCACGGTAAACGCCATGTGATCGCTCGCGCCGTAGCCCGAAGCGGAATAGCTCAGTTCGAAGCCCACCGTGCGGTTGGCCTCTTCCACCAGCTTCTTAAAGCCGGGCGACGTGCCGGTCCCGCCTACATAAAGCCGGTTCTTTGACACGCGCCCGATCATGTCCATGTTGACCATGGCGATGGTACGGTTGAGCGGAAAGGCCGGGTGAGCCGTATAGTAGTTCGACCCCAGCAGGCCGGTCTCTTCCGCAGCGAAGGCAACAAACACGAAAGTGTGCTTCAAGTTCTTACGGCGGTGCGAGAACGCATCCGCCAGTTCGAGAAGCCCGCTGGTGCCCGAGGCGTTGTCGTCTGCGCCCGGGTGGATCTGGCCGATCTGCTTCGGCGCCAAGGAGTGCTGGTCGCCGAGGCCCAGGTGATCGTAGTGGGCTCCCACGACGATGCACTCCCTGGAGAGTTTAGGATCGGCGCCGGGCAGAATTCCCACGACATTTGCAACCTGCTTGTGAATGCGCTCCACATCAATGGTCAGAGAAACCTGCGGCGAGGGTTCGAGAGGGAAGGAGTGAATGGAAAGGTCCTGGTCGATACTATGCACGAGATCATCCAGCGTCTTCCCGGAAGGCTTCAACCAATCGTTTACCATGGCGGCCTTAACCTGGAGGGTGGCGATCTTCATCTGTTCCGGCCCGATCAGAGTACCGAAACGGATCAGTTCGTCCGGTTCGCCCGGATGATTGGCCGTATCGTTCACCAGAATCATCCCCACGGCGCCATGATTGCGCGCGTTGATAGCCTTGCTCACGATTCCCGCGTGCGTGGTGAGCTCTTTCCCCGCAAACACGCTCTTCTCGTCGTTCTCCTGCGGCTCGTGGCGCAGCACGATCACGATCTTGTCCCTGGCGTCGATTCCCTTGTAGTCGTCATAGTGGAATTCCGGGGCGGTGATTCCATAGCCCGCGAAGATGAGGGGGGCTTTCAGCGTGACGCTTTCCGAGAAACTGAACGGCAGAAAATCCTGGCCGGCGGTCAAGGCTCTTCGGACACCGCCGACCTCGTAGACGAGCGAGTTCTTTTCGCCGAGTTTCGCCCCGACGGTAATCGTGAAATGTTGCAGGTAAGTACCTTTGTCGCCGGCGGGTTTAAGACCGAATTTCCTGAAGCGTTTGGCGATGTAATTAGCCGCTTGGTCGAGCTCCGGCGTGCCGTCCCCCCTTCCCTTCAGCTTATCGCCTGCCAGGTACTTGATGGGGTCGATAAACTCCTTCGCGGTGTATTGAGGTGTGGTCTCCCGCGCCGCCAGGCCCAGCCCCGTCGCCATGACCAAAGCCGAAAGGCCGGAAAGCGCGAGCCTGAAACAGGAGTGAAGCGGCGTCCGGCCACGACCCGGCAAGGGCCTCGCTGGATGGCGAAGTGTCTCCCGGAATGATGTCATATGAACCCCGACGAGGCACAGTCCCCGGCCAGAAATCCGTCCCTCAAAGCCGCGGGCTCGTTTCCCCTGGTGCCCCGACTCCTATCATACAGCCGTTTATAGTGCGCGCAGGATGAGACATTTCAGATAGTGCGTCTCCGGGACCGTCAGGAGGATGGGATGGTCACGCGACTGAGTGCGGCGTTCCACGACGGCCACGGTGCGGTGCGCGTCCAGTGCGGCTCCGGCAACCGTCTCAAGAAAATCCGCCTCGCTCACATGAAACGAGCAGACGCAGGTGATGAGATATCCGCCGGGGTTCAGCATCTTAAGCGCGCGAAGGTTGAGCTCCTTGTAGCCACGCAAGGCGGATTCAATGCTTGATTTCTGGCGGGCGAAGGCGGGTGGATCAAGGATGATGGTGTCAAACCGCTCACCCGCCAGGTCGCGCGCTTTCAGGAAATCGAAACAGTTGGCTTCGACCCAGTCAACATTCGAAAGACCGTTCAATTCCTGGTTGCGGCGCGCAAGGCGCAGGGCTTCCACCGAGGCTTCGACCCCGATAACGGAATCGCACCGGGAGGCGATGGTGAGGGCAAAGCCTCCCGTGTAGGTGAAAGCGTCCAGCGCGCGCCCCTGAGCGTACTCCCGCGCAGCCCGACGGTTCTCCCGCTGGTCGAGAAACGCCCCGGTTTTCTGGCCGTTGATGAGATCGAAGCAAAGTCTCACTCCGTTCTCTTCCGCGATCACCTCGCTGACGGGCTCGCCCGCAAGAACACCCTTCTGTTCGGGCAGGCCTTCGAGATTGCGCACGGGCACATCATTCCGCTCGATCACCGAGCGCGGTTTGAAAAGTTCCTGAACGATTTCGAGGATGGCCGGCTTCAGGCGTTCCATTCCCTGGCTGAGGGTCTGGAGGACCAGACAATCGCCGTAGCGGTCGACGATGAGCGACGGCAGCAGGTCGCCTTCGCCGCTGACCAGCCGGTAGGCCTGTGCGCCCTCCACGACCCGTTCGCGGAAATCTGCGGCGGCTCGAATCCGCTCGGCAAGGAAGTCGTGATCGAAAGGCCGCTGGTCGCGCGTGAGAAGCCGCAGGGCAATCTGGGACTGGCTGCTGTAGAGGGCCTGTCCCCAAAAATGCTTCCGTCGGTCCAGCAGATGAACGATCGCACCGGGTTCGGCGGCGGTGGCGTCGAGAATATCGCTCCGATAGATCCACGGATGACCGGAGCGAATCCGCTCAATCGCTCGCGGACTGATGGTCACACCGGTTGCCGGCATACCGTGAATCTAGCACGTCCAAGGGGTTTTCCAGTACTGTTTTCGGTCTTGACGCGGCCCGCTCGGCATTGTAGGCTAAAGCTATGAGCTATTTTCCGCGAGACCTCCCGTGGCCCATTCAAGGTCCGGCGCACGCTCTCGAGGGTCACCGGCGCCCGCCTTCAGAGAACGGGCAACCGGGGCGAACAGAGTTCCAGCGACCCGGAGCGAGATTTAGCGAAAAATAATTTCAGGTACGAACCCACTATGTTATTGAAAATAAACGATGGTGATCCGGCAAGGCCAGAATGTTATTGAAAATAAACATGTTAAACAAATACAATTGTAAGTGTAAGGAAACAAATGAGATACTCATTGTTCCAGCCCGCCGGGGTCCTGGCCGGAGAGTCAGCACCGGTGCCCGAGACGGCTGCGGACTGTCGATGGCGCGGCAAGGCGGGCTCGCCCTTTCCAACGCAAAGTGCCTCTTCGAGTCCTTACCAACCTGATAGAATTCCCTTCGCGGTATTGACTCGTGAAAATCCCGGGGGTATGCATGAAGATTCACTTCTTAATGTACAGTCATCATCAGTTCTGCTGGTTGCTGCTTTTGCTTGGGCTGCCCTTTGCGGCCATCGGACAGGCGGCGGATCCGCCAGGTCCCCCCAGCGTAGACGAAGCGCGCAAGTTCATCGAGGATGCGGAAGCAAGACTGCTCAATGTTGTGGTGGAGGCCAATCGAGCCGATTGGGTCAAATCAACTTACATTACCTACGACACTGAGATCCTGGCCGCCAAAGCCGACGAGCGGGCCATCCATACGCAAGTGGACCTTGCCAAACGCTCGGCTCGGTATGACGGCCTGAAACTCCCGAACGACGTAGCGCGAAAGATCCATTTGCTCAAGACGGGGCTGGTCCTCGCGACACCCTCCGACCCCAAAGAAAGCGCCGAGTTGACCGGCATTGTCTCTTCCATGGAGGGAACCTATGGCAAGGGCAAGTGGTGTCCGGAAGGAAAAGACAAGTGCCTGGACATCGAGGACCTGACAAGGCTCATGGCTAGCAGCCGGGATCCCAAGGAGTTGAAGGAGGCGTGGCTGGGCTGGCACGCGATTTCCCCTCCGATGCGCAAGGACTTTGCGCGTTATGTGGAGCTCGCGAACAAGGGCGCGCGGGAACTGGGCTTCTCCGACACTGGCGCCCTGTGGAGGGCGAAGTACGACATGCCGCCAGACGCCTTCGCGCAGGAACTCGACCGGCTATGGGAACAGGTTCGACCGCTCTACGTCTCTCTCCACGCTTACGTGAGGAACAAGCTGCGGGAAAAATACGGCGACCAGGTGGTGCCCGCCCACGGACCGATCCCGGCGCACCTTCTGGGGAATATGTGGGCACAGGAGTGGGAGAACATTTACCCGCTGGTAGCCCCGGAAAACGCCGATCCGGGCTACGACCTGACCCAGATCCTGAAGAGCCGGGGCACGGATGTAAAACAGATGGTCCGTTACGGGGAGCACTTCTTTACCTCGCTCGGCTTCGCACCCCTCCCCGCGACCTTCTGGGAGCGCTCCTTGCTCGCCAAGCCCCGCGACCGCGAGGTGGTCTGCCACGCGAGCGCCTGGGACGTTGACACGGTGGATGATCTGCGGGTGAAGATGTGCATCGATATTACGGGAGAATATTTCTATACCGTTCACCACGAACTCGGGCACAACTTTTACCAGCGTGCCTACAACCGGCAGCCCTACCTGTTTCGTGACAGCGCCAATGACGGTTTTCACGAGGCGATTGGCGACACCATTGCGCTTTCCGTGACGCCGGAATACCTCGTGAAGATCGGATTGCTCAGCTCCGCCCCCGACGCCTCCAAGGATATCGGACTGCTCCTGCGCAAGGCGCTCGAGAAAATCGCCTTCCTTCCCTTTGGGCTCCTCATCGACCAGTGGCGCTGGAAGGTTTTCTCGGGCGAAATTCCGCCCGAGAAGTACAACGAGGCCTGGTGGCAACTTCGGCTGAAGTACCAGGGTATCGCTCCGCCCGACCCGCGCAGCGAAAGGGACTTTGATCCGGGCGCGAAGTATCACGTGGCGGCTAACGTCCCCTACACGCGCTATTTTCTGGCCGACATTCTTCAGTTCCAGTTTCACCGTGCCCTGGCGCGCGAGGCCGGCTGCACCGGGCCGCTCCATCGCTGCACGATCTACGGCAACGAAAAAGCCGGTCGAAAGCTTCGGGCCATGCTCGAGCTGGGGGCGAGCCGTCCCTGGCAGGATGCGCTCCAGGCTCTCACCGGCGAACGCCGGATGGACGCTTCCGCGATTCGCGACTATTTCGCCCCGCTTCAGAACTGGCTCGACGAACAGAACAGAGGAAAACCGGCAGGATGGTGACTCTGCTTCACCGCAGATTCCGCGCACGATGCTTTTGAGTGACTTCGATTACTCACTTCCGCCCGAGCTCATTGCTCAGCGACCGCTCGCGGACCGCAGCGCGTCGCGCATGATGGTGCTTGACCGGTACAGGGGGGGCATTCAGGACCGCCACTTCCGGGAAATTCCGGAGATTCTCGCGCCGGGCGATCTGCTGGTGCTCAACAACACCAAGGTCTTTCCGGCGCGCCTGCTCGGGAGGCGCCGCGGCCTGAAGTCGCAGCGAATCGGGAAGCACAATCCCGCGGCGCGCAAGTACCTGACCGCGGAGACGGAAGTATTCCTCACCCGCCGCGAGTCGGAGGACACCTGGCAGGCCCTGGTGCATCCGGGCCGCAAGATCCGCGTCGGCGAGGTCATTGTCTTCGGCGATAACGAATTGGAGGCTGAAATCCTGGGGCGCGGGGAGTTTGGCTTGCGGCGAGTCCGCCTGAAGGCCGGCACGGAGAGCCTCGAGGAGCTGATTGACCGGCTGGGACACGTTCCCTTGCCTCCCTACATTCACCGGCCGGACGAGGACCAGGATCGCGAAACTTACCAGACGGTGTACGCGCGGGTGCGCGGCGCGGTGGCGGCGCCCACGGCGGGTCTGCATTTCACGCCCCAGATCCTGGAGGCGCTCCGCGCCCGTGGCGTCTCCACCTGCGAAATCACGCTGCACGTGGGCCTGGGAACCTTTCAGCCGGTGCGCACCGCGCGGCTCGAAGAGCACCGCATGGAGCGGGAATGGTTTGAGATTCCAGAAGCGAGCGCGCAAGCCATCGAACAGGCGCGCAAAGAGGGCCGCCGCGTCATCGCCGTTGGAACCACCTGCGTGCGCACCCTTGAGCATGCGGCCCGTGAGAACGCCGGCCGAGTCGAGCCCGGCCAGGGATGGACGGACCTCTTCATCTATCCGGGCTTCGAGTTTCAGGCCGTGACGGGCCTGCTCACCAACTTCCACCTGCCCAAGTCCACCCTGCTCATGCTGGTCTGCGCCCTGGCGGGAAGAGAGGCTACATTACGAGCCTATTCCCATGCCATTGAGGAGCGATACCGGTTTTACAGCTACGGCGACTGCATGCTGATCCTGTAAGGCTCGGCGCGCAAGCTCGAGTGGTGCGAGCGGGCGCAGGGTGCTGGATGACGATGGGAAATCTTTATGAACTTGTTCGGCCCGGCAAGCACCTCTTAATCAGCTCCGCGCCCACCGTGTACTGGAGCCGGTCAACGAGCGCCATCTGATATACGTTGATGTGAAAGTCCGGGTTGATTCCGAGCAGGAGATAGGCTTCGCGCTGCGAGCATCCGTAGTCTGCGACGAGCCACTCCATGAGCCGGATGCTGGCGCGCCAGACGGCTTCTTCCAAAGGGCGCGCGCAGGCAAGGGCGATGATGCTGGTCTGATTTTCCAGGCGCACAAAGGGGATTCGTTTCGCCTTGATGACTTCGCAGCGGAGGGTGACGGAGCCGCGGATCTCCATGGCGGTTCCATAGAACTCCGTGTCGCCCTGACAGGCATGCACATCGCCCACGTAGAGCAATCCTCCCTTGTGATAGCAGGGCAGAAGCACACGGGCGCCCGGCGCGATGTCGCGAACGTCCATGTTCCCTCCCCAGATCCCCTGACCCAGACCGGGCGTCTCCACCTCGCGTTCCGGCGCGACGGCAATGGTCCCGATAAAGGGTGACAGGCGAACCCGCAACCCCAGCGGATGGCGTCTGACGCCGTCTTCTTCCCAGGTGGCGGCTTCATCCATGACCACCCTGTCGCCTTCGAGGCGGCCAATGACCAGCGTCGGCTTGCCCAATTCGCTCCATTTCAGGGAATCGCCCAGCGGTTTGTGCCCCGGCCTCCAGTAGGTCGCGCCCTGCGTGTCCAAGTCCAGGCGATCGATGTGGACCGCCAGCGTGTCCCCCGGCTCGACGCTCCGGATGTAAACGGGACCTGTAACGGGATTGGCCATGGAGGGTGAGTACTTGAGATACCAGGCATCCAGGAGCCGGCTGGCGTCGTCGAGCGAGCGGTAAGTTCCCGATGGCGCGTCCTCCGTCTCGAGCATGAACGGCTCCCCAGGC
>Ga0070741_10017796_pt1 | contig 11621 bp, 12 predicted proteins | sample Coa_R1_4_FD_66440 | JGI IMG/M metagenome (GOLD analysis project Ga0070741, IMG submission 66440) | Surface soil microbial communities from Centralia Pennsylvania, which are recovering from an underground coalmine fire - Coalmine... | ecosystem: Environmental > Terrestrial > Soil > Unclassified ...
GAGACCAGGGATGAGTCTTCGATTCGAACCGATGGGAATTCGGTGGATTTGGAAAAGGAGATCGTTTCGATTACCGAAACACAGCTGCACTACAGCACATTGAGCACCATGGCCAAGCGGTATTTCCAAGGTCTGCGCGAAGTGATCAAGGAGGGGAAATAACGTATGAGCATGATCAGCGCATTTAAGGCGAGCGCGTCGGGGCTGGCCGCCGAAAGGTATCGAATGGACGTGATTTCGACTAACTTGGCGAACGCCGGCACGATGCGGGTGAACGGCAAAGACCCGTATCGCCGAAAAGAGGTGGTTTTGAAAGAGTCGAGCGATGGTGTTCAGATTTTGGACACGGTTGATGACATGTCTCCTTTTCGCAGCGAGCACGAGCCTGGGAGCCCACTTGCCGATTCGAACGGACTGGTTTATTACAGCAACGTGGAACCGATCACCGAGATGGTGGACATGATCGGCGCGAGCCGGGCTTATGAAGCCAACCTCAACGCGTTTTTGACAACGAAGCAGATGATTCAAAGCGCACTCGACATCATTAGAGCATAAACACGATGCGCATTGATTCGATTTCAACGCTCCAGACAAACCCTTCGAGCCAGGTTTCCAAGCCGAATAACGGCGGCGAGGATTTTGGCAAGATGCTGACGGACGCCCTGAAGGAAGTGAACGACGCTCAGATCAATGCGAGCCAAGTTCAGAAAGATCTCATGGCGGGTCGGAAGGTCGAACCCCACGAATTGGGGATCGCCCTGGAGCGAGCATCAATCGCCTTGGAACTCACTATGCAAGTTCGAAACAAACTGCTGGAAGCGTTTCAAGAGATTCAGCGCACTCAGGTGTAGCGCCGTTTAGCGCAATCGCTTTATTCCGACCTATCGAATCAATGCGATGGGTGGACTGTTACTAAAACTTAGAACTTGGTGGGAAACCGCCGACAAAACGACCAAGACCGTGACGATGGTCGGGCTTGGTCTTTTTGCGACGCTGTTGGTGGTTGTGTTTTATCTTTCGAGCAGCCCCGATCTGAAGCTGCTCTATGGCGGCTTGGATGAAACCGAACGCGGGCGCGTTGTGCAGAAACTTCAAGAACTCAAGATTCCTTATAAGGTGGATGCCAACGGCGATATTTTGGCGCCGAGCAGCCAGCTTGCCGAAGTGCGCGCAAAACTCGCGATGTCGGGAATTCCGTCATCGGGCGGAGGCGGCAACGGGAGAATGGATCAGATCAGCCCAACGACTCCGAGTGCGGTGATGGATCAACAGCTGCTGGTTGCCAAAGAAGAAGAACTTGAAAAGACGATTGCATTTATGAGTCCAGTGATGGAAGCGAAAGTGCACATAGCGCCCGGCAACGATTCCCCTTTTGCAGATTCAAAGGCTGAGCCCAGCGCCAGCGTGGTGGTGAAACTTGCCCCCGGAGTAACCGGCGTTGGGGAAGTTGCCGAGTCAATCGTGCGCATCGTGAGCACATCGGTGCCTGGGCTCGACCAGAAAAACGTTTCGGTCTCCTCGGCAGATGGTCAGATTCTTTGGGACGGCAAAGAAGAGAGTGACGGGGGCGCCGGAATCGCAACCAAAAAACGCGCCGCCGAACTGCAGGAATCACAAAGACTGAAACGCGACATTGAAACGATGATCGCGCGGACTGTGGGCCCAGGAAAGGCGATCGTGAGCGTCAACGTACAGATGAATTTCAATCGCGAAGACGTGGAAACGGTTTCAGAAAAAGCGGATAAGCCGGTGCCGATGTCGGAAACCAAAGAGGCCTATGGTCCCGATGCGGCAAATCAACTTGCATCCGGCAGCTCTTCGACCGCTGCGCAGCCCACAACCCCGCCGACGGGCGCAGGCGCAAACGGCGCGAAATCTTATGCGATGACGACGCAAGAGTCGGCTGTGCCAATTACGCATGAAAAAAAGCAGACGAGCGTAGCCCCCGGAACGACCACGGCGTGCAGAGTGAGCATTATGCTGGATGAATCGGTTGCAGATCAGAAATCGAAGGTCGAAGCGTACGCATCGAATCTGATTTCGGCGGATAAGGATCCTGAAAACTTCAAAGTGAGCGTTTCGACGGCGAAATTTGACACAGCCGTCTTGGACGCTGCGAAAAAAGAGCTTGCCGGAGCGAAATCGGGACAGATGATGCAGCAGATCATCTCGTTGATTCCGGTGGTTGCGCTGATTGTGGTTGGGTTTTTGGTGATCAAGTCAATCGGCAAGGCAGCAAGCAGCAACGCCAACGTGTTGATTGCGGCGCACAGCGGGGGCGGGTACACACCTATCGGCGGAGCGCGTACTGCAATTCAGCAGCCGCAGACCGGCACGGCGATTCAGTCGAGCACCGCACCTGCGTCGCTACAGAACGAACCAGAGCAAAGTTTTCGCCCGCAGGTTCAAGAAGCCGACCGTCCACAGCCGATCGTGATTCAAGAAAAGTATGACGAGAACTTGGAAGCGATTTTGCATATGGCCGATAGAAAGCCGGAGAAGATTGCGCTGCTGATTAAGAGTTGGATTCTTGAGGAGACGAAATAGTGAGAGGCAGCGCACTTTCTGCAAGAAACCGCCAAAAGGCGGCGATTTTAATGATGCTGCTGGGCGCCGAGCGTGTGGGCAAGGTGATGCAGTATCTGGACGAAGAGCACGTGGAACTGATTTCGTTGGAAATTGCGCGCCTTGACAAAGTCACTCCCGACCTTAGAACCAGCGTTATCAACGAGTTTTTTGAGATGGCGATGGCGCAGGATTACATCGCGCAGGGCGGTGTTGAACACGCGAAGCGAATGTTGGAATCGGCGTTTGGACGCGACGCCGCCGGCGAGGTGATCGAACGGATCATGCACGCACTCGAAGTGGTGCCTTTCGACTTTTTGCGCAAAAGCGATCCCACGCAGCTCGCCTCGATGCTGCAAGACGAACATCCTCAAACCATTGCGCTGATTATGGCGTACCTTCCCAACATGCTTGCGGCGCAAACCATTACCAAACTCAGCCCGGAATTGCGCGTGGAAGTGGCGGAAAGAATCGCGATGATGGATCGAACTCCGCCCGATGTAATTCGGCGCGTCGAGCAGGTTTTGGAACGAAAGTTCAGTTCTTTTGCGCAGGCTGAATTCACCGTTGTGGGCGGTGTGAAGGCGCTGGTAGACCTGTTGAACCGCGTGGACAGGCAGACCGAACGCAAGATTCTGGAATCGCTTTCGACCACCAATCCAGAACTCGCCGAACAAGTGATGAACATGATGTTTGTTTTTGAAGATATCGTGAACTTGGATGACCGCGCTGTGCAAGCGGTTCTCCGCGAAATCGAAATCAAGGAACTTTCTCTTGCGCTGAAAGGCACGAGTTCGGACGTTCAGGCGAAGATTTTTGCGAACATGTCGGAACGCGCGGGCACGATGCTGAAAGAAGATATGGAGTTTATGGGGCCGGTGAAACTGAAGAACGTGGAAGAAGCGCAGCAGAAAATCGTGTCCGTGATTCGGCGCTTGGAGGAGGCGGGCGAAATTTCGATCGGGCGCGGCGAGGAGGACGTTCTTGTCTAAACGCATTCCGCGGGAAGAGTCGGCCTCTCTGCCGCGTTTTGAAACCCTGCTATCCGAAACCGCGGCGAAGCCCGTTCGCAAACGGTCGGTGCCGAGCCCTGCAATGGATTCGGTGAGCGAAATGCTCGAAGCCAAACGAGCGGCAGCGCATGTGGAAGGATACGGCGCGGGATACCAGCTCGGATTCAAAGAGGGCCTGGCATCGGCCAAAAAGCAGGAAGCGCAGTTGATCGAAAACTTTGCAAACGAACTTCGCGCCGTGGTCGAACGCGTTGAGAAAGCGATGAACCTGTGGTATGAAAAGGCCGAATACGGATTGGCATCGCTGGCCTTTGAAATTGCAAAGAACGTGCTCGCCGATGAAATCAGCACCCGGCCCGAAGCGATTGTGCCGATTGCTCGCCAAGCGATTCAGCGCGTGAACAACTCGCTCAGCGCAACCATTCGAATCAATCCTTTCGATCTGCCTGCTCTTGAACGCAACCGCGATGCGATCTGTGCAGTGGCAGGACTTGTGAAAGGAATCGAAATCGTTGGAGACGAAACGTTGTCTCGCGGATCGGTGGTCGTCGAATCGGACAGCGGCATCGTTGATGCAACGGTTGAAACCAAACTTCAAAACATTCAGCAGAGCGAGGCCGCATGACCCAAGTGCCGTTCGCCAGTTTTCAACACCAGATCAAGCACGCAAAAACTGCGGATGGGCTGCGGATTTACGGCCGCGTTGCGCAGGTCGTCGGGTTGGTCATCGAATCTACCGGCCCCGATGCGAAAATCGGAGACATCTGCTCGATTGAACTTGGGTCAAAGAACGATGTGCGCGCCGAAGTCGTGGGTTTTCGCAACAGCCGACTGCTTCTGATGCCGTTTGGCGAAATGAACGGGGTGCGCGCCGGTTGTGTCGTTCGCAACACGGCTCATGCTCTTCTTGCGCCTGCGGGAGATTCACTTCTCGGCCGCGTGCTGAACGGCCTCGGCGATCCGATTGACGGCGCTCCCATAGGCGATGTAGACCGCGTCTCGATTTATCAAGATGCGCCCGATGCGCTTCGCCGGCGGATGATCACCGCTCCGATGCAAACGGGCGTGAAGGCGATTGACGCGCTTTCAACAATCGGCATCGGCCAGCGCATCGGAGTTTTTTCAGGAAGCGGAGTTGGAAAAAGCACCCTGCTCGGAATGATTGCACGTTCCACACGCGCCGATGTGAACGTTATCGCATTGATTGGCGAACGCGGCCGCGAAGTGCGTGAATTCATTCAAAACGATCTTGGAGAAGAAGGACTGCGGCGGTCGGTGGTCGTTGTCGCAACGAGCGATCAACCCGCGTTGGTAAGAATCAAAGCGGCCTTTACCGCGACCGCCATTGCCGATTGGTTTCGCCGCCATGGCAGAAACGTAATGCTGATGATGGACAGCATCACCAGGTTTGCGACAGCGCAGCGAGAACTTGGTCTCGCCATCGGCGAGCCTCCCAGCACGCGCGGCTACACACCGAGCGTGTTCGCAATTCTGCCCAAGCTGCTCGAACGCGCGGGCAATTCCGATGTCGGATCGGTTACCGGCATCTACACGGTGTTGGTGGAAGGCGATGACAACAACGAACCGGTGGCCGACACTGCGCGCTCGATTCTCGATGGGCATATCGTGCTCGACCGGCGGCTGGCAAATTCCGGCCACTACCCCGCGATTGATGTGTGTGGAAGTTTGAGCAGGGTGATGGCGAACATTGTGGATTCTGCGCACGTGAGTGCAGCAAACAGATTTCGCGAACTCGTCACCGCTTATCGAGAGATCGAGGAGTTGGTGGCGATCGGAGCCTATCAACAAGGCGCAAAGCCGCTTGCAGATGAAGCGATTGCGAAGTGGCCGCGAATCAGCGGTTTTCTCCGCCAAACCAAAGACGAGGCAGCACCGCTGGAACAGACCGTCAACGAACTGATGGAGATTGTGAATGGCTAAGTTTCGATTTGCATATAACCGTGTTTTGGAATACCGAAAAATGCAGGAATGCTGGGCGAAAGACGCATTTTTGGAAGCGCGAAAAAGACGGTTGATGGCGGCCCTCGATGCTGAACGCATTTTGGATGAAAAGAACAGGGCGCAGTACCGTCTGCCACGAAACCTGAACGAAATGCGAACGATGGAACTGTATCTTGACAAACTCGAATGCGATTATGAAAACCAAATGGCAGTCGTTCACATACTTGCCAATGATGAACAGACCGCTCATGCCGAATGGATCGAAACACGCAAAAGGCTGAAGGCGATGGAAAGGCTTTATGAAATTGCCAAAGCCGAATGGCAGTTGGCCGAAGACCGCAAAGCACAAAAAGACCTGGATGAATGGGCAGCGCTTAGGAGGGCAGCCTGATGACCGTTCGCCCGCTTGGGCCCGACGGAGTGAGAGCCCGCATCGCAGAGATCGAATCGCGGATCGCTTCGCTCGAACAGTTCGATCCGCCGCCTGCCTCTTCGGGCACGCACGCTTTTGTCCCGATTCCGGGATACGGCGCGGGATTGCACGATATGAACCCGCTGGTTCGCACTTTGGGATCGGAAACGGTCGGCCCAATGCCTGCCATGAATCTGATTCCTTCAAATCAGAATGTCAACCGCTCGCAGCTTATCGCGTTGGCCGACAAAGCCGCCGCCGAATTCAATATTGATCCGCAAGTGTTTCATCAGCTCATTCAATGGGAAAGCGATTGGAATCCGAATTCCGTAAGTTCGAAAGGAGCGCAAGGATTGACGCAGCTGATGCCGGGAACTGCTAAGCAGTTGGGAGTTCTCGACCCGTTCGACCCGTTGCAAAACTTGCGTGGAGGTGCGAAATACCTTCGTCAGCAGCTGGACAGTTTCGGTTCGCTCGAACTTGCTCTGGCGGCTTATAACGCGGGCCCTGGCGCGGTCAAAAAATATCGCGGCATTCCGCCATTTGCTGAAACACAAACGTATGTGAAACGCATTTTAGGAGGTCTTCAGCGATGAAAATGCTGACGATCGGATTGATTGCGGTCATCGCCGTCGGCGGTGTCGTCATCGGGCTCGGATACGCCGGCGTGCTGAAAATTCGTGGCATCACGCCCGACAAGCCAAAGCAGTCCGCATCCACTCCGAATCAACAGCCGCAGACCAACATCGCCGCGCAGCCGTCCGCAGTCACCGCGGTGCAACAGCAGCCATCGCCGCAGGCGAACGTCGAAAAACCCGCCGAAGTCACACCTCGCAAAGACGGCACGGAAAGACTTTCGAAACTTTGGTCGAGCATGGATGCTGATGTTTTGAAAAAGATTTTGATGAAATGGGATGAAGCCGACACCCTTCCAGTGCTTGCGAAAATGGATGATGACAAACTCGCGGCGCTTCTTGCGGCGATCGCAGTGGATGACCCCGACAAGGCCGCCCGCATCAGCAAAGGGATTCGCGCTATGGAGAAAGGCGGCAAGTGAAAACGATCGAACGGCTTCTGAAGCACAGCGATCTGGTGTTAGCCATCGCCATTTTGGCGGTGGTTGTGGTTCTCATTCTTCCTGTTCCGCCATGGCTGCTCGATGGAATGCTGGTCATCAGCATCGGAAGTTCTGTGGCCATTGCGCTGATCGCGACGAACGTTTCGCATCCAACGCAGTTCAGCACGTTTCCTTCGGTGCTGCTGCTTACCACATTGCTGCGCGTCGCGCTCAGCATTGCGGCCACGAAACTGATTCTCACATCCGGCGATTCGGGACACATCATCGAAACGTTCGGCGATTTTGTGATGGGCGGCGACTTTGTTGTCGGCCTTGTTGCGTTTTTGATTCTTGTCATCGTGCAGTTTGTGGTGATCACGAACGGCGCTGGCCGCGTAGCTGAAGTGGTTGCCCGATTTACGCTTGATGCGATGCCGGGCAAGCAGATGTCTATTGATGCCGACCTGAACGCAGGTCTCATCACCGAAGCCGAGGCAAAACAACGTCGAAAAGAGATCAAACTCGAGGCCGACTTTTACGGTTCGATGGACGGCGCCAGCAAATTCATTAAAGGCGATGCGATCGCGGCGATTCTCATCATTTTGGTCAACATCATCGGCGGTTTGGTTCTTGGGTTTATGCGCGGCGAAGGCAGCGTAATGGACATCTTGAAGACGTATGCCACGCTGAGTGTCGGCGAAGGTTTGGTTTCGCAGATCCCCGCGCTGTTGGTCAGCACGAGCGCAGGCTTGATGGTGACGCGCGGAGGACAAGAAGCGGGAATGGGCGCTTCGGTTGTGCGTCAGTTTTTGGGTCAGCCTCAGGCGCTGTTGGGAACGGCGATCGGCCTTGCCGCATTGGCGTTCGTGCCGGGCTTTCCAATGTTCACGTTTTTGCTTCTTGCGGCAGGCGTGTTCGCCGCATACAAGTTCGTTGGAAGTTCGGCGGCAAAGGCGTTTTTGACTTCCGATCCCCGCACCGGTCTTCCTGCGCCGCAAACCGTCGCTGCCGGGCCCGCGTCGGATGGAAGGTCCACACCCGATTCTGTCCTGCCGCTTTTGAACGTTGATCCGATCGAGTTCGAAGTCGGATACGGAATTACGCGAATCGTGGATCCGCGTCAGGGCGGCGATCTGCCTTCCAGAATCACAGCCATAAGACGGCAGTTGGCATTGGAACTCGGTTTCGTGCTCCCAAGCGTTCGCATTCGAGACAACGTGCAGCTCGGGCCAAACGATTATGTGATTAGAATCCGCGGCGAGGAAGTCGCCCGAGCGCAGGCGTTTCCCGATCTTTGCCTTGCCATTGACAGCGGCGGCGTCATCAATCAAGTGATCGGCACGCGCACGAAGGATCCGGTTTTTAACATTGACGCCTTATGGATCGAGCGCGGAATGAAGGACCAAGCCGAACGCAACGGGTACACCGTCATCGAACCCACCGCGATGATGAGCACCCACCTTTGCGAAGTTGTGAAGCAGCACGCAGCTGAACTGTTGAGCCGGCAGGAAGTGCAAACCTTGTTGGACAACGCGAAAGAGATCAATTCGACGGTGGTGGAAGAGTTGGTGCCCTCGCACCTTTCTGTGGGAGAAGTGCAAAAAGTGCTCCAGCACCTGCTTCGCGAACGCGTGCCAATCCGCGACATGGTAACGATTTTGGAAACGCTTGCCGACTTCAGCGACCGGATCAAAGATGTTGATCAGTTGGGCGAACTCGTTCGTGCGGCGCTTCCCAGAACCATCACCCGACAATATCTGGATGCAGAGGGCCGATTGACATGCCTGACGATCGAGCCCGAACTTCAAAAGATGCTTGCCGAACAGGTGCAGCAGACTCCGCACGGCAGCGTTCTCGCGTTGGAGCCCGACAAAGCCAAGCAGATCGCTTCGCAAATCGCACAGGCTTCGGAACTCGTGACAGCCAAAGGCGGCAACCCCGTGATTCTCTGCGGCAACAACCTTCGGCTGCCCCTGCGCCGTTTCCTGGATCGCAACGGAGTTTCGACGCCAGTGCTGGCATACAACGAAGTTTCCGCGAGTGCGGACGTTGAGTTCTCGGGACAGATCGCCGCTTGACGCCTAAAGTGGATCGGATGGACGGCGGCGCTTCATCAACGAGCGGAGTTTTCTAACGGCTTGCAGTTCGATTTGGCGGATGCGCTCACGCGATAGTTGCAGTTCGCTGCTCATCTCTTTCAGCACCGAACCCGAAGTGTAAGTCTCGTCCAATCCCAGTCTCCTGCTCATCACCCGGCGCTCGCGCTCCGATAACTGATCGAGAATCGCGTAGAGGCTGCGCATGGACTCTTTGTTCATGATTGTCTCTTCGGGGTCCACCGAATTCTCGTCAGCGATGCGGGAGGTGAAATCAATGGATTCGTCTTCTCCGACCATTCGATCAATGGACACCGGGTCTTGCGCGCTTTGAAGAATCAAGAGCAGTTTCTTTTTGCTGATGCCTAAGGTTTCGGCGATCTCCGCGGCGCTCGGTTCGCGCCCAAGTTGGCTTGCGAGCCTTGCGCGTTCTCGTTCCATCTTTCGAATCGCATCGGAAACGTGCGCAGGAATTCGAATCGTTTTCGCCTTGGAATCAATCGCTCGGCCGATGGTCTGCCTGATCCAATGCGTGGCATAGGTCGAAAACCGAAACCCTCGTTCAGGGTCGAACCTTTCGACCGCATCAATCAGCCCCAGCGCTCCTTCCTGCACAAGGTCTTCAAATGCGATGGAACGGTGGCGGTAGTTTTTCGCGATGTTCACCACCAGGCGCATGTTGGCTTCCACCAGCTTCATCTTGGCGACCTGGTCGCCTGCGCGGGCACGGCGTGCGAGCGCCCGCTCCTCTTCGGGTGATAGAAGCGGCACAGACGTCAGCCGTGAAAGGTAGGACGGAAGCGAATCCCCCTTATCGTCCGGCGACCCATTCGGCAAATGCATCGGATCGAACATGTTTATACTGCTCGGCCCCGGCGCTTCCCGCGCCAGAATGACCTTCTCTTCTCCAACTGCGGCCCTTTGTCCTTCGACCTCGGCTAAGTCAAGCAAATTTCGTGCCTGATGGCCTGCACATGCACGAACAGGCAAACCGGCCGGCGAAACCCGCACAACCTGCTTGAAGTTTAGACGCGCCACCGGGCGGGTGTGTTCTGCATCCTTCAGAACACAGTAAGATCACCGTACCGATGAACGAGAAGACGTTCGTGAGCGAGCGGCGCGGCGATTGGGACAGGCTCGCGGTTCTGGCCAGCCGTGCAGAACTCAGCGTGAACGCGCTGAGCGGCAAAGAGATTCGAGAGTTTGCCAGGCTGTATCGGGCAGCGTGCCGTGACTTGGCGTTCGTTCGCACCCGGAGCACGAACGCAACAATGGAGCGGTTCTTGAACGATCTGGTGGGGCGCAGCCACACCACGCTTTACCAGCATCCGCGCAAGCCGCTTCTGCCCGGTCTGCTGAACGCGCTGCTCGATTCCTGCCGCGCGATAAGACGCAGGTGGGCGTTTGTGGGTGTTTCGATCGGGCTCTTTTCAATCTCCGCGGCGCTGACGAACGGCGTCCTGACCCGCAACTCCGAACTCATCGAGCGGCTGGTTCCCCGGGAGATGTTAGCCAACATCGAGCAGTGGAAAACCAAAAAGCTGCAAGAAAACGACCCTGAGGGATCCACTGTCGCTACGAGCTTTTACATCGTCAACAATACTATGGCGACCGTCACGGCGGCAGCGGGCGGCCTGACGTTCGGACTGATGACCGTGTACGGCTTGTACGAAAACGGAGCGATTCTCGGCGCGCTCTATTCGCAGATGAAGACCGTACACGGAGAGGCGCTGCTCGTAACCTCGCTCCTTCCGCATGGGGTGACTGAGCTTGGGGGCATCTTTATCTCGTCGGCAGGGGGTTTGCTGTTGGGCTGGGCGCTGATCGCCCCTGGCAGGAGGAGTCGTTCGCGGTCAATCCGTGCGGCGGCAAAAGACGCGATGTCGCTGATGATCCTGGGAATCGTGATGATCTGGATCGCCGCACCGATCGAGGCGTGGGTGAGTTTTTCGAAAACCGTCCCGCCCGCGTTCAAAGTGGCGTTTGGGCTGTTCACGCTGCTTGCCTGGACTGCGGCATTTCTGCTCGGGGGCCGAGAGAAACTGCCTCGGTCTGCCTAAAATGATGGTATTGCGCAGACGTGCCGCAAAGGGGGGTACACTGCGCCTTCGCCGCGGACGACCCCAAGGGGTTGGCAAGAGCGGCTCCTGCGTGAGATGAAAAATCGAACGTCTCTGACTTCTGCTGTCTGGGTCTCGACACAAGGATCGGGGCCAAGGGTTGGGTCGGCGCGTGGGCGCCTACATGTCAACTTCTTTGGAGGTAAGTGCTGGTGTTTCTGCTGATCGGGTTCGTCTGCCTGTTGGCTGTTTTCAGTTTCGTTTCTTCTTGGCAATCGCAACGGTTCGTTGGCATCTTCAACTGGCTTCGATCGCGCCTGAAGCGTTCCAATATGGTCGAGCAGGTGCAGGTGGATGAGGGTTGGACGGTTTTTCCCGGCAAAGATGAAGCGGCATTCAAAGATTGGATTTCGCAGGATGATTTCAAACACCCTCGCGATCCCCGCTTGGAACCGG
>Ga0070741_10017797_pt1 | contig 11619 bp, 15 predicted proteins | sample Coa_R1_4_FD_66440 | JGI IMG/M metagenome (GOLD analysis project Ga0070741, IMG submission 66440) | Surface soil microbial communities from Centralia Pennsylvania, which are recovering from an underground coalmine fire - Coalmine... | ecosystem: Environmental > Terrestrial > Soil > Unclassified ...
GATTCCCGCGATCTACGGCGTCACCGATGACCCGTTCCTGGTCTTCACCTCGAACGTGTTCGCGGTGCTCGGTTTGCGCTCGCTCTACTTCGTGCTGGCGGGCTACCTCGGCGGGCTGCGCTACCTGCGGCCGGCCCTGGCGGCGGTGCTGCTCTTCGTCGGCGCGAAGATGCTGCTCAGCGGGGTCGTGACGGTCTCGGCGCCGCTGAGCCTGGCGGTGATCGTCGCCATGCTCGCGATCGCGGTTGCGGCCTCGCTGCTACGGCGTCCGCCCCTGACGGCCGTGCCGCCCGCCGCCCGGCCCGAACCGCTGCGCTGAGGCGCACGGCCGCCATTCAGACGTCCAACTGGAGGAAAAACCATGCCGGCTGAAGCCATCCAATCCACGCCGAACCCGGCAGCACCGGATACGCCCGGCCCCACGCCCGTGAAGCGGGACTGGGGCGAGTCGTTCTATCCCGTCTCGCTGGTGATGACGATCATCGCCTGTGCGCTGCTGCCGGCGATCGCGCTCTTCGGCTACCTCAAGTACCTGATCACCGGAGACGGCTAGCCGGTTGGCCCGGCCGGCTTTATCCGCAACCGGCCGCGCCGCTGGCCACGCAATGAAAGCTCGGTATCGCCATGCAGAATCAACACACCGCATCGCCCCCACTATCGCCTTCGCCGCGCGGCAGGCCGTCGCCGGCCAGCCGGGGTGCGTTCCGGATCGGTCGCCTGTTCGGCGTCGAGATCCTGGCGCATTGGAGTTGGCCGATCGTCATCGCCCTGCTCACCTGGTCGCTGCAGGCCGGCTTCCTGCCCGCGGCCTATCCGCAGTGGACCGTGCAGCAGCGCTGGGCCGTGGGCCTGCTCACCAGCCTGCTGCTGTTCGGCTCCGTGCTCTTGCACGAGCTGGCGCACGCGCTCGTCGCCCGCCGGCGCGGCTACCGCGCGGAGCGCATCGTGCTCTACCTGTTCGGCGGCGGCACCGAACTGACCGACGAGCCGCGCCGGCCGCGGGATGAGTTCTGGATCGCCGCGGCCGGCCCGCTCACGAGCATCGCCGCGATCGTGGCCTTCTCGGCGTTGTGGCTGTGCGGCCGCGTCCTCGATCTGCAGCCGCTCTACCCGCTGGCGGGTTACCTTGCGCTGATGAACGCGCTGCTCGCCGCCTTCAACCTGCTGCCCGGCTTGCCGCTCGATGGGGGCCGCATGCTGCGCGCGTTGCTCTGGAGCGGGCGCCGCAGCCGGCTGCAGGCCACGCACACGGCCAGCATCGGCGGCCGCATCATCGCCGCGTTGCTCTTCGGCGTCGGGATCCTGCGCGTGCTGGGCGGCGACGTGGGTGGGCTCTGGTTCGCGCTGATCGGCTGGTTCCTCTGGGAGGCGGCGCAGAGCAGCTACCGGCGCCTGCTGGTCGAGAGCGCGCTGGGCGCCCTGCCCGTCTCGGCGCTCACCGACCGCGACGTGCCGCGCCTGCCGCCCGATCTCCCGCTGCGGCGCTTCGTCGACGAGTACGTGCTCGGCCGGCAGGTGCAGGCGGCGTTCGTGGCCCCCACGGACGATGCCGATGTGCTTGGCCTGATCACGCTCACCGACCTGCGCCGCGTGCCGCCGGATCAGTGGGACGAGGTATCGGTCTACCGTGCGATGACGCCGCGCGATCGGCTGATCGCGACTACACCCGAGTCCGAGGCGCTGGCGGCGCTGGAGACGATGGCGGCGCACCAGGTGCGGCAGTTACCGGTCTTCCAGGGACGCACCGCGCTTGGGTTGGTCACGCTCACCGCCCTGGCGCAGGCGATTCAGTTGCGGCGAACGCTGCCAGTGGGGCAGCAGCTGGGATAACCGCCGTCCACCCACCGCGGCAGCCGCGGCGAAGGATCCGAGCCGATGTCGATGCTGATCACCACGACTCCGACCCTGCAGGGCCGCGCCGTGCGGCGCCATCTCGGCCTGGTCTGCGGCGAGGCGACGCTGGTGTTGCGCCGCCGGCAACGGCGCTGTGCCGAACCGGAAGCGATCGGCACGCCCGACTGGCCCGGCGAGCGGGCGGTGCAGTGCGCCCGGGAGGCCGTGATCGCGGCGATGACTGCCGAGGCCGAACAGCTAGGCGCCAACCCGATCGTCGCTGTCGATCTCGACTTTGAGCGGCTCGGCGGCAGGCGGCTGCTCGTCTGCGCCAGCGGTACCGCCGTGATCTGCGCGGAGGAGGCGGCCGTCGCCGTTGAAACCGTGGGGCAGCCAGGGGCGCTGGGCAGGTGGCAGGCCGCCCGCTCGCCGCTTCCGGTCGTTCCGCTGCGGCGAGCGCGACAGCCTGCCGCCGAGCGCTCGCCCCGTTGCAGCCGGCGGCCTCCATCTCCCGGTCGGTGAAGATATCTGTCCGACCTGAGCGCAGTGCGCCGATCGGGCACCGTTGCGCTGCGGCGTTGCAGATCGCCGCCGGTTCCGCTGCGGCGTTGCATGGTCAACCATTGCGCTGTGCTCTGGCCACGAACGGCGCCGTATCGCGCAGCGCGATGGCCGATGGGAAGCGAGAATCGCGGGCCGAGGCTCGGCGCCGAAGGCGTGAGCGCGATCTCCCCTCTCCCAGGATTGGGACCAGGGGATGAACCGGGGGGGAGGGCTGCACAGTTGACAGCAGAGCGAACGCGCATACCGCGCGTGGAAAGCGCGTTGGCCTGGGCCGGCTATGCTGCCTGCGCCTGGGCCATCGCCTTCGCCACCCTCAGCTTCTACTGGGCGGCCGGCGGGACGCTGGGCGTCGAGACGAACGCGCCCGCGATCACGCGGCCGGTGCTGGCGCGTGAGCCGGGCTGGATCGCGCTACTCTGGATCACCGGCGCGCTCAAGCTAATCGCCGGGCTGCTGGCCCTCGCCCTGGTGCGGCCGTGGGGCCGGGCGCTGCCACGACGCCTGCTGCTCGCCGGCGGCTGGGTCGCGTTCGCGATCATGGCGCTGTACGAGGGTGCGGCCAGCCTGGTGCAGCACGCGCTGATGCTGGCCGGCGCGATCGCGACGCCGGCGGGCCTGGGCGAAACCTCGGCCCGCTGGCATCTCCTGCTCTGGGATCCGTGGTGGCTGCTCGGCGGCGTGCTGTTCGGGCTCGCCACCTGGCGCTACCAGCGGCCGAGCCACGATCGGTCCGATCCGGCCGGACGCTGAACGCCGTGCCGCGTGTGGCGGTGCGCCGCTCTCACAGGTATTCCGGCGCGGGCGCTGCGTCCCGCGCGGGGTCCTCCGCCGCGGCGAGCAGGCGGGCGAGGCGGCGGTAGACGGCGGCGTTCACGGCGAGGCCGCTGTGGCTGCCGTGCACGCTCAGGTTGTCGGCGTGCGGGTCTCGGGCCACGGCCGCCGGCGCCCGCACGATGCGGTCGTCTGCACTGGCGATCGCGCCGACGCGGATCGTGCGCGGCAGCGGCGGGCTACCGGCGATCGGCGAGCCCAGCGTGATCACCTGGCGTACGGCCTGCGGGTGGCGTCGGGCGATGGCCCGCGCCTGCGCGCCGCCCATGCTGTGGCCGATGATGCTGAGACGGCGGCCCGTGCGGCGATACTCCGCCTCCACACGCTCGCCCAGCTCGGTCAGCAGCCGCTCGGAGAGGCCGGGATTGCGGCGGATGCCCGATCGCATCGTCCGGTAGCCGAGCCGCCGCAGCCAGCCGCGTAGCGGGCGCAGGTAGGCGTCGCCCGCGCCGAGGCCCGGCAGCACCAGCACGGTATGGCCATCGCCGCGCCGCACGCCCCAGCCCCAGAAGACCGGGTCGCGCAGCAACTGGCCGAACTCGAACGCCGGCTGCAGCAGGTCGCCGGGACCGATTGGGAGAGAGCCGCGTGTGCCGGGGAAGGCGCCCGGCCGCGCCGCTGACCAGATCATCGCTTGCTCCTTTCGCTCCTGCGCCATCGCCAGCCGCGGGAACGGCAACCGCGCTACGGGCAGGATGCGGCCGCGGAGACCCGGCGCTCCTCCGCACAGCGGGTGGGATCTGCCCCACCGGATGGGGGGTAGCCGTTTCGGCAGGGCGCGAACTGTGGGCTGCAGATCCTCCATTTCAACGTTCTGCGAGCGCCGCGCGCACGGCGGAGACGATCGTCTCGGTCGCCGCCAGCCGCGCGCTGTTCTCCACGAGCACCGGGCTAATGACGGCGATGCCCCAGCCGCGCAGCAGGTCGAGTGAGGCGGCCGTGCGTGGGTGGGCCCAGAGGCCGGCGTTCAGCGACGGCGCCAGCAGCACACCCCAACCAGCGCCGATCGCATCGGCAGCGATCGAGAGCGCGAGGTTGTCGGCGATGCCTGCTGCCAGCTTGTTCAGCGAGTTGAAGCCGCAGGGCGCGATCACCACCAGCCCCGGCGCGGCGGGCATGCCTAGCTGCTCGTCGAAGTAGCTGTCCACCACGCCATGCCCGCCCGGCAAGGGCGCCAGCGCCTGGTAGAACTCATGACGCGCCACGACTGCCGCGGCGTTCGGTGTGGGCACCACCAGCAGCCGCGCTCCCAGCCCGGCGAGCGCCAGCGCGATCTCCGGCGCCCGCCGGGCGCTGCCCGCGCCCGTCACGATAAGATAGATGCGGTCGTGTTGCGGCATGCCCGACCTCGCCGTTCCTGCCTGAGCGTTATGCAGACGCGCCGAGATACGCCTCGGTCAGCCAGTCGCGGATCGCCTGGTCCAGGTCCTCGGCGTCGTGCAACGCGAAGACGTGCGCCATCCGGTTCGCGCCGGCCCGCGTGGAGCGCCGTACGCGTGGATCGCGTAGCTCTCGCGCGAGCAGCAGCGTGAGCGCGAGCCCGTCGCGCCGCAGCTCGGCAAAGGTGCGCGACGCCTTGAACAGGATACCCACCGAAACTGCTTCAACGTCGACGCCGTCAAGCTCGCGCATGTGTGCGGCAACAGCGTCGAAGATGCGGCGCTGCGCCGGCGGCCGCTCGGCGAAGTAGGCGTCGAGCGAGAGCGCAGGCAGGCAGGTGTGCGGCCGGTTCGGGCGGCCGAACGGCCTCCCACAGCGCGGGCAGATCCAGCGCGTGCGGCTCGTCATCGTCGTGCGTCTCCGTTCCTTGCCCGCACGATGGTACGCTGTCGCAGCGTGTCCGCGTGGGCGTGCGTGCTCGTGCCGCGCCCGGCGGGGCCGCAGATCGCTACCCGAGGTGCAGAACCGATGGGCGAAACAGCGGAGGTGCCGGTCGTCGTCGTGCTCGCGGGGCCGAACGGCGCGGGCAAGACCACCACCTCGCGCGCCGTGCTGCAGGGGGCGCTGGAGGTGCAGGAGTTCGTCAACGCGGACACGATCGCCGTGGGCCTTTCGGCCTTCAATCCGGAGGCAGCGGCGATGGCGGCGGGGCGGATCATGCTGGCGCGCCTGCAGACGCTGGCGGAGCAACGGGCGAGCTTCGCCTTCGAAACCACGCTCGCCTCTCGCAGCTTCGCCCCCTGGCTACAGCGGCGGCAGGCCGAGGGCTACCGCTTTCACCTGATCTTCCTGTCGCTCCCCAGCCCGGAGCTGGCGATCGCCCGTGTGCAGGAGCGGGTGCGGCGTGGCGGCCACCATGTGCCCGACGCGGTCGTGCGCCGGCGCTACGCCGGCGGCCTGCGCAATTTCTTTGCGCTCTACCGCCCGATCGCCGACGGTTGGCGGCTGTACGATAATGAGCAAAGGGGCGAGCCCAAATTGATTGCTTGGAGGGAAGTTGGCGAACAGGACCAAACGATCCTCGACATGGCGAATTGGAACCACTTGCTGGAGCAGAGCCGATGACAACCGAGGCGAATCCGGTGAACGCACCGAAGGATCGATCCGCGCTGTTCAACGACAGCGCTCGAATTCAGGCGGCGCTCGATGAGGCCGTGCGCGCCGCGATCCTCGACCACAAACGCGCCGGCAATCCGATCGCCATCTGGCGGGACGGCCAGGTCGTCTGGCTCGCTCCCGACGAGATTCCCGATGACGACGAGCCCGGCGAGTAGGCGACGCTCGTAAGCTCCACTGGAAGCGGGTACACCCTGGCACCGGTCGTGCAGGTCGGTTTCAGACCGAAATGCCGGCGCGAGGTGCGCTGAGCGGGGACAGCCGTGGCTGAACAGGAGACGCCTGTACCGGCTGTGGCACGGGTAAAGTTGCTGCGCGGTGAGTTCGCTGCGCGATTCGACCGAATCGAGGCGTACCGCGTGGAGTTACCGCCGGGGCAGCAGGCTGGAGCGCATCTGCATCCCGGCGGGGTAGTGGGCTGCGTGCTGGCCGGCGAGATCGCCTTCGCAATCGATGGGCAGCCGGAGCAGACGCTACGCCCGGGCGACGCCTTTTACGAGCCACCCGGCGCCACGATCGCACGCTTCGACAACCGCTCGACAAGCGAGGCGGCCACGTTCATCGCCTTCTACCCACTCGCCGGCGAGCAGCCCCTGATCACGATGCTCTGAGCCGCCGCATCGACGGTGGCTATGCCCGCGGGCGGTACGCTGGCACCGGGTCGCTGTATCCCAACGGGCCAACGGGCGGGGAATGCCTCGCCGCAAGCGCCGGTGCAAACCGTCCGGGCGTCTGCGTCGTACCGTTCCTGTTGGGGTGCGCGCCGATCGCCGCCGTGCAACTACCCCGCCCGGAGGGAGCGATGCCGCCCGTGCACCATCACGTGTACGTCGCCGACGAGCTGCGCCGCTTGCACGAGCAGCCGGCAACGCCGCTTCAACAGGCACGGCTGCGCTGGCTGACGGAGCGGGCCGCGCAGCGCCGGGCCCGCCGTCAGGCGATCGCACTCTGGCTGGGCGACCGCCTGGTTGCGCTGGGAGCGCGGCTGCAGACCCGGGCGAACGCCCACACGCCACCGGAAGCGCCGGTCCGCACCAGCCGGGACGCCGGACTGTGATGCCGCCCCGGCACGGCGAATTGCGGCGCTCGCCGGTTTCCACCTGATCCGCAAGCCGTACGAGATTCTTCGCATGAACTGCCGTGCCGGGGCTTGCGATCGGCCCGCGTGCGCGACAGAATGGAACAAACGTTCTGGCCTAATCATAACATGGCCGCAGCGCAACGCTGACATGGTGTATCACCGATCGGTAAGGAGGTGCTCCATGCGCACCGAATCCGCAGAGCTGGCACAGCGCTTCGAGCAGACGGCCGCCGCCGCTGAGGCGGAGATCGCCGCAATTTCTGACGCTGCCTGGGCAGCGCGTTGCGCCGCCGAGGGCTGGCCTGTCGGCGTCGCCGCCTGCCATATCGCCGAGGGCAACCGCTTCATCGCCGGCGCCATCCAGCGTACGGCCGGCATCAGTCAGATCGATCCGCTCGGTGGCGAGGACATTCACACGATCAACGCCCGCCACGCCGGCGAACACGCCGCCGTAAGCAAAACCGACGTGCTGGCGACCTTCCGCGAGAACGTTGCCTACCTGGCGGGCATCATCCGTGTGCTCACGCCGGAGCAGTTGGAGCGCAGCCGCGAGCTGGCGCCCGGCCGCCCACCCATGACTGTGCGCCAGCTCATCGAGCACGCTGCCAACGGCCACATCACGAACCACCTGGAGAGCATTCGCGCCGCGGCGAGCGTGCAGTCGAGCGTGGCGTAGCTGCACCGCGAGACGGGTGAGCGGCGAACCCGGCGGCGCCTCGCCCGGCGCACCGCTCACCGTTCAGCACCGTGAAGGAGTGAACGCATGCCGGGTCAAACACGCCTCTACGCCGGCACGAAGAAGGGCGGCTTCCGCTTCGCCTCGTGCGATGGCCGCGCAAGCTGGCAGACCGAGGGGCCGATCCTCAAGGGCTGGAGCCTCAACCACCTGATTGAGGACCCGCGCGACCGTCGCCGCGTCTACGCCGCCGCCAACCACGCCGTTTGGGGGCCGACCTTTCCGCGGAGCTGCGACGGCGGCCAAAGCTGGGACGAGAACGGCCCGTCGCCCGCCTTCCCCGCCGACGATGGCCGCACCGTGGCCGCCGCCTGGTGCGTGCGCCCCGGCCACGCCGACCACCCCGGCGAGTTGTGGGCCGGCGCCGACCCGGCCGCACTGTTCCGCTCGGAGGACTGGGGCCAGAGCTGGCAGTCCGTGTCCGGCCTCACCGACCATCCCACGCGGCAGGCGGGCATGTGGCAGCCGGGCGGCGGTGGGCTGATCATCCATCACGTCAGCCTCGACCCGAGAAATGCGGACAGCCTGATCGCCACGATCTCGGCCGGCGGCGTCTTCCGCAGCGACGATGGCGGCAAGAGCTGGCGGGCGATGAACCGTGGCCTGCGCGCCGGCTTCATGCCGGACGATACGGTCGAGGCCGGCCACTGCGTCCACCGCCTTGAGCGCTCGCCCATCGACCCGAACTACCTGTTCCAGCAGAACCACTGCGGCGCCTATCGCAGCACGGACGGCGGCGAGAGCTGGCAGGAGGTAACGGCGGGGCTGCCGTCGGAGTTCGGCTTCGCCGCCGCGGCGCACTGGCACGAGCCGCGTACCTTCTACTGCGCCCCGCTGGTGGCCGATGCGTTTCGCGCCTTTCAGGACGGCAAGATGACGATCTGGCGCACCCGCGACGGCGGCGATAGCTGGGAGCCCCTGCGAACCGGTCTGCCGCAGGAAAACGCCTATCTCTGCGTCTACCGCGGGGCGATGGCGACCGACGACCACGACCTCTCCGGCGTCTACGTGGGCACCAGTACCGGCCAGATCTTCGCCAGCCGCGATGGCGGCGACTCCTGGTCGCTGATCGTCGACTACCTGCCACCCGTGCTCTCGCTGACCGTAGCGACGGATGAGTAAGCGAGGTATCGGTGGAGCGCTCGCGCTGCCGGTGCAGGCGGCGCGGGCGCTGATGCTCGCCGCACAGGGGCTGCAGGCGCCACCGGCGCGGCCCGCAACGAAGGCGGACGTGCTCGCCTGCCTCCGTCGTATGGGCGCGCTGCAGATCGACACGATCCACGTGGTGGCGCGCAGCCCCTACTTCGTGCTCTGGAGCCGGCTCGGCGACTACCCACCGGTCTGGCTCGACGAGCTGATGGCCGAAGGCGCCCTGTTCGAGTACTGGGCGCACGCCGCCTGTTTCCTGCCGATCGAGGATTTTTCCCTCTATCGCCGCCTTCGGCTCGCCGGCTCCCGGCGCGGGGCGTGGTTGGAGCAGTGGCTACGGCAGCACGCCGACGTCGCCGATGCCGTCCTGGCGCGCGTGCGCGAGCACGGCCCCACGCGGGCGATCGACTTCGAAGGCGACGGCTCGGCCCGCGGGGGCTGGTGGGACTGGAAGCCGGAGAAGCGGGCGCTTGACTACCTGCATACGGCGATGGAGCTGATGATCGTCCGGCGCGAGCGCTTCCAGCGCCTCTACGATCTGCGCGAACGAATCCTGCCGGACTGGGACGACGCGGCCGCGCCACCGCTGCCCGAGGTGTATCGCACGCTCACGTTGAAGGCGTTGCGGGCGCTGGGCGTGGCGAAGGCCGGCTGGCTGCCGGATTACTTCCGCCTGCCGAAGGCCGGGGTTGCCGCGGCGCTGCGCGAGCTGGTCGAGGCGGGCGAGGTGCTGCCGGCAGCGGTAGAGGGCTGGCCGGAGCCGGCGTACGTTGCGCGGGACAACCTGCCGCTGGCCGAGCAGGCCACGGCCGGCGTCCTGCAGCCCGCGCACACGACGCTGCTCACGCCGTTCGACCCGCTGATCTGGCATCGGGCGCGGCTGCGCGAGGCGTTTGGCTTCGACTATCTGCTCGAGTGCTACGTGCCGGCGGCGAAGCGGCGCTACGGCTACTTCACGCTCGCCATCCTGCATCGCGACGCCGTCGTGGGCCGGCTGGATGCGAAGGCGCAGCGCAAGGCGGGCCAGTTCGAGGTGTTCAATCTCTACCTGGAGCCGCACGTCGCGCCGAGCGAGGAGCTGGCCGCCGCGATCGCCGGCACGCTGCGCGACTGCGCCCGGTGGCACGGCACCACGGAGGTCATCGTGCATCGCGGCGAGCCCACCGGCTTCGCCGCGACGCTGCAACGCCTGCTGTAACGACCCCTTCCCCGCCATGTTCACTGCCGCTGAGCCTGCCCGGAGTCCCGCAGATCGCCAGGTCACGGTCGCCATGGCGCGAGCGCCGCGATCGCCGCCTCGTCCGGCGGGCCCAGGTGCTCCCGCGCCAGGAACGCCGCGACATCCCCGGCGAAGACGCGCAGCAGGCAGGCGGCGCCGGCCCAGGCGCCTTCGACGATTTCGGGCGGATAGCGCAGCCGCCCGCACGCCTCGAAGAACTCGTCCTCATCCACCAGCCGCGGCGGTGCGCCCGGCTCCAGCACCACGTCGAGGTCGAGGTCGACGTAGGAGATCACATCACCGTCGAAGACCGCCGGTGTTTGCACGTTGCCGTACCAGTGGCGCAGCCCGCGCGGCTCGCTCAGGTCGAAGAGGCCGTACCAGCGGTCGCTCCACAGATAGTTGATCACCGCACGGTGTCGCACGACGCCAAGGGGCACGCCGTCGCGCAGCGTGGCGCTGCCGAGTGGATGCCCGACCGTCGCCCGGCCGTCTTGCAGGGCGAGCAGGTAGCCGGGCAGCTCCCAGTTCAGCCGCCCGTCGAAGAACAGTTTGCGTACCAGCACCGACGGGGACGGCGCCCCGGCCCGCGGAACCCAGACCTCGCCCCTGCTCATGCGGCCGTTGCCCCCTCCACGCGCGAATACCACATTATATAAGTGCCCCGTACGCTGGCCTTCAGCCGCCCGGATCGGCTATAATTGTGTTACAGATGGCGGCGCAGCACACGCCGCCTGTAGCCACGCCTCCACGGCAACCGTGCGGGTTCGGTCCTGCTCTCGCCGATACTGGTGAGGAGGATCTGCCGTCGCGGCGCCGGTGGCCGGCGGGCAGACGAATACGCGTGGGAACGAGAGCGCATGGTTGATCAGTTGACCCGTCCGGGCACCGTGAACGGCACGTATGACGCCTCCAACATCCAGGTGCTGGAGGGGTTGGAGGCCGTGCGCCGCCGCCCCGGCATGTACATCGGCAGCACGGACCACCGCGGCCTGCACCACCTGGTGTACGAGATCGTCGACAACAGCACCGACGAGGCGATGGCCGGCTACGGTGACCGCATCGACGTCGCGCTGAAGGCCGACGGCTGGGTCGTCGTTTCCGACCAGGGACGCGGCATCCCCGTGGATAAGCATGCCAAGACCGGTCGCTCGGCGCTCGAAACGGTGATGACGGTACTGCACGCCGGCGGCAAGTTCGGCGGCGGTGGCTACAAGGTCTCCGGCGGTCTGCACGGCGTCGGCGCCTCGGTCGTCAACGCGCTCTCGACCCAGCTCTGGGTCGAAGTTCGCCGCGAGGGGAAGGTCTGGCGGCAGGAGTACCAGCGCGGCGTGCCGCAGGGCGATGCCAGGGTCGTGCGCAAGATGCGCGAAGACGAGCTTACCGGCACGACCACCGCCTGGCTCGCCGACGCGGAGATCTTCAGAACCTCAGAAGGCGTCGCCAGCTACGACTTCGATACGCTCGCCCAGCGCTTCCGCGAAACGGCCTATCTCACCAAGGGGCTGTGGATCCATCTCGAGGACGAGCGCAACGACCGCGAGGTCAATTTCTACTTCGAGGGCGGTATCCAGAGCTTCGTGCGCCACCTCAACGCCGACCGCGAGGTGATCAACAAAACACCGATCTACATCGACAAAGAACGGGACG
>Ga0070741_10017798_pt1 | contig 11619 bp, 11 predicted proteins | sample Coa_R1_4_FD_66440 | JGI IMG/M metagenome (GOLD analysis project Ga0070741, IMG submission 66440) | Surface soil microbial communities from Centralia Pennsylvania, which are recovering from an underground coalmine fire - Coalmine... | ecosystem: Environmental > Terrestrial > Soil > Unclassified ...
TGGCTTCATCGGAAAGGCCGGCGAACAACGTCTCGATTCCGTCCATGACCACGCGCTTGGCCTTGATGGCATCGACAGCGTGTCCCAGACGAATAAACAGGCCGTCCAGGTTGTATTCTCCAATCTCGTCGATCTCGTTTCGGTCAATCCGAATGTAGTCTACCCACAACTTCTTGCGCCGGACCAGTTCGTTGAGATCCAGGCCCAGCGAGGCGACATTGGCGGCGAGTTTGTCCGCTGTCTCTTCAAACTGAAGGCAGACTCCGGGCTCCCCGTATTTCAAAGCGCCATGCACCAGGAATTCTGTTGACAGGAGAGTCTTGCCACAACCCGGGCTGCCCACTATAAGTGTGGTGCGGGCCTTCGGCAGGCCGCCGCCGGTGATTTCATCCAAGCCTTCGATTCCTGTTGGGGCCTTCGGGATAGGCGTACGGACGCTCTTACTCCCATTTCGGTGCATACCTGATGAACTCCACTAATGAACTCCGCCATGTTATCACGCCGGATTTTATGGGCGTTGCAAAGGGCGGCCCGGTGGTGCGGTCCGCGTACTCAGACAAATGCCCTATTTCAGATAGCGGCAGCCCGAAAGTAGTCCGGCAGGCCTGACTTAGTCTCCCGCAGAATCTCCAGCACCGCGCGGCGGTCGGCCGTCGACAGCCGCCCATACTTGGGCGCGCGTTCCTCTCCGGAAAGGATCTGCCAGAGGCGCTGGTAAATCGCCGCCTTCGCTTCGCCCGGCAGTCCATCGAATGCCGGGCTGTAAATCATGTAGCTGCACGGATAGCGCATCAGACGGCGTTCCAGATCGAATTGACGCAGCGACCGCCCCCGGGTGTCCCGCGGTCCCTGGCCCGAAAATATTTCGGTGAACCCCGATGTCCCCTGAATGCGTCCACGGAGCGGCGCCTCATCGACAAAGAGCATGTAGTCGGCGACTTCGTGGGCGGCATCCCGGAGCAGAGCGGATCGCTCCGCGGGTTTGCCGGCGTTCTCGCCATAGCCGGCGAACCGGACTTCCCAACCCACGCGCGTCAAGAGATTGATCATGCGCATCTGGTGATTGAAAACCAAGAGCGCGACGATATCGCTATAAGCAGAAAGGTAAGAGCTCGTCTTGAACTTCGTCTCGAGTGAATCGAGATCCGCACCTTTGGAGATTCGTTCCGCCTCACCGCCATTCGCGAAGGTCAAATTCCCCATGTGGGGCAGCGCGCCCGTCTTCCCCGTCACGTACCATCCCCCCCAACGCTGCGCGAATGGACTGCGATGATCGGTCACGAATTCGCCGCGCGGGCGCATGGCAGTGCCGTCGGGCGCCGCAAACACGCTACGCACCAGCATCCCGGGGACACCCAGGGTCGCATAATCCTCATGGCATTGCAGACATCCGTCTCGACGAATGAATTTCGGGCTTACCGAGGGGCTCTGTTCGAGGGTATAGAAGATGGCGCCCTGCTGAGGATCGTCGGCGGCCACTTCCACAAATGGCTCGCCGGGTACCCATCCAACCGCGACCGAATCGTTGAAGAATAGAGTCCGCGGATTTGTCGGGCTGATGATTCTTTGTTGCAGGCTCGTCTTCGAAAAAACCATTATCTGCGACTCGATCGGGACGTTCAACGCCTCGAGCACCGATCGTAAATAGCCGGGAGTTCCTTCGTACTCAAGTCGGATCTTCCCTTCTTGCAGCCGGGCATTTAGTTCCGACACCGCGTTGTGCTCGGGACGCGTTGCGTATTCGATGGCGGGGTGGTCCAGTTCACCCGGAAACGGGCTGTCGAAATCCAGGCCGGCCGCCGCTCCGAGAGCCGCCAGGCACGCGAATAGCGACATCGAGAACCAATTCAACCGAATCGCGCACCTCCTGAATTCCTTCAGCTTATCTCATGAGGCGCCGGTGAATTCGATAGGCCCCTCGGTCAGGCGCAGGCGGCCATGGCTTTGGGCGCGCCCTCGGGCTCGAACGTTTTGTGCCACTGCCGCCAGGCATCGGACAGGGTGCGACGCAACTCGGAGGCGTTAAACGGCTTTGCCAGCACATCGTAGGCGCCGGCATTGAGTGCATTCGTCCAGAGGTCCTCATCGGCCTGCCGCGAAGCGATAATTACATAGGGAGGAGTTGGAAAATTGGCGAGTTGCTCCAATAACTCCTTCCAGTTGCCCGGATGCAAGTCCCGCTCGCTAATCAGCAGCGGGATTCGATGCTCTTCAAGAAGCAGGAGCGTGGATGTCAGCGAGTCGGATTCGCGGATCTGCCACTGTGACCCTTGTAGCAATTTTCGCAAGGTCGCATGATCTTCTTTCACCGGGCTCACTGATAGTACGGAATACAAATGAACCATGGTGACCACCACTCACATTACTGTCACCAACTAATGTGGGCCTGTTTACTAACCCTGTCAACGTCGCATTTTCCAACAAAGAGAGCTGATTGTCATACTGTTCCTGTCATGTTAAGTACAAAGGCCGATATGCACAGCACCCGCATCCGCTTACAATACAGACAGGGAGCCTCATCATATATGAAAACTCTTCGTACCATCGGGATCTCATTGCTTGCGGCGTCCGTAGGGGCTGGTGTGGCCCTGTTGCTTGCTCCACAGTCGGGGGAGAAGACGAGGCGGCTGGTTCGCTTCAAAGCGGAAACCTATGCGAAGGATCTTCGCGAAGGGATGAGCGCGAATGCTTCGGCTCTCTATAAATCCGGAGCGAAGAGCACACGACGTGCGATAAAGCGCCTCGGCCGGACTATTAAACCCATTGCCGCGTAAGCCAGTGGCGTTGCTTAACCGCCCTTGGCGTCGTGAACTCCGGTTCCCGCGAGTTCTTCAATTTTTGAGCCGTGCCGGTCGATCCGCTGGGGAATGGCAGCGTACATACTGACTAATTCCTCGGTCGGACGGTGATCTTCAGGAGCGAGAGCGGATAGGGGGTGGGCAACCAACCGCTTGCGGGGCAGCGCGTCACAAACGGCCCGCGCCATGTCGCAGGTGCCGTCGCTGCCTCCCATGTCGTAGGTCCGAACGTGACCGTCCTCGATCACCTTACCAATAGCCTTGATGATGCGCTGGGCCATCTCGATTTCGCCAAGCCATTCTGTCATCATCGCCGCCGCCAGAATGGCCGCTAGCGGATTGACCTTGTTCTGTCCGGCGTATTTCGGCGCTGAACCGTGAGTGGGTTCAAAAACTGCGTACTTCTCGCCGATGTTCGCGCTGTAAGCGAACCCCATACCGCCTACTAATTGGGCGCACAGGTCCGATAATATGTCGCCGAACAGGTTCGTCGTGACCAGAACGTCGTAGTCGAGCGGATTTTTCAGCAGCCACATGCACATGGCATCGACGTTCGCGGTTTCAAACTGGATTTCCGGATAATGCGCCGCCACTTCCCGGGCGCATTCAAGAAACACACCACAGGTCGCCCGAAGGACATTGGCTTTGTGAATCGCCGTGATTTTGCGGCGGCCGTGGCGGACCGCATATTGAAACGCCGCATTGATAATGCGGCGGGAGGCCGCGCGCGTGATGCTGCGGATCGAGATTGCGGCGTCGGCTGCCAGCTCCTGCATTCCCGGCTCCGCCCGAAACCGTTCAGGCACCTGCGGAAATTCGACCCCGCAGTACATGCCTTCCGTGTTCTCCCGAAAAATGACCAAGTCGATGTTCTCGCGATAATTGAGCCGGTTTCCGAAGAACGCCCGGCACGGCCGGAGACAGATATAGAGATCCAGCAACTGGCGCATGCGGACAATGGGACTGCGGTACGTCAGTCGGCGCGGCTGCAACTCGGGCGCGAGTTCGCGCGCCGCATCCGCCATCGGCTTCGAGGTGATCGCGCCGAAGAACGCGCAATCCGTGGACGCGAGCAGGTCCAAGGTGCGCTGGGGCAGGGCATCGCCTTCCCGGCGCCAGAACTCCCAACCGATATCCCCGTGCAGGTACTCAGCCTGGAGCCCCGCCGCATCCAACACAAGGCGTGCCGCCGTGGCGACCTCCGGCCCGATGCCGTCGCCCGCCAGCCACGCAATCCGATAAGCGCGCATTGCATCCTCCTGATTAAGAACCATGTGGGGCAGACTTTCAGTCGGCCCATTCACGCGGCATGTTTTCGCTTCAAATATGGAATTAACCCGCCCGCCGCGAGCAGCTCCACGCAGCGCGGGTCGAGCCGCGCCGCCGCCATCACCCGCCTCTGCGTCAAATTCCGAATCTCGCCACCGCAAAGGTCAATCTCCAGGTGGTCGCCGACCGCGCACACCAGGCTCGCCTCGGGTGCAACCACCGCTGCCAACCCGAGATTGATTGCGTTGCGGAAGAAAATCCGGCCAAACGAGGCGGCGATTACAGCCCCTACGCCTGCGAACTTCAGGGCCGCCGCGGCCTGCTCCCGGCTGGAGCCGCAGCCGAAATTCTTCGCCGCCACAATGAAATCGCCCGGCGCCAAATCCCGGCGAATTTCCGGATGGCTCAGTTCGAACAAATGCTCGGCGGTTTTCTCGCGGTCCGTGATGTTCAGAAAGCGCCCGGGATAGATGACGTCGGTATCCACATCGTCGCCGAGCACGACGCGCACGCTGCCGCTCAGCCTCAGAATTCGATCAGGCATGATTCCTCCTGAAGAATCGAAGCCGGGTGCGCCAACCGCCCCGCGATCGCCGAAGCCGCCACCACCGCCGGGCTGGCCAGATAAACGCGCGAATCCTTGCTGCCCATGCGGCCCACGAAATTGCGGTTGGTGGAAGAGACGCAGGTTTCGCCCGCGGCGAGAATTCCCTGATGTACGCCGACGCAGGGGCCGCACCCCGGTGGATTGATCATCGCGCCGGCCGCGACCAGCGTTTCCAGATAACCCAGGTGCAAGGCTTCGCGGTAGACCTGTTGCGATGCCGGAATCACGATCAGCCGCGTGTGGTCGCAGATGGTGCGCCCGGCAACGATGCGGGACGCCACCTCGAGATCCTCGAGCCGCCCATTGGTGCACGACCCGAGGACCGCTTGATCGATCGCAATATCACCGACCTCCGATAACGGCTGCACATGGTCCACCGCGTTCGGGCACGCGATCTGAGGCTCGCGCAGTTCCCGCCCGGCATCAATGGTGACGACACGTTCGTACTGCGCATCCGGATCGGGCGCGATCAGATTAATCCTCAGCGGGGTGAGTGGTCGCAAATATCCGAGCAGAACATCATCCACCGGAGTGAACGCGACCTTCGCACCCATCTCCATCGCGAGATTCGTCAGCACCATCCGTGACGCCACGCTCATGCGCCGGATGGCCGGGCCATCGAACTCCACGGCGCGGTAGTCCGCTCCATCCGCGCCGAGTTTCCCGATGATGTACAGGATGAGGTCTTTCGCGGAAATCCACTCGCCGAACTCCCCTCGCACATCAATCCGGATCGTCGCGGGAACCTTGAACCATAGTGAGCCCTCGATCCACACGCCCGCCATTTCGGTCGCGCCGATGCCGGTGGCAAAGGCGCCGAATGCGCCGTGGGTCGTCATGTGCGAATCGGTGCCTACCACCAGCATGCCCGGGCGTACGTGGCCGTTTTCGGGCAGCACCTGGTGGCAGATTCCTCCGCGGCCCACGTCATAGAAGTGCGGGATGCCCTGCGCCGCGACAAATTCGCGAATCGCCTTGTGCGTGGCGGCAGTGCGCTCCGATTCCGCGGGCACCCGATGATCGAAGATAATCACAATCCTGGTGGGATCCCAGACGCGCCGCACACCGATTTCGAGAAAGCTCTTGCGCACCAAGTCGGCGTTTTCATGGCTCATCGCGAGATCCACATGCGCCACGACGACCTGGTCGGGAACCACGCATTCCTGCCCGGAGGCCCGGGCCAGAATCTTCTCCGCTAGTGTCATGCCCATGACCGACCTCCTGTGTTCAGCGCCCGACACCGGCCAGCGCCGGAAGGTACTCGCGCTCCATCGCTCGATATTCCGGCAGTCCGACGAATGCCGTGTACTCCGCGAAACTGCTCACACGCTCCGTCTGGCCGGCGAGGATTCCGGTAGCCGACGCGTGAAGCGCCACAAAGAAATCCGTCAGCGCACGGTGCGTCGCCAGAATCGAAGCGACCGGAATGCTGACGCGCGCCACTCCCATCGCCGCCAACTCGGGAATCGGAATGAGCTCGGTGCGCACTCCGGTCACCCCGTCCATCAGGTTCACCGACAAGAGTCCGCGAACCTCCCGAACCGCCCGCTCAATATCGGCGCGAGTGCCGATTCCGTCGATAAATGAAATATCCGCTCCGGCCCGGAGGTAGAGGTTCGCGCGCTCGATCGCATCAGTGAGGCCGTGGACCGCGTAGGCATCGGTGCGCGCATTGATCACGATGTCTTGCCCGAGCCGATGCCGCGCATCGGCCATGGCACGGACCTTCCCCACCATTTCCTCGGCGTCGGTCACCTGTTTGCCATCCATGTGGCCGCACCGCTTCGGGAACACCTGGTCTTCGATGTTGACGCCCGCCACTCCCATTTCGATCAGCCGCTCGGTGATTGCCGCGGCGTTGATGGCGTTGCCTCCACCGGTATCGATGTCGGCCATTACCGGAATGCCCACGGCACGCGTGATATGGCCGGTGAGGTCGAGGATATCTTTCATATCGACCAGGCCGACGTCCGGTTTGCCGAGCAGGCTTCCGGCCAAGCCGAAACCGCTGATCTGGACCGCTTCGAACCTGGCTCGTTCGACGATCTTGGCGCTCAGCGCGTCATGACATCCCGGAACGACGACCGCTTGTCTGCGCTGCAAGGCAGACCGGAGAACAGAAACTCGATTGGACACACCTTGGCTCTCCTTGGTTGCCGATTCCGGTATAGCATATGGCGACCTGATTATCTGGGGGGCCTGGCCAAAACAACGCCCAGAAGTCACCGAGACAGAATTTCAGGGCTTCATTGATTCCATGCGGCGCTGCCGCAACGGAAACCATCAGAAGAACTAACTCTCAGCCTTTGATCACCGCCATCGGCCGCAGCCGTGCAACCTTGTGCGCCAGGCCGGCGCGGTGGACCACCTCAATCACTTCGTCAACATCCTTATACGCATCCGGCAGTTCTTCCAGAATGCCGTCCCGCGTTTCACTGCGCACCAGAATTCCGGCTTCTTCCAGCTTGCGAGTTTCTGTTTTGGCATCGCGGCCGCGCTTCGCTGCCGTGCGCGACATCAGCCGCCCGGCTCCATGACAAACGCTGCCGAACGTTTCCTGCATCGCGCCCGGAGCCCCTACCAGTACCCATGATGCCGTCCCCATGCTGCCGGGAATGAACACTGGCTGGCCCACCGATCGATAGGCCGCCGGGATTTCGCGGTGTCCCGACGGGAAGGCGCGAGTTGCACCCTTGCGGTGTACCAGCACTTCCCGCCGGTGCCCCTCCACCTCATAGCGCTCCTGCTTGGCGATGTTGTGACAGACATCGTAGATCAAATCCAGGTGCGCTTCCTTCCCGAAGATCCGCTGAAACGCCTCGCGTAGGAAGTGGAGAATCCCCTGCCGGTTCGCCCATGCGAAGTTGGCGGCGGCGCGCATCGCGGCCAGATAGGAGCCGCCTTCTTCAGAAGCTATCGGTCCGCAGGCTAATTGCCGGTCGGGCAGCCTGATGCCATAGCGCACCATGTTCTGATTCATCAAGGCCACGTAGTCCGTGCAGACTTGGTGTCCCAGCCCACGCGAGCCGGAATGGATTAGCACCACCACCTGCTTTTCGCGAAGCCCGAACGCCTGAGCGGCCTTGGGGTGGTGAATCTGTTCGACAAATTGCACTTCCAGGAAATGATTGCCGCTGCCCAGAGTTCCTAATTGCGGCCGGCCTCGTTCTCGGGCGCGCTCGGAAACGGCGCATGGATCGGCGCCCGGAAGTGCGCCGCCCGCCTCCGCGAACTCCACATCGCGGGGTTCGCCGTAACCGTTTTCGACCATCCAGGCCGCACCTTGCACCAAAACCCGGTCAAGCTGCTTTTGATTGATCGCTACCCGCCCCGTGGTCCCCGCTCCGCAGGGCACATCGCGGAAGATCTGGTTGATCAGTTCGCGCAAACGCGGCCCGACTTCGCTTTCTTGAAGCGTGGTGCGCACCAACCGTACACCGCAGTTGATGTCAAACCCCACACCACCCGGTGACACCACACCTTCTTCCATATCCATCGCCGCCACGCCGCCGATCGGAAATCCGTATCCCTGGTGGATGTCCGGCATAGCCAGGCTAGGCCCTACAATGCCAGGCAGCATCGCCACATTCATGGCCTGCTGGACCGACAGGTCGGTACGGATATGGTCCATTAACGATTGACTGGCGTAAACCACAACGTCGGTACGCATCCCCCGCCGCTCCTCGCGAGGTATGCGAAAGCGGCATGCGTCGAGTTGTTCGATCTGGATCTCATGCGCTATTTCAGACATCCAGATAAACTTCAGCAATCCATTGGCCGTGACTCTCGGTGATGCGCAACTGGTGCCAGGTAACCGCTTTGATGATCAGCCTCGGGTGATGACGCTCGGCGTCACGCGGCTCACCCATGCCCACCGCGGTGATCCGCTTCGGGCCGATCTCCGACACCCGAAAGGTGCGAAATGCGACCCGTTTCCCATCGAACCAATACAGGACCTCGCTGAGCCACGCGACCAGCAACGATTCCACATCACCGGCCGCTGCTTCGAGGGGGTACGGCTCGCGCGGGACGACATCTTCGATCTCATCGGCGATCGACACCAGCGCCACCGCGGCATTTTCAAACAGTTCCGCGAGCGTTTTGCCGAAAGCTCGAAAACCGATGTCGGCCGGGTGCTCCAGAATTTCGAAAGGGGAGTTGGGCACCGCTTCGAAGATAACAAAAAGGGTCCCAATAAGCCGTCTCCTGAGCCGCCCGGGACCCGCCTGCACTCAAGGCCCGCTGCCCACTATGAGCCTGACCTTCCGAACCGGACTCACAGGGCCGGACCACACTCGCGGGCCTGACCACCATCGGACGACTACTTCAGCTTATTGGGACCTAATTCTCTTATAGACCCCTCGCGCCGCGCGGTCAAGTGGTTTCTTCCCGCACGGCCTTAGGGTCCGGCAACACGCATGCCGCCTTGACACTCGTGTCTTTCGTTATGTAGCATCTAAGCCGGTACGTCGCGGTAGTCCGCTCAGAGGGTCGGAGAAATCATTTCATGCGATTTTCGTCAATCAATTTGATGGCGGTAGCGCTGTTTTTGTTGGCGGTGCCAACCGTCCAGGCACAGGCATACCGGGCGCCGCGCGCGGCCGACGGGCATGCCGACCTGAACGGCATCTGGGAAGCGCTCAACACCGCTAATTGGGATCTGGAGGACCACTCGCCCACGCCTGGGACCATGTGGGAAACGGGAGCGATCGGCGCCGAGCCCGCGGGCCAGAGCGTCATCGAGGGGGGCACGATTCCGTATTTACCCGCCGCGCTCGAAAAAAAGAAGGCGAATTTCGCCAACCGGCGGACCAATGATCCCGAAGCGAAGTGCTACATGCCGGGTATTCCGCGCGCGAACTACATGCCCTATCCTTTCCAGATCGTGCAGTCGCCCAAAGGCATTCTGTTCGTATACGAATATGCCAGCTCGAACCGTTTCGTCAACATGGGAAAGCCGCAGGAAGCCGGGTCCGACACCTGGATGGGAACCAACAACGGGCGTTGGGAAGGCGACACGCTGGTGATTGATGTAACAGGGTTGAATGGCCTGGCCTGGTTCGACCGGGCCGGCGACTTCGGGAGCGACAACCTCCACGTGGTCGAGCGATTTACGCGCACCGACCGCGACCACCTGCAGTACGAAGCTACGATCGAAGATCCGAAGACATTCAGCCGGCCGTGGAAGATCAGCATGCCCCTTTACCGGCGCGTGGAAAAGAACGCGCAATTGCTGGAATTCAAGTGCGTGGAGTTTGCCGAAGAACTGCTCTACGGCCAATACAAGAAGAAGTAGTACGAGCCGATTCGGATGCAAACGGTGATGATTATGAAACGCCGATTCCTCTTTGCAATCGCAGTGGCGCCGGTGCTGCTACTTGCGCCTGTGCCCGGACTGGCTCAGCAAGCCGCGCCCGCCGCGGCCAAGAAGTATACACCGCCCAAGACTCCCTGGGGCGATCCCGATTTGCAGGGCATCTGGCCGGGCAATATGGGTGTCCCCATGCAGCGCCCAAAAACCATGGGAGAGCGAACGGAACTGACCGAAGAAGAATATGCCAAACGCGTGGATCAGGCGCAGAAGGCCTCGGCTGCGGATGCCGTCGAAGTTGCTCCGTCGGACCAGCGAATCGGCATCGGCCCGCCCTCGTACTGGACCGAGCGCGGCAAGCCCACCCGCCAGGCGTCATTGATCATCGATCCTCCCGATGGCCGCCTCCCGCCCATGACGCCCGAAGCCAAAGCCATTCAGGCGAAGACGCCCGCCGCGTGGGGCGGCAAGGCGAATTGGGTCGACGACGTCAATCTCTATTACCGCTGCGTCACGCGCGGAGCGCTGGGGTCGATCATTCCCGTGGTCTACAACAACGGCAATCAGATTCTGCAGGCGCCTGGATACGTGGTCATTCGCAATGAGATGATTCACGAATCGCGCGTGATTCCGCTCGATCGGCGGCCGCACGTGGGATCTGCAATCCACGAATATCTCGGCGATTCACGCGGCCATTGGGAAGGCAACACCCTGGTGATCGAGACCACCAATTTCACCGATAAAACCAGCATCGGTTCCAATGGCGTTGCCTATAACGGCGAAGGCGGACGGAACAGCGAAGCGCTCCGACTGATCGAGAGATTGACGCGCGTCGACGACAACACCATCAACTACCAGGCCACCGTCGACGATCCCCAAACCTGGACCAAGCCCTGGACGATCTTGATTCCTCTGAAGCGCGACGATAAGTATCAATTTCTGGAGTATGCGTGTCACGAAGGGAATTACGCGTTGAAGGATATTCTGGCGGGGGCGCGAGCGCAGGAAGCCGAAGGCAAAGGCTCGAAGTAGCACGGCCGCTTTTCGCCGCGGCCGCCCTGCTCTTGGCCCTGAGTCCGGCGGGGGCGGCGCCGCTGCTGCAGAATGCGTTAAACCGGCACACGTTCTCCCTGAACGGCGACTGGCACGCTATTGTCGACTCTCGCGACTACGGCGTCGCGCGACGGTATTTCCAGAATCTCAATCCGTTTACTTCGCCCGGTGTCGTCGAATATGATTTCGCCACCGCGCCGGCGTTGCACGTCCCCGGAGACTGGAACTCGCAGAAACCGGAACTGTTGCTCTACGAAGGCACGGGTTTGGTACGAGCGGGCATTTTCCTATCATTTGGACACGGGCCGCCATGCCTTCTTCCATGTAGGCGCGGCAAAATTATCGGGCCCGCGTGTGGATGAACGGGCAGCCGCTCTGTGAGCATGAAGGCGGATTCACGCCATTCGATTGCGAGGCCACCAAACTCCTCAAGGATGGCGACAATTCCGTAGTCGTTTCCGTGAGCGACACGCGCCACCCCGACGACATCCCGGCGCTCAACTTCGTGGAATTATGGCGGGCTCACCCGCGACGTCAGCCTGATCGATGTGCCCGCGGCCTTTATCGAAGACTACTCGCTA
>Ga0070741_10017799_pt1 | contig 11618 bp, 7 predicted proteins | sample Coa_R1_4_FD_66440 | JGI IMG/M metagenome (GOLD analysis project Ga0070741, IMG submission 66440) | Surface soil microbial communities from Centralia Pennsylvania, which are recovering from an underground coalmine fire - Coalmine... | ecosystem: Environmental > Terrestrial > Soil > Unclassified ...
CCCCCCAAAATGTCAAACTGCTACTGCCACCCCGGCAGAGCCGGGGGGTCTCCCATGTTTGGCTAGAAGGCGAGGAGTTAAGAGTTGTCGACCGGAATTCGGCCATTGTCACCAAAAAGGCTTGACCATCCCGTTTACAAAACACTTTTGGCCTTCTTGGAGTTGTGCAAAATAGAACGCGCAGGATTATTCGGTGATATGCAAAAACTTTGACCGCTGAGCATTTGGCCACACATGCCGATCGTCATTGGCCTGGCGGAAGGTAAAATCCTCCGCCTAGGTACACACCTCTCCCAACAGCGTGAAAAAGAAGGGCTCGCGACCTCGCGAGCCCCTGCAGTTTTTAGCATGCCCCGGCTGGATTTGAGCCCATGTCCACCGGCGTTCGTTGCCTCCTTTCACATTTTACTGGCGCAGCAAATCGGAACCCGCCCCCATCCACTGGTACCGTAGTCAATCTTGCCCCAAGGAGGATTTGTCTCGTCGCGGTTCGGCCAACAATGGTGGTGATAATCCGCAAGCGGCAGGATCCACGCCTATGCAACCTCGTACTGACCGCCCCCGTCATTGCCTTGGCATTTGAGTCGACGTCAGCAACGCCAAATTGAGCAGATCCAGACTACGTTTGGCCGCGAACATCACCTGTCTCTGCATCCTCTCGGTAATGGCGTACTGCTTGACTATTTCCAATGCAAATTTTGGGTGCTCGTCGTCGTAGTGAGAGTGCTCTCGTATCCATTTGTACGTCTTCGGGTTCATATCCACTCCGGGGCGGCCCCGGTACGATTCGAAACCCGCGGAGACTTTTCTTGCGAGCGCCCCCGCAACACCTTCGATTGCAAAGCTCGTCGCAGCCACGGCTTCTGCAAGAGAGCCCTTGGTGTTCACGCGCCAGACCCAGTCGGTGAGCGACTGTACGTCACGCAGGATGGGAGTTTCGCCTTCGGCCAAATCCAGCATCTGCTGCCGATTTAAGCCGAATCCCTCTCCCATCCACACCCAATGCTCAGCGTGCGCCTTTTCGATTCGGATGTTCTCGATTAAAAACGTCCGGGAAAAGTCGTCCTCCACCTTGATCAAGCCTTCAGCCAGAAACTTCGGAAAATCATAAATGAACGGGTAGAGCTGAAGGATCCACCCTTGCATCTGTTCTACAGTGAGACGCGCCGATGCAATGGATTCCGCCCATGGTCCGTTGACAAGATTGTCCCAAGAAGGACTCACGAACTCGTACAGTGAGGCGACCCATCGTGGGTGAGAGGATATTTTACGTACCGCACTGGTATTCATAGTCTGCTCTCTCAGGTTGTGGTATTAAATGATTCATGCAGGGACGGCGCCATGCATTGCGGCAACATGAGCCAAATCCGCCGAGTTACCAAATGGGCGCGCTGCTGCGGAAACTTGTGTCACAAAATGCCTCGGTGGAGAAATCCAATTACCTTGCGCGAAGTCAACTCCGATCTCGCGTAACGCCACCAATCCCATCTCTCCATCTACAAACTCGCCGATCGTTTTTTTGCCCATCACGTGTCCCACGTCATTGATGGCACGCACAGTCGCGCGATCGACCGGGTCATTCGCCACGTCCTTGACAAAGCTTCCGTCGATTTTGATGAAGTCCACTGGTAGGTGCTTGAGGTATCCGAAAGAAGACATTCCGGCACCGAAGTCGTCCAGCGAGAAAAGGCAGCCAAGCGACTTCATCTCGCCGAAAAATCGTGCCGCCTTGTCGAAATTAGCGATCGCCGCCGTCTCTGTAATTTCAAAGCAAATAGACCGAGGAGGCATGACATTACACCTGAACTGCTCGCGAACGAACTCTAGGAAGCGTTCATCCCCAATGGACGTACCCGAAATATTGATTGCATAGGTTCCGCAATTGGAGCCCAGGCCGCTAATAGCGGCGAACGCGTTTTGAATGACCCACTGATCTATCATGGACATCATGCTGTAGCGTTCGGCGGCGGGGATAAACGCCATAGGGGGAATGGCTTTGCCATGCTCGTCGAGCATGCGCACCAGCAGTTCATTAAAACTACTCCGGGGCGTTTGACCACCGATCGAAATAATTTCCTGTGCATAAAGCACAAAACGTCCGTCCTCGAGCGCTCGCTGCAGCCGAGACACCCATTCCATCTCGCCGCGATGCAGCGACACCTCGGAGTCGTGCGGGCGATAAAATTGAACTCGATTGCGCCCCTTCTCCTTCGCCACATAACAGGCGGCATCGGCAGCGCTCAGTATATCGGTGAGGTTGAGCATCCCGTCCGCGACATGGACTACGCCGATGCTCGCGCCGATGCTGAATGATCTTCCTTCGCTCACAAAACGGAAGTCCGCGATGCACTGTCGCAACTCTTCGGCGATGCGAATTGCGTCCTGCATTGGACAGTTTTCAAGCAGCACGCCAAATTCGTCGCCCCCTAAACGAGCCAGAGAATCGCCTTCGCGCACTTGCTGCTTCAACAATGCGCTCACTTGCCGCAACAGCTGATCTCCGGCTGCGTGCCCGCAGGTGTCGTTTACAATCTTGAACTGATCGAGATCCAAATACATCACCACGTGCTGCCGACCTTGACTGGTGGCAGTATGCAGCGCCATCTTGAGGCGGTTTTCAAACTCAAGTCGATTAACCAGATTGGTAAGCGGATCGTGACTTGCATGGTAGGCAAGCTTCGCAGCGTATTCCTGCCCCAGCTTGAGCTCCTTGAGTTCCCGCTCCGCCCGATCGACGCGGCTGACCATGCGCTGCGTAAGGAGAATGCCAATCGGAATTAGAATTCCCGCGACCGTTAAAATAACAACCAACAAAGTGGACCGGATCCAGCGCGTAGCTTCACCCAAGGTATTTGAAAATCGATTCTGCCAAGGCCTGAGTTCTTCGTTGATCTCGATAATACGGTTAAGTATGGGCTCGCGTTCTGCCGGATCCACGCGACTAGACAGGGCGCCAGAGAGATGCAATGCATGGAGTTCTTCGGCGGCCGCGTCAAGTCTTGCAATAAATTCGTCTCCGGTTCTCCAGATGTCGAGCACACTTTTCATGTAGCTCACCCGGTGAAAGCGCTGATACAGGCTAATGACACCAGGAATATCGTCCGGATGAGTTCCACCTTCGAGGAAGCCGGCCCATACAACGGAAGTGTTCGGATTAGGCTTTTCGAGCTCAAGTCTCGCCTTGCGGAAACCTAGCGGCACCATCATTGCCTTTTGGTAATTGCTGAAATCGACCTCCGAGCCGCCCTCAGCAAAACGCAGTAAGTGAAATACCGCCTCTTTCTGATTCTTCGACCACAAGCTCTCGCCTTCGACGTATGCCCGACCCGCAGCGAGAATGTCTATGCTTTCGATGGCAAGCCATACGAGTACTGCGACGATCGCCAAGAATGGCGAAACGATGAGCAGCATGCGCTTGATCCCCGCGAACCATTGAAAGATCTTAGCGAGCGAACTCATGCGGGGTTTGTCTGCGTTCGCCATGGCTGCTGGTCCGTTCTTCGGGTGGTTATGGTGTACAGAAAAAATAGCTCTCGCTGGCATTCATATAGATCGAGCTCAGCCTGTGGCAGTAGAGCAGGTTGCATGCCCGGGGGTATATTGAAATTATTCTGAAGTCAAAAGCCATAAAAATCAGTAGGGAACGCTAAATGCTTCTTCATTTTGAGCGTTTCGAAGTGACACTTTCTCGTCAAAAACGAGGAAGCTTCAACAAATCACAATAGCAACATTGCGCACATGCGGATTTACTGATTTAGCTGTTGACCAGGATTTTGAATGCGGTGATCTTCAATGCACCGAGTTCGGCAAGATCATAAGCAGTGTCCGCGCCGGCAGACCCACGATACCAGAAACGATAAATAGTGTTCCTTCGGCCTGAAGACTCGTGCGGGTATGGACATGAAGCGCAAGTTCATTGACTAGGACCCGCCCAGCCTTGACCACGTTGTTTGCCGTCCGGCGCAGATTGCCGCGGCGTCAAACAGCGCAGGACGTCCAAAATCAGCAAAAATTGTTGAGAAAGTGATCAGAAGTTCAATCTGCCCACCTGGAATCCCAGTTCGCTCCTGCGTCGTACCCCGTGTTCACTTTCCGCTTATCAGATAACTGCCATTGGCGCTTGGAATCGCATGAAGAGTCACTTGGGTCGCAATGCAGTGAGACCAACATCTTACGATGTCGCTGCCAACAAAATTGATGTACCGGATTATTCTGCGTATTTGCCGCATCGTAGATAAATGACCAATACCATGATCAGGTTTTTCCTTATACAAATTGACCATTCCCCTGATAGCGATCCGCGGCACTCACAACTATCGTGATAGGTGCAATATCAACCGTCGGACTGCACCACGACGCCCTGTCGCCCGCACCAGCACTATCGATGAAGCCAGCGGTGATAACTGAACTGCGCTGACGCATGGTTTGCATTCCGTGATTTAGCGATCGGATTAGACAGGATTGTCGATTTGGCCGTGGTATGTTTTTCGCAGAGCTGTGACTGATCGGGGCCGAATGACCCCCAACTGACACTTAAGAATGACCTATTCGTTTCCCGAAAACTTCTTATGGGGCAGTGCCACCTCGGCGTATCAGATCGAGGGCTCTCCGCTCGCCGACGGCGCAGGCCCAAGCATTTGGCAGCGCTTTGCACACACGCCGGGAAGGATGCGCGATGACGACACCGGCGATCTCGCCTGTGACCACTATCGTCGGTTCCGCGACGATGTCTCGCTCATGCGTGAACTAGGGTTCAATGCTTATCGTTTCAGCATCGCTTGGGCCCGTGTGTTTCCGACCGGAACGGGGAAAGTGAACGCTGCGGGTTTGGATTTCTACGAGCGTCTCGTCGATTCCCTTCTCGAGCATGGAATTGAACCGATGGCGACGCTCTACCACTGGGATCTGCCGGCAGCTCTGGACGACCGCGGAGGCTGGCTCAATCGCGATATTGCGGAATGGTTCGCGGATTATGCCCAAGCGGTGTTCCGTCGCCTGGATGGTCGTGTCAAATTGTGGGCGACGTTAAACGAACCCTGGGTCATCGTCGACGGTGGCTATTTGCACGGAGCCCTTGCACCGGGTCATCGCAACCGCTTCGAAGCCCCGATCGCCACCCACAACCTCCTGCGTTCGCATGGCTTGGCTGTCCGCGCCTACCGCGCCGAAGCCAAGCACAGAATCGGTCTGGTAGTGAATCTAGAGCCGAAATATCCCGCATCGCGAATCACTGAAGACCTCGCCGCAACGGCAAGAGCTGACGCGTACATGAACCGCCAGTATCTTGATCCAGTGTTCCTCGGTAGTTACCCAAAAGAACTGAACCAGATCTTTGGGGAAGCGTGGCCGGAGTGGCCGGAAGAAGATTTCGCGTTGATTCGTCAGCCGCTCGACTTCCTAGGTGTCAACTATTACACGCGCAGTGTCACTCGTAACGATCCGGGCTCATGGCCGCTGAAGGCAGCGCCCGTCAGGCAGAAACAAGCCACGTACACCGAGACCGGCTGGGAGGTATTCCCGCGAGGACTGACAGATGTGCTGATATGGGTGAAAGATCGCTACGGTAATCCACCGGTCTATATCACCGAGAATGGAGCCGCATTCTACGATCCGCCGGCTGTCGCGGGGAACCAGTTGTCCGACCCGCTGCGGGTGGACTACTTGCGCAGTCACATAAGGGCTGCTTGCGACGCGATCCGGGCCGGATGTGATTTGCGGGGCTATTTTGCCTGGTCTTTGCTGGATAACCTGGAGTGGTCGCTCGGCTTTTCCAAGCGGTTCGGGATCGTGCACGTAAATTTCGAAACCCAGCGCCGTACACCAAAGGCCAGCGCACGCTTCTACTCACAAGTAATCGCCACGCGCGGGGGCGCGCTCAATGATCCAGACAATTGATCTATCGCTGGGCTTTTAGTCGGCCCCCCGACGAGAGCCTTTAGGAGTAGGCTGATGTTCACGAGGCGAATTCGTTCATTGCTCACCGTGCTCTGTGTATTGGCCGCGTTGGTGGGCCCACGCGCGAGCGTTGCGCAGTCGCCGAAGAACGACGTTTCTAGTGTGGAGCCGAACAAGCCATTGCCACTATTGAGCAAGCCATTGCCGCCGCTATTCGACACGTTGCAGGAGCGGACTTTCCGTTACTTCTGGGACAACGCCGATCCGGATACCGGGCTTGTGCCGGACCGCTATCCAACTTCGTCCTTCTCCAGTATCGCGGCGGTGGGCTTTGCGCTGACCGCATATCCGATCGGCGTCGAGCGCCAGTATGTCACCCGCGCTGCAGCGCGTGAGCGCGTGCTCAAGATAGTGCGCTTTCTTCACGACGCTCCGCAGGGTGATGAGCCGACCGGCATGACGGGCTACAAGGGATTTTTCTACCACTTTCTCGATATGAAGACCGGCCACCGCCATGGTGACTCAGAGCTGTCGACCGTGGACACGGCTCTGTTGCTAAGCGGCATGCTGTTCTGTCAATCCTACTTTGACGGCCCCGATGCCGAAGAAGTGGAAATCCGCAGTTTCGTCGAAGACATCTACGATCGCGTCGACTGGGGCTGGGCTCAGGCCCGCGGGCCGGCAATCTCCCATGGCTGGACGCCGGAATCCGCTTTCCTGCGCTACGATTGGCGCGGCTATAACGAAGCCATGCTGGTCTATATCCTTGCCCTGGGATCGCCAACGCACGCGGTGACGCCGCATGCATGGGAGGAATGGGGGCGCGACTACGCTCGTTTTTTCGGCACCATGTACGGCCAGACTTATCTGACGTTCACGCCTCTCTTCGGTCACCAGTACTCGCACGTCTGGATCGATTTCCGCGGCATCTTCGATGCTCCGATGCGCAAGGCTGGATTCGACTACTTCGAGAACTCACGTCGAGCCACCTACGCCCAGCGTGCCTACGCGATCGCCAATCCAATGCGCTGGAACGGCTATGGCGAGAATGTGTGGGGACTGACCGCGAGCGACGGGGCGGCGGACGTGGAACTGAACTTTGCAGGAGAAAAGCGCCGCTTCAGGACATATTCAGCCCGCGGTGTAGGGTTGGATCACACGACGGACGACGGGACGATCGCGCCGACCGCCGCAATTGCGTCCATCGCGTTTGCTCCCGAGATCGTCATCCCGGCGGTCGAGGAAATGTATCGACGCTACGGGGAGTACATCTTCGGGAAATACGGCTTCTACGATGCCTTCAATCCGAGCTTCAATTACGATGTCCCGCTGCGGCATGGTCGCCACATTGCGGGCTTCGGCTGGGTGGACACCGACTATATCGGCATCGATCAGGGCCCCATACTGGCGATGATCGAGAACTACCGCAGCGGTCTAGTGTGGCGTGTGACAAGATCAAATCCACATATCCGTACCGGACTGTTGCGAGCGGGATTTACCGGCGGTTGGCTCGCGCCAGATAGCCCGGCGATAAAGGAAGCAGCCAGCGAGACGATCAAAGCGGCCGTCCGCTGATACGCCGGACCGGGTCTTGGCGGGGATGGCCGAAGACGACACTCCGGAGACAATTCACTTCAGCGGGACAGGACATTCTAGATGGCGGGATTGTAGGTGACGCCGCAAGTACTTGTCTGCGCATTGCTCGTTCTGCTCTCCGGTTGTTCTCCCTCGGCATCCGAGCCGCAAACGGTTCGGTTCTGGGCCATGGGACGCGAAGGGGAGGTGATCGAGCAACTCCTCCCCGAATTCGAGCGTAGGAACCCGGATATCCACGTGCAGATACAACAGCTGCCGTGGACCGCAGCACATGAGAAGCTGCTGACCGCATTCGCCGGCGATGCCCTGCCCGATCTTTGCCAGTTGGGCAATACCTGGGTCCCGGAGTTTGCGGCGCTCGATGCCCTTACAGACCTCGATTCCCTAGTCGCCCGTTCGTCGGTCGTCCGCGCCGAAGATTACTTCCCCGGTATCTGGGAAACCAACTTCGTCGACGGCCGCATGAAGGGCATCCCCTGGTATGTCGATACACGGGTGCTGTTCTTCCGCAGCGATCTGCTCTCGAAGGCCGGTTTCCAGACACCTCCGCGCTCTTGGGACGAATGGCAGCGCGCGCTCGCCGCAGTCAAGAAAGAGGTGGGGCCTGCGCGTTACGCGATCCTGCTGCCATTGAACGAATTCGAGCCGCTGCTAGCCCTGGGCCTCCAGCAGGAAGAGCCGCTGCTGCGCGACGATGGCCGCTGGGGTGGATTCTCCAGCCCTGGCTTTCGCCGCGCGCTGGACTTTTATACGCAGATGTTCCGCAACGGCTGGGCGCCCAGCTTGACCGATGCCGGAATATCGAACGTCTGGACCGAGTTCGCGCAAGGTTATTTTTCCTTCTATATCTCCGGCCCCTGGAACATCGAGGAGTTCAAGCGGCGCCTGCCCGCCGAGCGCCAGCACGACTGGATGACCGCGCCTTTGCCGGGGCCGCACGGTCCCGGAGCATCCACGGCAGGCGGCTCCAGCCTGGTGATCTTCCGCTCTTCGCGGCATGTGCCGGCCGCGTGGCGCCTGATCGAATACCTTTCCGAGCCCGTCGTGCAAGTTCGCTTCCACGAATTGAGCGGAAACCTGCCTCCGCGGCGGACAGCGTGGCAGTACAAGCGTCTTGCCGGCGACGTATACGCGAGAGCATTTCTCGATCAACTGGAGCGTGTGCGGCCCGCGCCGGCGGTCCCCGAATGGGAACGCATCGCGAACGAGATGCAGCTTACTGCGGAGCTGGTCGTGCACGGGAAAATGAATATCGAAGAGGCGACACGAGAACTCGATCGCCGCGTCGACGCGATCCTTGCAAAGCGGCGCTGGATGTTGGCGCGCAGAAAGCCGTCATGAGACTCTCCGCAATTGCCTGGGGATTCGTCGCTCCGGCTCTGCTCGTGATCGGAATGTTCTTCCTTTTACCGGTCGCGACGGCGGCGGTCTTGAGCCTGACGGACTTCGATATTTACGCGCTCGCCGACTTGCGAAACCTGCGCTTCGTCGGTTTCGAGAACTATGCACGAGTGCTTCAAACGCCGCTGTTCTGGCAGGCGCTCGGCAACACGTTCTATTTCGTCGTGGTCGGCGTGCCCCTGTCGATCATGGTATCGCTAGGCTCGGCCCTGCTGCTCCATTCCCGCCTGGCGCGCTTCAAGCCCCTCTTCCGCACCGCGCTGTTCGCACCGGTCGTCACCACGCTGGTCGCGGTCGCGGTGGTCTGGCGTTATCTGTTTCAAACCCGCTATGGCATGGTGAACTACGCGCTCGGCCAAATCGGCGTACATCCAATCGATTGGCTCGGCGATCCTCGAACGGCGATGCCGACCATCATCCTGCTCGCGGTGTGGAAGAACTTCGGCTACAACATGGTGATCTTTCTCGCCAACCTGCAAGCCATCCCGGAGGAGGTCTACGAGGCCGCCCGTATCGACGGCGCATCGACGTTTCAGCAGTTCGTCCACGTCACGCTTCCGATGCTGGCGCCAACCCTGCTCCTGGTCGGCATTATCACCACCGCGGGATATTTCCAGCTCTTTGCCGAACCGTACGTGATGACGCAGGGCGGACCGCTGCGAAGCACCGTCAGCGTGCTGTACTTCATGTACGAGGAAGGCTTCAAGTGGTGGAATTTCGGCACTGCTTCGACGGTAGCCATGTTGCTGTTCGTTTTGATCTTCGCCGTGACCTGGGGATTCACGCGCGTAACGAAGAACGAGGCCGGCGCGTGAGGTCGTTCGTTGCGTCCGCCGTCGTCAACGGCCTGTTGCTCGGTCTGGCGTTGATCAGCGTGTTTCCCCTGCTGTGGATGCTGTCCGTGTCGTTCATGCCCGCGGGCGCCGCCAGCGCGCTTCCGCCCCCGCTTTTCCCCCGCACACCCACGCTTGCCAATTATCAGGAGCTTTTCTGGCGTGCCGGGATGGTGCGTTACCTGACGAACAGTCTGCTACTGGCCGCTGCGGTAACTTCGTGCTCGCTGGTATTCAATTCCATGGCCGGCTATGCGTTCGCCAAATTGAATTTCGCCGGACGGCAGCGGATATTCAAAGCGCTCATCGGAGCCTTGATCATCCCGGGTCAAGTCGCGATGATGCCCCTGTTTCTCCTGCTCAAGCACATGGGATTGGTGAATACATACGGCGGCGTGATCGTCCCGGCCATGGCCGGCATCTTCGGCATCTTCCTCGTGCGTCAATACGCCCTCACGATCCCGGACGAAATCATCGAAGCGGCACGGATGGACGGCGCCGGAGAGTTTCGCATCTTTTCGAGCATCATCGTGCCGCTGCTGGCGCCGATTCTGGCATCCCTGGCGATATTCACGTTCCTCGGTTGCTGGAACGACTTCATGTGGCCCCTGATCGTGCTCACCGACGACAAGCTGCAGCCGCTGCCCGTCGCCTTGGCATCTTTGTCCCGCGAGCACGTGCAGGACAGCGAGATGATGATGGCGGGTTCGGTAGTGACCGTGCTGCCGGTGCTGGTGTTGTTTCTTGCCTTGCAGAAGTATTACATTCAGGGACTGCTCGTCGGAAGCGTCAAAGGATGATGGGTATCCGCCGGCGGCACGACTGGCGCGGGAGTCGCGGACAATTGCGCCGTTTCATTTCTCTGACCTGCCTCCTGGTGTTGTGCTCGGCACCGCTGGAGGCAGTGCCTGCAGTCTCGACACCGATGCGCCTGCTCGACGGCTTCGACGACATCACTCCGTGGCACTTGTCAACTTCCGATGAAGTCAAGGCAACCCTGCGCAGTGCCCCGGGAAGCGAAGGCAACGCGCTATGCATGGACTTCGACTTCGGAACCGTGTCGGGTTATGCGGCGGCCGGCCGCGAGCTGCCGCTGGAATACGGGGAGAACTACGAATTCTCCTTTGGCCTGAGAGGCGATGCCCCGCCCAATGCGCTCCAATTCAAGCTGATCGACGCAAGCGGAGAGAATGTCTGGTGGGTCAATCTGCCGGACCAAGCATTTGCGCGCGAATGGCAGCGTGTACGGTTCAAAAAGCGCCACATCTCATTTGCCTGGGGTCCGGCCAAGGATCGCGAGCTCAAGCGCAGCGCTCGAGTCGAATTCGTGGTCGCCAGAGGAAGCGGCGGCGGCAAGGGGACGGTCTGCTTCGATCGGCTCTCGTATCGCGAGTTGCCGGCCGATCGCGCCCCCCCGCCGGCTGCAATCTTGCGCGCGACCTCCATGCTGTCACCGAGCGAACCGGCGCAGGCCCTCGACGGAAAGATGGACACGGCCTGGCGCAGCGATCCCGCAGCCGGCCCCGAGCAGGTGCTGACGCTCGATTTTCAGCGGCCGCGCGAATTCGGCGGCCTGGTCCTGCATTGGCTGCCGGACGCATTCGCCTCCCGCTATGCCATCGAGTTCTCCGACGACGGCGAGCAGTGGCGCACGGTGCGCCGCGTTGTCGACGGCAACGGCGGCGCGGACCCGCACCTGCTGCCCGAATCCGAAACCCGCTACGTCCGCCTGCGCTTGGAAGACGGCCCCGCCAAGGCCTATGCACTGGCGGAGATCGAAGTCAAAGATCTCGCTTACGGCGCTTCAGGCAATTCGTTTTTCGAAGCCATCGCGAAACAAGCGCCCCGGGGCCAGTACCCGCGCGGCTTCGCCGGGGAGCAAAGCTACTGGAC
>Ga0070741_10017800_pt1 | contig 11617 bp, 15 predicted proteins | sample Coa_R1_4_FD_66440 | JGI IMG/M metagenome (GOLD analysis project Ga0070741, IMG submission 66440) | Surface soil microbial communities from Centralia Pennsylvania, which are recovering from an underground coalmine fire - Coalmine... | ecosystem: Environmental > Terrestrial > Soil > Unclassified ...
GTTGCCTTCGGCCGCGAAGTCCGCGGCATCCGCGGCGGCATCGGGGGCCGTCACGTTTGCCACGTCATTTGAGACCTGGGCATCCGAGACGGGTTGGGCGTTCGGGGACGTTGTGTCCGAGGAGCAGGCGCCAAGGGCGACGACCAAGATCGCGGCCCCGATCGATGTGGTGAACCTCAAGTGCGACATTGGCTTTCGCCTCCTGGTGGGTTTGAGTGACTTCGCTTCTGCCACGGGAGACGGGGCCTGTTTCGCGGGCGTTAAGACCGGCGCGAAAAGAAAAACCGGCCAGGGCTATTTTGTGATAGCCCTGACCGGCCATGTAACGGTCTTACAAACGGCAGTTTGAAAGAGTCCAATGACTCTCTTCTTCTCCTAAGTGAGACTCTCTTCTTCTCTTAGTGAGATTCTCTCCTCTCCCTAAGTGAGACTCTCTTCTCTCGCTAAGTGAGACTCTTCTCTCCCTAAGTGACTCTCTCCCTGTCCTAAACCAAGTAATCGCGCGAAGCGCCGATTACTTGTCATAATCCATGCAGATGTGCAACTGGCGCAAAGCGGCGTCGATCGCGCCGATCGCCTCAACGCGATGCCCGCCGAAATCATGCGCAGCATGGTTCAGGTGATCTTTCGCGTGCTCGAGCGACCGAATCGCCGCTTGAATCTCGGGATGCGGCTCGTGCGCGGTGACGACAACCGGAGCGAGGGTCACAACCGGCGCCGGCGCCGGGGCGCTGCGCGTTCCGATGAAACCCGCGAAAGCCAACGCTGCGAAAGCTGTCCGGATCATGCTGTGTCTCCTGGGTATGTAAGTGACGTCCTACGGACGACCGAACCGACCTTCCAGTTGCCCCTGGGCTAGTAGATGCCCCCGCATCAAAAACGTTAAGGTCGCGTACGTCGTCCCCGGTCCGGCGCCGTTCAACGCCGGCACGTCCAGGGCTGAAACAGTGAAGATGTAGCGATGCGGCTTGTCGCCCGGTGGCGGACACGGTCCACCGTACGTGTGCGTGCCGAAATCGGCGTAACCGCCAATCCCACCGGCAGGCGTTGCGCTCGCGCCCGCGTTCTCGGCGAGACTGGTGACATTCGCCGGAATGTTGAAGACGAGCCAGTGCACGTAACCGACGCCCGTCGGTGCATCGGGATCCCAGAGCGTCACCACAAAGCTCTTGGTCTCGGCCGGGAATCCTTTCCACGCGAGTTGCGGTGATGTGTTCTGGCCCGTGCAACCGAAGCCATTGAACACGGTCTTCATCGGGAGCGTACCGCCCGCCGAGAAGGTGGTGCTCGTGACGGTGATCGGGGTTGCGCTCGTCGGCTTTTGTGGCGCGGCGGGTGTCTGAGCCGCGGCGGCCGTTGCGCAGAGTGTCAGCAACCATGCGCCGGATTTCATGCGGGGCAAAGTAGTGACGACCGGCTTTTCTGTCAGGTGGCCGTCAGGAATTTTTATGCGCTCTTCCCGGGTCTTGGATTCGTGACGATACTATCTCCCATGCGAAACTCACTAGTCGTGCTCATCGCGCTCAGCGCGATGTCGAGCGCCGCCATCGTGCGCGCGCAGGACGTGCCGAATCGCGAAACGGCGGTGCAGGTGCGGAAGGAGTTCATGAACGACCTCGATACCATGTACACGAAGTTCACCGCGTTGGCGACCGCGATACCGGCCGAGAAGTACGCGTGGCGCCCCGCGCGCGGGGTGCGATCGATCGGCGAGGTGTTCATGCACGTCTCGAGCGAGTTCTATGTTTGGGCACCCATCTCGTTCGGCGCGAAGGCTTCGCCTGCCATCAGCGGCACGAGCGATGCCGTCATGAAGCAGTATGAGTCGAAGTCGACGAAGGCCGACGTCGTGGCCGCGCTCAAGAGCAGCTTCGCGTACACGCAGTCTAGCATCAACGGGCTCGATCCGAATTCGCTCGTTGGGACTCGCAAGTTCTACGATGGGCAGTTTACGGGTACGATCATTCAGACATCGTACGGTATGGCTGGCGATCTGCACGAGCATCTCGGGCAGCTCATCGCTTATGCACGCATGAACGGTATCAAGCCGCCTTGGAGTAAATGAGTCGCACTCCAACTTCACGCGGCAACTCGACGATCTGAACCCAGGTCAATCGACTCTCGAGCGCCGTCAATCGAGGCAAGTTTCGTGGCATCGTAACGGGATGTAACGCGTGGTCAGTTCGAGATCATGAGCAAGAAGGCCGACGGTTTGGCCCGCGTGGTCGCGGCGGCGGGTGGTGATGCGAGGGCGGCGTTCCAGTTGTTGATGGTCGAGCAGATTCCCATGCTGGCCGACAGTGCGGCCAAGCCGCCGGTCCTCGGCGCGATCAAGGACGACGCGTTAGTCGAGAAGTAGCACCATCAGGATAACTTCGAGCCACGCGCCATCAAGCAGATGGGCGCGTGGCTCGTGGCCGTATGGCTTGAACGCAAAGCGCTCATATAGCCTGCGGGCGCCACTGTTCTCCGACTCGACATCCAGCCGGATGGAGCGAAGTCCGAGGCTCCGGGCATGCGCGATCAAGCGCTCCATAATGCCGCTGGCTACTCCCGCGCCGCGCGCTGATGGCGTGACGTACATGCCGACGATATCGCCTTTATGACGATTGCGCGTGCGGGTTTCGCGGAGGATCGTGCCGATCCCGACGAGCTCATTGGCTGAAAACGCGCCAATGGTGGCGTTATCAACGGTCGAGAGGCGTGCCCGATAGGCCTCGAGTGTGAGCGCGGCTTCTTCTTCTACGGTGCTGAGAAAAGCACGAGGCGCGTCGCGCAGGCCTTCCAGGCGAATGACCTTATAGGCGGCGGCGTCTGACGGATCCAGGCGGCGAAAAGAGACCTCCATCCCACAACCTACGCGGGATGGAGGTCGCCGAGCTAGAACAGCGGAATTACAGAACGTGATCGGGCACGACCTCAGATGGTGGGCCGGTACGCCGCTATTGGTCGGATCCCGACGCTGGCTCCGCGCCGCGTACGGCGCGCGTTTCACGGTGATGGGGAACCGGGACACCCTCCAGCACGCGCTCGATCGTCGCGACGACCTCGCGCGGCGTGCACGGCTTCGCGAGATACGCGGCGCAGCCGGCTTCGGCCGCGCGTTCGGGAGCCGGGGGAACGGCGTACGCGGTGAGGGCGACGACGGGGATGCGCTTGGTGTCGGGGTCGGCCTTGAGACGACGCGTCGCCTCGAAGCCGTCCATCTCGGGCAGCGCGATGTCCATCAAGATGACGTCGATCGGTTCGCGTCGGGCGAGGACAAGCGCGGCGGCGCCGGTCGCGGCTTCACGCACGTGAAAGCCCACATGACGAAGGTACGCGCCATACATGATGCGCGTATCCTCACTGTCATCCACGACCAAAACTGTGCGCGGCGACTCAGTCACGCGCTCAATCATTGAAACTCCCTCTGTCTGGCGATCTGTTCGGCGGCCGGACTGGCATAGCATCCACGGGCCGTGGATACCGTAGCCTCCAGAGCTTTGCGTCCCCGCTTTTCAACGGGTCTGCCATTGTCGCGAGCACCCCAGGAGGGACCTCGCCACCTGTTTCGTGCACGTTCCGTTGCGCTTACAAAATATAGCCGCCGCAGAGGTCGACAAGCGGAAATTATGTCGCTTTCTTGTTCGTATGACATACGAGAAGCCGACCGACGAGGAGCTGAAAACGAAGCTCAGTCCACTGCAGTACAAAGTGACCCAGCGCGAGGGCACGGAGCCGCCGTTCCGGAACGAGTACTGGAACAACCACGAGGATGGCATATACGTCGATGTGGTCTCAGGCGAGCCCTTATTCAGCTCACTCGACAAATTCGATTCTGGAACTGGGTGGCCCAGTTTCACAAAACCTCTCGATCCGTCGCACGTACGGACGAAAGAGGACCGGCACTTGTTAATGACCCGCACGGAGGTGCGGTCGGCCAACGCCGACTCCCATCTGGGACACGTGTTCGACGACGGCCCGGGTCCCACGGGGCTCCGCTACTGTATGAACTCGGCATCGCTCCGATTCATCCCCGTGGACCGCCTCGAGGCCGAGGGCTATGGTCAGTTTCTGCCACTTTTTTCTCACAAGTAGTCTCGTTTTCGGCGCCCCGGCCGGCGCTCCGGCCGACACGCTGACCGTTTTCGATGCGGGCAGTTTGGCGCTGCCCGTGAAAGTGGCGTTGGATTCGTTCGCGGCGCATACGCACACGGTCGTGCAGCAGGAGAACGCCGGGAGCTTGGAAACGGCGCGGAAGCTCACGGAGCTCGGACGTATTCCCGACGTCCTCGCGCTCGCAGACTACGAGGTGTTCCCGCGGTACCTCATGCCCAAGTACGTGACCTGGTATACCGAGTTCGCGCGGAACCGCATGGTCATTACGTACACGAAGGGCAGCATCACCGCGGACAACTGGTTCGATGTTCTCGCGAAGCCAGGGGTCGAAGTGGGGCGTTCGGACCCTCGCCTGGATCCTGCCGGCTACCGAGCATTGCTCGTTTGGCAGCTGGCCGAGAAGTACTACAAGCGACCGGGACTCGCGGACCGACTGCTGAGCAATGCGCCCGCGCGCAATATGCGGCCCAAATCGGCCGATTTGACGGCGCTGGTGCAGACTGGCGACCTCGACTACGCGTGGGAGTACGAGTCGGTCGCGCAAGCAGCCGGGCTGTCGTATTTGACCCTGCCGAAGCAAATAGATCTCGGTGACCCCGGTGAAGCTCAGACGTACGGAGAAGCCTCGGTTCGTGTGGATACGGTGTTGGTTCGTGGTGAGCCGATCGTCTATGGGCTTTCGATTCCAACACATGCGCCGCATCCCGGGACGGCGAAGCAGTTCGTGGATTTTCTGCTGTCGGCCGAGGGCCGGGTGATTTTGCGCCGGGCGCACCTCGATGTGCTCGATACGCCCATAAGGGTCGGACCGAGGTCGTAGGGAGCGGGGGCCGGACTCCACGGGCATGGGGTGATCTCGCCACTTGCCCCTGAGGGTCGGGTGCTCAATGTTGGGTCCTACGATGCCACTCGACATGATGACCGGCCTGGCCGGAGCGTCGGCCGGCGCGCGCCGCGCGACCGCGCACGAGGGGTTCTTTGCGGTTCTCCGAGATCTGGCCGAGGCAGGCCAGGCACGCGGCCTGTCAGGCGCGGCCATAGAGCAGGAACCAGCCTGGCGAGTCACGATGGCCGGCGTGGTGTCCATGCGATTGGTGGATCGATGGGCGAACAGTCGATCGCCCGCGGCGCCGGCGCCCTCGCTCGAGGAGATCGAGGCCGTGCAGCGCGCGATCCTCGCGTGCGAGCCCGGGGCCATTACGAACATTCTCACCGGCATCGTGCTGGCCGTCACGCGATGGTGGGGACGGCGGTCGCCGGTCGTGCTCACGAGCGTGCTCGCGTACGCGCGGCTGCTCGACGGTGACGATCAGCAGCAGTGGAAGCTGGCCGAAGATGTCTACTCGACGTTCCTCGCGCACGCGCGCACGCCGGATGAGTTCGAGCTCGTGCCGAACGCGTGCGTGCGACTGGGTCGGGCGCGGCGTCATCTCGGTCGCCTCGCCGATGCGTCGGCGGCGTACGAGATGGCGGTGGACGCCGCGATCGCCGCGGCCGACGCCTACAACGGACTGCTCGGCCGCATCGGCGCCGCATCGGTCGTGCGGCTGCGCGGCGATCTGCCCGCGGCCGAGGCGTTGCTCGACGGCATCGTCAACGATGCGCGCGCGATGTCGAATCAGCATCCCGCGTACTTCGAGACGCTCGCGCGCGCGCTGCACGAGCGGGCGTATGTCGCGTACGAGCGGGAGCAGTTCGAGTGCGCGCTCACGTATTTGCACGAGGCGATGCGCGCCTACACCGATGACCGGCAGCGGGATCGGTCGCTGCATGATATCGCTCAGGTCCTGGTCGACCTTGGCCACCGAGATGCTGGGCGTGATGCGCTGCTCGTGCTGCGCGCGACCGGCTCGTCGCCGCAGCAACGTTGGGAAGCCACGATCAACTTGATCGAGCTCGCCGCCGGCGATGGCGACGAGACGTTCTTCGACCGATTGGCGCACGAGCTCGGCGCGGTGAAAGTGCTGCCGCCCTATCTCGCGGCGCACTATCACCTGCAACTGGGCGATGGGTATCGGCGCTTCGGCCGGGCCGTTCCGGCACGCAATGCCCTCGCGCGTGCGATTCATATCGCCGAGCAGCATCGATTCAACCGGATCTTGATCATGGCGGAACAACTCAGTGCCGCGCCGGTGCTGCCGACGCGAGACGCGAGACGCGAGACTCAACCGCCGTCATCGGCCATCGCCCAGGTTGCGAGTTTCGTTCGTGAACTGCGCGAACTGGCAACCGCTGGGGAGGCCGACTAAGCGATTAAGTCAGGTGTCGCTACCTGAGAGGACGCCGGCCGATGACATCGGTGCGACTTGATGCGTTGAGTGCATAGGCTGCGTTGCAGCGGGGGCCGTCGGATTGCCGCACGCCGCGAGCACCAACGGAACCAGCGCAACCGCCGCTAGCAGGAATGAACGTTTGGCCATTGCTTCCTCGGTTTCGTGGAGGGTTTTGATCCCGTCAACTGAATAGTTGGCTTCGTGCCGAGAGGCGCCCATGTCGTCCGCGCGCCAATCTCGGTTTCACTCAGCCACAAAGCGCGCTTCGCGCTGCTGTGTGGCTGAGTCAAGCCTTAACTGGACCGCATGACCGCTTAGTAGCGGCGTTTGCGAAGCCAGTAAATGACGTCGTTGGACTTACTGCCGTGGCACGTTCCGCACGATTCCTGCCGAGCTCGCTCGATCGCACTGTCACATGGACATAGCCGCGTATCTGCCGGACCAACTCCTTCGCCCCTTCCGTGCTGCTGTGCGCGGCGTGCACGCCGTGCACGACGTCATGGGGCTTTCGGAATTGGAAGGCGCGTTGCGGTTCTATCCGATCGACGTGGCGGTGGTCGATCCGCAACTCGTCGGTCTCGACGCGCTGCCCGCGCTCGTGGCCGTGCTCGCGCGGCATTCGTCGGTGCACGTGATCGCGTACACGACCGTGTCGCCAGACGCGGTTCGCGCCCACGGCGTCCTCGCCGCGCACGGCTATCGGCACTTAATGCTCCGCGGATTCGACGACAGTCCAGACGCGATACGGACATTGATCGATGCGTTACCGGCGGACACCTTGACCGAGTTGCTGCTGCCCATGATCGATGGGCTGCTGCGCAAGGTGCCACCGTCGCTCGCGCACGCGATCGAGGAGCTGATGCGCGCGCCGCACACCATCGCGAGCGTTGACGAGCTGGCGCGGACGGCGGTCATGTCGCGCCGCACGTTCGACCGGGCGCTGGAGCGCGCGGGGCTGGCGCCCGGGTGGATGCTGGTGCGGGTCGCGCGCGTCGTGCGCGCGTATCATTACCTGCGCACCGCCCGCGCCTCGGTGCGCGACGTCGCGACCAAGCTCGGATACGCGACCGAGCGCGGGTTTGCCAACGAAGTGCACATCGTCTCGGGGTTCCTGCCGTCGTCACTCGCCGTGCAGCTCGAGCCACACGATTTTCTCACGCGCATGGCCGCGCGGTTGGAACGCACGGTCAATATGACGGACGACGCCCCGCATGATTCGCACGCTGGTCATCGATCGGCCTGAAAAAAAGAACGCGATCACGGCCGCCATGTACGCCTCGCTCGCGGCCGATCTCGACGCCGCGCGCCGCGACGACGACGTTGGCGCGGTGGTCATCACCGGCGCGGGCTCGACGTTCACCGCCGGCAACGATCTTCGCGACTTTCTCGAGCATCCGCCGGGCGGCGAAGACGCACCGGTCTTTCGATTCTTGTTCGCGTTGGCCGAGTTTGATAAGCCGCTGATCGCGGCCGTGCGCGGGCCGGCCATCGGCATCGGCACCACGCTCCTCCTCCACTGCGACTTCGTCTACGCCTCGCCCTCGGCTCGCTTTCAGATGCCGTTTATCGACCTGGGCCTCGTGCCGGAGGGCGCGAGTACGCTGCTCCTGCCGCGCCTCGTCGGCGACCGGCGCGCGGCGCAATGGCTCATGCTCGGTGAGCCGTTCGACGCGACGACCGCCGTCACCGTCGGCATCGCGAACGAGATCGTGCCGGACGAGGCTTTACTCGGCCACGCGCAGAAAGTCGCCGAGCGTCTGGCCGCTAAGCCGCGGCTGGCGATGCGATATACGAAGCACTTGATACGGCACGATCGCGCTGACGTGCTGGCCGCGATCCGGCGCGAGGCCGAGCTTTTTCGCGAGGCGCTGCGTTCGCCCGAGGCGCGGGCGGCGTTCAAGGCTTTCGTAGAAAAAAGTACGCCGTCATCGCGACCCCAATAGCGATCACGAGCGCGCGCACGCGCGAGGGCTCGACTCGCCTCGCGATCGCGCCGCCGGCGTAGCCTCCGACGATCGCGGCTACCGCCATCAGTGCGGCCGGCGCCCAAACTATCTTCTGCGCGAAAATAAACGTTATCACGGCCACCGCGTTCAGACAGCCGGACAGCAGGGTCTTGATGCCGTTCATCTGATTGACATCGGTGAAACCGGCAACCGTCATCATGCCGAGCATGAGGATGCCGATGCCGCCGCCGAAGTAGCCGCCGTAGATCGCGATAAAGAACTGACCGATGAATATGGCGGTCGTGCTGACGTGAACGCGCGAGCGTACGGCGTTCGCGACATGGCGACCGCCCGCGAACAGCAATGTCGCGCCGAGTAGCAGCCATGGGATGAGGTGGGCGAACGTTGTTTCCGGCGTCCAGAGTAGCAACATCGCGCCGACGAATCCGCCCATCAGGCTGATGACGACTAGCGTGATGAGAAAGCGACGTCCGAGGTTCTCGACATCGCGACGATACGCCAGCGCGCTCGCTAGCGCACCTGGACAGACTGCGGCGGTACTCGTCGCGTTTGCCGCGATGGGAGAAATACCGGCTACAATTAACGCCGGGAATGTCAGAAACGTCCCGCCACCAGCAACCGCGTTAATGGCGCCTGCGGCAAACGCCGCGGCCGCAAGGAGCAGGGCGTTCAATGAAAGGCTTTTAGAGCCTTCTTCGCATCGCCATCTCTCGGATCGATCGTCACCGCCAATTCATACTCGGCCCGCGCCGAATCCGGCAAGTTGGTCTGCGCGAAGATCTGCGCGAGCCGACTATGCGCGCGCGAGAGCTGCACTCGCTTCGAGGGATTCGCGCCGACCGGCGACGCGATGAAGCGCTCGAGCGCCGTCGCCGCGTCGTCGAGCCGGCGGCCCGAGAGCGCGCCGACGCGGCCGAGCTCATAGAGCGTCTGCCAGTCATCGGGGTGCCCCGCCAGGCGGCGATCGAGGAGCGCGAACGCCGAGTCGTACTGTTGCGCCTCGGCGAACCAGTCGGCGAGCGCCACGTAGCCGAGGCTCGAATCCGGGAACGCGGCCATCAACGAGTCGGTCGTCACGCGGACGCACGTCGAGTCGCGCGACACCCGACACGTGAGCAACATCGACTGCAGGCCATAGTAGGGCGCCCATTGGCCGAGCGCGACCGACATCTCGCGAGCGCGCTGCCGGTCGCCGCCGACGATGCCGGGCGCCTGCGCGAAGTACTCGATCAAATCGGTGCGCGCATCGAGGTTCGTCGAATCGAGCGCGACCGCCTTCTCGAAGGCCGCCTTGCAACGATGCGCGAGCTTGTACTTCAAGAAGAAGTCGGACTCGAGCGCGTGCCCGGCGTAGGCTTGGCCGAGCCGGTCCCAGTAGATGGGGTTGTCGTGATCGAGCGAGACCGCGCGCTCGAACCAGTCGACCGCCGGACCAAAATGCCCCTCGTCGAGCGCCGCGCGTCCCAGATCGAACGCGGCGACGGCGTTCGTCTTTGCGTACGGCTCGAGCAGCGGCACGGCCGCCGTGCGATAGCCCGCGTCGAAGAGCGCGAGCCCAGAGACGAGCGTCGTGTCGGCCGTGGCCTGGCCGTCGACTCTCGCCGCGAGGAGCGCGCACAATACGAGCGAAACCGGGCCGTAACGCACGTAAAATCCTCCCTGATACGGGGACCGCCCAAAGGGGCGTAACGTAACGTACGGCAAGCAGTTCAGCGCATCGCCGAGCGCAGCACGGCTCCAAAGGCGCTCGGGTCGATCGGCAGCGTGAGCGCCGGCAATCCGTAGGGACGAGCGCGCTCGACCACTTCCGAGGTTAATCGGCCAGGACTGAAGGCGATGGCGGGAATCCCGTCCTCGCGAAGCTGTTCCAGAAAATCGGGCGCAAAGCCATCCGGGTGATCGATGTCGAGCAGGATGAGGTCCGGGCGAGCCCGTGCGACCGCGACATGCGGCGCCTCACGCGCGTCGTCGTGGATCTCGACGGCATACCCCTCGACCTCGGCAAAAGCTCCAAGCAGCGTGGCCGTAGGCGAGTCCGTCGAGACGATCAGCACCGTCAGCATAGGTCACATTGATCAACGCAGGGCCTATGCCTGTCTCTATAAGTATGGGAGCGCTCTCATACGTTGTGTTCGCCTTCGGCGTGACAATCGCCCTCATCGCCTTGATCGTTACCGATCGACGAGGGCCCGAGTGGGATAATGGACGGTCGCTGCGCCGACGCGCGGGACTCATCGTTGGGCGCACGCGATGGCGATTCCTCCGCTATGCCGGCGAGGGGCACATCCTGACCGTCGCGCCGACGCGCTCCGGAAAGGGCGTGGGGGCGGTCATCCCGAATCTGCTCTTATATCCAGGGTCGATCGTCGTCACGGATCCCAAGGGAGAGAATTACGCCGTGACGGCCGCGCGGCGCCGCGCGCTCGGGCATCGGGTACTGGCGTACGATCCCTTTGGCGTGATCGCCGCTCCCGCGGATCGAGCCTCGTACAATCCGCTCGATCACGTGCGAGGGTTGGACGACGCTCGGCTCTTGGCCGACATGCTCATCATCCCCGATGGGCGGAACGAGCCATTCTGGGAAGAGGAAGCGCGCGCGCTGCTCACCGGGCTGATTCTGTATGCTATGACTCAGCCCGCTCCGTCACTCCTGCTGGTGCGTTCCTATTTGACGAGTAGCGCCAAAGATCTTCGCGCCCTGCTCGGCAAGATGGCGGCTCACGCCAATCCGCTCGTTGGGAGAATGGCCGCGCAAATCTCGCAAAAGAGTCCGAGAGAGCGCTCGGCGGTGCTATCGACGGCGCAAAGCCATACGCATTTTCTCGACAGCGCGGCGATGGCAACGGTGCTGCGTGAGACGCGGATCCCTGACGGTGGCGCCGAGACGACGACGTATCTGATCCTGCCGCCCGAGCGCATGGATGGCTATCGCCGCTGGCTCCGTCTCATGATCGGCTCCATGCTGAACATGATCACGCGCCAGCGCCGTTCGCGACGCGTCATCTTCTTGCTCGACGAGTTCGCGCATCTGGGCCGAATGCGGCCAGTCGAACAAGGCATCTCGCTCGTTGGCGGATACGGCGTCGGGTTCTGGCTGCTCGTCCAGGATCTCGCGCAACTGCGCGCCATCTATGGCGAGAGCGCGGCGACATTCCTGGCGAACGCCGAGGTGTTGCAGGCGTTCGGGATCAATGACTATGAGACGGCCGAGCATCTGTCGCGGCTTTCGGGGCGGTTGATAACCGCCGACGAGGTGCGGCGGCTCGCGCCCGAGTT
>Ga0070741_10017802_pt1 | contig 11617 bp, 11 predicted proteins | sample Coa_R1_4_FD_66440 | JGI IMG/M metagenome (GOLD analysis project Ga0070741, IMG submission 66440) | Surface soil microbial communities from Centralia Pennsylvania, which are recovering from an underground coalmine fire - Coalmine... | ecosystem: Environmental > Terrestrial > Soil > Unclassified ...
GGCATCAAATTCGTGAAGAAGGAGCGAGTCGGGCACGGCGAGGATGCGGATGACCATGGGACTCACATTGCGGAGAACGGCTCGAAAAATCAATCGCTTGAATGGGATGGGTACGCTCATTCCTCCAGGCTACCTGCCGCCATGCCACCAGACCCCCGGGTTCCTGGCGCTCTCGCGTGCCGATGCCCGGCGCGGGTGATCGTGGATGGCAGCCGGTTGAGCCCTACCCGGCCTAGCTCGCGTGATGAAATAGGAATGAGATCGGAGCTCATGGTGGAGAAATTAATGTTTAGGCAAGTAGCCCAGCAACTGCTTGAAGATACTCACCACGCCCTTCAGCTGCGTGACCATAAAATCCCGGTGCAGCGGTTCGCTGACCACGTCAAGGTCGGCGGATCTTTCTATGAGCCGATTATCGCCGGCCTGCGCGCTTACGGTGATTCGCGGATCAGAGCTGGGCACGTAATCCAGGAACGCGTGGACCAAGCCAATAGCCTTCGGCTGGTAGATTGATGCATACAACTCGTTGAACTCTGCAAAGTCGCGGTGGCCGGTTTCAAGCCGGGCGATTTCGCGGGTCAGCTCCTGACAAAGGGCCGTGGCCACAATGGACAATTCGAGAGGTTTTGCGGGATCGAAGCGGGGCCCGAAGTGCTCTATCATAACGTCCTTTATGATAGGTTCTCTGTGGATTCTGTCAAGCCCGATTATCCACAACGGATGTGATCGGTTACAGCGTCAGAATGGCGCGGACGAAGACGGCCTCGGCTGCGCGCTCGTCATCGGTGCCGGCCAGGAGAAAAACTCCATCTGGCCGGCAAAGGTCGATTTCGAAGCGCGGGCAGCCGGGATTTTCCACGAGCACGACCTCGGCCGTGGCGGCTGAGGCGTGTTTGCGCTCGGTAGGCATATCGGAGAGGTTAAGGGTGTGAAATCAGTATGCGCGCTGGTCGGGATGGCGCAAGCCTGACGGCCAGCCGGCTTCGATCTTCTGTAATCAACAACTTAGGTTGACATATCTTCACATAAGCTGTTAACATTGGAGTGGGCGGAAATAGGCCCATTTAACCCTCATCAACCTCGCTTATGAACAAACGAACTCACGTCGTGCTCTCGGATCAGCTGGTGAAAGATATTGACGAGCTGGTGGGTGACCGGCAACGCAGCAGTTTTCTGACACAAGCCGCCGAAAAAGAACTGATGCGATTACGGCAGGTGAAGGCCTTAAAGGCTGCAGCCGGCGCCTGGAAGGATAAAGACCATCCCGAACTCAAGCAAGGTTCGGTGAAGTGGCTGCAGAAACTGCGGCGGGAGAATGAGCGCCGGTTTAAACGAGAAACCTCCCACTAATATGGCCACCTACCTCCTCGACACCAACGTTATCATTGATGCCATCAACGAGAAGAAGAGCCGGAATCAGTTCTTGGTCGATCTGGTCGAGCTGCAGGGCCACACGTTGGCCACGTGCCCGATCAATGTGGCGGAAGTGTACGCCGGCATGCGACCGAAAGAAGCGCAGCGGACCGCCGAGCTCCTGCGTAGTCTGGAATTGCTGCCGATCACCTTTCCAGTTGCCGAACTGGCCGGCGGCTTGAAGTACAAATACGCTAAGCAAGGCATCACCCTGAGCTTGACCGATGCCATCATCGCGGCGGTCGCGATCCATAAACAGCTCACACTCATCACCGAGAATACGAAGCACTTCCCGATGGCGAACCTGTCCTTGTATCCCCTTCCCTCGTAAGACCACTTGGTCTAATGACCAAAAAACATTTCGCCCGATGCCGAAGGACATTCCCGGGCTGGAGCGCCTGGCCAAGTCAGTAAATTCACACAGCCTTACTGCTGCCAGCGAGTCGCAGCACTTTTCTTTTGAACTGCGCGCGAATCGCGATTCCTCAGACTTCCTCTGGCTGTGCTGGGGGGCCGTTCAGAACATCGCGGACCTTATTGCGGAATACACTTGAGACGAACGGCTTGCGCATAAAAGGTAACCGTATATTTTTTCCCCGAAGTTCGCTAGAGGTCTGACCGGACATGAGCAGCACCCGGATACCGGGGCGCTCCTTGATCATGTGTTCAGCCAAGGACACGCCATCCATCCGGGGCATGTTGACGTCACTGAGCAGAAGATCGATGGTGCCGTTATATTCCCGGGTCAGTTCGAGCGCTTCTTTCCCGTCAGCAGCTGACAGCACCTCGTACCCCTCCTTGTGCAGCATCACACAAACGATGTTGCGCACCACGACTTCGTCCTCGGCCACAAGGACAACACGGGACGCCTGGGGCAGTGGCCCTTTCGGAAATTCAACGGATAGGAGAAACATTACAGAAAGGTCTCGGTAGCAGCGTTATTATAATGGAACCATCGTCAAAATTTCGTCACCAGTTGATCTGCCACCGACGCCCCTCGAAGTTGAGGGTAAGAGAGTGCCGACCGTTTTTATTGTGGATGACGACACAATCGTCCGCAACTTGGTCCGACAAACCCTCTCGAGAGAGGGATACACTATCCTGGACGCAAACGGCGCATCTGAAGTTGCCGCACTCTGCCAATCCGTCGGTGATCAACAAATTGATCTTCTGATTATTGATCATGGTTTGGCACCCAATAAGGGACGGATCGTGGCCGAGAGTGTGGTGGAAATATGTCCAACTGTCAAAGTGCTGATCATCTCGGGCTGGACCTTTGAAACGGTTCAGGATGAAGACGGTCTCCTGCCAGGAAGTACGTTCTTACACAAGCCGTTCACGCCACATCGACTCTTATCTGTTGTTCGGAGTATCCTTTTTCCCAGAGCGCAGTAGCCGTCCGGCGGGGCTGTTGATCGAGTCCGGCTTTGGCCGGACAATGGAAGCTTTTCGGCACGTAGCACAGCTTACGTTCAGGACGGAAGTGTCCAGACGTGTCGCCTCCTAGTGTAGTGCGGCAATCAGATTAACCAATATCGAGCGCCTTGCGGGCTCGCTTCACCTTTTCGAGGATGTCGGTGGCTTTGGCGGTCCAGACGAATGGTTTGGGATTGTCGTTGTGCTTGTCGATGTATTCGCCGATCGCCATGATCAACGCCTCGACATCGCGGAAGATTCCGCGGCAGAGTTGGTTCTGAGTAAGATCGCGGAAGAACCGTTCCACCATGTTGAGCCACGAACTACTTGTCGGAGTGAAGTAGATCTGAAATCTGGGGTGCAGCGCGAAGTACAAACGCAATATTCGCCGGCGGTCCCCGTGGTGGCGGTTGACCTGGCGCTGCCAGGCCCGGGGCGGAATTTGACGTAGTGCAGGATTATCGGAAGCTGCTTGCATCAGAACACCCCTCTCCTGCAGGTTGCCGTCGCTTACGCTGGAAACTACGGCGCAAACCCGGAAACCATGACCGGGATTCAAACGCGCAGGACAGGCTCAGGCAAAACTCAGGCACACGGTTGACACACCTGCGCATTCGATATAGCATCTGTAGCGTTTCTGAAACGTTCAAAGAGGGAGGAATCGCAGATGTCTACCTGTAAACTCATACGCGCGGGATGGTCTCTGTTTTTTGGGGCCATTCTAACCGCCGAAGTCGTATGTGCGCAAACCGCTACCGGGTCCATCTCGGGCAGTATTCGCGACCCATCCGGCGCGGCAATCGTCAGCGCCCAAGTCAGTTTGATTAACGTAGCAACCAACGAGCCTCGCAGGACGATTACGAATGACCTCGGGTATTACAACTTTCCGTTGCTGCCGCCGGCCCCCTATCGGCTGGAAACGCAGGCAGCGGGATTCAAGCGTTTCGTCCACGACAATATCAAGCTTGACGTTGCGCTGTCCCTCACGGTAGACGTCGCGCTCGAGATCGGCGATGCGAGTGAATCGGTGACGGTTACCGCCGAAGCCATCGCGCTCGAATCTGAAACTTCCTCGCTCGGCCACATCGTGGAAAACCAGCGCATCCTGAACTTGCCCCTGAATGGCCGCAACAGCTACGGATTTGCAGCTCTGGTGCCCGGCGTCCGGGCATCAGCCGGTTTCTCCCAGGTCGCTTATGGCATGTATAACGACCAGTTTGTTTCTATTAACGGATCACGCCCGAATCAGAATTCGTTTTTGTTGGACGGCGGCGCGAATTCCGAACCGGCTTTCAACGGCCCCGGCATTTTCCCTTCGGTAGATTCGGTGCAGGAATATAAGGTGCAAACCAACAACTTCAGCGCCGAGTTCTCGCACGCTGCCGGCGGCGTAATTAACGTGGTCACCAAGTCGGGCACCAACGAATTTCATGGCGCCTTGTTCGAGTTCCTCCGCAACGATAAACTCACAGCCAACGATTTCTTCGTCAATCGTGCCGGCCAACCGCGTTCCACGTATCGCTTCAACCAGTTCGGGGGCACCCTGGGGGGACCGGTTGTCCTGCCGGGCCTCTATCATGGCAAGGACCGCACGTTCTTTTTCGTGTCCTACGAAGGGCTGCGTTGGATCAGCGGCCTTACCGCGGCCGGGACCATGCCGACCGATCTTCAACGGGGCGGCGATTTCTCTCAGACCTCGAATCAGGCGGGCCAGGTGGTAACTATCTACGATCCCCTGACCACCCAACCCGATGCCAGCCACCCGGGCCAGTTTCTGCGCAGTCCCTTCCCGGGAAACGTCATCCCGCAAAACCGCATCGACCCGGTCGCGGCCAACATTCTGAAATATCTGCCGCATGGCAACGCAGCGGGCGACCCTCTGACACACGCCAACAATTTCGTTTCCAACTTCTCGGCTCCGATCACCAAGGACACCGTTTCAGCGCGCGTTGATCATGCCCTCAACGCCAATCACCGGATCTACGCGCGCTTCATGCTGAACGACACGCCGCACAACCGTCCCGCAATCTACGGGGCGGATCTCTACCCCGGCACGCCCGTGTTGGGCAACGATCAGTTGAACCAGCGCTCGGCGGTGGTCAACTACACCGGCGTGCTCAAGCCAAACCTCGTCTTGGAATTGAGCTCCAGCTTCATCCGCTACTCCATCCAGCGCGCCGGGCCTGCACTCGGCTTCGATCCAGTGCAACTGGACTTTCCCAGTTACTTCCACCAGCTTCAGCCGGCACTCCGGCCCTGCTTCCCCGCGGTCGGCATTTCCGGATTGGGAGTCTCCATCGCTGTGCCGGATAATGGCGGCGGACTTCTCGGAAGCTGCGGCATCCTGCACGACGGGTACGAGACGTTCCAGGAGGTGGGTAATTTCACCTACACGCATAATGCCCACACTCTTAAATTCGGGGCGGACTTCGGGGCTGACCGGCTGAACACGGGCCGATACGGCGGCGCCGGCTCCAGCTACAGTTTCGCGCCCAACTTCACGCAAGGTCCAAATCCGCTGGCGGCGTCGGCTTCTGCCGGCGTCGCATTTGCCAGCTTCCTGCTCGGAAACGGCAGCGGAAGCATCAGCAGCGATGGGCCGGGCCAAAACCTTCTTTTTCGCTATTACGGATTCTATTTTCAGGACGACTGGAAAATTACCTCCAAGCTCACGGCCAATCTGGGCATTCGCTATGACTACGACGGCCCCTGGACGGAGCGGTATAACCGTATCACTGACTTTAACTACGGTGCGCCTTCGCCCATCTCGGTCCCCGGTCTCATGCTCCGGGGCGGATTGGAATTTCCCGGGACCGGCGGCATACCGCGCGGGCAGTTCAATCCCGATCGCAACAACTTTGCTCCACGCCTGGGCTTCGCCTATGCACTAAACAAGGGCACCGTCCTGCGGGGCGGCGCTGGAATTTTTTATGCGCCCATAACCGGCGGTGGTTACAATGGTGCGGCCGTTCCTATCAGCGGCTTCCAGGCCAGCACAGCCTGGGTGGGCACGTTGGACAACATCACTCCCAACTATTACCTTGCCGATCCCTTTCCGCTCGGGTTTCAGCGCGCGACGGGTAGTTCACTCGGGCTCTCCACGCTGCTGGGCCAAGCCGTCACCGGCATGGACCGCACCCGCACTACACCTTACGCCGAGCAGTGGAATTTCGACGTCCAGCGGACCCTGCCGGGCCGTTTGCTCCTGGATGTGGCGTACGCGGGTAGCCGTGGCCTGCACCTGTTCGGCAATCTACTTGTCGATCAACTGCCGAACCAGTTGCTTGGCATGGGCACCGCACTTGGACAATTGGTTTCGAACCCGTTCTACGGACTGATCTCCACCGGAACGCTCAGCGCTGCCCAGGTGCAAGTGAGCCAGTTGCTGAGACCATACCCGCAGTTCACCGGTGTGACAATCGGCGACACATCCTACGGGGCTTCCACTTATCACGCCCTGCAAGCGAAGCTGGAGCGCCGATTCTCGAATGGTCTCAGCCTGCTGGTCGCCTACACATTCTCCAAGCTGATGGACGACGTGAGTTCCACGACCACTGGCTTTCCGGGCGAGAATTTCGGCGCCGATGCGATCCAGGACTACAATAATCGCCGCAACGAACGTGCGCCAGCGGACTTCGATTCCCCACACTACCTGGCCCTGAACTCCGTGTATGAATTGCCGGCCGGGCCGGGGAAGAGGTTTCTGAATCATGGAATTGGCAGCGCTATCCTGGGAGGCTGGCAATTGAATGGCATTGCCGTATTCCATAGCGGCTTCCCGCTCGAGATGACCACGGCGGTGAACAACCTGTTCAATTATGGGGGCACGCAGCGCCCCAACTGGAACGGTCAGAACCCCAGAACCAACGAGTCCATGTCCGACAGGATCTACCATTACTTTAATCCGGCGGTGTTCTCGCAGCCAGCACCCTACACATTCGGCAACGTGGCGCGCCAACTCGCCATCCTGCGTTCGCCGGGCCTGGTCAACCTGGACCTTTCTCTATTCAAGAACTTCTCAATTCGCGAGCGTTTTAAACTGCAATTCCGCGCCGAGTCCTTCAATTTGATGAACCACCCGCAGTTCGGGCCGCCCAACACCAGCATCGGGACACCTTCGGCGGGGACTATTTCGGCCGTCAACAACGCTCCTCGCAACATTCAAATGGCGCTGAAGCTACTGTTTTGAGTGCGCCATGAGCAAAAGAGGCGGCGACAGACGACTCTTTTGTGTAACTGAGTAGTCGATGAGGGAGGGCCCCTCGGAACCGTCTTGCAGGAGAAGGTTCCAAACTGCCTCCCGCTGCTGCGGACAAAGCTGTGGTAGTGAGCGGGGAAGGAAAAGGCCCGGCGAGACTGGGTCAGGTGACATCCGTGAAGAAGAACGAAAGTGAATCACCGTTTCTCATGTCGAAAAGAGTCCAGACGATATCAAAACCGCGGTTTGTCAGAAGACTACGGGACAAGTTCCGACGGGACCTGTTTACGGGCGGAACGGTATCCGGCATATAGGTGGCTTGATCTCGGGTGAGGCGATTATTCGGAACATGGGAACCTTCGGCGCCGAGGCAAACGGAGAAGCCACAAGTGGCATGAACCACGAAGGTGAGAGTACAAGGCGGCGTCAAGGGGCGGAACACTCCGTAGTAGCGATGAAGTGGGCGAAAGCCGACGGAGCGAAGGGGGGTGTGTGTAGTGAGGCGACATCGGTTAGGCCAACCCGCAAGGGGAGGAGCCTGAAAGATGAAGCAAAACCGTTTTGTATTTCCCGATGGGAAGTCTGGGAAGCCTATTTAAGGGTAAAGAGCAATCAAGGTGCGGCAGGCCTGGACGGGCAGTCGATCGAGGATTTCGAAGGGGACTTGAAGAAGAACCTTTACCGGATCTGGAATCGGATGTCGTCCGGGAGTTACTTTCCGCCGCCAGTGCGGACGGTGAAGATCCCGCAAGCCAACGGCGGAGAGAGGATGTTAGGGTAGGAAGCGAACCTGGTGCGTGTCAAAATAGCGCACGGTTGAAGCAGCGTGGATTGGAGTTGCATCCGGAGAAGACGAAAGTGGTCTATTGCAAGGATGCCAATCGGCAAGAGACTCACCCGAACGAGAAGTTCGACTTTCTGGGGTATACGTTTCGGCCTCGGATCGCGTATGGTCGGAAGGGGAAGATCTTTTGTAGTTTCAGTCCAGCCATGTCGAAGAAAGCGGGGCAGAAAATCCGGGACGAGATTCGGGAATGGAAGCTGCATCGCTTTACGGAGCAGTCCATTCAAGAGCTTGCGCGGAAGATCAACCCGAAACTTCGGGGATGGTTCAACTACTATGGGCGGTTCACGCCTTCAGCGCTCCGGCCCATCGAGAGGCATGTCGGCCAATCGTTGGTTCGCTGGGCTTGTCGGAAATATAAGAAGCTACGCCATCACCGGAGTCGGGCATGGGCTTGGCTGATGGACGTTATCGATCGTCAGCCACGCCTGCTTGCGCTCTGGGAGCAGCAGCGTAGTCGGTTTATCACCATAGGAGCTGTATGAGTGGAGACGCTCACGTACAGTTCTGGGAGGGCCTCGGCGTGAGATTCCCGGGCTACTTAACCCTTCGGCGAACTATGCCGGATCGAAAAAGAAGCAGAGAACAAACGCCGCGTCGCGGCTTCTTGAAAACCGTGGCCATCGCCGGCGGACTCAGTGCGGGATCTCCCGCGCTCAGCGGCGCCGAAACGCAGCATGCGGCAACAACCGCCGGCATCGCGAATCCCGCGAATGCAGCCGTGCATTTCCCCCGCATTTTTCGCGAACGAGAGTTGCAGATGATTGCCTTTCCGCTCGGCGGGGTCGGTGCGGGCAGTATCAGCCTGGGCGGCCGCGGCCAACTCCGGGATTGGGAAGTATTCAACCGCCCGGACAAGGGCCATTGCCCGCTTTACGGCTTCGCGTCCATTTGGGCGCGGCGTAGCAACGCTAAACCCGTAATCCGCGTACTCGAAGCACGCCTTCAGCCACCGTACGAGGGGCCCTCTGGGCTAGGATACGCCAACGCTCCCGGCCTGCCGCGGCTGGAGTCCGCCGTTTTCACCGGCGAATACCCCCTCGCCCAGATCGCGTTCCAGGACCAGTATCTGCCGGTGAAAGTTACGCTGGAGGCATTCACGCCCTGGATTCCCCTGGATGCCGACGAATCGGGTCTGCCGGTCGCCGTGTTGCGCTACCGCCTCAGTAACCCCAGCGCACAGCGAGTCTCGGCATCGATAAGCTTCTCACTCGACAATCCAGTGGGTACCCAAGGACGGGCGAACCGCTTTCAGGAAAGCAAGGGGCTGGCCGCCCTTATTATGGAGAACCCGTTTCTGCCTGCTTCCGATCCCCTGGCCGGCTCATTCGCAGTAGGCCTCCTTCGTCCACCTGGTTCGGAAATTACGTATCTACGCGGCTGGCGGGGAGGAACACGCTGGCGGGTTGGCCCATTGATGTTCTGGGACGACTTCTCTGAAGACGGGCGCCTGGGACCGGAAGCGGCCGTTCGAGACACGGTGGGCTCGTTGTGCGTGCAAACGGAACTAGCCAGCCGCGATCGCGTCGACATTACATTTCTCCTTGTCTGGCACTTCCCCAATCGTACGTCGGAACGCTGTGGTTGGCGCGCGCCGGCCGGAGACGAACGCAGCCTCATCGGCAATCATTATGCGCAGCGGTTTCCCAATGCTTGGAGCGTCGCCGAGCATGTAGCTGCCAATCTGGAAACCCTGGAAGCCCGCACTCGCCGATTCCTTACAGCCATGCGAGAGAGTACGTTGCCGGATGCGGTTCGAGATGCGGCTACTGCCAATTTGTCGACGCTCGCTACCACCACCTGCTTCCGCACGGCCGATGGAGCTTTCCACGGCTTCGAAGGCAGCAACAACCAGGTGGGCTGCTGCTTCGGTAACTGCACCCACGTGTGGAACTATGAGACCGCCACTGCACACCTCTTCCCCTCATTGGCCCGTTCGCTGCGCGAGGCCGCGTTCGGCTACTGCACCGACGAGGAAGGCCGGATGGACTTCCGCCAGATACTGCCTGCCGGTAAAGAACACTACAATGTTGCCGCCGCCGACGGGCAGATGGGCCAGATCATGCATCTTCACCTGGACTGGATCCTCTCGGGCGACACGGACTGGCTACGGAAGATGTGGCCTGCGGCGAAGCGAGCCCTTTCCTTCGCCTGGATTCCGGGAGGCTGGGATGCCAACAAAGATGGCGTCATGGAAGGGGTCCAGCACAACACCTACGATGTGGAGTTCCTTGGTCCCAACCCGCTCTGTGGCATTTGGTACCTGGGAGCGCTACGCGCAGCCGAGGAAATGGCCCGCGCGCTCGGTGAAACGTCCGATGCCGACGAATATCACCGCCTTTGGCAGAGTGGCAGCCGCTGGATCGACGCCAATCTCTTCAATGGCGAGTATTACATCCAGAAGTTCCAGGGCACTCCCAAAGAGAAGGTGGCGCGCGGTTTGATGAGCGGGATGGGAACCGCCGACACCCAGAACCCCGACTTCCAATTGGGTGATGGATGTCTGGTGGACCAACTGGTTGGGCAATACATGGCTGATATCTGCGGTTTGGGCGCATTGCTCGATCCGATCCACATCCGCAAGGCGCTGGAATCCATTCGCCGCTACAACCACCGCACCAAACTTTACAATCATGAATCGGTGCAGCGCGTCTACGCTTTGAACGATGAGTCGGCCCTGTTGATCTGTTCTTATGACCGTGGCAAGCGGCCCGCGATTCCTTTCCCTTACTTCGCCGAGGTGATGACCGGATTCGAACATTCGGCAGCAGTGCTGATGCTCGGCCGCGGCATGGTTCCCGTCGGACTGGAACTGATTGCTGACATCCGGCGACGCTATGACGGCGAGCGACGCAACCCATGGAACGAGGCTGAATGCGGGCACCACTACGCGCGTGCGATGGCTAGTTGGTCAGCCATCCCGATACTGAGTGGCTTTCATTATCACGGTCCCGAACGCCGCGTCATGGCGATGCCAATAGTTAACAAGTCGAGATTCCGTTGCTTCTGGTCGGCAGGTACGGGATGGGGCACCTTCGAGCATCACCTAAGTGAGTCGCGAAAAGAATTTAACCTGACGGTCGACGAAGGCGTGTTGCCCTGCAAGTCCGTCGATCTGGCCTGGAGAGGGGTGGCGAAAGTGGCAAAAGCTCGTTCGGAGGTGCAACAGGGAAATACGGTGATCTCACACCACTGGCGAGAAACTGCGGAGAGTGCCCGGCTCGAATTTTCTGATGAAGTTCGGATAGTGCCGGGAGAATCATTGAGGGTTGTATCCGGCAAGTAGCTGCCCGGCTGCGCCGGACTGCCGGTGGGCCGCCCGGGTTGATGTATCTCTCAACTACCAGCCGGAAACTGCACAGCGACCGGCTGAAATGCTCTTTGGCCGCCGACATCAGCCGCACACCAATCGGGCTTGGAGGTTCCCGCCGATGCGCCCGAAAAGATTCCGTGGCGGGTCATCCGAAACATGGACGGGGCGAGTGACATCGTCCTGACTTCGCGAACGGAGTTTGCGTCCTCCGTGCCCGTCTATCGCAGGAACGACGTCGCGTGGACTTTCGGCGGTCCCATTCATAAGAACAAAACGTTCTTTTTCGCGACGATGGATATTCTGCGCGCGAGTAACGCTTCCGCTCGCCCGTCGATCGTCCCCACGCCGGACTGGCTGAACTGGATGAAGCAAAACACGCCGAGCCGGCTTTCCACGGGCGTGTTGAGCAAGTTTCCGCTTTCAGTCAGCCCTA